>Ga0187779_10000100_pt1 | contig 64879 bp, 51 predicted proteins | sample 1015_Q2_SP10_10__FD_132435 | JGI IMG/M metagenome (GOLD analysis project Ga0187779, IMG submission 132435) | Tropical peat soil microbial communities from peatlands in Department of Meta, Colombia - 1015_Q2_SP10_10_MG | ecosystem: Environmental > Terrestrial > Soil > Wetlands > Peat | place...
ATTCCGAACGAAGTCCGCGAAGTGAGGAATCTCTCCTCTGCTGTGCTACAACTGCTTGGGAATCACCCCTGCTTTTCCCTGTGATTGCAGCAATCTCCAGGCGGGATCGGATTTCCGTGCGGACAAGTCTTCGGATGTCCCAGAAAGCTGCAAATGCGCTCGTCCAGTTCCGGGCTGATGATGTGTTCGAACTTGCAGGCCTGCGTATGCGCTTCGTGCTCATCGATTCGAAACGTATCCTTAAAAAGCCGCTCCGCCAGCCGGTGCCTCCGCACCACATCGCGCGCGCGGCTCTTTCCGCGGTCTGTCAGTTCCACTTCGTTGTCTTCCAGTACATGCACCAGCTTCAGATCTTCCATGCGCGCCAGTGTCTTTACGGGGTCCACACCGCCGGGAGTGCGGATATGCTCCAGGTCCGCGCGGCTTCCCTCTTCCGCGCAAACCCAGATCTGTTCCAGCAGGTGATCGAAATGAATCCCATCGTCCATCGTAATGCGCTGGTCGATCGCCAGGTGTCCGTGCGCTAATTCGATCTTGCGGTCGGCCTGCTGCGCGATCTCCGGGTCGTGCGTCACCATCAGGATTGTGTGCCCCGCGCTGTGCAGCTCCCGGAACAACCCTATCACGATCTCTTCGTTCGCTTCATCCAGGTTTCCCGTCGGCTCATCTGCCAGAATCATCTTTGGCTGATTGATCAGCGCCCGCGCAATCGCCACGCGCTGCTGCTCCCCGCCCGAAAGCTGCGACGGCAAGTGCGTCAGCCGGTGGCCCAGTCCCACGCGCTTCAATGCTTCTGCGGCCTGCTTTTCATCCGTCACGCTGTGAAAATACTGCGCCAGCATCACGTTTTCGAGCGCATTCAGGTATGGCACCAGGTGAAACTGCTGAAAAACAAATCCCACCTTTTCCGCGCGATACCGTACAAGATCGTTTTCGCCCAGTTCCGCCAGGTCCACTCCATCTACCACCACGTGGCCTGACGTCAGCGTATCCAACCCGCCGAGAATATTGATTAACGTCGTTTTCCCTGATCCCGACGGCCCCATCAGCGCCACCCACTCGCCCGCATGAATACTCATAGTGATGCCGTTCAACGCGCGCAAGTTTCCGTAATCCTTTATCAGCGATTCGATTTTGACCTGGGCCTTCACTCTTCACCTCGGAACACATAAGCCGGCCGGATGCTCGCCAGCCTCCGCAACGGAAACGCGCTGAGAATGGAAACCATCACCGTCAACGTCACAGAAACAGGATACACAATCCACCTCGGCTCAGCAGCCACGCCAAACACGGCCTTGCCCAGCCAGATGGAAACCATAATTCCCACCGCCGATCCGATGAGGCCGCCTCCAATTCCCAGGAGAATTGCTTCGGTCAGGAAAAGCCGCACCACGCGCCGCACCGACCCGCCAATCGCCTTCATCAACCCCACGTCATTCTTCCGCTCCACAGCCACATTGCTCATCCCTGCCATCACGCAAAGCGACGTCAGAAACAGCACCAGCAAAACGGTGGACGAAAGCAACCCGCTGATCCGGTTATAAATGCGGCCTTCCGCCTCCGCAAACTGCTTGATGCCGCTCACGTTTGCCCCGGGCAGTTGCTCGCCCAACGTTGCAATGAACGCCTTTACCGAATCCGGCGTCGCCGTCACGCTCAGCTGAATCAAGCTGAGCCGCCCATCGAGATTGGCCAGCCCCTGCGCGGTTTTCAGCTTCGTGAAAATCTGCGTATCTTCCGCCCCGCCTGTAGCGACCACGGCAAACACCTTGCACTTGGCCGCGTTTCCCTGATTCCTCAATTGCAGTGAATCCCCCGCGCGCACTTTGAATTGCGCGGCGGCCTTAGCGCCGATCTCGCATGCCTCCGGATCATTTTCGAGATCCACCACATATTCCGTGCGTTTTCCCGGCCGAACTTGAGTTAATCCCTGGCCCTCTGTCCCTGCAATAACTGCTGGCTCAAAGTGAGCCTCGCCGCTCTTCGCCACCTCGCCAATCACGTACAGAAATCCCACCTCAGGCACCCGTTTGCCTTCATACACGATGGGAAGCCGCGAAAGGACGCCTTCCTCCAGGGTTGCTCCGCCGGAAACCTCGTTGTTCGCCTGACGCGGCGTGATAATCACGTTGGCTCCGAGCGCGCGAAATTCCGTCGTCAGCCGTTTCTTCGCGTCCATCTGCAGATTCAGCAGCGCGCTTGTGACCGCCGCTCCCGCTCCCAACGCCAGCAGGATCACGAACAATCGTCCGTAATTCGTGGTCAGAAGTCTGCGCTCAATGCGCCAGAACATGGAAGAGCTTCCCATCACTCCCCCCTCAGAATCGGCGCGGGATCGTAACGCGCTGCTTGGCGCAAGGGAAACGCGCTGCCCAAAAGCGTGATCAAAGATGCCAGCCCCAGAATAATCAGCAGGACAAATATCTTCGGCTCCGGCGTGAACCCAAAAATCCTCTCGCCCAGCACGCGTGCCAACACAACTCCCACGGCGTACCCGATTCCCCCGCCCACAATCGCCAGCAGCAGTTGTTCAGCGGCAAGCAGCACGCCTACCAGCCCGGAATTTGCTCCAAGCGCCTTCATCAATCCAATCTCGGTGCGCCGCTCGATCACAGAAGCCGCCGCCGAAGCACCCACCGCCAGCGCCGCCGCCAGCAGTGCCGCAAACGTCACCAGCCACAGCAGCGTCCGCACCCGCGACAGCACGTTTCCTTCACCTTCCGCCACACGCCGGATTACTCGCACATCCGTGCCTTTCAGTTCCTCGCTGATCTGCAGCGCAATGGAAGAAATATACGGCGTGCAATACCACTTATCGAACTCCGCCTGCGTCATTGTCTTGGGGTCTTTGCGCGCAAACGCGTCCTCCGGTTTGGTCAGTGCGCTTACATAAAGCCGCCTGTATTGCCCGGGCTTGCCCGCCAACTGCTGCGCAATCGCAAGGGGTGTGACCACCGCTGCATCCTCCGGCCCGCCCGTCGTGAGAATTCCCACAACTTTCAGGGCGCGCCAACCGACCTCCCCGTTGGGTCGCACGCTGACCGTGTCCCCGATCTTCAGGCCGGAACTCTTCGCAAACTCCGTCCCCACCACGCACTGCTCCGACGCTTCCTTGAACCAGCTTCCTTCCACGTGCCACCACGGATTGGTCTTGTCGATTCCCGTCACGTAACTCGTCCCGTCAGGCACCGGTACGGCGTGCCCCACCCACGTGCCAATCAAGGTCACGTTCGGCTTTGCCGGACCAACCTCCACCGGCACTTCCAGAATCGGCGCAAACGCCATGATGTTGAAACGCCAGAAAATTGTCTTTAATTTCCCCAGGTCTGCTTCAGGAAGGTAAGTCCCGGCATTTGCCGGCCGGTAATCGACGCCGCCTATTTCCAGCGGCAAGGAGTCCGCTTCCGGCGTCACCAACAGGTTCGCGCCCAAGCTACGAAACTCTTGTGCCAGCCGGTCTCCCACATCCAGGGACACGCTAAGCGCCGCCGTCGCGACGGCCATCCCCATGGCCAGCGCGGCCATACTCAATATTTTTCGCCGGGGGCGTCGAGTGAAGGAATCGGCTACGAGTCGCAGGAACATTTTCCCGGGTGTGGAACCGGAATCTCTCCTATCGCGGAATCTCTTCCGCAGCCTTCGTCACGGAAGACACGTCGAACACAACGTCGTCTCCCTCTACATGTGACGGAAAACCGATCGGGTTGCATCCGCCCTTCTGTCCAATCGACGGAATATAGATCGCTGAGGCGCAGTGCCGGCAGATCACGTTCTGCCCTTCCTGCCGGTAACCTTCCGCGCCGCAAATCAAACAGGCATCCAACGCCGTGCCATAACCGCTGGGCTTCTTGATCACCATGAAGCGAATCGACTGATCAGCCGTCGTCAGTGTGAACAGGTGCAGATTCCCATCCTGCACTTCCGCCACGGGGATCTTCACGAGATTGTTCACCGCCTGCACCGGCCGTGCCTGTGGCGGCGCGGAATTCACCTTCGCGTAAATAAAATCCGCTGTCAGCGCCAGGATGACCCCGAGGCTGCCAAATGCCGCGGCCATCATCCATACCCGCTGCCGCCGGTTCTTCGCCTCCGTCAGACGCCGTTCCGCGTCATTCGCCGGCGCGGCCGCATGCTTTGCGTTCGACAATCTTTGCCACTCCCGGAAAACCATCGCCACCACGGCGCCGAAAACAAGAACGAAGAAAAACAATTCATTCCGTACGATCGGCCCCAGTATCGCCATCTCCGCCTTGCTCGAAGGAATCCAGCGAGCCTCGCTCAATTCGTGCAGGCCAGTCACCGCCAGCTGAATCGCCACGAGAATCAAAATCGAACTCGTCACCGCAAAGAACCGGTGAAGCGGCACTTTCAGCGTGCCCTTAAAGAAGAACAGTCCGACAGCCACCGCCGCTGCAATTCCCGCCACGGTCCCAATCCACGTCTGCAAACCTTCCGTGGACATCTCCACAGCCCGCAGGATCAGCGCCAGCTCCGCCCCTTCACGCAGCACCATCAAAAAGACAAACAATCCAATGCCCCATCCTGCCGCGGCGCCTCCGCGCTCTGCATACTTCTCCACTTTCTGCTCGATCTCTTTTTTCAAATGTTTCGCAACGTGGTTCATCCACACGATCATGGTCACCACAAAAAACGCGGCCACCAGATACATCAGCCCTTCAAAGCCGTCTTCATTAATATTGAAGCGTTCCAGTAGAATGGCCACGCCAAGGCTGAGCGCGACCGCGGCTGCCACGCCGCCCCAGACAAAGCGGGAGAGTTGCGACCGCCCGGTGCGAGCGAGGTACACCAGCACAATGCCGACAACGAGCGCGGCTTCCACGCCCTCACGGAGGGCAATCAGAAAAGCGGAAAGCACGGAGACTCCAGTTGAAAATAATTTGCAACTACAATCCCAGTCTACCCTCTCTCCCTCTCCCTCGTCAAGGACCCCTGCCACACCACACCTTTCTTCCACTGCGCTGTAGAATGGGGACTTGCGTCTAACCCTTTGTATGCACCGTCGACTCCATCGGCCGCTCGCGGCTCTCCTGCTCAGCTATCTTCTGGCTTGCCCTCAACTTCCCGGTCAGGACAGGCAAAATCTCTCCGCCAGCGAGGATCCTCACGCCATGGTGAAGCCGGACGCGAAGCGCGCCAAGAAGCTCATGGAGATCGGGACGAAACAGGAAGACGCCGGCAACTACGAAGAAGCTCTCGCCGCCTACGACGAAGCCGTGCGCTACGCGCCCTTTGACGTCACTATCGTCAGCAAAGCTGCCCTGCTTCGCTCAAAGCTCATCCACGGTTACGTGGATAGCGCGGAAAAACTAACGGTCGATGGCAATTTTCAGGGTGCGACAGAACAACTCGCCGCAGCGCTACGCATCGACCCGTCCAACGCCATTGTGCTCGAACGAATGAACCAAGTGGAGTCCATGGGCAAAGAGGCAAGGGCTACTCCACCGGAAGAGCCTCCCGAAGGTCTGCCTCAACTTAAGCCCGCCAAGGGGACGCACAGTTTTCATTTCCTGACCGATGTGCAAAGCGCTTACGAGCAAGTGGCCGCCGCCTTCGGCGTGAAAGCCACGTTTGATCCCGAGCTCCCTGGGCGTGCCGTAAAATTGCGGCTTGACGACGTCGACTTCGAAACCGCAATGAAGGTCCTGACCGCCGAATCCGGCACTTTCTGGAAGACGATCGATACCGACCGCATTTTTGTGGCGGCGAACACACCGGAAAAACGCAAGGCCTATGAAGCCGAGATTGAGCAAACCTTTGTTCTTTCTGAATCGGTCACTCCCACGGAATTGTCAGACGTCGCCAAAACCGTTCGCGATCTCACAGGGTCGACGCGCGTTCAGCAATCGCTTCTCTCGCACAGCTTGACCATCCGGGACACCGTTCCACGAGTCCGGCTTGCTGGCGCTATCGTCAAAAATCTCGAGCAATCTCACGCGGAGGTGCTCCTCGATATGGAGTTCCTCGAAGTGGATCGCAACAAGGCCACGCAACTCGGTATCACTCCGCCCGCCAGTTTGAAGATCTATTCCGTTCCCCCAAATCTGGTCTCGGCACTGCGCACCGCTCCCAGTTATACTGCGCTGCTGACTCTCCTGGCATCCGTCTTCGGTACCGTGGCTACAGGCGGGCTCAGCAGTCTTGCTTCCGCTATTCCCCCCTTTGCTGCGTTCGGCGGCGGCAGGACGACTTTCCTGCTTACCCTCCCCACGGTATCTGCGCAGTTCTCCGATTCTCTTTCTCTGGTCCGCACCGGCCGCCAAGTCCTGATGAGGGCGGAGAATGGGAAACCCGCTACATTCTTTGTTGGCGAACGCTATCCCGTCACGCTTTCGTTACTTTCCCCTAGCTTGGGTAGCGGCGGACTCACGCCTAGCATCGGTGGTGTTTCGACTCCCATCCAATCGGAGCAATTCACGGTAGGCCAGGGACCCGTGGCCATGGTCACAGCGGACTTGCGGCAAAGCGGCACGCAAGACCTCGTCGTCGTCAATCAGGTGGACAACACCCTCACCGTTTTGCTGAATCAGGGAGTAGTGGTTGTCTCTCAATTCGCTCAGGCGCCGGGCTCGCCAATCATCTTGGGGCCTGCGGCTTCCAGTTCGACGCCAGCCGGCATCACCAGTCCCGCGGTGTCTCTGAACGTCACCAGCGCTGCGCTACAGTCCATTGCCATCACACCACCCGTAGCCTCGGTCGCTACTCGCGGCACACAACAGTTTTTTGCCATCGGCACTTTCAGCGACGGCACCACCCAGGACATAACCTCGGACGTCACCTGGGCTTCCTCCAACGCGGCTGTTGCCACCATCGGTTCACAGACCGGATCTGCCCTGGGCATCGGACCGGGCACGACAACAATCACCGCTAAGCTTGGAAGCATTACCAGCAGCGCGGCAACCCTGAATGGAACTTCCGCCACGTTGCAATCGATTGCTATTTCTCCCACCACCGCCTCTGTCGCGCGCAACGGCACCTTGCAATTCTTTGCCACTGGCACGTTCAGCGACGGCGCGCAGGAAGACGTCACCAGCAGCGCCACCTGGGCTTCCTCCAACAACAACGTCGCAACCATTGGCATTGGTTCGGGTTTGGCCCGAGGCTTGACGGCAGGTTCCACGCAAATCAAGGCCACACTGGGCAGCGTGAACAGTCCGGTCGCAAACCTCACCGTCACTTCTGCGACGTTGAAATCGATTGCCGTGACTCCGGTGAACCTCTCAATTGCGGAAGGCACATCGATAGCCTATACGGCTACGGGAACCTACAGCGATGGCAGCACGCAGGACATATCCGCAAGCGTGGCCTGGGCTTCTTCGAAAACCTCTGTCGCTACGATTGGAGCTAGTTCCGGTGTCGCCACGGGTGTTTCCCCGGGCACGACCTCCATCACCGCCACGCAGGGTGGCGCCGGAAGTCCCGCGGCCATCGCGGTAGGAAACATCAACTCTCTTACGGATTCCATTCCCGATCTTGTTGTCGCCTCGCAAATCAATAACTCTGTGACCGTCCTTATCGGCAATGGTGACGGGACCTTCACGAATCCCAAACAGGCGATCAGTTACAGTGTGGGGAACCAGCCGAGCGGCATCGTTCTCGGAACTTTCAACTCCAACACCAATGGCAATCTGGGCTTCGTCGTCACCAATTTCGCGGACAACAGCTATTCGGTCTTCACCGGCAACGGCGACGGCACTTTCACCGAGGTGAAGGGCTCTCCCTTCCATTTGGCTGCCAATGAGATTGGCCCGATCGCCATCACCGCCGCTGACTTCAATGGTGACGGCCGGCCCGACCTCGCCATCGTCAACCAGACCAGCAACAATGTCACTGTTCTGGAAGGCAACGGCGACGGCACCTTCACCGAATTCACCAAATCCCCTCTGGCCGTCGGCCACTTTCCCGTGGCCATTGCCAACGGCACTCTGGCGGGAAGCACCGGGCCAGGTTTGGCCATCGCCAATCACGACGACAATTCCATCACTGTCTATCTGGGGAACGGTGACGGCACATTCAATCTCTCCTCGCAGTCACCTTTGGCGACAACCAGCAGTCCAGGTGGTGTGACCATTGCCGATTTTGGAGGCGCTTCCACGGGGGGCATCGCCGCCACGGAACAAGGAACGGGCACCGTCATCGTTTATGTTGATATCGGCAGCGGCCTTTTCACCGAAGCCTTGGAGCCCCCGGCTGGCACAAATCCTCTGGCCATCGTGACGGGAAATTTCACGGGCAACCCCCTTCCCGATATAGCTGTCACCAACGACATCTCCGGTTCGGCTGGTCAGGTCACTCTGCTCATCAGTCCGACGAGTGCCATCGCCGGCTCCGCTGTTCCTCAGACACCCTATCCCGGTTCGGAGTACGTCGACATCGGCTTGAAGGTGAAGGCTACTCCCTACGTCCATCCAGACGACGAAGTCACCCTGCAAATGGAATACGAGATAAAGGCTTTGGCGGGCTCGAACTTCAATGGCATTCCGGTCATTACCAATGAATCCATGACGCAAACCATCCGCCTGAAGGAAGGAGAAACCTCAATTATCTCTGGCCTGCTTGATGAGGAGCAAAGCAAAGCTCTCACCGGCATTCCCGGGTTGGCACAAATCCCTTACGCAGGCTATCTCTTTGGTTCCCACAACGATTCCTACACAAACAACGAGCTGTTGATCCTGATCACTCCACGGAAGTTGAGCCTGCCCCTGCGTGAGTCGCACGATGTTTATGCGGGCCGAGGCGACGTTGGAGGTCCTGGCGCTTCTGGCGCCGGCGCGCCCCCTCCGCCACCCACAAGACCGGAAGAACGCGGACCCGAAGAGCCTGCGCCTGCTAATCCGCCGGAGGCCGCCCCCGCAGTTCCCACCCAGCCGGGGCAACCGGTTCCCCAGCCACCGACCATGCCGCAACCGAACCCGGACAATCCGCCTCAGTCTCCACCACCCAATCGCCCGGAGCATTGATTCGCGCTTTTTCGCAAAAGTAAGCGGTTCGTGTAGTGGCCGAACTTTAGATCGGCCAGAATACAACGCTGGCAGCATAGGTTTCTGTGTTTGCCGAAGAAGCGTTTGAACCGTGGGTCGGAGCTTTAGCTCTGAAATAGAGTCGAAAGGAAGAGGGGCTTCAGCCCGAGGATCGCCTTCTCCCTACGGCAACGGATCGAACACCACCACCGGCTGATACGTGCGCGGAACCACCGCCTCCGCAATCGCAATCAGTTTGTTCTCCTGGCTGAAGACCCGCAATCGCGGCGCGTGTGCGCCGGCGCTTTCGAGCTGTGTCGTCGCCCCTGGAGGCAATTCCGCCCTTCCCGGCTGCAGTTGCGACAGCATTACATTGAACTTCCCACCGTGGCGTACTTTCTTCTCCAGCACGGGCAGGACGTTCGTCCTCGGATACTCTGGCAAAAGATTTTCCAGCGAAATCAGGCAACTTTGCAATCTTCCATCTCGCGCGGCCTTGGCCAATTCCTCCAGTTCGATCGCCTGATCCAGCGAAAACTCGCCCACTGCCGTGCGGCAGATTTCGAACAAGTGCGCCCCGCAGCCGATCTTCTGTCCCATGTCGTGCGCCAAGGATCGAATGTATGTGCCGGAAGAACACTCAATCGAAAACCGCGCCACGGGCCCTTCGATCTCGAGCAAGCGGTATTCGAAGACTTCCACGCTCGCCGGTTTCAATTCGACCGTCTGGTTCTTGCGCGCCAGTTCGTACGCAGGCCGCCCATGTACCTTCTTTGACGAAAAAATCGGCGGCATCTGCTCAAATCGCCCTGTGGATTCCGTCGCCAGCCGTTCGATCAGCGCGCGATCCAGCACCGGCACCGTGTCCGGTCCCGCGGCAAGACCTTCCGAATCATATGTATTGGTCGCGTAGCCGAAGCGGAACGCGGCATTGTAGCGTTTGCGCCGGCCCGTATAGAAACGCACCAGCCGTGTCGCTTTCCCGAGCAGCAGCACAAGCACCCCGGTCGCCAGTGGATCCAGCGTCCCCAGATGTCCGATCTGTCGAAATCCCGCCAGGTGACGCAACGCGTCCACGATGTCGTGTGAAGTCTTGCCCAGCGGCTTGTTGATCACCAGGGCGCCGTCAAACGGTGCGGGTTTTGGTTGTCGTGCCATCACGGAATTGTGTTACCTAATACCCATCTCCAATCCCAAACTGTCATTTCGTGGACAGCTGTGTAGCTGCATTTTTGCTTCGGCCTCATGTCTAAGGGCGCCATTCCGAACGGAGTCCGCGGAGTGAGAAATCTCTCTTCTCACTTCGCTGCCAACTACGAGCTCTTCCTGTTCACGAATTCGCTTCAGGCGTGGACGGCTTCTGCTGCTTCTCCGCCTTCATCTGCTTCAGAAGCTGCTCGATTCTCTCCATGTGTTCCTGCGAGAGGTCCAGCGAGAAGTGCAGATCCGGCAGCCGCCTCAGTTGCAATCGTTCGATCAATTCGTGCCGGATAAACCCAGAAGCGTGCTCCAGCGCCTTGATCGCGTCGCCTTGCTCCTTGGCATTTTCCGTCCGCACACTGACGAACACCCGCGCGTGCTTCATGTCCGGCTGCACGCGAACTTCGCTGACGCACACATTCCCTTCCAACCGCGGGTCCTTCAACTCTCCCGCAAGCATGGCGTTGATCTCGTGGGCGATCTCCTCGCCGACTCGTTCATGTCGATGATGGTCTGGGCTCATGAGAATGGCGTCCTATTGTGGCAAATTCGATTCCGTGTCCGCCTGCTTGTGCAGTGGCCGAACTTTAAATCGGCCAGCATTCAACTACGGTCTATGCTCTCGGCATTCCCTTCATCCCGCAGTCCTCACAAAAAATCCACGTCATGCGAGACCAGCAGCGGCCCCAAAATCTTGTCCGCCTCCCGCAAAACCGACTGCAAAGACTCTTCCACATGCTGTTCGGCGTTTGACAACGTTACCACGCCCACTACCGATCGATTCCACAGGTCCTGAAAATCCAGCTCGGCCACCGCCACGTTGAAATGTCCGCGCAAACGCTCCTTCAGGCTGCGCAAGATCTGCCGCTTGTCCTTCAGCGAATGGGCTTCGGGCAAGTGCAACTCCAGCGTTAACAGTCCAACCGGCATGGTGATTCATCCCCGGACGGCCATGTCCGGGCTTCGACACCTAGCGCTACTTTCGGGCGGGAACCGACCCTTGTGCGGCGGCCTCGGCGGCGGATAGCTTTACCACGTGGAAGCATTCCAGAACGTCGCCAACTTTCACGTCGTTGAAATTGGCGATCCCGATGCCGCACTCAAATCCGGTGCGGACTTCGCTCGCGTCGTCCTTGAATCGCTTCAGTGAACTTAGTTTGGACGTGTAAATCACGGTTCCGTCGCGCACCACGCGGACCTGCGCGTCTCGCTTCATGATTCCGTCGAGAACATAGCAGCCGGCGACGGTGCCCGCACCCTTCACGCGGAACGTGTTCCGCACTTCGGCGCGTCCAAGATAGGTCTCCTGGACCACCGGCTCCAGCAACCCTTCCATCGCCTTCTTGATTTCGTCGGACACCTCATAAATGATGTTATGCGTCCGGATGTCCACGTTTTCCTGCTGCGCCAGGTCGGCCGCCTTGCGGTCCGGGCGCACGCCAAAAGCGATAATGATGGCCCCGGATGCGCTCGCCAGCAGCACGTCGTTTTCGGTCACCGCACCCACGCCCGCGCTGATGATCTTCAGCTTTACCTGCTCGGTCGAAAGCTTCGGCAGCATCTCTTCCAGAACTTCTGCGGAGCCCTGCACGTCCGCCTTGATCACAATGGGAAGCTCTTTGACTTCGCCCGCCTTCAGTTGTTCGTGCAACTGATCGAGCGTGATGCGCGCACCGGCACTGGCCCGCAGAGCAGCGTCGCGCTGCTTCGATTGGCGGAATTCCACCACGTGCCGCGCCTTCGCTTCATCCGTCACCTGGAAGTGGTCGCCCGCTTCCGGCACACCCTGCAGTCCGAGCACTTCCACCGGCGTGGAAGGCGGCGCATCCTTCACGGCCCGTCCACGGTCGTCAAACATGGCGCGCACTTTGCCGAACACAGAGCCTGCAATGAAAAAGTCGCTGGTGTTCAGTGTTCCGTTCTGCACCAGAATCGTCGCCACCGGCCCGCGTCCTTTATCCACACGCGACTCGAGCACGGTCCCGCTCGCCGGCGCATCTGGATTGGCCTTCAACTCGCGCAAATCCGCCACAAGCAGAATGATCTCCAGCAGCTTGTCCAGATTCTTTTTCTGTTTTGCGGAAACTTCCACGAATTCGGTCTCGCCGCCCCACTCAGCGGGCATCAAGCCCAAATCCGTCAGTTGCCGCTTCACGCGTTCGGGCTGCGCTTCCGGCTTATCAATCTTGTTCACCGCCACGATGATCGGTACGCTCGCGGCCTTCGCGTGGTCAATGGCTTCGCGCGTCTGAGGCATCACGCCGTCATCCGCCGCCACCACCAGCACAACAATGTCTGTCACTTTGGCGCCGCGCGCGCGCATCCGCGTGAACGCCTCGTGGCCCGGCGTGTCCACAAACACCACACTCCGGTCGCCTACCTGCACCTTATACGCGCCAATATGCTGCGTGATGCCGCCGGCTTCCCCCGCCGCCACATCCGCCGCGCGAATGCCGTCCAACAAGCTCGTCTTCCCGTGGTCGACGTGGCCCATCACCGTCACCACCGGTGGCCGTGGCTTCAGGTTCTCCTTGGTCTCTTCCTTCGCGACCTCTAGAACCATCTCCTCTTCGAACGAGACCACGCTCACCACGCCGTTGAACGCCTGCGCCAGGTCCGTCGCCGTCTGCACGTCCAGCGCCTGGTTAATGCTCGCAAACACGCCTCGGTCCAGCAGCGTCTTCAACAAATCTTTCGCGCGCACATCCAGCTTTTCCGCCAGCTCGCGGATCGTGATTCCTTCCGTCAGCGTCACTTCGCGCGGCGGACGTGGTTCCACTGGCGCTGTCGCCACCGCGGCCACGCCTCGTCCAGAGGCGCCAGGTCGCTGCCTCGTCGGATGCAGTTTCCGCTCGCCTTCCATCTCGCGCTTGTCGACCATCGGCCGTTGCCGTTGCGTCGGCCGGCGCGCATACAAAGGCTTTCCAGGCTCGGCTTTCGGCGGCATCTTGTCCGGAAGCGGCGGCAACATCGCTGGCCGTCCAGGCGTGCGCGGACCCGGCCGCGAACCAGATGGCACGGCCCCCGGCCGTTGCCCCCAGGGACGCCCCTGTCCTTGTCCACCGGGACCTCCGGGGCCACCCGGCCCGCCCGGACGCGGAGTAAAAGGACGCCCACCCTGTTGAGGCCGCATCGGCTGTCCGGGGCGAGGCCCACTCGGACGCTCGCCGCGTGGTTCTGTTCCAGGAATTGGGCCACGGTTGCCGCCCGTCGGCATTGGCGGACGAGCGGGCATTGCTGGACGCGCTGTCGGCGCCGGCGCTCCACCCGCGGGCTTCGCAGTCATAGGCTGCGTGCCGGCACCGGGCTGGGGCGGACGAACTCGTGGTGGTACTCCTTGTGGCGGACGCGCCGCAAGCGGCTGTCCCGGAGTAGGCCTTGCCGGAACGGGACCTGAAGGAGCAGGCCGAACCGCAGGCGCGGACGCGCCAGGAGCAGGCGCAACCGCTGGTTTCGTGGCAGCGGCAGGAGCCGCAGGCACGGCCGGTTTTGTTACTGGAGCTGCCGCCGCTGGCGCAGAAGGAGCCGCAGGCGGAGCTGCAGCAGGTCTCGGCGCGGGCGCGGGTGCCGCCGGAGCATGAGCCACAGGCGCATGAGGATGAGCTGCCGCGGGGACTGACGGCTTCGCAACAACAGGCGCGGGCGCATGTGGTGTCGCGGCAGGAGGCGCAGGCGGTTTCGCCGCGGGTTTAGGCGTTTCCTGCACGGCCACTTCGGCCTTCGCCTCTGGTTCGGGAGTACCTTGCAACCGATGACGAACTTTCTCTGCGACTTCAACGGGAATCGAACTGGAGTGCGTCTTCTTTTCTGCTACGCCAAATTCGGGCAGCAGGTCAATAATCGCTTTCGCTTTGACCTCGAGTTCACGAGCCAATTCGTTGATTCGAACTTGGGATGAGTCACTCATGCTTCGTTAAGAATTCTTCTCTTCCTGCTGTCCCTCGGGAGATTCGCTTTCCTTTGGTTCAGCCGCCGCCGAGTGATTCTCCGCGGTGGATTTCTCGCCTGCGTTTTCCAATTCCTTTTCCGCTTCTGTCTCTGCAGCCGCTTCCTCTGCTTCCGTCACTTCTTCCGCGGTCTCCTCGGCTGCCTCTTCGGCGGTTTCCGTCGCGCCCTCGGCCGCCGCTGCTCCGGTTTCACCGCTCTCGTAGAAGCGGTTCACGGCCTGGTAGATCTTGTCGACCATCTTTTCGCCGATGCCCGGAATCTCCATCAACTGTTCCGGTGTCATGCTGGCCAGTTTCTCCATCGAGGTGATTCCCGCTGCTTCAATCTTCTCGATCGTCTTCGGGCCCACTCCGGCCAGAACCGTCAACGGCGTCGTCGGAGCAGTCAGCGCGGTCATCTGCTCTTCGATTTCGCGGCGCTTCTCTTCCTCGCTCTTGATATCGATGTCCCAGCCGATCAGCTTGCTGGCCAGCCGCACGTTCTGTCCCTTTTTTCCGATGGCCAGAGAAAGCTGCGAATCTTCCACGATCACTTCCAGTTTCTTGTTCTCGGGATCGGTGATCTGGACGCGCGTCACTTTCGCGGGGCTCAATGCCTTCTGCGCAAACGCAACGGTTTCTTCGTTGTACGGAATAATGTCGATTTTTTCCCCGCGCAATTCGCGAATAATGGACTGCACGCGCATGCCCTTCATTCCCACGCACGCGCCCACCGGGTCCACATCCTTGTCCCGGCTCGCCACGGCCACTTTCGTCCGTTCGCCCGCCTCGCGTGCCGCCGCGCGGATCTGCACCGTGCCGTCATAAATCTCCGGCACTTCCATCTCGAACAGCCGCTGCACCAGCGACGCATCCGCGCGCGATACCACCACCTGTGGTCCCTTGGCCGCGCGGTCCACGGCCTTGATCACCACGCGCAAACGCTCGCCGATGTTGTACGTTTCCAGCTTTGACTGTTCGCGCTTCGGCAGCCGCGCCTCCGTCCGCCCCATGTCCACAATCAGGTCCGGGCCTTCTGCGCGCTTCACAATGGCCGTCACCAGCTCGCCCGCGCGCGTGTGGTACTCGTTGTAGATCGTGTCGCGCTCCGCCTCGCGCACCTTCTGCAGGATCACCTGTTTTGCCGTCTGCGCCGCGATGCGTCCCAACACGTCCGTGGGCTTCGACGTGCGAATTTCTCCGCCAACCTCCAGGTTGACGTCCTTTTTCTTGGCGTCGGCCACACTGATTTCCCGCTTGGGGTCGGTAACTTCTTCCACCACGGTCAAAACCGAATACACGTCCACTTGCCCTGTTTCCGCGTTGAACTTTCCGCGCAGGTCCTCTTCCGACTTGTAGAATTTCCGCGCCGCGACCACCATCGCGTCCTCGATGGCGGAAATCACCACTTCCGGTTCGATGTGCTTTTCCCGGCTGAGCATTTCAATTTGTTGGTAGAGCAGATTCGCCATTTTTCTTTCAATCCTAGAATTCAATCGCCAGGTTCGCCTTGCGGATCGTCTCCAGCGGAATCTCCACGATCCGCGCTTCTTTCCCTTTCAACTCCAACCGGACTTTTCCGTCCGTAAACCCTTTCAGCCGCCCTTCGAAGAACTTCGCTTCTCCGATCGGTTCGGCCGTCGAAATCTTCGCTAGCCGCCCCGCGAATCTTTCAAAATCCACCTGCGTCTTCAACGCCCGGTCCATCCCCGGAGAGCTGATTTCCAGCACGTACCCCGGTCCCGGCACCAATTCTTCGACGTCCAGAATCACGCTGAGTTGCTGGCTCACCTTCTCGCAATCCGCGTGGCTGATCCGCGCGTAAGGGCTTCCAACTTCTTCCCCTTCAGTCGCTTCCGATGGCCTCGGCGGCGGAACCCGGTCGATGTACACGCGCAAAAACCGCTGCTTGCCTATCTTCCACTCGACATCCACGACTTCCAGGCCTTCCGAACGTGCCACACGTTCAGCGGCTTCGCGGATTTTTTCCAAATTCACTTAAAGACTCCCCGGCCTAAGCCGGTCTGAAGCTCAGTCCATCCGGCGGCAACAAAAAAGTGGGCTTGCGCCCACTCCATGGTGCGACCCGTAACAGAGCGAAAATAGAGTATATTCCGTCAACCCCTCAAAAGCAAGGCTAGGCCCACCCCTGCCCGCCTCCCGCTGGTGCCCTCTGGCCGGTTTTGCGCAGGCCTCCGCTCCTTCCCCAGAAACAAAAGAGGCCCCGCCTTCGCCGGAGCCTCTCCCACTCTTGTACTCCTGGAACCCGTTTTACGGCTTGGTTGCGGGAGGCGTCGCTGGCTTCGGAGCCGGCCTCGCTGGCGCAGGCGTGGCAGCTGCTCCGCCGCCCTTCACCGGATACGCCTGGTCGTACAACTTGATGATCTCCTGCGTAATATCAATGTTCGTCGACGCAAACAGGATGGGCGAGTTCTGCGCCGAGGAATCGAACACGGCCACTAGCCCGTTTTCCCGCGCATAGCGGTCCAGAACATCCATCATCTTCCGGCCGATTCGGTCCACCACGTCCGCCTGCGCCGCCTGCACGTCTTCATTCAATTCGTTGTTCTTGCGGTCCAACTGCTGCGTCAGCTTCTGTCCCTGCTGCGTCAACCGTACCTTCTCTTCATCGCTGAGCGTGTTCGCTCCCGCATTGAGCCGGTTCCGCAGGTCATTGATTTGCTTGTTCATGTTTTCCAGTTCGTTCTGCCGCGGCGTAAACTGTGTCTGCAAATCTGCCGAAGCCTGCTTCCCTTCCCCCGTGGTCACAATCGCTTGCCGGACGTTGATCACGCCGATTTTGCCGCTAGAAGCCGAACCTGCCGCCGTCTGCGCCTGTACTGCTGTTGTTCCGAGCAGGCACGCCACCCCGAGAACACCCATACTAACGATATTTCTGAAATTCACTGTACTCTCCTTATTGATCTCCGGGCACGCCTTCCACTTCCATCATCGCCGAACGAAAGGATTACCCTGAACTTTTCTGCGTGGTCCGGTTGAACTTTCTTCGTGATCCATGCTGAACGAGCACAACCCGCTGGTCGGCCGTTCCTTCGGAACTCTCCAAAGTTCTCCGGGTACGGCCCCACAGACCCGCTTTGTTGCCGAATCACAAACACTTAAGTATAGCTGACTCGCCGTTTTCTCCGCAATCGGAGCCATTCCGGCTCATTCCATGGCTCCACTCTCGAAATCTCCTATTTCGGCGCCGGCACAAGCAGTACGCGATCGTTGTTCTGATCTGCCATCACGGCGGTATTTGTAAAGTTGTCGATTGCCACGGCAAACTGCGACTGGCTGCTGATTCCCAGCGTCTCCCTCGTAGCAAATGCCGGCGAGTTCACCGCGTCAACCACGGACATCGTGTTCGCGGTCGAGTTCGTGGTCACGATCGTGCCCGTCTGGTAGTTGTAGCCAATTGAAAAGGGATTTATGCCCACGCGGATTAAGGTTGTGAGCCCGCTATCCGGATTGAATGCATAAATCGCATTCTGTTGCGTCGAAGTGGCGTAGAACAACGCCGGGCTGACCGCAGGGTCATACACGATGCCCGTCGGATTCGCGGACAGCGAACTGATGGACGAAGTTGCGGTCTTCGTCGGTGGCGTGACCGCCAGGTTGACTACGTCCAACCCTCCGGTGGCGATCGTTGTCCCCGCATTCTGGATGTTGGTGACTACCGCTATTGCGCGGTTCGGATCAACCGCGATGGCCGTCGGCGGCCCGCTAACCGCGATCAGCGTCGGCGTCAACGAAGTGGGAGGAGTGGCCAGCAACAGCGGCGTCAAATCAAGGTCCGCCAGACTGTTGCTGCCCGAGTTCGCAATCAAGGCGATCGCGGCGTCCTGATCGATGGTTACGCCCAGTGGCGAAACTCCCAGCGTGCACGTGTTGGTCGTAGTCACCGTTGCGGATCCTGTGCTGCACGTGCCCGAAGTAAACGACATTTGCGACGCGGTGAACGGACTGCCTCCATACTTGATGATCGATGCGGACGCGTCCGCGTTATTCGCCACCACCGCGAACCCGAGTCGCGGAATCACATCCACGCCGATCGGATGATTTCCCACGTTCACGGTCGCCAGCAATGTTCCATACGGCACCCCGTAATTGTGGGCGTTCGTGGAATCCATGTTGATGAAAGAAACGTTGTTGCACCCGTAGTTCGTCACCACCGCCACGTTTGCGATATCGTCGATCGCCACGCCTTCCGGCATCACCGCCGAATTGCATAGCGAGCTTAGCGAAAGCACACTCACCGCATAGACGTCCTCGGTATTCGAATTCAAGTTACCCGTGACAAGGTCCAGCGCAAAATCGTGCGCTCTTGTCAGGCGGGAGGCGACTATCGTCACATCCACTTCCGAATCGGTCGCGCTCGTGACCGTAACCCCCGTCGGGTCGCCATCGAGTCTTACCGTCGGCGCTCCACCGCTCAGAAATCCCTGGCCAAGAATGCGCAATGTGGCGGACTGTCCAACGGTCACACTCTGCGGGAAGCACGCTGCATATATATTGGTTGGGCTTGAGGGGTCGCAGACCGCCTTTGGCAGCGGATTGGGCGCGTTTGGCGCGCTTGCCAAAGGTGGCTGGCCGCTCGCCACTCCTCCCGACGTCACCAGCAGGTCTTGAATGTTCACGGGCTTGAACGTCGTCGTCGAATCGATGTCCAAATACGTGAGGGTATTGGAACCGGCATTCGCCACTAGTACAAGATCCGTCTTTGGGTCGTAGCCCATCGGGCCATACACCGTCACCGCCGAACCGCCCGACGGCGTGAAGCTTCCCGCTCCCGTTTGCCCGGTCTGAATAGCTTGGATAATCCGGTACGACGGGCTCCCGTTAGGTCCTGTTGCTGTTGGTCCACCTGGGTTGATCAGCGAAATTTCGTTGTATACGTCTTGTGGATTGTACGCGACCAGAACATTCCTAAACGCATCCCAGGCCACGAAGCGCAAACCGATCTCTGCCGCACCCGAGGGAATCGGAGTGCATGTGTTGCAACTGCCTCGGTTCAAGGTCAACGAGGTAACAATCTGGTCCAGGCCTGCAATGAAGCCGATCTGGCTAGAGGAAACGTTCGGATCGGCATAGGCGAAGGTGCGCGTTACCGGATTGATCGCCGCACCCACTGCCGTCGAGCTCGTGCTGAACGTATAGTACGGATTCCCAAAGGTAACCGTGCCACCGCCACCTGTAGTGCTTGTGCCGCATTGTGTGCCGTTGTAGGTGTACGTGAAAGTGTAGGTGGTGGCGCTGGTGACGTTATATGTTCCATTGAAACTTGCCGGCGTCACTCCCGCGATCAACACCGTTCCAGGCGCAGATTGGTTCAGTCCATTCGGCACTGGCGTGGTGATGGTAACGACGTCGTTCGTGCACACCGCTCCATTCGGCGACGCAAGGATGGGCACCGTGTTATTCGTCAGCAGTAGATTCACCACCGACGTGACGCCCGTTCCTCCCGGTGTCACGTAAGCCACCGGTACGTCCGGCTGCATCACTACTTGTGGTGTCGCCCCAGTATTCAGGGACACGGAGGCGATGGCACACGGGACCTTCTGGCTCGTTATGAAACACCCCGGTTGTTGTGCCGAGGGATTTGGATTCACGTCCACAATGAACCCAACGAAAGCATTGCTGAACGCCACCACCGCATAGTGCGTCGTGTTGTCTACTCCGACCGAGTAGGGCAGCGGCGCGGTTGTCCCCGGTGGTTCTTGGACCAGACCTGACAAACTGATCGGTGAGCCAATAACCTGGCCTGAAGGAAGAGCCAGAAGCGTCAAGGTGGAGTCTGCACTGTTCACCACCACGCCCAAGTCTTGCCCGGCGAATCCTGCTGCGGTCAGATCAATCCGATCGTCGATCGCGATACCTGTGGGCTGGTTCCCCACAGGGATCTGTATGCTCATTTGTGGCATGGAACGTCCGGACGCCGAGGGATTCGGCACAAAATTAACAATCTGCACCGCATTCGCCGCCTGTTCGGTGATAGCCGCATAGCCCTTTGCAGAATTGATCGCAATGCTGCTTGGCATGACGTTTGCCACGCTTCCAACCGCTGGCAAGGGAATCGACGGAGGATTCATCGTTTGTGTCGGCGAAGTCGTTGTCGTCCCCGTCGTAAAATAGGACGAACTCAGTTGCGTAAACGTCGGCTGCACAGCAACGTCTGTGGTCACTGTGGGATATGGTGGCTGGGAACCTTGCGGCGCGTTGCTTACGATGGACACGGGATACAGCCCCGGCCCGTTCAGTGGTCCGCTGCTTCCAGCAAGGAAGCCTGTAAACTGCCGGGCATTAAACGATGTCGCGATGTTCGAAGAGCCATTGAACAGCAGGTTGACGATAGGGCTGTTCCCCCCGCCGTAATACCCGCCATCCGCGGAAAACTGCGTGCTCGTTCCTTGGGGATAACTGTACGGCACCGCTGACACCAACGCCGGACTCGTGTAAACCAAATTGATCGGATAGGAAATCGAAGTCGTTTGCCCCGGGTTGTTTGAGTCCGGAATGTTGTTCACTGTGACGGTTCCGGTTCCCGCGTTGGCCAGTTGTGGCGCCGTTAATCGTATTCGCGTCATGATCGACGCGTCACAAGTCACCACCGGTGTCACCCCGGACGCGCTTGGCGTGCAATACGCCGAAGAAATGGGAATCGTGAATACGTTCGACGGACTGATCACCTGCGGCGATTGATTGGGTCCTGGCGGCGTAAACGTGATCGCGGTTGTGTTCAGCAGGTTTTTCGCATTCAGGAACACGTCCTGCAAGACTCCGCCGGCCGGGATTGTGGTCGGTTCTATTCCCGTAAACGTAATCGGGTTTGTCGTCGACTGCACCAGTGTGATCTTTGCTGTCGCAAACGCGGTTGGGTCTGCTGCGGACCACACCACGACGAATACCGTCGGCGCTGCCGTCGATGCGCTCGATCCACTCGAAACCGGGCTAGTATCCTTGGGAAAAGTCGCTGGCGCCGTGAATACTCCCTGGGAGGATATGCTCCCGCAGTTCGGGCTGCACGATGCTCCCTTCGGGTCGGCGACGTCCCCATCCGGAAAATACTTTGTGTTGTTCGCCACCGGCTGCATCACCGCCCATTGGGGGTTCGCGCTTCCCGGCGATACGTTCAGGAAAGATGCTGTGAATTGCACCTGCTGCGCGGGGCTCAATCCTACCGGCACCGTCGCTGTCGCCGGTGTTGCGCTCACGGCGATGCCGGAGCTTAGTGAGATGACTGCCGTTCCCTTCTTGTTCTTCGCCGCGTCCGCCGTCGCCGTGAATGTCAGCGTTGGTGGAGGTGAGGGGAAGTTCGAAAGCGTCGGGGACGTATACGTCAGCACGTTGTTCGTAGACGACGGCGCCGTCGTCCACGTTCCCAGGCTGCCGTTATTCAGCGCTGGCACTTTCTGGCCTGACGTGCACGTTCCCCCGTTTACTTGCGAAGGATTCGGAGTTTGCGTTGTCGGCAACGGTGTGTACACGAATGTGCAAGCCCACGTGGAAGTCGTCGTCGTGGAACCTGCCACGGTCGCAGTAAAGGTTGACACCGTTCCAGCGATCACCGTGGCGATCGGCGGCAATACGGTAACCGTCACGGTGTTCGCGCCCGAACCTCCGCAGCCGCTTTGCAAAGTCAACGCTGCCGCAAGCATCAGCATTGCGGCTGTTTGTATTCTCACCAACTTCATAACTCCCATCTCCCTGACGTTTTCTCCGCTGGTCACCACCAGCGTCCGCCTCTTCAAATCCCTCATATTTCCCTAAAGATGGCCCTAATTCTCGTTCTGTTGTCCCACTCGCTAGAAGGTTCGGCTCACCGTGAACCGGAACGTTTGCAGCGGTTCAAAGTAGTGCAATCTTCCCGGGTTCTGGAGCGCCGGCTGAATCTGAAGCAAAACCTGCGGATCGCATTGGTTCGGATGCAGCGGATCGGTCAGTCCCATGGCCTGGCATGTGGACGTCAGATTCGTAAGGTTGATCTTGTCGTACGGCGCAACAATCGTCTGGTGAATGCGCAGCGGGTTGTACGCCCAGTAGATCCGGAAAGGCGCCTGCACGATCGGAATGTTGATGTTGAACTCGATGCCCACCGAATCTCGCAGCCGGAAGTTCGTTCCGGGCGCAATCTGCAACTGCTGTGTCTGGTTGGCCAGGGGAAATTGCTGGTTGATGTTCGCCACGCCGGTCGGGTCCAGTTTCAAACCGCTCTTGTTCACGATTCCATCTGTCCCGATGTCGTTGAACAGCGTCATCCCCACTGGACCGGCAATCGGTATTCGGTATTCGAGGTTCGCAACGCTCTCCAGGTCCGCGCCTGGGAATGTGATTGTGTACGCCACCACTGGGACGGTGAACGCTCCAATCGTCGGCGCCCCTGTGGGGCCCAAAACCCGGTTGTTCGTGAAAGTCACAGCCTGGTTCACGACGCTTGGAATGTACGTCACCGGCGAAATCGCGCGAATGTCGAACCCGCGCAAATCGTTTTCGCCTCCCATATAGAACCGGCTGAAAGGCGGCACTTCGCCCCCGCCATACCCTGTCGTCCATGCCGCCAGGAAATGGACGCCGATGGCATTGCGTCTGTGATTGACCGGATGGAAGTATTTGAACTCGCCGGTATTCGTGATGGTCTTCACGTTACCGCCGAGACCTGAAACCGCGAGGGAGTAGAAATAGCTCCTGCCACGGGTCGCATTGATCGGATTATCCAGCGTGTTCTGGGTAATTGACGTGGTCACCGTGCTGGACACGATTCCGTTCAACGCGCTCGGTCCGGCAATGCTCAGATACTGCAACTGTGTAAACAGCAATTGCGAGGCCTGGTTAAAAGTCTGTATGTCCGTGTGTGTGAATCCATACGTCACACCCACGCGAGTAAAAGCGTACTTCTTCAGCGGATAGCTCGCATACACCGTAAAGCCCGTGCTGTTCTGGTTGTAATCCTGAATATATTGGGGGTTGACGCTTACCTGCTGGCCTGTGACCAGCGCCGCCTGTTCCGCTTGGTTAAATTCATATTTCGAAGTGAAGATCGTAAAACCCGTAGCGATGGGCCGGTCAAACAGGTAAGGCTCGGAAAAACCCAGCATGACGTTTCGTTCATACTGGCCCACCTGCGCGGAAAGTGTCAGCGTTTCGCCCAGGCCCAGGAAATTGTTCGTTTGATACGTCAGACCGATGAACCCTCCGGCCAGTCCGCTCACGCCGCCCTGCAACCCGATCGACTGTTTCCCCTTCTCCTTCAGCTTCAGAAGAATATCGACCGTCCCGTCTTTTGTGTTGCGTGTGATTTCCGCGGACTTGTCGGGATCGATCTTGTCGAAGTAGTTCAGCTGATTCAGGCGAAGAATGCTGACTTCCCATGCGCGCTTGTTGAAGAGCTGGCCTTCGTCGATCAGCAATTCGCGTCGGATCACCTTGTCGCGTGTCGTCGTGTTACCGCTGAACTCGATTCGCCGCACGTAGTACTGCTTGCCTTCGTCGAACTTCATGGTCACATCGATTCGCTTGGCTTGCTCGTCAAAGTCCGTCTGAGGCTCCGGCACGAAATCGATGAAACCATACTGTCCGTAAATCTTTGTGTAATCCTCCATCGCTTTGCGGATCTTGGCAGCAGAGAATACGTCTCCCGGCTTCAACGGAAACACGCTCTTCAGCGCATCCACTTTCAGAGACAGAGCCTTGTCCGGGTCCGCGCTCACGATCTTGATTGTTCCCATCGTGTACTTTTCGCCCTCTTCGATGGGGATGGTGATGTTCACGGCCTTTCCACTGCTTTTTCCCATGAACGGCACTCCGTACTTCCAGCCTTCGGTATCCACGTTTTCCAGAATGGGATCGGGCAGCGAAACCTTCATGTACCCATTGTTCTGGTACAACCCGCGAACCCCGACTTCCTGGTCTTCGATCAGCTTGTCGTGGTCGTAGGTCTTGGACATCACGTTGATATTTGTGAAGTACAACGGAATCGAGTATGGCCGGTCGTTGTGCATCGCGCGAATCAGTTTGCGGTCGCTGAACGCGTGGTTGCCGGTGAATTTGATCTTTCCGACTTTGACTTTGGGTCCCTCGTCGATCTTGAACACCAGGATGACGGCGTTGCTCGACGCGATTCGCTCGTATTGCGGCGTCACTGTCGCGAACTGCCGTCCGTGTTCACCCAGCAATTCCTTCAGGACCACTTCGGCCCTCTTGATGCGCGTGGGATCAAACTGGCTTTCCACCGTCAGTCCGACTTTCTTCTCCTTAAAGCGGTCCAGAATGTCCGACTCCGAAATCGAGTGGATGCCGTCGTACCGGATGCGGCGGATTACCGGTCGCTCGGTTACTTCAAAAACAATGATCTTCCCGTTGGGCTTTTCCCCGTCCTCTACGCGCAGCTTGATGTCTTCAAAGAATTGCGTGTTCCACAACGCCTGAAAATCCCGCCGCAAGCCTTCCTCGTTATAAGGATCTCCCTGCCGCGTGAAGATGCGCGCCAGCAGTGTGTCTCGGCGAATACGGCGATTGCCTTCGAAGTCGATCCGCTCCACGAATGGTTGCCCCTGCGCATCCTGCCCGTCTGCCGTAAGCAGGCCCGAAGGAACCTCGTCTATTTTTTCTTCCAGAGTGTTCTCGTTCAGAGAGGCGTGAAACAAAGTGAAGCTTGACGGAGGTTGTTTGCCGTTTTCTGCTTCAGTGGGGATCTTTGCGGCAACGCTGCTTTTTCCGATCAGAGAAACCGCCGCGACCAGGGCTAAGACACAAAACTGGCGAGCACACCAGGTTGTTATGTCCGGCGATGAACAGAAGTTCCTTTTAGCGGCCGTCGATCGGATCAAGGCCGCGCCCCCAAACCCAATTTGTTATTCTCCCGCCGGTCCCGGTATGGGCCGGCCGAACGTACTTCGCATCACGGCCCCTTTAGACCCTAGGCCGCTTCGCGGTCACACGCTGCGTCTGATTCACTAATGAACGACTGGGGTTGCCTCACCGACTGGCCGGAACGCGAGACCGTCCCCCGCAACATAAATTTGCAGTGTTGCTGGTCTCTGAATTCCCCCCTGGATCAACGATTCACTCAGCGGGTCTTCCACATATTTCTGCAATGCCCGCCGCAACGGCCGCGCACCATAATTCCGGTCCGCGCACGTTTTCTCGAGGATCCATTGCCGCGCTTCGGGTGACAACACCACTTGCACCTGTCTGTGAATGAGCGTGTCGTTCAACTGTCCCACAAGCAGATCGATAATTCTCAGCAGGTCCTCGTCACCCAATGGATTGAACAGGATGATATCGTCCAACCGGTTTAGAAATTCCGGATTGAACGCCCGCTTCACTTCGCCCAACACCATTTCTTCCATGCTCTTCAAGCTGGCTTCATCTAAGCCCGCTTGGAAGCCGATCGTCGTGCGCTTCTGCAAGTGCCGCGCACCGATGTTGGAAGTCATGATGATGATGGTGTTGCGGAAATCGACCGTATTGCCCAGACCATCCGTCAACTGCCCGTCTTCGAACACTTGCAACAAGATATTGAACAGGTCGGGATGCGCCTTCTCGATCTCGTCCAATAATATAACCGAATACGGCGTGCGGCGCACGCGTTCGGTCAGCTGTCCGCCTTCCTCGTAGCCCACGTATCCTGGAGGCGCGCCGATCAGCTTGGACACCGAGTGCTTCTCCATGAATTCGGACATGTCAAAGCGAATCAGCGATTTTTCGCTGCCGAACAAAAATTCCGCCAGCCGTCGCGCCACTTCCGTCTTGCCGACGCCCGTCGGGCCCAGGAAGAAGAAGCAGCCCACCGGCCGCAGGGGAGACTTCAATCCCGCTCGGCTCCGGCGAATCGCCCGCGCCAGCGCTGTGATCGCTTTGTCTTGGCTAATCACCCGCTTGTGCAGTTCCGGTTCGATTCGCAGCAGCTTCTGCTGTTCGTCTTCCTTGATCGACGTCACTGCAACGCCCGTCCAGCGCGACACCACTTCCTCGATGTCCTCGCGCGTTACGATTCCTGTCGATGCATCGTCCAGCTTGTACCGCTCGCGCAGCACGCGCAGGTTTTCTTTCTCCTTGCGCTCTTCCTCGGAGTAGAACCGCGCTTTTTCGAACTCATGCGCCGCGATCGCCGATTCCATGCGATGCGTGATGAACTTCACGCGCTTCTGCACTTCGCCGACTTCCTCAGGCACGGACGCCTGGCGCAATTTCACCCGCGCGCCCGCTTCGTCAATCAGGTCAATCGCCTTGTCGGGCAGGAAACGGTCGGGAATGTAGCGATTCGAAAGGTAAACCGAGTAGCGCAGCGCCTCATCCGTGTAGCTCACTGCATGAAACTTCTCATACCGCTCGCGCACGCCGTTGATCACCTGCACCGCTTCTTCTTCCGTCGGGGCCGGCACCTTCACGGCCTGGAATCTCCGCTCCAGTGAACGGTCTTTCTCAACCGACTTCCGGTATTCGCTCGGCGTCGTGGCGCCGATGCACTGAATCTCTCCGCGGGACAACGCCGGCTTCAGGATATTCGCCGCGTCCAGCGAGCCTTCCGCCGAACCCGCTCCTACCAGCGTGTGCAGCTCGTCGATGAACACGATGGAGTTCTGGCTCTCCATCAGCTCCTTCATGATCGTCTTCAATCTCTCTTCGAACTGACCGCGGTACTTCGTGCCCGCCACGATCAGCGACAAATCGAGGGACAAGATTCTCTTGTCCGCAAGGAAAGAAGGCACATCGCCGTCGCTAATCCGCTGCGCCAGTCCTTCGACAATCGCCGTCTTGCCTACTCCCGGCTCGCCGATGAGCACCGGATTGTTCTTCGTGCGCCGGCACAGAATCTGGATCACACGCTCGACTTCGCCTTCGCGTCCAACCAGCGGATCCAAACTGCCTTCGGTGGCCGCCTGCGTCAGGTCGCGGCTGAATTCCGCCAGCAGCGAGGTTTCTTTCGGACGCGCCGCCGCGCTCTTCTCTCCGCTCGTCCGTGAGAGCTCTTCGCGCAGCGCCGAAAGCCGCAGACCGCGCTCCATCAGAATTTCTGCGCCAAAGCACTTCTCCTCGCGCAGGATCCCCAGCAGCAGATGCTCCGTGCCGACGTGCTTGTGCCCCAGTCGCTCGGCCTCTTCCGCCGCGCTGTTCAGGATGCGCTTGCACTCCGCGCTCAGCGGCACTTCCACGGACGTGGAAATCCGCTCGCGGATCGTGATGCGCGCCTCAATCTCTTTTCTTATGGATTCGATCGACCCCTGCTGCCGCAGGAATCGGTTGGCGAGCGCCTTGTCCTCCCGCATCAGTCCGAGCAGAAGGTGCTCGGTCTCGATGTAGGGGCTCCCGTATTGGCTGGCCTCATATCTGGCAAAGAAAATGACACGTCGCGCTTTTTCAGTGTATCGTTCGAACACGATTAGCTCGCTTCTCCCCCTGGGGTTCCTTCCGCAGCGCTTCTGGCCCTGCGGACTTGCAGAACACCATGTTCAAGTCCTACGATCCGGTCGCATCGTTCGGCCAGCGCCAGATTGTGCGTCGCCATCAGCGACGTCAGGCGATGCGTCCGGTGCAACCGTTGCAACAACTCAAACACAGCCCAAGCATTCTGCTCGTCTAGATCTCCGGTCGGTTCATCAGCTAACAAGACCTTGGGCCCGGTTATCAGTGCCCTGGCGATCGCTGCTCGCTGTTGCTCCCCGCCCGAAAGTTCTCCTGCGCGGTGCTCGGCCCGGTCTTGCAGGCCCACTTCTGCCAGCCACTTTCGCGCTTCCGTCTGCGCTTTTGCATGTAGCTCGCCGCGCACTAGTAGCGGCATCGCTACGTTTTCTGCTGCCGTAAAATCCGGCAACAACTGGTGCCGCTGCCAGAGAAACCCCACGGCGCGATTGCGATAATTTGCGAGCGCCGCGTCTTCCTTCATTTCTATCGCTTTATTTTCAAAGTATACTGTACCGCTTGTTGGAGTGTCTAGCGCGGCCAGCAAGTGCAGCAAAGTACTCTTCCCCGCGCCGGATGGTGCGACCACCGCAACCATCTCACCTTCGTTCAATTTCAGATTCACGTCCACCAGAACTTCCAGATTCTTCTCGCGCGCTCCGTAGGTCTTCTTCAATCCGCGCGCTTCCAGGATCGCTTCTCCAGTTTTGTCTGTATTGTTCATCGCTCCCAAGTCCCTGCGACCCTGCCTCGCCCTGACTTTCCCAGAATCTCCTAATCGTCCTGGCCCGATTTTTGCTCTTGCCCTGAGTCTCCCCTGTCTTCTCTGTTTCCTGCCTCTCTAATTTGATGCGCTGCTTACCCCTCTAGTCGATTTCGAGACTATTTCCCCACTTCTGCGTCTTCTGGCCCAACCTTTTCCCTTTTCCTTCCCCGCCTTGCCGACCCACAATTCAGCGCAGAATGTCACATTTCGGCACGCGCGTAAGGCCCGTCCTTTCACTACGTTGCAAACCGTGCTCGTTAACGGAAATCCGGCAGGACCCGTCCCTCCCAAGCCTGCCGCACGGGCACTGTATTTGGAGCAAATCGAAAGCCAAACTCTTCAGTACTGGCACGTTGCAAAATTGCTGTAAAATTCGCTGATTCTAGCCATCCTGACTCCCCACTCACTCATAACGCAGAATCTCTACCGGCAACAGTCGCGCCGCTTGCCGCGCGGGAATCACCGTTGCTAGCACGGCGATTCCCATCGCCGCCAGCGCGATCCACAGTCCATCAAGAAAACTCGGGTGGAACGGAACATAAGGCACCGCATAGACCTGCGGATCCAGTGGAATCAGATGATATGTCCCCGCAATCCAGGTGAAGGCATAACCCGCGGTCAATCCGATGACTGTCCCTGTCGCCCCAATCGCGATTCCGAGCAGCAAGAAGATGCGTCGCACTTGCTCTCGCCGGGTTCCTACGGACAGCAGCACCGCAATATCCTTCGCCTTGTCCGTTACCGTCATCGACAGCACCACCAGAATGTTCAGCCCCGCCACAAACGTGATCAGTCCGATAAAAATCGCCGTAACCAGCTTCTCAAGCCGCAGCGCTCGAAACAGTGCGCGGTTCTCTTCCATCCACGTTGCCGTAGTAAATCCTTCCCCGGCGGCGTGCTCCAATTCGCTCGCAATCTCCGCCGCCTGTTCCGGCTTCGCCAGCCGGAACTCTAGGACGTTCACCACGTCTCCCGTGCCCGCAAGCGATTGCGCCGCCGGCAGGCTGATGAAGCACCAGTTCTCGTCGTAATCGTAAAATCCCGAATCGAAAACTCCGGCGATCCGGAATCTTCTCGTCCGTGGCATCAGCCCGAAAGGAGTCAGCCGTCCCTGCGGGCTCGTCAGCGTCACATAATCTCCAGGCTGGACCTTCCATTCCTCCGCGAGCTGTTTGCCCACCAGCATTCCGTCGATCCCATCCGCATCCGGCGAAAAATCCATTTTCCCGGCAGAGAGTTTCTGGAGCGCCTCGTCGCCCTTTTTCTCCAGCGTGATGTCAATTCCCTTCACCACAACTCCGCGCGCTTCCCCTCCAAAGGACAGCAGCATGGTCTCGTAAATCGCGGGTGTCACGGAGTTCACTCCCTCCGTCTTCCGCAAGTTCTCTGTCAATGCCCTGTAGTTTTGAATTCCGCCCGAGCCTGGACGAGTCAAGGAAATATGCGCGGTTACTCCCAGCAACCGGTCCTGCAACGTCTCCCGGAAGCCGCTGTTCATGGCCAGCGCAATCACAAGCGTTGCCACCCCGGCCGCCACGCCCAGAATGCTGAAGGCTGTCACCAGACGCAAAATCACCGGCCGGTTCGGTGATCTCAGATACCTTTTCGCCACGAACCATTCAAAGCTCATGCGTTAGGACCAGCCTTCGTCCGAAGCGGGCTCAACAGGCGTTCGTCATTCCCAGTGGAGCCCGCGAAGCGAGGAACCCCTCTTGTGCTTGTCATCAAAACAAAAGTAGAAGAAGGACTGGTGATTCCGGTCAAAATCCGCCTCAACACCGCTATGCCTTCGCCCCTTCCGGCTTGGCCTCTTCCGCCTTACCTTCAGGCCGCAACTGCGGAAACAAAATCACATCCCGTATCGAATGTGAATCCGTGAGCAGCATCGTCAGCCGGTCGATCCCAATTCCTTCTCCCGCGGTCGGCGGCATCCCGTGGCACAACGCTCGAATGTAGTCCACGTCCAATTGCTTCGGAACTTCTTCGCCGCCTTGTGCAATCTGCGCCAGAAACCGCCTCTCTTGCTCCGCCGGATCATTCAACTCGGAAAATCCGTTCGCAATCTCCATCCCCGCCACGAAAATCTCGAAACGCTCTACCAGAGACGGATCCTCGGGCTTCTGCTTCGACAGCGGCGAAATCTCCAGAGGGAAGTCGTACAAAATCGTCGGCTGTACCAGCTTGTCCTCGGCAATGGTCTCGAACAAAAGCCCCGTCCACTCGCCATCCGCCAACTCCCCTTTTGCCGCGGCGTACTCTGCGTGGTTCGCCTTCGCCCACGCGTTGTATCTCTCTGTCGCCCGTTGCGCGCCCCCCGGCGTCGCTAAGTCTTTCAGCGTCGGTGCCGTTCCCGCGCCTTCCGGCCAATACTTCACGATTGCCTCGCGCATCGTCAGCCGTTCCATCTTCCCGAAGTCCAGTTCGATATCCCCGTATTTCACTTTCGTAGACCCAGTGATGTTCCTCGCCACCTGTGCGAAAAGCTGCTCATTTAACTCCATCAAGTCCCGGTAGTTGCTATACGCCTCGTAAAACTCCAGCATCGTGAATTCCGGATTGTGCTGCGTGCTGATCCCTTCATTGCGGAAGTTCCGGTTGATCTCGTAAACCCGGTCAAATCCCCCCACCGTCAGTCGCTTTAAATAGAGTTCCGGCGCAATTCGCAAATACAAATCAATGTCCAGCGTATTGTGGTGCGTGACAAACGGCCGCGCCGTCGCTCCCCCCGCAATGGGGTGCATCATCGGTGTTTCCACTTCCGTGTAGCCTCGCGCGTCGAAAAACTGCCGTAATTCGCGGATGACTCGCGCGCGCGTTTGGAACACTTCGCGCGATTTCTCTGTCGCAATCAGGTCCAAATACCTCTGCCGGTAGCGCAATTCAATGTCTGACAGCCCATGCCATTTCTCCGGCAAAGGCAGCAACGCCTTGCTCAGAAAGAAAAGCTCCTCTACCCACACAGAGAGCTCACCCGTCTTCGTCCGGAACATGTGCCCGCGGGCACCGATGTGGTCTCCCAGATCCAGCAGATGAAACAACTGGAAACCTTGCTCTCCGACAACATCTTTTCTTACGTAAATCTGGATCCGGCTTCCCACTCCTTGCAGGTGCGCAAAACCCGCTTTGCCCATCAACCGGTAGGAGACAATCCTTCCCGCGACTCGAATCTCTTTTTTCTCTGCTTCCAGTTCCGAACTGTTTTTTTGCCCATATTTCTTCACTAAATCCGCGGGAGTGTCCGTCCACCGAAACTCCCGTGGAAACGCCTCATAGCCAAGAGCTTGGATTTCCTCTAACTTTTTTTGTCGCTGCTGGAATTGGTCTTGAGGCTCAAATTGCAAGGGAAGTTTGATCCTTTCCAAATCGCGTTCTCAGGAGTATAAAGGTCCCGTCGTGACCAGAGCAAGGAACCCACAGCCTCTCTCGCAAACTCTCCAGTTCCATTTCGGGAATCCAGCTCAGGAAAATCTGCTTTTTTACTGATGTTTAAGATTAATTCTGTTTTATGGAACTGTGGGAAATTTGCTATACTCGCGATTGCGTTTAACGGAGGTTCTGCGTGAGCTCCCGCCCGTATTCTTCTTCAAAGGATTCCGTGTCTCACGATTGGCGCCTGCCTCTTCCGGACGACAAATCAAACACTTATTTCAATTGTGTTGGGCGTCTTGAGGTTGCTTACTCCATGTTCAGCGTGAACCTGGACGAAGCCTTTGGCATGCGTCGCAGCGGGCGTAGTTTCAAGGCGAATCAGGTCATTTCCGTCGCTCCTGCCTTGTGCCAAAGGCTCGCGTACCCACTGGTAGGCTTGCTTCGTGTCATGCTGGACCACTCCAAGCATTTCGGCATTGTGCCCAATCTTGCTCCTCTCGATGCGGGGAACTTTCAGAGTCCCCGCAGCCAGCGCGTGGCTCGCATGAATGATCTCCTCAGCAGGATTCTCCTCACGCGCAAATCGCAGTTTGGCCACAAGATTTCGGCCCTGGCTGACCTTGTCGAGGAGTTGGATACCGCGTTTGAGTCAGCAGCTGAGGAGCTGACAAATGGCGGTTCGCTCCACCCGGATCAGGATTGGGAGGTCCTAGACTCTGCCCACTATGATCTGAATACCTGTCTGCGTGAGACCGTCGTTCTTTTTAAGTCCTTTCTCCACGCGCTACCGGCCGCCCAACTGGCTGGTTTCCAGACGGCCTTCAACGAGGCCTGTGCCTCTGGTTCTCCGCGCCTTGCCGCCCGCGCTCGGCATGTTGCCCATAGACGGATAGCCTTCCTGAAGGGACAATAGTAAATCCCTGCGGATGGCCGCGGCAGCGTGCAACCTATTTGAAGGCTACCCCCTTCTATAGGGCTTATGTGCTCCTCGACGTCCGTACTCGGGACAACTCTGAAGGGGACTCGGCGCATCGCAACTCCTAGTGGCGCCGCTATTGGACTGTTGGCCCGACCAAGACCAAGCGAGCCGGTTGCGTGGACAGAAGCGGAGGCCATCCGCCGCGCTCAGGCGGGGGATTCCGCCGCTTTCGACTTTCTGTATCAGCTGCATAGCCGCCGCGTCTACGCACTCTGCTTGCGCATGGTCAACAATCCTGCGGATGCCGAAGATCTGATGCAGGAGGCTTTTCTTCAGCTCTTCCGCAAGATCGGCACCTTCCGTGGTGAATCGGCCTTCTCCACCTGGCTGCATCGTATGACCGTCAACGTCGTGCTCATGCGCCTGCGCAAGAAGACGCTGCCGACCGATTCCCTGGAAGAAACCTTGGATCCGGATGCGGAAAGCGGTAGTCCAAAGCGTGACGTGGGGGTCCCGGACTTGCGACTATCCGGAGCCGTGGACCGGGTCAATCTTGAGCGCTCCATCGAGCAACTCCCTCCCGGCTACAGAACGGTTTTCGTTCTGCATGACGTTCAGGGCTACGAGCACAACGAGATTGCGGACATCATGGGATGCTCCGTCGGCAATTCGAAGTCGCAGTTGCACAAAGCGCGTACGCGCCTGCGCGAGCTCCTCCAGGAGGAAATCCGGGATCAGGCTCGCCAGGTGCGCCAGTCCGCAAAAAGCCAGTCTGGCTCCGGGGAATGAGCTAGAATGAAGGTAACGTCGAGGACGGCAATACGCGCAACTGAGTTTTTGTGGATTTTTGCAGGGAGAGCTACCCAACGCTGCGCCCTGCGGAGTTTGCGGTATGCAGTGTAAGGAACTCGAAGCCGTTCTTGAGTTGGAAGGTCTTAGTCCTCTTCCTCCGGAGGCCCGCGAGCATCTCGCCGGCTGTCGTAACTGTCAGGATCTACTCGCCGACCTCTCTGCCGTTGTCGTTGCAGCGAAGCGTCTTCCCGCGGAAGTTTCTCCCCCGGATCGCATCTGGATTTCCGTCCGCGCCCAATTGGAGGCGGAAGGAATCATCCGCGATGTCGAGCCTGTCGCCACGGTGCAGCCTGCTTCCCAGTGGCTCGGTTTTGCCGATCTCTTCCGGCCTCGCGCTCTGGCGACGGTTGGAGTCGGGCTCGTCCTCCTTCTGGGAAGCATATATTTTGTGCAACACCGCGGTTCCAACAAAGTTGCGCAACAACCTCAACCTGTTCAGGCGCAGCCTAGCCAACCGCCCTTGTCCGTGGCGCCTCCGCCGCTTCGGGCGAACTCAGAGCCTCCCGCCGCGCATGTTCCGGCACCCACACAATCAGCCCATACCCCTGTTCCCGCGCAGCCTCGCCCGTCTTCACCTGAGCTTAGGCCTTCTCCCTCTGAGAATGCCTACCTCGGCGACACCGCGGGCGTCCTCAGTCAGACCGAGAGTGCCATCCCTAGCCACGAACTGGCCAACAACGCCGCCGTCGACGCTGCCATGCGCCAGAGCCTGCGCACCTTGGACGAATTTATTGCCGAATGTGAAGCCCGCTTGAAGCAGAATCCTCGGGACCAGTTGACTCGCGAATATCTCAACATGGCCTATCAGCAGAAGGCGGAACTTCTCACCTCCATGATGGACAGTGGAAGGAGCGAAAACTAATGTTGCCCCAGCACAGGTTGATTCCCAGCGTCCTGAGTCTCCTCGGCGCCGGTCTCGCTTTTGGCGCCGTCTCCGTTGCCGCCGCTCCCAACACCGAACAACAGGAAGAGCACCGCTTCACCGTCAAGGACCACCCCGTCGTCATCATCGACAACATCGTCAACGGCCGCATTGAGGTGAAGTCCTGGAAAAACCCTGAGGTTGTGGTCACCACCACCTCTGCTCCGGGCAAAGTATCCATCGAGTCCGAGCAAGTTGGTGATCGCATCGACATCAACGCCACCTCCTTGGTGAATACCTCTTCCCAGCCGCATGAGGTTGAAGCGAACTTTCAGCTTCTCGTTCCTGAGCAGACCGAACTTCAACTCCGCACCCAGACCGGCCTGATTTTGGTCGAACAAGTGAACGGTGACATGAAGCTGCAAAGCGTCGCCGGCGATGTTCATCTCAAGGAAGTTTCGGGCTACATTATCGTCAAGACCACCAGTGGTTCCCTGATCTGCACTCTCTGCTCCGGCAGGCTCGAATACAACTCCATCAGCGGCGGCGCCCAGATTCTTCAGCCGGCTCTTTCGAATCTCAACGTCATGACCACAACCGGCAACATTCTTTATGATGGCGATTTCGTTCGTACCGGCCTGTATACCATGAACAGCGGCCGCGGCCTCGTCGAGGTGCGCTTCTCCGGAACGGATTCGTTCGATCTGAACGCCCAGACCTATCGGGGTACCGTAGACAATCAGGCAGCGGATTTCTTGAAGCCCGACACGCACAGCGGCAAGCATCATTCTCAATCCAAGTTCAGCCATAGCCTTTTCGGCACCGTTGGGCAGGGCTACGCCAAGGTCGAACTCTCCTCCTACAGTGGTACAATTCGGATTCTGAAGCGCGATTGATCCGCGCTTTGCCGGAATCGTGAATCCAAATCCAAGCGGTCGCGCTCCGCAGTCTCGCGTATCCATTATTTGCCTCGCCGGTTTTATGGGCGCGGGTAAAAGCACCGTGGGCACTCGCCTTGCTCGTCAACTTGGCTGGCGTTTCGTGGACCTCGACGAGCGCATCGAGCAAGCCTCAGGCATTACGATTCCCGAATTCTTCGAACGCCACGGCGAGCCTGCGTTCCGCCAATTCGAAGCCGACCAGTTGCGTTCCGCTCTGGGCCGCGCGCTGGAATTCCACGAGTCTACAATCCTCGCTCTCGGCGGGGGCACCTATGCCCAGCCTGGCGCACCCGAATTTCTCCGCAACTCAGGCGTCCCAGTCATATGGCTGGACGCCTCCATCGACGTCCTCCTCTCCCGCTGCATGACCATGACTGGCCGCCCGCTTTTCCGCGACGAGGCCAGTTTCCGTGCGCTTCACGCCCAGCGGCTTCCTTCCTATCAGCTCGCCGATTTTCGTGTCGACAGTTCGGGAGACGCTGCCGCGGTGGTTGCCGAAATTCTTCGCCGGGGAATTGCCGGCATTCCCTCAAGCGAATTGGAGTCACCGTTGGCCGCCGAGAAACCACAACCCTGAGGAGAGGCCCATGTGGAACTTGCTCTCACTGGATGCCCGCAATAGGAAAAATGCCGTCATTCCGAACGAAGTGAGGAATCTCTCTCCCTCTTTACAGGATCGGAGCTCCGTTGGCCGTACGCTAAAGGGTCGGAGCTTCAACTCCGGTATTCTGCTCCGAATCTACGGGGCTTTGGCCCCTGAGGAATCTGTGGGATTCCCAATCCTCATTCTCCTCGCGCTCGTTCTCTCCGCCTCTCTCCTCGCTCACGCCGCCCAGAAAAAATCTTCAGGCTCCGTCCTCGTCTCAGACAAAGGCAAGTTCAAGGTCCTCCTGGACGGCAACATCATCGGCCACGAAGAGTTCGAGATCACTCCCAGCGGCGGAAACTGGACCGCCAAAGCCACCACGCATCTCTCTCCCGCTGGCTCTCCTCCCACCGTCGTGACCGGCAATCTCACCCTTCAGTCCAATGGCGAACCCATCGCTTACGAGTGGAGTTCCCAGTCCGACAAAACCAGTGGCGCGCATATCGTCTTCACCAACGGCGTGGCCAAAATGACCGTGCAACTCCAGGCTGCGCGCGCCTTCGAACAGGATCTCACCTTCAATTCCCCGCTGATCGCTGTTCTCGACGACAACCTCTACTACCAATACGCGGTCCTGGCCCGCATCTACGATTGGAATCGTCGCGGCACGCAAACTTTCCCTGTCCTCGTCCCGCAGGAACTCCTGCCCGGGACCATCACCGTCGATTGGGCCGGCGCCGTCAGCGCCGAGGGCAAAACCTACGAAGGCCTCAAAGTCACCACCAGTGATCTCGAGGTCATCCTCTATCTCGATCCCAACCACCGCCTCATGCGCCTCGAAGTTCCCTCCTCCAAAGCTGCCATCGTCCGCGAATGATCCGTACGTACGGCGAGCCTGTCCAATCGCGCCCCTTTAGAACGGAATCCGCAAAGCAATGAACCCCTCTTCTCTCGATTCTTGCATCATCCCACTGATCAGCCCACAACAGACTCTTCGAAACAGGCGGCCCGGAGGATTTCAATGTCAGAGTCGCCTCCAATCCCGTCATTCCGAGCGAAGCGAGGAATCTCTCTTATGAGAGAAGGCCGCTATTGCTCCTTCGGCTTCTGAATATTCTGCTCCGTATCCACCGAAAACACTTTGAACTCACTAAACGAGTGATACAGGATGATCCGATGCGTCGAAATCTCCCAATAGGCCTCTACCCTTTTCGGCAGCCATAATTCCAGCCTCTTCGACTCTATCTGCGCCGGCGCGTAATCGACCGAAATCGCGCTGAACCGCAGGTTCATCGCCGGTATGTCCTGCATCAGATTGGTTTCCAAGTGCAGCACCTGTCCGCTCTCCGCCGAAATCCACGCTCGACCCTTGAGCATCGCCCCAACCGTGCCCGCATCGGTGTGGAACAGCAATGTTCGCCGTGGCTTTTCCTTGCGCTGCTGAAAGCGCATCACCCACGCGAGCTGCCCATTCCATTTATCCAGCCCTTCGCAGTTCATGTCATAGTCAGTCTGCAGGCCCGGAAGAAAGATCAGCGCCAGCGCAGCCAGCCCCGTATCTTGATTGCTTGCCGCAAAGGAATGACCGCCTTTCGCCGGTGACCGGTACTCCCGGCTGGAACGTCCTCCACCCTGCTGCTCAAAACCAAATACATACTCGAAGACGCTGGAGTCGCTCTCTTCCGGCTTTCCTGTGTAATTGAGCTGCACGTACTCGATCTTTTCCTCCGCGGTAAAGTTCTCCAGATTCGCCGTCATCTCCGTCGCGTGGCCGCCAACTTCCGCAAGTACCTTCTCAGCATCGCACGGTGGAATCGACATCAACGACCGAAGCGGCGCGTCCACATTCGGGGGCTGCCAGTTCAGCGCCTTGGCCTTTGCGCTTTTTTCATCTCCCGGTGCAGCCGGAACGCACGCCGCCAGTCCCGCGCAACAAAGCGCAGCCAACAGAATTCGAATCGTTCTCTCTGTGGAGAAATACCGCAAAGGCCGACCTCACCCGTCCAGGCTCCGAGTCTACACCACCTCTCGAGCCCGTCATCCCGAGCACACTCCAAACACAAAAACGGCGCCCCGTTCGCCGGAGCGCCGCTTTCGTAACACCACTCTCGAGTTTTTCTTAGCGCGCCAATGGCCGCTGAAACACCGGCATCCCTGGGCGCCGCAGCGGATAGCCTTGCGGTTGACCATGGGCTGGCGCGGGCATCAACCCATTCGAATGGCTGGCGTGTCCGATATGCCCGAGCTGGCCATTTCCATTCGACGGCGCGGGCTGCGGCAGCCGGGCCGGATTACCGATAGGGCGGAGGTTAATCGGCGCCGCATTCACGTGGTCGCTGATCGCCTGCAACCGCTTCAGGATCGACTGCCACTGTTCCCAATCCAATTGCCGCAGGAACGGCCGCAGTCCCTGAATGAATGGATCCTCAAGCAACGCCTCGCCGTCCGACTCCGGAATGAAGAACCGGTTCAGCCCAACGTTCAGCGCTTCGGAAATCTTTTCCAGCGTTCCGAGGCTGGGCGTCATCTGCCCGCTCTCGATCCGCGACAAATACGACCGGCTGACCTTCGAGCGCGACTGCAACTGGCTCTGTGTCATTCCGCGCGACTCCCGCAGTTGACGAATCCGTTGGCCGATATTCTCCACGGTCTCCTGATTCGCAAACTTCGTGGCCGCCACTTCGGGGGCTGCCTGCTCTTGCGGCGCTTCCTGCGGAATCAGATACTCCATCCGCTGGGGCAACGCACGTACGCAGCGTCGGCAGTTGCCGGTGCGCGTCCGGTATTGGACCAGTCCGCAAGTCTTGCAGCGTATGACTTCCCGATCCATCTCCAACGTGTTTACCATGGTCTCTTTTTCCATATGTGCAGGCACCGGAACTCCTCGCTGACTTTTCTGTTTTTTTCCGGCGTGCGGATAGGAAGGAACGTCGGAACGTTCTTGGGGGGAAGGCAGTTACTGGCGCGAATGGAGTTTCGCTTAGATTCTCATTTTATGTCAAGAGTATTTTTCAAAATTTCTTGCGCGAATCAGCCGAAATCGCCCTGTTTACGCCGGTTTTTCGCCTGTCCGCCCGGACGGGCTTTGCGCCTCTCTTCAGCCGCTGGTAGTCCGCGATTCTCACCACAACTACATATTGTGTTTTCCTTTCCTCTTTCGCCCTTTCCCATTTCGGCACATTTTTCGAAATGTGGTGACCCGCCGGTACAATGTAGAGGCTGGACCGAATTGACGAGACTCTGTAGGGACGGCCTTCTGAGGCCGTCCGTCAAAAAAGGAACCCGAATGCCGACTCGTGAAGACGCCTGGAAGCTCCTCTGCGAATACACCCAATCCGAAAGTCTCCGCAAACACATGCTCGCTGTGGAAGCTTGTGTCTGCGCCTACGCGCGCAAATTCGGCGCCGACGAAAACCTCTGGGGCCTTGCCGCGCTTCTCCACGACTTCGACTACGAGCGCTGGCCCAACAACGACCACTCCCCCGACCGCGAGCATCCCGCCGAGGGCGCCAAAATCCTCCGCGACCACGGCTACAGCGAAGAGCTCATCCGCGCGATCCTCTCCCACGCGGACTACTCCGGCGTCCCTCGTGAATCCCAGCTTGAGCACACCCTTTTCGCCTGCGACGAACTCGCGGGCTTCCTCACCGCCTGCGCTTACGTCCGCCCGTCGAAAAGCATCCTCGATCTCGAAGTCAGCTCCGTGAAAAGGCGCATGAAAGATAAGGCCTTTGCCAAAGGCGTAAGCCGGGAAGACGTCATCAAGGGCGCCGAGGAACTCGGCATCCCCTTGGACGACCACATCTCCTTCTGCATCGCGGCAATGCGCGATCAAGCTGAACCCCTGGGCCTCCGCGGCTCCCTATAGCGCGCAGGCCGCCTCATTCACCATTCGCCCCAAGTGCCTGATGGCCGATCCCTGGTCTCCGTCTTCTGATTACGGATTACTGATTACCGATTACTGATCCCGGGTGTACAATCCCTCCCGAAAACGGGGACCCTTCCCCCCAGCGCAAAGGAGACCACCATGTCAGCACCACAACCAGCTCTCTCTCCCGAATTCGCCGTTGGTATGCGCGAGTCCATCCTCCAGGGACTCGGTCGCGAAATGGAAATCACAAAGAAGGTGATCGCCGCGATCCCCGACGACAAAAGGGACTATCGCCCGGATCCCAAGGCCCGCACCGCGTGGGAACTCGCCTGGCATCTTGCGTCTGCCGACGTGCAAATGACCGACGAAATTGCCGACCACAAATTCGAGATGCAGCCGCGCTTCAAGGAAGAACCCAAGACGGTGGCCGAACTTGTGGAATGGTATGACTCTAACTTCAAACGCGCGATGGCCCGCGTCCACGCCATGACGCCGGAGCAGCTTTGCACCCCGGTCGATTTCTATGGCGCATTCAATCTCCCGGCAGTCTTCTATCTGCCCTTTGTCAACAATCACTCCATCCATCACCGCGGCCAGCTAGCCGTCTATCTCCGCCCGATGGGTTCCAAGGTGCCGGCCATCTACGGGGGAAGCGCCGACGAACCCTGGCAAGGCTAGTCGTCACCTACTGAGGTAGTGGCCTAACTTCAGATCGGCCGCCAGCCGTGCTGGCCTTTCGTTCTGCTCGCGCGTGCCGCGCACTCGCAGCAACTTCTGAGAGCGTCTCTTTCCGTACCGCGGAAGGGGTGGGGACTTCTGCTTCCGAATCTCTCCATCGTTGACGCATTTCCCCCCTGGAACTATCATGGCGCTCTCTTCCACTTGGGCCCCGTCCTGGTTACCGTCAGAAACTCCGGAGGAAGCTACATGTCCCAGAACCGCTTAGCATTTCGTCCTGCTCTTTCTCTCTTCCTTATTCTCGGTCTCGGTGTTCTTTTTCTGGTTCCCTCCTTCCATGCGCATCCCTTCAAAACGAGTGGGCCTACGGTGCCTCCCGCGGCTCCCGTGCGCCCGGTCACGGATGAATATTTTGGCGTGAAAGTCGTCGATCCTTACCGCTACATGGAGGATTTGAAAAATCCGGAGGTCATCGCCTGGTTCAAGGCGCAGAACGACTATACCCGCGCGGTCCTCGCCGGCATCCCGGGCCGCGATCCTCTGCTTGCCCGTATTAAGACTCTGGATGAAGGCGCCGTGGCGCGCGTCTCCGATCTCCGGCATCTGCCCGGTGATCGACTCTTCTATCAGAAGCGCCTCGCCACCGAAGATGTTCCGAAGCTCTATACGCGTGACGGACTCGCCGGCCAGGAAAAACTTCTGGTCGATCCCGGCACCTACGCCACCGCTGGCGGACCTCACTTCGATATCAGCTATTACGGCCCCTCTCAGGACGGCCGCCACGTTGCTGTTGGTGTCTCCGCCGCAGGTTCCGAGGACGCAACGCTCCGCATCTTCGATACCGCCACCGCCAAAGAAACGGGCGATGTCATCGACCGCGCACAGTTTGGTTCCCCCAGCTGGCTCCCCGACGGGCACAGCCTTCTCTACAATCGCCTGCAGAAGCTCTCCGCCAACTCCGCGCCCACCGACCGCTATCTTAACAGCCGCACCTATCTCCATGTGCTCGGCACCTCTCCGGACTCGGACAAAATGGTATTCGGCAGCGGCACGTCTGGGGTCGCTCTCGATCCCACAGACATTCCCTTCGTCGGTGTTGCCCCAGGCACTTCGTACGCCCTGGGCATCATTGCCCACGGTGTGCGGAACGAAGTGACCTTCTATGTCGCCCCTCTCGACACCCTGAACAGTCCAACAATCCCCTGGAAAAAGGTCTGCGATGTCGATGACGACGTCACCGGCTTCGATGTCCATGGCGATGACCTCTACTTGATCTCTCACCATCAGGCCTCTCGTTACAAAGTCCTCCATACCAGACTTTCTAGCCCCGATGTCGCTCACGCCGAAGTTGTCGTGCCTGCCACTGACGCCGTCGTACAGAACGTCGCCGCGGCGAGTGACGCTCTCTACGTGCAATCGTTGGACGGCGGCATCGGACGCTTGAGCCGCGTCACCTACCCCTCAGGCAAGCCCGAACCCATTGCCTTGCCTCTGGACGGATCTCTCGCGCTCTCTGGCACCGATCAACGCGTCCCTGGCACCCTTTTGGAACTGACTTCCTGGACCCGCGCACGTAAAATCTACGCCTACGATCCCGCTTCCAAGGCCGTCACAGACACGAAGCTGCAGCCCGTCGGCAAATACGACGAGCCTGCCGACCTCGAATCCCACGAATTGAAAGTGAAGAGTTACGACGGCACTCTCGTGCCTCTATCCGTCGTGTACAAGAAAGGCATGAAGCTGGATGGCAAAAACCCCCTTCTTCTTATGGGTTATGGCGCCTATGGCATAACCCTCGATCCTTTCTTCGATCCCCGCATGATCGCCTGGTTCGAAAACGGCGGAGTTTTCGCGGTAGCCCACATCCGAGGCGGTGGCGAATACGGCGAAGATTGGCACCTCGCCGGAAAGCTGCTCACAAAACCAAACACCTGGAAAGACTTCATCGCCTCCGCCGAATATCTCATCGCCGAAAAGTACACGGACACGCCGCACTTGGCCATCGAAGGCGGCAGCGCCGGTGGAATTACCATTGGCCGCTCCATCACGGAGCGTCCGGATCTCTTCGCCGTCGCCATCGATGCCGTGCCGGCGTCCGATTTGCTGCGTGCGGAATTCACTCCGAATGGACCGCCAAACATTCCCGAATTCGGCACCGTTAAGGAAGCGGACGGCTTCAAGGCCCTATACGAGATGAGCGGCTATCATCACGTGAAGGATGGCACGAAATATCCCGCGGTCTTGGTCACCACGGGATTCAACGACCCGCGCGTCATCTCCTGGGAACCGGGAAAAATGGCGGCGCGCTTGCAAGCCGCCACAGCCAGCGGCAAACCCATCCTCCTCCGCGTGGACTACGACGCCGGCCACGGCATTGGTTCCACCAAGACGCAACGCGAAGAAGAACTGGCCGACGAGTTCAGCTTCTCCTTCTGGCAGTTCGGCACACCCGGCTACCAGCAAAAACCCTGAAGCTGACAGCAGCGAACACTTCACGTCTTGGCGGGCGGCGGAGCGGAGAGGCGCTCCCGCCGCTCCGCCACTTTTTTTCCTTTTGTCTATTGAAAGCGCACGGCCGTCGCAGTCACGCAGACCTTCACAGGGCTCGGGAAGTACGGCGCTCCATTGGAGTCGGCAAACTCTACGCTCGCCGTGCTGCTCCACGCCTCCGGATTGTCGGAGGCAAACTGGATCGTCTGTTCAATGGTCTGTGTGCCCGGCCTGAGTGGCGGAGCCGCTGGCGAGTGAATGAACGCAATGCTCTTTGCGTGGAACGCCCCTTTCCCTTCGTAGCGCCAGAATCCCTGCCCCGCGCTCCGTTCCCCGGGAGTGAACGCCGGATTCGTCGTATCTTCCGCCATCGTTCCCCCCTCGGCAAATGTCAGGATCGAGGGAAACTTGGACAAAATCGCCCCTGTACTGCAGTTCGCCTGTGTCACCGTCACGAGCCAGGTCCCTTCTATTTCATAATCCCGCCGATCCGGGCTTGCTCCTGCGTTCCACGCAACCGAGAATGTCAGTGCGACCCCTACGGCAATTGCCATAACCGCTTTCCAGTTTTTCAGGTTCATGATCCTTTCTCCTCTCCGTTCGCTTTGCTCTCACTCGCTGGTGCGAGCCTGCCTATCCTCCTTTTCAAGGCCCTGGAAAGTCTTTAGAATCACACTGAAAAGTTCTGAATTTCTCTGAAGCTTCAGACCCTTATGCCCGCACCGGACCCAGTCGCATACCAATTCGCGCGCTTTCGGCTGGACCCCGCTAAGCGCTCCCTTTCCCGTGACGGCGTGACGGTCCCACTCTCCGCCAAGGCCTTTGACACCCTTCTCCACCTGGTTCGTCATCAGGGTCAGGTGGTTTCCAAGCACGACCTGATGCTCGCCATCTGGCCGGACACCGTCGTCGAGGAAAACAATCTCAACCAGAACATCTCCACCCTCCGCCGCGTCTTGGGCGAAACTCGCGGAGACAACCTCTATATCGCTACTGTCCCCGGCAGGGGCTATCAATTCGTCCCCTCCGTCGAGGCCGTCTTGGCTCCCGAACCGAATTCATCCGCGCCCCTCACCCTCGCCGTCTTGCCCTTCGAGAACCTCAGCGCCCAACCCGACCGCGACTACATGGCCGACGGCCTCACCGAAGAACTCATCACCGCACTCGGCCTGATCGATCCCGAGCGTCTTCGCGTCATTGGCCGTACCACCATGATGTCTTACCGCCGCACCAGCAAGCCTCTCTCTCAAATCTCCGGCGAACTGAAAGCCGCCTACATTATCGAAAGCTCCTTGCGCTCGGAAGGCCAGCGCGTGCGCATCACTTCCAAGCTCATACGCGCCTCGGACCAGACCCTTCTTTGGTCCATGTCCTATGACAGCCAGCCCGGCAGCATCCTCGAATTCCAACAGGAAATGAGCCGCACCATCGGCGACCAGATTCGACTTCGCCTCTCTCCGGAACGTTTGTCCACGCTCGCTCGGCGTCAATCGCGTAACGCGGAGGCCTACGACGTCTACCTCCGTGGCCGGTACTTTTGGAATCAACTCTCGCGAGACACCACAAAACAAGCTCGTGACTTCTTCCTGCAAGCCACAAGTCTCGACCCTGGCTACGCCCTCGCCTGGTCAGGATTGGCGGATACCTATACGGCCAGCCCAATCAACGGAGATGCGCCTCCTTTAACCGTGGGACCGTTGGCCCGCAATGCCGCGGCGCATGCCATTGCCGCCGACCCCAATCTCGCTGAGTCTCAGACTTCCGATGGCTTCATGAAGTTTTGGATCGACTGGGATTGGCCTGCCGCCGTGTCTGCGTTCCAAAAGGCAATGGAACTGAATCCTAGCTATTCCCTGGCTCACCGTTTACTGGGCATTGTGCTTTCTCATCTGCAACGTCATGAAGAATCTCTGCGTTTCATTGGGCGCGCCCGCCAACTCGACCCCCTCCTTGCCGGAAACCACGCGCTCTCTGCTCAGGTCGCTTTTGCCGCCCGCGACTTCACGGCGGCGGCGGAGTTTGCTCGTCAGTCCATTGCCATTGATCCTGAATTCTGGATCGGGTACATGCAATTGGGACAGGCTCTGGAACAATTGGGACAGAGCGAGCCCGCGCTCGATGCACTGAACCTGGCCGGCAGGTTATCTGGCGGCAACAGTAAGGCTCTTTCTCTTCGGGGTTACATCCTGGCCAAAACGGGGCGGACCAGCGAAGCGAAGGAGGTTCTGGGAATCCTGGAAAAACTCTCCGGTGAACTCTACGTCCCCCCAGCCGCGCAGGCTTTGATCTATGCCGGCTTCGGCGAAGGTGAGCGCGCTCTCGATCAACTCGAACGCGGTTTGACCATGCGCGATGTCCATCTCGCGTTCCTGCCCATCGACCCCAAGTGGGATTCATTCCGCAGCGACCATCGCTTCGTCTCGCTAATCAAAGCCTGCGGTTTCGCGCGCATCTGAGTCTAGCGGTTGACACCCAGCTTTGCGTTCTCCTCTTCATCTTTTCACTTGGCACTGCGGGACTTCCCTGCAAAATACTCTTCCAGCCTCTTCCAAGGAGATTCCCATGAGCAAAAGAGCCGCTCGTCTGCTCGTCGCCGCCGTATTGCTTCTAACCGCTGCCAACTGGTTCTATGCCCGCAAAGCCAAGGCTGCCCCTCAACTCGTCCTCGGCCAACCCACCTGCCGCTCCTATGTGCCCCAGGAGTGGGGGGAATACAAAGGTAGTTCTAACGGCTATGGCGTAGCCTTTGAAGACAGCAAAGGCACCCTGCGCTTCCTGACCAATGTCACCTGCGAAGCCGTGCCCCAGGTCGCCCTGGAAATTCGCCGTGGCACCCCCTCCAACTAGTCATCCTAATCCCGTAGTGGAAGATCTTCAGACACGCGCTTTTCTCCTGGGTTTGGGCGTGTTACTCCCATTTGAATCCACTATGCATTCCATTCACAAATTGCGTTGGACTGCTCCCCTCCCCCGCCTTACAGTCTCCTATCCCTCGGTGTGTCAACAGGGGCTATTGGGCCAGGTACTAGCGGGTAAGGGTTCCAGCATTGCCTTTGGAAAAGCCTCCCAGCGGGTTTGCAGGACGGACGATGACAGCCTCGGCCATTCCATCACGCATCCATCTTCCTCCATCCTTTGTAAACTACCGCATGGATAACGCTTACGACGAAATGTTCTCCGCGCCCGGCGTCCCCAGAGAGCACTATCGCGCTCTTCATCAGACCCTGCTCAATCTTCCTCCGGAAGAGCTGCGCCGCAGCCAGCAGGCCGCCGACCTCGCTTTCTTGCACGAAGGCATCACCTTCACCGTTTACGGCAGCAAGGAAGGCACCGAACGCATCTTCCCCAACGACCTTCTTCCGCGCATTATCACCGCGCGCGAGTGGTCCAAAATCGAAAAAGGACTTACCCAGCGGCTCACCGCCCTCAATCTTTTCCTGCGCGACATCTATCACGAAGGGCGCATCCTCGCGGACAAAACCGTTCCCCGCGATTTGATCTACAGCTGCAAGCACTTTCGCCGCGAGATGCGTGGACTCAACGTTCCGCGCGACGTCTACGTCAGCGTCTGCGGCACCGATCTCGTCCGCCTTCCCGACGGCACTTTCGCTGTCCTTGAAGACAATCTTCGCGTTCCCAGCGGCGTCTCTTATATGGTCGCCAATCGCAAGGTTCTCAAGCGCGTTTTCCCCACGCTCTTCCGTGACTACGGCGTCTGGCCTATCGACCATTACCCCCGCGAATTGCTTTCCACACTCCGCTCGATGGTTCCGGATAACTGCCCGTATCGCCAGGATCCCACCACGGTCCTGCTCACACCTGGTGTTTCCAACTCCGCCTATTTCGAGCACACGTTCCTCGCTCAGCAAATGGGAATCGAACTCGTCGAGGGCCGCGACCTCCTCACGCACGACAACGTCGTCTATATGCGCACCACGGCGGGCCTGCGCCGCGTCGACGTCATCTACCGCCGGGTCGATGACGACTTCCTCGATCCTCTTTGCTTCCGCCCGGATTCCACACTCGGCGTGCCCGGTCTCTTCAACGCCTACCGTGCCGGGAACGTCACTCTCGCCAATGCTATCGGCACCGGCATCGCCGACGACAAAGCGGTCTACGCTTACGTCCCGGAAATCATCCGCTATTACCTGAACGAAGACGCGATTCTTCCAAACGTCCCCACCTTCCTCATGTCGGACGCTACCCACCGGCAGCATGCCCTCTCGAATCTGCAGGACATGGTCGTCAAGGCCGTTGGCGAGTCCGGCGGCTACGGCATGCTCATCGGTCCGCAAAGCACCGCGCAGCAGCGCGAAGAATTTCGAGCTATGGTTCTCGATGATCCCCGCAACTACATTGCGCAACCGACCTTGGCCCTTTCCTGTGCGCCCTGCTTGATCGATGGAAGCGTCGAATCTCGTCACATCGATCTCCGTCCTTACATTCTTATGGGCGAGAAAATCACGCTCGTTCCCGGCGGCCTCACGCGTGTTGCGCTGCGCAAAGGCTCCCTCGTCGTGAACTCTTCTCAAGGTGGCGGCAGCAAAGATACCTGGGTTCTCCGCGAGGGGGCTATTGGAGAAGACATCCTGGAGGAAATGAGCAAAGACATTACCTCGTTCTCCTCCGAAGTCCATCGCCTCACTCGGCCGGAGCATACAGCCTGACCCATGCGCCCTCCACGCAATTTCTACGTGCAGACTTTCAAGCGCGATGCTGGCATGCTTTCGCGCGTCGCGGACAGTCTCTACTGGATGGGCCGTTACCTCGAGCGCGCTGAACATACTTCCCGGTTGGTTAACGCGGAACTTCAGCTCTGGCTCGATCAATCGCCCGAACTCGGCGCCGGCCGATGGCGTTTTCTGCTGGAAGCTCTCCGTGCGCCTGCGGTAACCGGGCCCGTCGATCCTACACAGCTTCTCAACGCCCTTGTTTTCAGCCGTGCCAACGCTTCCTCCGTCGTCTCCTGTATCGCTAACGCGCGCGAGAATCTGCGTCATGTTCGTGAACAGTGCAGCACGCGCATGTGGGAGCAGCTCAATCGCCTCTATCTCGATGTCATCGAGCGCCGCCCCGAAGAGGAATGGATTCTCAGGTCCCACGATTTCTTCCTTTCCGTTCTGGAGGGCGCATACCTCTTCCACGGCATCACCGATGCCACCATGAGCCACGGCGAAGGCTGGCAATTTATTCAGCTCGGCCGCTACGTCGAGCGCGCCGACACGCTCACTACTCTGCTTGAAACCCATTTCCAGCGCATGACGGGCAATCTGGAAGGTCCCGTGGAAGGCGCCGAGTATCTCGAGTGGGTTGGGCTACTCGGTGGCTGCGTCGCTCTGGAAGCTTATTGCAAGGCTCACACCGCGGAGATTCGTCCTCTGCGCGTCGCCGAATTCCTGCTCCTGAATCCCGAATTTCCTCATTCGATTCGCTTCGCCGTCGACCGCGTCAACGCCGCTCTTCATCTTATCGGCGACCTCACGCAACGCGGCGCCAAGCTCCCCACGCGCATTGCAGGCCGCCTGCGCGCGCAGCTCAGCTACAGTCAAATCGACGAAATCATGGCCGAAGGTATCTACGCCTACTTGCAGAACGTCCGCAACGAATGCAACGAAATTCACTCCGCCATCCACGAAATCTATTTCGACTACTCCATCGAGACCGAACTTGCCTCGTAACACTGCGAGCCACCTGAGATGACCTACCTCATTCGCCACGTCACTTCGTTTTCCTACGAACCCGCCGTCGGCGAAAGCATGATGGAGGTCCGCCTCCAACCTCGCAGCGACACACGCCAGCGCTGCCTCACCTCCACGCTCGAGGTCACGCCCCGCGCCAATGTCAGCGTGCATCGCGACTTCTACGGCAATGCTGTCCATCATTTCGATATTCCCGGCAAACACAGCTCCATCAAGGTCGTCTCCGAAGCCACCGTGGACATGCTTCCCCGCCTTGACGTGGAATCACTCCGGCAAAGCACTTGGGACGAACTCGATGAACTCGTCGCTCACGGCGACTACTGGGAGATGCTTCTTCCGAGCCAATACGCACGGCCTTCGGAAATGCTCCTTCGCCTTCGGCACGAGCTCGACGTAAAGCGCCGGGGCGAACCTCTGGCGCTTCTGAAGGAAATCAACTCCGCGATTTACGAGAATTTCGATTACGCGCCGAACACCACCCGCGTCGATTCTCCTATCGACGAGGCGCTGCAGGCACATCAAGGCGTTTGCCAGGATTTTGCGCACATTATGATTTCGCTCGTGCGCGAGCTTCGTATTCCCTGCCGCTATGTCAGCGGCTATCTCTATCATCAGAGCGAGAGCCACGATCGCTCGCCCGCTGGCGCCTCTCACGCGTGGATTGAAGCCTATCTCGGCGAGGCTGGCTGGGTCGAATTCGACCCCACCAACAATCTTCTTGGCTGCGATCGCCACATCCGCGTTGCCGTCGGCCGCGACTATGCCGATGTTCCTCCCACGCGCGGTGTCCACCGCGGCGAAGCGGAAAGCGAACTCAGCGTCCTTGTCACCGTCTCGCTCGTCGACGCGCCTAAGCCAGAAGACCTCGGCCCCGCCATGGTCTTTCGCTCTCCCCGCCCCAGTGCACCCGCCAACACTGACCTCGCCCAAACGCAAAACCAGCAGTAAGCTCCAGACGGTTCGCAGTTGTCAGCTTTAAGTTCTTAGTTTTAGGGGGTCGGAGCTTAGGCTCCGGCATTCGGCACTGACCTAATTGGCCTCTAGGCTCTTTTCTTATTTTCCAATTTCTCTTTCTATTTCTTCTTCCCCGCTGCTTTCTTGATCAGCGCCGTTGCCTTCGCGGCATCGCCTTCATTCTCAAACCCAATCACAGCCGAATATTTCTTCCCTACCACCTGCGCCACCAGAAAATCCAGGTTGACGTTCGCCTCAGCGATCGCCTGGGCGATACTGTGTCCCAAGCCGGGCCGGTTATCGCCTTCAACATGCAGTGCCACAATCGTTGACGCTGCCAACCCGGCATCCAGCGCCGCTTGCGTCGCCTTCTTGCTCGTAATCGGGAATAACTCCACCGCCGCCTTTGCGGCTTCACCTGGATACCGGTAACCCATCACCACCTGCAGATCCGCGGCTGCCTTTGCGAGCGGCTCCAATGTCGCGGCCAATGTCCCGGCCTTATTCTCCAGTTCCTTCCTCCACAACGTAATGCGTTTCACTGTCACTGGCATACTCTAGCCTCCCATAAAACGGCAATAAGCCCAATGAACCGCATCCTAACTCCGCCTGCACCCGCTCTTCAATGCCGACTGTCACCTCACCAGCCTCTATTCAAAACAAATCAACACGATCTCCGGCACCGTGCATACCCGCATGGGTGGACCCCACGTCCCCGCCCCGCTGGACGTATACACCAGAAGCTCCCCAAACTTCTTCAGCCCATACGTATAATCGCCAAAAATCCGCCATGTGAACCACGTAAACGGCCAGATCTGGCCGCCGTGGGTATGCCCGGAAAGCTGCAGCGAAATGCCCTGCTTCTCCGCGATCGGCAATCCCTGCGGCACGTGCGTCAACAAAACGCTCGCCCGCCGCCGGTCCAGTTCCGCCTTTTCCAACACCGACTGAAAGTTCTTTGCATCACCCGCTTCGCTGTATGGCACGCCGACCACCTGCAGCCCGTCCAGGTTCACCTTCTCGTTGCGCAGCACGCGAATCCCGGAGCCTTCAATCGCCTCCAAATATTTCCTCGGGTCGGTAAACTCCTCGTGATTCCCCGTCACGAAGTACGACCCAAACCTTGGCCGCAACTGCTTCCATGGAGCCACCAGCCGGCGCGCGTCCACCTTCGTTCCATCGAACAGGTCGCCGCTGATGAACACCACATCCGCCTTCAGCTGGCGCAGCATGCCCACGAGCCGCGTCAGGAAGCGGTAGCCCTTGATGTGTCCCAGGTGCGTGTCCGTCACCAGCGCCGCCACGCGCCCCTTCCACGACGCCGGCAATCCCGGCAATTTCACCGTCACGCGGTGGACGCGGATGTCCGCCGCGTTCACGATGCCGTACAGGCTGGCCAGAATCGCCAGGCCAAAGAATGTGCCTGCAATCGCGTGCCCGCTGACCGGCAGCTTCAGCAGAAACACCACGGGATAGGCAATCCAGCACAAACACGAAGCAATAAAAAGGAAGTTGAAGACGCCGAGCCAGATGCTCGCCAATCTATAAATCAATCGCACCGGCCCATTGAAATACCGGTGCGCCAGCAGTGTCGCCGGTACAAAGCTCATCGCCAGCACTGCCGACACAATCCGCAGGACCGTCAGCCGCGCCCCCGCGGGAGCGCCCCACAGCGTCACCCAAGTCGCATAAACCAGCCCATGCCCCGCCAACAAAATCAACTGCACAATTGCCGCAAACACCGCAATCCGTGTCCTCAAGCTCCGCCCCCTGTGCTTCTAGGCCTTAATTCGATCCTGGCCATTGGATGAAAATGGAGCACAAGCGGCTACTTGGGCAATTCTCGAATGTGTAGTGGCGGACCTTCAGGTTCTTGCACTAGCCTTTAGCTGCCAGCCGTTAGCTGAGGCCTCCCGTCTGCTGCTGTTGGCTGGCGACTCTTGGCTGTTGGCTATCGGCTAGGGGCTATAGGCTGTTGCCTGTGATGACTTCCGACTACTGACTACCGACTACCGACTTCTGACTTCCAACTATCTTCTCCACCCCTGTATCGATCTGGGGCTGATCAGCGTCGGCCTTCCGTTTTGGTTGGCGCGGCTCATGCGCAGTGAATATCCATTCGCCAGATACTCCGGAATGTCCATCGGATTCGCCAGAGGAATATCCGGCCCTTGCCTCGTCAGGCTCACGCGAAACCGGTCGTCCTCAAATCGATGCGGCAGCAACCGCGCTCCGGCATTCTTTCCGCGACGCACAATAGCGAATAGCATCTCTTCCTCCGTCTCCTTGATTGAGGGTGGAAAGCACTCTGACCCGGTGCGTCCACCGGCGCAACAGAAACCACGCTCTCCTTGTGGAAACGCTGTGGAAGCGCTGTGGAAGCTCTGAGGAATCCCTGTGGAAGCACGGTGAAAGACAAGCAATCAGCCACTTGCGAAAAAATTACGCGGCTGCGCCCTCGCCCGGACCGTAATTGGCCAGCCCTTTCGCCAGAATCCAGGCGCCCACCACAAACTCGAACGGTACGTAGGGAACGTAAACAAAAAACGGAACATTATATCCAGCGATCGAAAACAACGTCGCAATCAGCAAAACGCAAACCGCGAGCAGTCCCCACAGCGAAAGCCAGCGTGGAATCATTCTTGATTCATAGAACAGGTAATAAAAAAGGATGGCGCCCAGGCAAAAAGGAAACATCAGCAGCTTATATCCAAAATCCATGGACGCCAGCGCCACGGTTCCCATCGACTGCAAATAGTTGAGCCGCCCTCGAATCACATACTCCTGGCCAATGCTGATCAATGAAAAAGCTTGTATTCTGCTGACCGCCAGCAGCACCGCTTCCAGGATGTAAAATCCCAGCGCAACCAGAGCCATCTTTTCGTTCTGCTTCCTCAGCATCACAAACAGCATCGCCCCCAAAAAGACGACTCCAACGGCCGTAATCGTCTCTCCGAAAATATTTGCCCGCATCAGCCAGGCATGATTCGCGATGTTGAACAGGATGTCGTTTATATTTCCGGGCGCAAGCAATCCCATCAGAATCACTCCACTGACCAGAGACGTGGTTGCCTGTATCACGAAAGCTGTTCCCAAGACGTTTGAAGTATTCTCAGCGGAACTCATTTTGCTCTTCTCTTCGCACAGATACCTGGAAGATAGCGCTTCGCGTCTTTTCCTCCGTGTCCCCAGTCACCTGAGTCGGTGACCAGTGCCGGTGCGCTATGCTCGGTTCTTGAGCGTGGGTCTTGGGGGTTGTCTTGTATCCGACTGCTAATTGCGAAAACACATTCGCACCATAGCACCCTCGCTATTCGAATTAAGTAATCTTAAAGTGTTTGTTGATATTTAGTACATAAGAACGATCCATAAACCATCTAAATCCAGTCCTTCCCGCACATCCAAGCGGCTTGCACATAACCCCAATCATTCCCGCACTTACGCAAAATGCCGGGGTGGGGGTTCTCGTTCGGGGTCTGGCAACAGGAATTTTTTGTCTCCGATAATGTGAATTGCAAACTGCCCACTGCCGGCTGTTTTTCCCTTATCTCCATTCTTTGCCTCTCTTACAGGAGATAGGGAAAGGGACAGTTATAGTTACTATATCAATACCTAACTAATATTGTCTGCCCGCCGACATTCGGAGTGCGCCAGCCCAACAGACGCCTTTAGGGCTCCAAAATCGGCCACAGCCCAAAAGCGGGAGCTGGGCTCCCGGACTCCAAGGTGGTTCGCACCTGGGCCCGCCTCAGACCCTTCGGCAGAGCTCAGGGCATGCGGCGGCCGCTACAAAAACCCGCGTCGGTAAAGAGGCTCCATTAACTTATGTCTGGTGATTTGTGTCTAATGACTGTTTGCGGAAAGCCTGGCATTCCGAGCCGCAAAGGGGGATCCCTCGCTGCGCTCGGGATGACAGGGGGTGATGGGCTCGCGAGGACTCGCCCTTTGCTACAGGGCCGGGCAACCAGAATCCCCTGTGGTAATTTGGGCCACAGAACATTATAGTTCTGGGTCTAAACCTGAGGGCATACCGCCTGTGGTCAAGGCAGAACGAGGAGTTTGCCAATGGACATGAAGACTAGCACGAGGCAAGCAGGTGACGTGACGATCGTGGACATCAGCGGCCGCATTGCGCTGGGAGAAGAGAGCGCCGCGCTGCGCGAACTGGTGGCGGACCTGCTCAGCGAAGGGCACGTGAAGATCCTGCTGAACCTGGCAGGCGTGGATTACATCGACAGCTCCGGATTGGGCGCGCTGGTGTCCGCCTCTGCGAGCACGCGCAAGGCGGGCGGGCAGATGAAGCTCGTCAACCTGACGCACCGGATCGATGACTTGATGGAAGTGACGCGGCTGTACACGGTGTTCGATATCTCGAGCGACGAGGCCGCCGCCGTGAAGTCGTTTGACCGCATCACCGCCGCCGGGGCATGAAAAAGCAGTGGCGAGTGGCGAGTGAATAACGCGGAGCTTGGGCTGAAGCCCAACGTCTGCTATGGAGATTTTGTTACGCCGTGAGGTCGGAGCTGAAACTCCGACCTCCTAAAGTAAAGAAAGACGCTAACACGGTGGTTGGCCTTTCCAGGTACCCCGCGGACGGCCTCAGCGCGTTGGTCTGCTCAGCGCAAGAAGGTCCCTAGAAAAGCAAACCCCGGAGCCCATATGCAAGACCGGCATATGGGGCACCCGAGAGGTTCTTAGTTGACAGTTTACAGTTCGCAGTTTCGGCGAAGTGGAAGCGGCTATTAGCTAAGGGCTGTCGGCTAATGGCTGGGGACTAGCTCGCCCTCCGCTACAACTGCGCGTGCTAAAATAGCTAGATATGCTGAACCAGATTACGGGCTTTGACGCGAATGCGCTTCGGCACCCGCGCAAGAAGACCTTCGGCGTAAAGGTCGGCAATGTGATCGTCGGCGGCGGCGCGCCGGTTGTCGTGCAGTCCATGACCAACACCGACACGGGCGACGTGGAATCCACGCTGCAGCAAACGCTGGAGCTGGCCGAAGCGGGCAGCGAGATCGTGCGCTGGACAGTGAACGTCCCGGAAGCGGCGGAAGCGGTGCCGGTGATCAAGCGGCGACTGCTGGACGCCGGCTGCAACGTGCCGATCATCGGTGACTTCCACTACAACGGGCACGTCCTGCTGACGAAATATCCCGAGTGCGCGCGGGCGCTGGACAAGTACCGCATCAATCCGGGAAACGTTGGCGCAGGACAACGGCGAGACGAGCAGTTCTCCACCATCTGCAAAGTGGCCGTGGACAATGGCAAGCCGGTGCGCATCGGCGTGAATGGTGGCTCGCTGAACCAGGAACTGGTGATGCGCAAGATGCAGGAGAACACAGACCTGAACCTGGGCAAAGAGAGCGAAGAGATCATCAACGAGTGCATGGTGCTTTCGGCGCTGGAGTCGACGGAATTGGCCCTGGAAAGCGGGCTGCGGAACGACCAGATCATTATCTCGTGCAAGACGTCTCGCCCGCGGGACCTGATTACCGTGTATCGCGACCTGGCGGCAAAGACGCAGCAGCCGCTGCACCTGGGCTTGACCGAAGCGGGCATGGGCATGAAGGGCATGGTGTGGAGCGCCGCGTCGCTCGGCGTGCTGTTGTATGAAGGCATCGGTGACACGATCCGCATCTCGCTGACGCCGCGGCCGGGCGGGGACCGGCGAGAGGAAGTGTACGCGTGCTGCGAACTGCTGCAGGCGCTGGGGCTTCGATCGTTCGCGCCGAGCGTGACGGCGTGCCCGGGATGCGGGCGAACGACGAGCACCACGTTCCAGGAGCTGGCGGAGCGCATTCAGGGCTACATCCGGGACACGATGCCGGTGTGGAAGACGCAATACGACGGCGTCGAAACGATGACCCTGGCGGTGATGGGCTGCATCGTGAATGGTCCGGGCGAGTCGAAGGCCGCGAATATCGGGATCAGCTTGCCGGGAACGGGCGAGGCGCCGCGCTGCCCTGTGTACATCGACGGGAAAAAGGATGTGACGCTCGAAGGGACGTACGACGAACTCGCGGCGGCGTTCCAGAAGCTGGTTGACGATTATGTGTCGACGAAGTTCCCTAAGAAGGCGGCCGAAGTAGTGAGCCGGTAACGGCGTTCTTGCGATAAACTAAACTCAAGAACTTACGCCTCGTCATTTCGAGCGCTAGCGAGAAATCCCTCTTCGATCGATCCAAGAGAGATTCTTCACTCCGCGGCTCCGTTCGGAATGACGGACCGTGCTTTGTCGTATTTTGTGCCCTGAAGGGAACGCCACAAGGACAAAAAGGCAAGCAATGAAAATCTCACGCGAAGATGTGTTGCGGGTGGCGGAGCTGGCTTACCTCGATTTAAGCGAGGAAGAGCTGGAGAAGTACCGCGCTCAGGTGGACGAGATCCTGGAATACATCGGCAAGCTGAATGAGCTGGACACCACGAACGTGGCGCCCATGGCGCAGGTGTTGACGGAAACGCAGACAGCCGACGCGACGCTGCGCGAGGATCTGGTGGTGCCGTGCGCGGTGGCGGACGAAGTGCTGCACCATGCGCCCGATCCGGAGCCGCCGTATTTCCGCGTGCCGAAAGTGATTGAGCGATGAGCGAGCTAACCACCATTGGCGCCGTACGGGACGCGGTTGCGGCGAAGAAGGTGTCCGCGCGGGAAGTAGCGGCGGAGTATTACAAGCGAATCGCGGCGCGGAATGGGGAGTTGAACGCCTACCTGACGCTATGCGAGGAGCGCGCCTACAGGCAGGCCGATCGGGTGGATGCGCAGGTGGCGGCGGGAAAACCGCTGGGGCCGTTGGCGGGTGTTCCCGTGGCCGTAAAGGATGTGATCAGCACGCGCGGCATCCGGACCACGTGCAGCTCCAAGATTCTCACCAATTACATTCCCCCGTACGACGCTACGGCCGTGACGCGGTTGGAAGCGGCTGGCGCGGTGATCCTGGGCAAGACGAATTGCGACGAGTTCGCCATGGGCAGCTCGAACGAGAACTCCGCTTACGGCAACGTGCAGAATCCGGCGGCGCCGGGCTGCGTACCCGGCGGGTCGAGCGGGGGATCGGCGGCGGTGGTTGCCGCAGATCTGGCGGTGGCGTCGCTCGGGACGGATACAGGTGGATCGATCCGCCAACCCGGATCGTTCTGCGGAATCCCGGCAATGATGGGCAGTTACGGCCGTGTTTCGCGCTACGGGCTGATTGCATTTGCCTCTTCCCTCGACCGTATTGGCCCCTTCGCCCACAAAGTGGCGGATGTGGCGACTATGCTGAAGGTCATGGCCGGGCGCGACCCAAATGATTCGACCTCGACTACCGCGCCGGTGGAGGATTATCCGGCGACGCTGAACCATCCTGTGAAGGGGATGAAAATCGGCATCCCGAAGGAGTACTTCGGCGCAGGGATGGACACTGGAGTCCGGGAAAAAATCAACGCGGGAATCGAGTTATTGCGCAAGCTGGGTTGCGACGTGCGCGAAATTCAGCTCCCTCACACGGACTATGCGATCGCAACGTACTACATCATCGCGACGGCAGAGGCGAGCTCGAACCTGGCGCGCTACGATGGCGTGCGCTATGGGCCGCGCGTGGAAGCGGATTCGCTGATTTCCATGTACCGGAAGACCCGCGGAGCGGGATTCGGCGCGGAAGTGAAGCGGCGCATTGTGCTCGGGACGTATGTTCTTTCGGCAGGCTATTACGACGCGTACTACTTGAAGGGACAAAAGGTGCGCGCACTGATTGCCGAGGATTTCCGGAAGGCATTCGCGCAGGTAGACGCGATCGTAACGCCAACGTCTCCCGTGCCCCCGTTTAAGCTGGGCGAGCGGGTTGATGACCCGCTACAGATGTATCTCGCTGATATTTATACAGTTACTGGCTCATTAGCAGGGCTGCCGGGTATTTCCGTGCCTTGTGGACGCATCGGCGGAAAGCTGCCGGTCGGACTGCAAATCATCGGTCCGGCTTTCGGCGAAGCGCGAGTACTCCAACTGGCTCATGCGTTTGAACAAGCTGGCGGCGGGACGCACTAGTCGAATTTATGAAGTGAAGAAAAGCGTCGAAGTTTGTCGCGAAACCCCCGAGCTTGCACGACTGCACCACGAACTTGCACGACCGCAATTGATAAGCTGGATTCATCCAGCGCAAAAGCGGCGGTCCTTCGAGGCTCCAGCCAGACGCACTCCAAAAGGGCAGCTACCAAAAGTGGTATAAATTTCGCAAAATCAGTAGTTTTTTTCACATCCTTCCTGTCAACTCTTACAGTTACGCTAAGTCCGGTAGTTCGTCCAAAAACCGGCAAAAACCCGCAAAAAACGGCGAATCCAAAAAGTACTAGAGAAATGGTTTAAAAAGTTTTCAAACGGAACGACTATTGCAGGGAAGGTAGGCGTCTTCTAATCTGCTTCGAGCATCAAAGCAGTTGGAAGATGAACGCCGCAGAGCAAGAGAGGTCCCTTGGTAAAAGTTAAGTCGAGCCAGAAAATTTTCACGGACGCGGAAGTGGCCAGCTTGACGGGCATCTGCGTGGAGCATCTGCACAACTTCGCGCGCAGCCGTCACCTGGGCATGATCGCGAGAGCAGCCGAAGCAGCCGGCGCGCAGGCGGAACAGTGGTTGTTTACGCTGTCTGACCTGATGGTGCTGACGACGCTGTTTCCGCGCTGCACGCACTAGCACGAACGTATCCTTCGGGCGCAAGTCGAATTCCCGCCTTTTGACCCTCCCTACAGGAAAAGTACGGTTCCGCTTGCTGAGTATCCTTGCAGGCACTGCTGCGAGCGAGCTATCCTTGCTTTTGGACGGCTGGCGCTCTGGTGATTGCCAGGAGCGCGGGCCGGAAAACCCCATGGCTGGAGCGCGCATTCCCGGCAGTTTTTCCCCTCGTATTTTCAAGCCTTGCTTCTGCACTCTGCTCCTGAGCTCACTTGCTTTCCTGCCCTTTGGAAGTTCTGCGCAAGACACGAGTCAGCAGAAACCTTCTCAGCAAACGACGCAGAGCAGCGCTCCCGCGGATATGCCTCGCGGCAAAAAGCTGATTCTGAAGGATGGCAGCTACCAGATAGTGCGCGAATACCAGGTGAACGGCGACCGCGTGCGCTACTTCAGCGAAGAGCGCGGCGATTGGGAAGAGCTGCCCGCGGCGATGGTGGACTGGGATGCCACGAAGAAGGACGAGAAGACGAGCGCGAAGGCAGCCAACGACCTTGCGGAGAAGATTCACAGCCAGGAGGAGGCAAAGCGGCTCGACAATGTGGCCGATATTGACGCCAGCCTGCAGGTGGGAGAAGGCGCTTTTCTGCCGCAGGCGGAAGGGCTTTACGTGGTGGAGGGGAAATCGGTCCGGGTGCTGACGCAGGCGGGCTCGGCAAAGAAGACGGACACGATGAGGACGATCGAGCAGGTGCTCTCACCGGTGCCGATTGTTCCGGGAAAGCAGCGGGTGATCATCCAGGGCGAGCACGCCACGCTCCGGCTGAAATCGACAGCGCCGGAATTTTACCTGCGCGAGGCGCCTCCGGATCCGGACAGCGTCTCGACAATCCAACGAAGCAGCCGGCCGGGAGAAAGCGGGCCGGAAGTGGTGATGCTCCGGGCCAAACCGATTCATAACGCGCGGGAGTTGGAGTCCTTCAAAACGCTCTTCGGCCAAACAATAGGCGAGAACGCAAGTGAGGTGGCTATCCAGCGTTGGGAGGTTGCGCCGAATGTGTACCGCTTCACGCTGGGAGAAACGCTGACGCCTGGCGAGTATGTGATGGCCGAAGTGCTGCCCGACGGGTTGAACTACTTTGTGTGGGATTTTGGCGTGGATGCGAGCGGCGGGACCGAGGCGAAGAAGAAATAGTCCACGGCTCTCAAGTATTCAATCACGACGATATACCGGCTTTAGTTTCATTCAGAGCTAAGAGACTTGCTGGGCTACTAGCCGTCCTCGGCAGCTAGTTCCATTAGGCTGGCGCAATTTGCCTGCGAAAGATCCTATAGACCAAAATTTGCCCCAGCAATAGTCCGATAGCGAAGCTGCAATACACTCCTATCGTCCAGAAACCGACTGATCCGAACGTCGGGCGTCGAAGGGCGCTCCCAATGGCCATCGCGACCATGATGCATGCACTAACAAAAAGCGACTGAAGAGGATCGCCCCACCAATTGATCGGGTTTCTACCCCATGAAGGCCTTAAGAGCGGGGCCGTTTTCCACCGCCGGATAGAGTACCCGACACTCAACGTCGCGAACAGAGGCATGACCAGCAAGATAGCCAAGCACCCAAACACAGCCAACGAGTTGTAGCCACCCCAAAACGAGAGGGTTACCAATGTCGAATTGAAAACGACCCAGAAGTGTTTCATGCGCATAATTGCAATCTAGCTCTTGCCGGAGCCGGCGGGGACTTTGGTGAAGACGACCATGAGGGTATTTAGGACGTCGGTGATGCGGAAGGGTTTCTGGAGCCGGCGGAAGCTCAGTCCGGCGCTGGAGCCCTCGCTATCCCCGACGACATCGCCCGACATGTAAATGAGTTCCGGCTTGTTGGCGCCGGCCGCAATTTTCAGGCGCTGAGCGACGTTGTAGCCGTCGGCATTCGGGCCAGAGCCGGAGAGATTCAGGTCGCAGAGAATCGCGTCGTACTTCTCGCGAAGAACCAAGCTAAGCGCCTCTTCCGCCGTGCCGGCGCAATCGACCTTCAGCCCATGGCTCGAAAGCCCTTCCATCAACAGCATGCGGATGCTCTCTTCGTCGTCGACGACAAGAATGGCGCGGTTCTTGAGCAGCTCCTGCGGCAGCATCATCTCGCCAGAGCCGGAAGAATCGTGCTCCCGCTTGCTGCGCTGCGATTCCGCCACAGAAACCGGGAGATACACCGTGAACGCCGCGCCGCCCGCGGGCAAGGACTCGACTTCCATGTCCCCTCCGTGCTCGCGGACGATAGACATGCAGATACTCAGACCCAAGCCCGTACCCCCGCCGGGGCGCTTGGTGGTAAAGAAGGGATCGAAAATCCGGGGAAGGACTTCCGGCTTGATGCCGGGCCCATCGTCTTGAACAGTGACGAAGATCCGGGCACCGCGCTGGCCAAGACGAATCTGGATGCGGCCGGAGGGACGAATTTCACGGATGGCCTGCTCGGCATTTCCCACGAGGTTGAGGAAGACCTGAATGAGCTGATTGGCGTCGCCGATGGTGGACGGAAGACCGGGAGACGGGTGGAAATCGACCTGAATGGAGTTCCGACGGAGAGAGTGTTCGTGGAGCTGCAGCGTGCGGTCCACGACGGAGTTGAGGTCCAAGGCTTTCTTCTGCGGAGCCGCCGGACGCGAAAATTCGAGCAGGTTCTGGACGATGCGCGCGGCGCGACGGGCCTGGCGATGCGTCATTTCGAGTTGACGCTTGGTGTTTTCGTCAATACCGGCGCGGTCTCGCACGAGTTCGCTGGCGCCGAGAATGGCCGTGAGCGGATTGTTCAACTCGTGGGCGACACCGGCGAGCATCTGCCCCATGGCCGCCAGTTTTTCCGCCTGGATGAGCTGCTCTTCCAGACGCTTCACTTCGGTAATGTCCCGGCCGGAGATAACCACGCCTTCGATCTTACCGTTAACGTCGAAGAGCGGGCTGAAGTTGCAGCGCAAACGACGCCATTCGCCCTGCTTGTGACGCACGCGAACTTCGATGGAAGCGAAGTTGCGTTTGCCGGAGAGAAGTTCGTCAAAGACAGCGAGGACCGCGCTGCGATCCTCGAGGTGCGCGCGGTCCCCGAAGATCAAGCCGAGGGTTTCCTCGGTATTGTAGCCAAGGACTTCCTCCACCTTGGGGCTGACAAAGGTGTAGCGCCGTTGCGCGTCCACGACAAAAATCAAGTCGGGGAAACTGTCGACGAGGCGGCGGGCGAATTCCTGCTGCTGGTAGAGCCGCTTTTCCATGGCGCGGCGTTCGGTGATGTCCGCCAGGGCTCCCTGATAACGGACAATCTTGCCGCCGGTGTCGCGGACCGCGGAGGCCGTGTTGAGGCAGACAAGAGGCTGGCCGTCCTTGCGGCGAAGGATAATTTCCCTGCCCTGAGGAGACGGCTGGGAATTCACTTCGCGGGTGATAAGAGAACGCTGCTCCTCATCGACAAACACTTGACTAACTTTCTTGCCGAGGAGCTCTTCGCGGGAACTGTAGCCCAGCATCTGAACCAGAGCCGGATTCACCTCCAGGATTTTGTCGTCAGGCGTGACGATGTAGATGCCTTCCTGAAGGGTTTCGAACAGCTCCGTGAACCGGGCTTCGCTGCGGCGCTGCGAAGTGATGTCGCGAGCCAGGATCGTGAGGCCGTGGACCTTGTTATCGCGGACCATGGCATGAGCAACGCAGTCAAAGAAGAAAGTCGATCCGTTCTTCTTCAGCCGCACGTGAACGACGCCGGACCAGATGCGGCGTTCCAGAAAGCGGTCCATCACTACTTTCAGTTCTTCGGCGGAAGTGGCGTGTTCATCCGTGACAAAGTGGCCGAGGGGAAGGCCGATGATTTCCTGAAAGGTGAGACCGACAAAATCGGCAAAACTGCGGTTGGCGGCTCGAATTTCGCCATCGAGGCTCAGCGCCAGGAGAATGTCGTCAAAAGAATCGATCAGATCGCGAAATCCCTGCTGGGACTTGGAGATCATGCCGAACAACTGCTCCATCTGGCGGTCGCTGGGAGGAGCGGCATCGCGCTGATCGTAGCCGCGCACCAGCCCTTTGAGTTCGGCTATCTCCTGCGTCTTCCTCCAGACGTAAACGCCAAGCAGGAGAACCAGAATCACCAAGCCGAAGGGGAGCGCCTCGAGGTGGAAACGGGCGGAACGTAGGGTGTCCCAGGAATACCAGGCAAACACGGAAGAAACGATGATGAGCAGGAGGAAAGTCAGGCCCCACAATTCCTGCTGGCGTTTTTCGTAGCTATGGAGGCGGGCGCTGACGGACGGGCCGGAGTCAGGAGCCGGGGGAGCCTTCGTGGAATCGGCGGGTTGTGGTTCCGCATTCATGCGAGAGCTTTGTGGCCTTTAGTTACGCATGGGATTGGGCGAGCCTTTCCCATGATAGGAAGGGGGATACGGGTCAGCAAGGAGGATGGGGTGGGCGGGTTCCTTAACTATACCTGTACGAAAGGACGGGTGCGCAAAAGTAAAGCGCCTCGGGTTGCCCCGAGGCGCCTGGAAACAGTTAAGTTGTTTGGCGAGCGAACAGCGCCAGGTTAGTCCTGACCCTCGGTGGCGGCGTCGGCTTCGGTCTCTTCGTCCTTGCCTCCAAGGAACTCGAGGCTCGCGGCATCGTCCGTCGCGAATTCCGCTTCCGGAAGCTCTTCGACAGGAGCAGGCGCCGGCATTTCGGTGAGCAATTGAATCGCGCGATAGTGCTCGAGTCCGGTGCCCGCCGGGATGAGCCGGCCCATAATGACGTTTTCCTTCAGGCCGCGCAGGTAGTCGACCTTGCCGGCAACCGCGGCTTCGGTGAGAACACGCGTGGTCTCCTGGAAGCTGGCTGCCGAGATGAAGGAGTCCGTCGAGAGCGACGCTTTGGTGATGCCGAGGAGCAGCGGACGCCCGGTAGCGGGACGGCCGCCTTGGGCGATGACGCGGTCGTTCTCTTCACGGAAGCGGAACTTATCGACCTGCTCCTCGAGAAGGAACGTAGTGTCTCCGACGTCTTCGACCTTGACCCACCGCATCATCTGACGGGAAATCGTCTCGATGTGCTTGTCGTTGATGTTGACGCCCTGCAGACGGTAGACCTCCTGAATCGCGTTCACAAGGTAAGCCTGGGTGTACTTCTCGCCCAGAACCGCGAGCAGGTCGTGGAGGTTGAGCGGACCGTCGATGAGCGCTTCACCAGCGCGGACGTGCTCGCCTTCCTGAACGTTGATGTGGACGCCGCGCGGGATGGCATATTCCTTGGAAGTCTTGCCATCTTCGCTTTCGACGTAGATTTTGCGCATGCCCTTGGCGATTTCGCCGTAGCGGACGGTGCCGTCGATTTCGGAAATGACGGCGGGGTCCTTAGGCTTGCGGGTTTCGAAGAGTTCGACGACGCGCGGCAGACCACCGGTGATGTCCTTGGTCTTGGTGGTTTCGCGCGGGATCTTGGCGAGCACGTCTCCGGCCTGGACTTCATCGCCATCCTGCACCATCAAGTGCGCGCGGGAAGGCATGAGGTACTTCTTCCGAACCTTGCCGGTGGAGTCGCGAACGAGGATCGCAGGCTGATGCTTTTCGTCACCCGGGGGAAGCGTGACGACAAGCTGAGACAAGCCGGTCACTTCGTCCACCTGCTCTTCGATGGTAAGGCCGGGACGCAGGTCGTCAAACTTCACGGAGCCGGCGGTTTCAGTCAGGATCGAGAACGTGAACGGATCCCATTCCGCGAGGATCTGGCCGTGCTGCACGGAGTCGCCGTCGTTTACGCGGAGGCGAGCGCCGTAGACCACGTGATAGCGTTCCTTTTCGCGGCCCTTTTCATCGACGATGACGATGAGGCCGGAACGGTTCATGGCGATGGGAGCGCCGCCGCGGCCTTCCACGTGACGGAGGTCGACGAACTTGACGACGCCGGTGTTCTTGGCTTCGAGAGTGGAGCGCTCACTGACGCGCGTAGCCGCACCACCGATGTGGAACGTACGCATGGTGAGCTGCGTGCCGGGTTCGCCGATAGACTGCGCGGCGATGACGCCGACCGCTTCGCCGAGTTCCACCATGCGACCGGTAGCGAGGTTACGGCCGTAGCACAGCGCGCAAACACCGCGGCGGGATTCGCAGGTGAGCACGGAACGGATGCGAACGCGCTCGATGCCGGCCGCCTGGATGGCGTTGGCCAGTTCTTCGGTGATCTCCTGGTTGACTTCGATAATGATGTTGCCTTCGAAGTCCTTGATACGTTCCAGTGAGACGCGGCCGACGACCCGGTCGCGCAAAGGCTCGACTTCGACGCCCGCTTCGATGATGGGCTCGACGTAGATGCCGTCCGTGGTGCCGCAGTCGTTTTCGTTGATGATGACGTCCTGCGCCACGTCGACAAGGCGGCGGGTCAGGTAACCAGAGTCCGCGGTCTTCAACGCGGTGTCCGCGAGACCTTTACGCGCACCGTGCGTAGAGATGAAGTACTGCAACACGGTGAGGCCTTCGCGGAAGTTGGAAGTGATGGGGGTCTCGATGACTTCGCCGGAAGGCTTGGCCATCAAGCCGCGCATGCCGGAAAGCTGGCGAATCTGCTGCTTCGAACCTCGAGCGCCGGAGTCCGCCATGATGTAAACCGGATTGATGTTGCCTTCACGGTCCTGGCCTTCAAGGGCCTTGAACATTTCGTCGGCAACTTTTTCGGTGACGTCGCCCCAGATGGCGATGACCTTGTTGTAGCGTTCGCCGTTGGTGATGGCGCC
>Ga0187779_10000101_pt1 | contig 63943 bp, 56 predicted proteins | sample 1015_Q2_SP10_10__FD_132435 | JGI IMG/M metagenome (GOLD analysis project Ga0187779, IMG submission 132435) | Tropical peat soil microbial communities from peatlands in Department of Meta, Colombia - 1015_Q2_SP10_10_MG | ecosystem: Environmental > Terrestrial > Soil > Wetlands > Peat | place...
CGCCTGCGTGCCCTGGTAGACCGTCATGCGCTGCTCGCCTTCGTTCCAGTCGGCGACGATCGAGCGCGGCTCGTTGGTGACGCCGGTGTGGCGGCCGAAACGGAAGGTGGTCTCGATCACGGCGTCGGACGACACATAGGCGTCATCGACCTTGCCGACGTCGAGCTTGCGCTCGAAGCACAGGTTGTCGTTGATCGCGGCGTGGATCACCGGGGTCTTGGCGTCGAGCGCGGTTTCGGGATCGGTGACCGCGGGCAATTCCTTGTAGTCGATCGAAACCAGTTCGCAGGCATCCTCGGCCTGCGCACGTGTGCGTGCGATGACTGCACATACAGCTTCGCCCTGCCAGCAGGCGCGCTCAACGGCAATCGGCGCCTGCGGCGCGGATTTCAGGCCCTTCAAGTGCGTCAGTACGCCGACCCAAGGCGTCATCACTTTGGCAAGCTCGGCGCCGGTCACCACGGCGATCACGCCCGGCGCCTTTTCGGCGGCCGCCTTGTCGATCTTGACGATGCGCGCGTGCGCGTGCGGCGAGCGCACATAGGCGACGTGCGCCATGCGCGGCAGGCTGACGTCGCTGACATATTGCCCGCGCCCTTGCGTCAAGCGCTTCAGGTTCGGCCGCGGCACGGCGCGGCCGATATAGGAATTCGGCCGGTCGAGTGCGGTGAGGACGGGCGAGGAATCTTCGACGATCTTCATGTCTTGCCTCCCGCGCGCGCCTTGGCCACTGATTCGACGGCATCGACGATGGCCTGATAGCCCGTGCAGCGGCAGTAGTTGCCGGAGAGGTGCTCGCGGATCGTGTCGCGCGACGGCACGCCGCCTCCTTTCAACAAATCCTGCGCCGCCACGATCATGCCCGGCGTGCAGAAGCCGCATTGCAGCGCGTTGCGCTGCTCGAAAGCCGCCTGCAGATCGGCGATCTCGCCGGCATCCGACAGGCCTTCGATGGTCTCGACCTTGGCGCCGTCGCACTGCGCCGCCAGCATCAGGCAGCCGCGTACGATCTCGCCGTTGACGCGCACGGTGCAGGCGCCGCAGACGCCATGCTCGCAGCCGACATGGCTGCCGGTGAGCATCAGGCCGTCGCGTAGAAAATCGACCAAGGTCGTGCGCGCATCGACGCGTTCCGCGACACGCTCGCCGTTGACGGTCATGGCAATATCAAGCCCCGTGTCGCTCATACCGTCTCCATGAGCTCTTTGGCGACGCGCCGCAGCAGAACGCCGGCAAGATGTTTTTTCACCGCGCCGGTCGCCTGCACATCGTCGGGCGGATCGAGGTCGAGCGCCGCGACCGCGGCGTCGATGTCGCCTTTGGCCAGCGCCGCTTCGGCCTTGCGCGCGCGTATCGCCGTATTGCCGACGCCGAAATAGGCCAGCCGGACGTCGCTGAGCTTCTTACCGTCGCCGCGCGCGCTCGCCGCGAGCCCTACGATGGCGTAATCGCCGTGGCGGCGCGCCAGCTCGGCAAATCCGAAGCGTGCGTCTTTCGCCGCCGCGGGCACGCGGATCGCAGTCAGAATCTCTTCCGCGTCGAGCGCGGTCTCGAACAGGCTCTTGAAGAAATCCTGGGCGCGGATCGTGCGCTTTCCTTTCGGTCCGGCCGCGTCGATCTCGCCGTCGAGGGCAAGGAGGCACGCCGGCAATTCCGCCGCCGGGTCGGCAAAAGCGATCGAGCCGCCGAGTGTGCCTCGGTTGCGAATCGCGGGATGCGCGATGTGCGGCAGTGCGCGAGCGATCAGCGGCGCATGTTTCGCGATCAACTCGTTGCTCTCGGCCTGCACATGGCGCACCAGCGCGCCGATCTCGATCTTGCCGTTCTTGTGGGCGATGCCACCGAGCCCACCGATCCCATTGATGTCAATCAGCACGGTCGGCGCCGAAAGGCGCATGTTAAGTGTGGCGATCAGGCTCTGCCCACCGGCGAGCAGCCGCGCATCCTTATGCTCGCCGAGCAGTGAAACTGCTTCGTCAAGCTTCCGCGCTTTCTTGTAGGCAAATGGCGCTGGCTTCACGCCGATCCCTCTCGAAACTTTTTTCTTATTGTGACCGATCACGCGCGGCGGTCAATGCGCCCCCACTCGCGGCGCGTCCGAATGCCACGTATAACGCGGCCAACAAATGGGAGGATAACAATGGCAGGCGAATTCAAGGACAAGGTCGTCGTCGTTTCCGGCGGTAGCCGCGGCATCGGCAGGGCGATCGCGATGGCGTTCGCGCGCGAGGGCGCGCAGACGGTGCTCGCGGCGGCCAGTGCCGCCAATCTCGACGCGGCGGCGAAGGCGATCAAGGATGCAAGCGGCCCCGCGCCGCTCACGGTCGCCGCCGACCTGCGCACGCTCGCGGGCTGCGAACAGGTGTTCAAAGCGGTGAACGACAAGTTCAGGCGCTGCGACATCCTTGTCAACAATGCCGGCGCGACCAAGGGCGGCAATTTCTTCGAACTGCCGGACGATGCTTTCGTCGACGGCTTCGCGCTCAAATATTTCGCCGCGGTGCGGCTCACCAAGCTGTTCTGGCCGCTGCTCAAGGCGGCACACGGCTCGATTGTCAATATCATCGGCGGCGCCGCGCGCACCCCGGGTCCTGAATTCCTGATCGGCGGCTCGGTTAACTCGGCCTTCTCGAATTTCGCCAAGGGGCTCGCCGCGCTCGGCAACCGCGACGACATTAACGTCAACGTTATTCATCCCGGCATGGTAGAGACCGACCGCGTCGTCACTTTGTTCCAGCAGTTCGCCAAGGCACAGAACAAGACGCCCGAGCAGGTGCGCGAGGAGGCGATCAAGAAGAGCGGCACGCGCCGCATCGGCCAACCGGACGATGTCGCCGAGCTTGCGCTGTTTCTCGCAAGCCCCCGCGCACGGCACATCCAGGGCACCGCAATCTCCGTCGACGGCGGCGCGACCACCGGTCTGTTCTAGGCGGTGATCTTCTTTACGATGTCGATGGCGCGGCGAAGCAGCGTCATCGACGCTTCGAGCGTGCGGAAGGCCGCGTGCGAGGTCAGGGTGACGTTCGGCAGCTTTGCCAGCGGGTGATCGGCCTTGAGCGGCTCGGCGTCAAACACGTCGAGGCCGGCGTGGCGAATGTGACTCTTGCGCAGCGCCGCGATCATCGCCTCTTCATCGACGAGCGCGCCGCGCGCGGTGTTGACCAGGATCGCGCCGGGCTTCATGCGTTCGATGCGCTCTTTACTGAGGAAACCACGCGTGGCGTCGTTGAGCACAAGATTCATCGACACGATGTCGCTGCCGGCAAGCAGCGTATCGATGTCAACCATGGCGACGCCAGGGAGCTGCCGCGACGTACGATTATAGGCGACCACGCGCATGCCGAGGCCTCTGCCGATGCGCGCCACCTCGGTTCCGATGCCGCCGAGGCCGATCACGCCTAGTGTCTTGCCGGTGAGCTGCATGCCTTCCTGCGGCGTCCAGGTGCCTTTGCGGACATCGCGATCCATGCCGGCGACGTCACGCGCGGCGGCGAACATCAACGCAATGGTGTGTTCGGCGACTGCGACGTCACCGTAGCCCTTGATGGTGTGAACGGTGACGCCGAGCCCCTTCAATTCGTCAACATTCATGTAGCTCGTGGCGCCGGTGCCGAGAAAAACGACGTGCTTGAGCCTCTTGCACTGCGCGACGAGATCGGTCGGCATGTAGGAGTGGTCGTCGAGCACGATTTCGTAGGGTCCGACGACGCGCGGCAACTCGTCGCGGGAGAAGGCTGTCCGATTGAGGTCGATCGGCGGATCGTCGCCGCGCACGACCTTCTGCCAGACCGGGGCAAGCTGGTCGTTGCAGTCGATGAAGAGGGATCTCATGGCAATAGCCCCGGCTGAAGCCAATAAGAAAGACCCGAACCGGTCGGTCAAGCCCGCGCGGAACCCGCGGTTGACGGCACGGTAGGCGGAGACTAGATGGCTGCCCGGCGCGCCGTATAACCGGCGAGTAAACGCAGGGACACGGTAACGAAGACATGGGTGAACAGCGCACTGAGGCGCGCAAAGCGGTTTGCGTGATCGCCTGGCCAGCCGGGCATTCCCGCTCGCCGCTGATCCATAATTACTGGATCAAGCAGAATGGCCTGGACGCCGAGTACCGGCGCGAGGCGGTGCCCCCGGAGAAGTTTCCCGAGTTCATCAAGAATCTACGGGCAAACGGCTATGTCGGCGCCAACGTCACGCTGCCGCACAAGCAGATCGCGCTGACCTTAACCGAGCCCGATGAACGCGCCCGCGCCGTCGGCGCCGCCAATTGCCTCTGGTATGGCGACGACCATTTGCGCTCGACCAATACCGATGTCGAGGGCTTCCTCGCCAATCTCGACGCCACGACACCGGGTTGGGATCGCGGCCTTGAAAGTGCGGTGGTGTTGGGCGCCGGGGGTGGCGCCCGCGCGGTGGTCTATGCGCTGCTGCGGCGAGAGGTGCAGCGTGTCTATGTCATCAACCGTACCATTGCCCGCGCTAAGGAACTGCAGAAGAAGTTCGGCGCGCGAGTTATCCCCGCCAGCTGGGATGAGATCGGCGGCCTGCTGGGTGGCGCTGGCCTTTTGGTCAACACCACCTCGCTCGGCATGGTGGGCCAGCCACCGCTCGAGATCAATCTACGCTGCCCGGCTTCTCTGGTGGTCGCGGACCTCGTCTACGATCCGCTTGAAACGAAATTGCTCGCCGCCGCCCGCGAGCGCGGCCTGCGTACGGCCGACGGCCTCGGCATGCTGCTGCACCAGGCAGTGCGGGGCTTCGAATTGTGGTTCGGCATCAGGCCTCAGGTTACCGCCGAACTCCGCGCGCTGGTCGAGGCCGACCTCGGGGTCAAGCCGAAGCCGGCCGCGGAAGAAAAAGTGATGGCCTCGGAAAGACCCGGGAAAGCGCACCGGAATAAGCAGCGCGGGTGAGGGGTTCTCCGCTTTGACCGGCAAAAGCCGGCGGTCAGGAGAGCCAAGGTCATGCATCCGTTCAGTCTGTCGCGCCGCGCGCTGGTTGCAGCAGCGGTTGGAGCTGTTTTCACCGTCACCGCCGCGTCGGCGCAGCAGCCGGGTACCCGCATTCGTGGCGAAGTCACCAAGGTCGACGGCTCGCAACTCGATCTCAAGACACGTGACGGCACGATGCTGCACGTGGCGCTCGACGAAAAGGCGCGCGTCTCGGCGCTGGATAAAGCCTCGGTGGCCGACATCAAGCAGGACACGTTCATCGGCATCGCCGGCATGCCGCAAGCCGACGGCAGTATCCAGGCGTTCTCGGTGCACATCTTCCTGCCGGCGCAACGCGGCGTGGTGCCTGACCGGCACGGGCCGTGGGATGCCAGGCCCGGCAGTACCATGACCAACGCCTATGTCGAGAGCGTGGTGACGGGCAAGGACGGCGACACGCTGATGGTCAAGTACAAGGACGGCGAGAAGAAGATCCTGGTCACGCCGCAGACCGTGATCGCGGCGGCGGCGTCCGCTAGCAAGGAGGAGATCAAGGCCGGCACGCAGCTCATCATTTTCGGCTGGGACAAGGAAGCCGACGGCTCGGTGCTGGCGAAGGTCATGTATCTCGGCCGCGGCGTGAAGCCGGCGATGTGATGGCGCGAGTTTCTTTCTCGGTCATTGGGCTTGTGCTCGGCTGCGCCGTTGCTTCGGCGCAGCCGCAACCGTCTGTTCGCGTCGCGGGCACGGTCGAGAGCTTCGATGGGCACATGCTTGCGGTGAAGTCGGAGAAGCTCGGCGAGGTGAATATCAGCGTGCCCGACAATGTCACGGTGTTCGGCGTCAGCAAGGCTTCGCTCGCCGACATCAAGCCGGGGGCATTCATTGGCGTCGGCGCCATGCCGCAGCCTGACGGCACCCAGCGTGCGATTCAGGTCACGGTGTTTGCTGAGAGTCAGCGAGGGCTAAGCGAGGGGCACCGGCCGTGGGATGCGCGGCCGAACAGCACCATGACCAATGGCACTGTCGATCAGACCGTCGCCGCGGTCGACGGGCCGATGCTGACAGTCAAATACAAAGGCGGCGAGAAGCAGATCCTGGTGCCGCCAGACGCCAGGATCCTTGCCTATTCGGTCGGGGAGAAGAGCGAGCTCAAGTCCGGTGCGCATATCGCCATCACGCGAACGTTGAAGCAGCCGGACGGCTCGCTGTCGGCCGACCGCGTCAATGTCGGCCGCGGCGACGTGGTCCCGCAATAATCAGCTCGCCTTGCGCGTCGGCGCGTGCGCTGAGCCGCGCGCCGGCACGTCGAGGTCGGACGCGAGTTCGGGCATTTCCCGCATCAGCTGCGTCAGCCGGCTCTGCCGGCTGCCGAGCGCGCGCGCCTCGCGCTGATCCTCGATGGGCCGGCGTACCTCGTCGCAGCGGGCAAGCCCGTCGATCTCGCCACCATGGTCGGCGAGCCGCGCCAGCAGCGGTGTGAGGTCCTTGATCTGCTCGGCGACGACATGGATGACGCCCGATTCCTCCTGTACCCGGCCGGTCACCAGCACGTAGCGGGCGCCGAGCACCACCGGTCGCACGCGTTCGAAGGTGCGCGGCCAGACGATGACGTTGGCAAGCGAAGTCTCGTCCTCGATGGTCATGAAGATGACGCCATTGGCCGAGCCCGGCCGCTGCCGGCAGGTGACAAGGCCGGAAATGCGCACGCGTGCGTTCTGCGCCACCGTGCGCAGCGTCTCGTTGCGCAGGACATGACGGAGGTTCAGGTCTTGGCGCAGGAATTGCACCGGATGCGCGCGCAGCGACAGGCGCAGGAAGCGGTAATCGTTGATGACTTCCTCGCCGAGCGGCATGGGGGGCAGGGCGACGTCCGGCTCGCGCGAGACGAGGCGCGCCAGCGTCATCTCGGTGCCTGCGGCAAACAACGGTAGATCGTCGTCGCGGTCGCCGACACGGCCGAGCGCTTTCGCCGCCCACAGTGCCTCGCGTCGCGTGAGACCCAGCGATGAGAACGCGTCGGCGTCCGCCAGCCGCTCCAGCACGCGTGGACTGAGGCCGGTGCGCAGCCAGAGATCGCGCACAGAATCGTAGCCATTGCCACGCTTTTCGGTCAGCAGCTTCACATCCTCCTCACGCAGCCCCTTGATCTCCCGCAGGCCGAGACGGATGGCGTGCGTCGCGCGCACGTCGCTGTGCATGTCGAGATGCAGGTCGTGCAGCCGCTCCGCGGCCACAGGCCCCGGTTCCAGGGTTGAATCCCAGCCAGAATGATTGACGTCCGGCGCGCGCACCTCGACGCCGTGTTCGCGCACATCGCGCACGATCTGCGCGGGAGCGTAGAAGCCCATCGGCTGCGCGTTCAACAGCGCCGCGGCGAAGGCATCCGGGTAGCGGCATTTCAGCCAAGATGACGCATATACGAGGAGAGCGAAGCTCGCCGCGTGGCTTTCCGGGAAACCGTATTCACCGAAGCCTTCGATCTGCTGAAAGCAGCGTTCGGCGAATTCGCGCGCATAGCCGTTCGCCAGCATGCCGTCGATCATCTTGCGCTGGAACGTGCCGATGGTGCCGACGCGCTTGAAGGTCGCCATGGCGCGTCGCAGCTTGTCGGCTTCCGCCGGGGTGAAGCCGGCGGCGACGATGGCGATCTTCATCGCCTGCTCCTGGAACAGCGGCACGCCAAGCGTCTTGTGCAGCACCGCCTCCAGCGCCTTCGACGGATAGGAGATCGGCTCCTGCCGGCGCCGGCGGCGCAGGTAAGGATGCACCATGTCACCCTGGATCGGGCCTGGGCGCACGATCGCCACCTCGATAACGAGATCGTAGAAGTCCACGGGCTTGAGCCGTGGCAGCATGGTCATCTGCGCGCGGCTCTCCACCTGGAAAACACCGAGGGAATCCGCCCGGCCGAGCATGCGATAGACGGCTGGATCCTCGGCCGGAATAGTGGCGAGCGTGAACTTCTCGCCGTAGTGCTTGTCCGCCAGATCGAGTGCCTTGCGCAGGCAGGACAGCATGCCGAGGCCGAGCACATCGATCTTCAAGATTCCCAGTGCGTCGAGATCGTCTTTGTCCCATTCGACGAAGGTGCGGTCCTCCATCGCCGCATTACCGATCGGCATCACCTCGTCGAGCCGGCTGCGCGTGATGACGAAGCCGCCGACGTGCTGCGACAGATGGCGCGGGAAGCCGAGGATCTCGCGCGCCAGCGCCACGATCTGCTGCATGCGGCGGCTCTGAGGATCGAGTCCGGTGCGCTTGACGACGTCTTGCGAAACGTTGCCTCCGCCGCCGCCCCAGATCGAGGATGACAGCGCGCCGATCGTATCCTCCGACAGGCCGAAAGCCTTGCCGACTTCGCGGATCGCCGAGCGGCCGCGATAGGAGATCACGGTCGCGGCGATGCCGGCGCGCTCGCGGCCGTATTTGTGGTAGATGTACTGGATCACCTCTTCGCGCCGCTCATGCTCGAAGTCGACGTCGATATCGGGCGGCTCGCGCCGCTCCGGCGAGATAAAGCGCTCGAACAGCAGGTCGGCGCGGTCGGGATCGACCTCGGTAATGCCGAGGCAGAAACACACCGCGGAATTCGCCGCCGAACCGCGGCCCTGGCAGAGAATGCCCTGCGAGCGCGCATAGCGCACGATGTCGTAGACGGTGAGGAAGTAGGGCGCGTATTGCAATTGTGCGATCAGGTTGAGCTCGTGGTCGATGCCGGCGCGCACCTTGCCGGGAACGCCGCTCGGATAGCGCTGCTTGGCGCCTTCATGGGCAAGGTGTGTCAGTGCATCCTGCGCGTTGTCGAAGCCTTCGAGGGATTCGTCGGGATATTCGTAGCGCAGCTCGTCGAGCGAGAAGGTGAGGGCGTCTGACAATCTCATCGTCTCCGCAATCGCTTCGGGCACGTCGCGGAACAACCGTGTCATTTCCCCCGGCGGTTTCAAGAAGCGCTCGGCATTGGCAACGAGCTTGCGGCCGGCGCGGTCGATGGTCGTCTTCTCGCGGATGCAGGTGAGCACATCGGCGAGCGGCCGCCGGTCAGGGTGATGGAAGTGCACGTCGTTGACGGCGATCAGCGGCACCTGGGCTTCGCGCGCGATCTCGGCATGGCGTTTGAGCCGCGCCTTATCCTGGCCGCGATAGAGCATCGATGCGGCAAGGCGGACGCGTTTTGGCACCGTTTCGCGCAGCGTCGAGAGCAAACGTGCATCGTCGCCCAGGACGATCAGCTCCAACCCGAAGCTGTGCGCGATCAGATCGTCGAGATGGAGGATGCACTCGCCTTTCTCGCCGCGCAGATTGCCGGCAGTCAGCAGGCGGGTAAGGCGGCCCCAGCCGGCGCGGTCGCGTGGATAGGCGAGGATGTCCGGCGTGCCGTCGGCAAAGACCAGCCGCGCGCCCGGATGATATTTCAGCGCAAGCTCCTGCTCGCGCTTGGCGAGATGCGCGCGCACGACACCGGCCACCGAATTGCGGTCGCAGAGGGCAAGACCGGCAAGGCCGATCGACTGCGCCTGCACCATCAGCTCTTCCGGATGCGACGCTCCGCGCAGGAAGGAGAAGTTAGAGGCGCAGGCGAATTCGAGATAACGCATCACGCATACTCAACATCATGCAAACATCCCGTGCAGAAACCAGCTCGGCGCCGCAGTGTCCTGAGCGAGATCGCGATACAGGCCGGCGCGGAACAGCCAGAAGCGCAGCCCGCTTTTGTCTTCGACGCGGAAATAATCGCGCGCCGGACCGCCATGCTCGCTCCACCAGGCGCCTTCGATACGCTCCGGTCCGTCGGACGCGACTACCTCGTGCAACGCACGCCGCCAGCGGAAACGCAAAGGCGGCCCGTCAGGCACTTCGGCCACGGCTTCGATCGGCTCTGGCCGAGCCAGCAGCCGCAAAGGCCGCGGCGACAGCTCTGCCTCGGCACGATAGCGCCGCAAAGCCTCCCAGCCGGGATCGGCGACAGTCACCTGCGCGGGCACGGCCGCGGCGGCAAGCTCCGGATGATGGCTGTCCGGCGCGATCAGCTTCCGCACGCGGCGGACGCCGAGCCGAGCGCTGAGGCGGTCAGTGAGCCGGTCGAGTTCGGTTTGATCTTCCGCGCCGCCAATGCCGATCTGCTCGGACGGCGCGGACTCTGCTACCAGCACCGACAGCCGTGCCATATCGAAGCCGAAGCCCGGATCGAGCGCATCGGCCAATGCAGCAAGGCGTTCAACAAACAGGACGCGGATGTCTTCCGCGGCGCGCAAGGGACGCGAGGTGCCGGCGGCGATGCGGCGAAGCGCGCCATCGGTACGGAATAATGTGAGCTCGATGCGGCGTGCGCCGTCGCCGCGCCGCTCCAGCGCGATCTTCAAGCGTGAGGCGAGCCGCGCGACGGTTGCGAGCACGTCCTCCTCGCGTGCAATCGGCTCGGGAAAGCGTTGCTCGGCGACATAAGGTGCCACCGGCAAGCGCGGGTTGAGCGGTTCATGCTCGCTGCCGAGCGCGCGGTCGAACTGGCGCAGCAGATCGCCGCCAAAGCGCGCGGTCAGCGGCGCACGCGGAAGATCGGCAATGTCGCCGATATGTTTCAAGCCGACGCGGGCCAGTGCCGCGACCGTGCCGCCGTCAAGCCGCAGCGCGGCGAGCGGCAGCGGCGACAGCAATTGGCGCTCACTTCCGCAGGCGTAGCTGCCCGGCTTGCCGAAATGTGCGGCGGCCCAGGCTGTCCCGATGGTGCCGGCAATAGCAATTCGATAGGCAAGGCCTGCTCTCTCCAGCCGTCCGCTCAAGTCGGCGACCAGCGCGTCTTCGCCGCCATAGAGATGTGCGCAGCCGGTGATGTCGAGAAGCAGCCCATCGGGCGTGTCGCAGGCAACGAGCGGCGTGTAACGCAGGCACCAGTCGGCAATGCTCTTGAGCAAAGCGGCATCGGCTTCGGCATTTTCTTCCAACGCCTCGATTCCTGGGTGCATGGTGCGCGCCTGCGCCAGCGCGAGGCCGGGTGAAAGTCCGAGCCGTTCCGCTGCGTCGTCGACGGCGGTAAGCACCTCGGCATTGCTGCGCTTGCCGTAGATGACCAGCGGCGCCGTCAGCTCACGCGATCTTGCGATGCGGTCGGTCGGCAGCCGGCGCAGCCACAGGCTGAGCAGATGCTGCGAGCACGAAGCGCTCATCGTCATCACTCCATTGTAAGGTCCAGGCGCCGAGCGGGCCGCGACGGTTGCGCGTCAGCTGTGCGGTCAGGCATTCGTCCGGCGTCGCGCCGACGATCCAGCGCGTCGCCGCGGTCGAGGCGTCGTCCGGCGGCGAAGCGCGCAGCAAGAACGCGAGCGCGCCGCTCTCGACCGCGGCCAGCGACAGCCGCCGCACCGCCACCATGTCGATGTCGCCGTGGCGCAGCTCGCCGATCACCACGGAGACGGCGCGGCAGCGCAGCGCTTCCTCCATGGCCCAGAGCAGGTCGCGCGAACGCGCGGTGGCGAGCGTCAGCAACCGTTCGGGGGCGAGGCCGAAGGCGTCGAGGCCGGGGCCATAGGGCGCGCCGCTTTCGGCGAGCGCCATGTCCTCGGCGATCCAGATGGTGCTTTTGCGGGCAGCGCGTGCCGACAGGATGAGCGCGAAGCCGGTTGCTGCGGCGAGGTGCGCCTCGCCCGCGGCGGCGATTTCGTGAAGCGCGCCGCGCGCAAGCCCACCGCCGAGCACACCGTCGATGGCCGGGACACCCAGCGTGACGGTGCCCGGGTCGCTGTCGATCCCCGACGGACGTTCCAATCCCCGCAAGGTTTGGCGGAGCTGCGCCAGCATGGCTAACCCTCTGGAGACAAAGAGAGAACGGGTTCGATTCAAAACCCGCTGCCCTGTCTATGTTCCCTGTTTGTTCTAATGTGGCCCGAGCCCAAGGGGATCGTCAAGCCGCAAGGGAATGGGGCTTCGCGCCCCGGTCTGCCCCAGCGCTAGGCTTGCTGGGCGAGGTAGATGATCAGCGTGGCCGCCGCCAGCACGCTGGCGAGCCAGATGAGTCGCGGATCAGCGTTTTTCTTGTTCATGCGGTCGACACATACAACTTACGTGCCAACCGCTAAGCCGTCCTTAAGCTCGAAACCGCGAGCTAGGTCCTCTTCTTCAGCCGCTCGCGGCCCGCGGCGGTGAGCACCAGCCGCGATTCCTTCATGCTGGCGCCGTTCTGGAAGCGGACGAGCCCATCGGAGATGGCGTCCTCCCAGATCGAGAGGTGCGGGCAACTACGGCGCCAGGCTTCCGCATCGGCATAGCTGCGCGGAGCTTCCGCCACCCAGACGAGAAACTGCTGCGTCAGTGCGTTTGCGGCGGGCTGCATGGCCGGCTGTCTACACCTGTTCGGCTGGGCGTTCAAACGTACGGATGTTGATCTCCGAGGTCAGCGTCCGGTGCACCGGGCATTTGTCCGCGATCTCCAGAAGCCGCTTGCGTGTCGCCGCATCGAGGTCGCCCTCGAAGGTGATGTGGCGATCGATGCGATCGATCATGCCGTCCTTGGTCTCACACTCCGCGCAGTCGGTGGCGTGGATCTTATTGTGGGTAAGCCGAACAGCGACGCGCTCGAGCGGTAGCTTCTTGTTGTCGGCGTAGAGGCGAATCGTCATCGACGTGCAGGCGCCAAGCCCGGCGATCAGCAAATCGTAGGGTCCAGGCCCACTGTCGAGCCCGCCGAACGACACCGGCTCGTCGGCGATGAAGCGATGAGGTCCGCTCATGATCTCCTGCTGGAATTTCCCGGCTCGTGTCTCGCGTACGATCACCACACCGGTTTCACTCTCGGCCTTGGCCACACTTTCGGGCTCGTCGAGATAGCGCCTGGACCAAGCGGCGATGACGTTCGCCACATAGTCGGCGTCGTGCTTCTTGCTCAGCAAATGGTCGGCGCCGGCAAGCGAGACGAAGCTCTTGGGATGTTTGGCGGAACCGAAGATGCGCGTGGCGCTGTCGATGCCTACGGTATCGTCGGTCGGCGAATGGAATACCAGCAGCGCCTTCTTCAGATGCGCGACGCGGTCCATCAGCATTTGCTCGGCGACATCGTCGAGAAATTCGCGCCGGATCTTGAACGGCCGCCCGGCCAGCAGCACCTCAACTTCGCCTTTCTCACGGATCGCGCCAACCTTGTCCTGGAAGAGGCCAACGACATGAGCCGGATCGGCGGGTGCGGCAATTGTCACGACGCAGCGCGTCTCGGCGATGCGATGCGCAGCGGCAAGGACGGCCGCGCCGCCGAGGCTGTGGCCGATCAGGATGGCCGGGGCTTTATGCGTCTTGCGCAGGTGATCGGCGGCGGCGACCAGATCGTTGATGTTCGAGGTGAAATGCGTGTTGGCGAACTCGCCCTCGCTGCCGCCAAGGCCGGTGAAGTCGAAGCGCAGCACGGCAATGCCGTCGACGGATAGCCGCCCGGCTATGCGCTTGGCCGAGATATTGTCCTTGCCGCAGGTGAAGCAATGGGCGAACAACGCATATGCGGCCGGCTCACCCAAGGGCAGGTCAAGTACCGCTGCAAGCTTCTGGCCTTTGGCGTTGGAAAATTCGAACTGCTCGCTGCGCATGATCGACCTCGCTGGCTGGCTGATATCATGTACACCGCCTGTCATTCGGCCGGTCATCACAAATCCTGCTTACAAGGAAGTGACTGAAGGCACCCCATGAAACACATCGGCTTCCTCTCCTTTGGCCACTGGACGCCGTCGCCGCAGTCGCAGGTGCGCACCGGTTCCGACGCGCTCTTGCAATCCATCGAACTTGCTGTCGCGGCTGAGGAGCTCGGTGCCGATGGCGCCTATTTCCGCGTCCATCATTTCGCCCGCCAGCTCGGCTCGCCATTCCCACTGCTCGCGGCCTGCGGCGCGCGCACCAAAAAGATCGAGCTCGGCACCGCGGTCATCGATATGCGCTACGAAAATCCGATGTACATGGCGGAGGATGCGGGCGCCGCCGACTTGATCGCCGGCGGGAGGCTGCAGCTCGGCATTTCCCGCGGCTCGCCCGAGCAGGTGATCGACGGGTTCCGCTACTTTGGCTACGCGCCGCCGGAAGGCATGACGGACGCCGACATGGCGCGGCGCCACACCGAGGTTTTCCTCGAGGTGATCCTCGGCAAGGGCTTCGCCAAGCCCAACCCGTCGCCGATGTTTCCGAACCCGCCCGGTCTGCTGCGCGTCGAGCCCTATTCTGTGGGGTTGCGCGAGCGCATCTGGTGGGGCGCCGGCACCAATGCCACCGCGCAATGGGCCGCGAAGCTCGGCATGAACTTGCAGTCATCAACGCTTAAGATCGATGAGAGCGGCAAGCCATTCCATGTGCAGCAGGCCGAGCAGATCCGGCTTTATCGCGAGGCTTGGAAGGAAGCCGGCCACGCGCGTACGCCGCGGGTGTCGGTGTCACGCAGCATCTTTGCACTCACTGATGATCGCGATCGCATGTATTTCGGCCGCGGCGGGGAGGAGGGCGATCAGGTCGGCATGTTGAGCGCGACTGAGCGCGCCATCTTCGGTCGCAGCTATGCCGACGAGCCGGACAGGCTGATCGCGCAGCTCAAGGGCGACGAAGCGATTGCTGAAGCCGACACGATTTTGCTGACGGTGCCGAACCAGCTCGGCGTCGACTACAACGCGCACGTCATCGACACGATCCTCAAGCACGTCGCGCCGGGGCTGGGATGGCGGTAACGCTCCTAGCCTTTCTTTTTGGCCCGCGCGGCCGGTTTCTTCTTCGCTGGACCGCCGTCCACCAGCACATGGCGGTCGATGTCGCCGAGCTTGTTGACGCCGCACAGCGCCATGGTGACCGACAGCTCGTTCTTGAGGATGTCGATCGTCTTGGCGACCCCGGCTTGCCCCATCGCGCCGAGACCCCAAACATAGGCGCGGCCGATCAGGCAGGCGCGCGCGCCTAGCGCCAGCGCCCGCATCATGTCGGAGCCGGTGCGGATGCCGCCGTCGAACAGCACTTCCGCATCCGAGCCCACCGCGTCGGCGATTGCCGGCAGCGCGCCGATCGAAGACTGTGCACCGTCGAGCTGACGGCCGCCGTGGTTCGACACCACGATCGCGTCGGCGCCGATCTTGACCGCGGTCTTGGCGTCCTCGACGTCCAGGATGCCTTTGATGATCAGCTTGCCCGCCCAGGCCTTCTTGATCCATTCGATGTCGCGCCAGTTGAGCGCCGGATCGAACTGCTGATTGGTCCACTGCGCGAGTGATGTGACGTTATCCATGCCCCTGACATGGCCGGCGAGATTGCCGAAGGTCTTGCTGCGGCTCTTTATGATGTTCCACAGCCAACGCGGCTTGCGGCTGATGTCGAGCACGTTCGCGACCTTGAACTCCGGCGGCACCGTCATGCCGTTCCGGATGTCGCGGTGACGCTGGCCGAGCACTTGCAGATCGACGGTCAGCACCAGTGCGCTGCAATTGGCTGCTTCAGCGCGTACCAGAAGGTCCTTCGAGAATTCGCGGTCGCGGATGACGTAGAGCTGGAACCAGAATGGCTTGCGCGTCGCCTGCGCCACCTGCTCGATTGAGCAGATCGACATGGTCGAAAGCGTGAACGGAATGCCGGCCTCGTTTGCGGCATTGGCCGCAAGGACCTCGCCGTCGCCGTGCTGCATGCCCAAGAGGCCGATCGGCGACAGCGCAAACGGCGCGGAAACTTTCTGGCCAACGATCGTCGTTTCGAGGCTGCGTTTGGAGACATCGACCAGCACGCGCTGACGCAGCCTGATCTTTTCCAGGTCGGCGCGGTTCGATCGCAGCGTCTCCTCGTTATAGGACCCGCTCTCGGCGTATTCGTAAAAGGCGCGCGGAACACGGCGGCGGGCAAGCAGCCGCAGGTCTTCGATGCTGGCGATTGTGGGCATTGGGTATAACTCTGGCTCGGAACAGTCGGGTAGCACAGGGACTTCGGCTTGCGAAACTCCTGACTGGACGACGGGTCCGCCCGTATAAACCCTATTAACTGCGCTTCGTAATGATTACTCACAATTTTTGAAGTAAATACGCGCTCTTGGCTCTATTATAGAGCTCGCGGGACAGGCTTCGGTCAGCCCGCCAAGAAACCGGCCATTCAGGGGCGTCCAGGCCAAGTAAATCGGGCGTTGAGGGCACTATGACTCGCCGATATTTCGGGACCGACGGCATTCGCGGCCGGGCCAACAAAGTTATAACGCCTGAGCTCGCGCTCAAGGTCGGCCAGGCGGCAGGCATCCTGTTTCGCAACGGCGAGCACCGCCATCGCGTCCTGATCGGCAAGGACACCCGCCTCTCCGGCTACATGATCGAGAACGCGCTGGTCGCGGGCTTCACCTCGGTCGGCATGGACGTGCTGCTCACCGGCCCGATCCCGACGCCGGCCGTCGGCATGCTATCGCGCTCTATGCGCGCCGATCTCGGCGTCATGATCTCTGCTTCGCACAATCCGTACGATGACAATGGCATCAAGCTGTTCGGTCCCGATGGCTTCAAGCTCAGCGATGAGATGGAGACGAAGATCGAGCAGCTGCTCGATTCCGACATCACCGCCCGCCTCGCTGCCGGCAATGACCTTGGCCGCGCCAAGCGCATCGACGGCGTGCAGGACCGCTACATCGAATTCGCCAAGCTGACTTTGCCCAAGACCGTCAACTTCGAGGGCATGCGCGTGGTCATCGATTGCGCCAACGGCGCGGCCTATCGCGTCGCGCCCGGCGCGCTGTGGGAAATGGGCGCCGACGTGATCTCGATCGGCGTCGATCCGGACGGCTTCAACATCAACAAGGAATGCGGCTCGACCGATCTTGCCGCAGTATGCCGCAAGGTGCGCGAGATGCGCGCCGACATCGGCATCGCGCTCGACGGCGATGCCGATCGTGTCATGATCATCGATGAGCGCGGCCACATCGTCGATGGCGATCAGTTGCTGGCCGTCATTGCCGGGAGCTGGAAGGCGGATGGCCGCCTGAACAAGAACGCGGTCGTTGCCACCGTGATGTCCAATCTCGGACTCGAGCGCCACCTCAAGGGCCTCGGGGTCTCGCTGTTCCGCACGCCGGTCGGTGACCGCTACGTGCTCGAGCACATGCGCGCCAACGGTTATAATCTCGGCGGCGAGCAGTCGGGGCACATCATCATGTCGGACTACACTACGACGGGCGACGGCTTCATCGCCGCGCTGCAGGTGCTGGCGACCGTCAAGTTGAGCGGCAAGCCGGTGTCGGAGGTCTGCCACCGCTTCGAGCCACTGCCGCAGGTCCTCAAGAACGTCCGCTACAGGAACGGCAAGCCGATGGAGAGCGCCGCGGTGCGATCCGCGATCGAAGTCGCCGAGAAGAAGCTCGGCATCGGCGGCCGCCTGATCGTGCGCCCATCGGGCACCGAGCCCGTCATCCGCGTGATGGGCGAGGGCGACGATAAGATTCTGGTCGAGCGCGTTGTCGACGATGTTGTTGAAGCGCTCACCGAGGTGGCGGCCTAAGTCCTTCGGACGCCATCGCTTTGTTAGTTGCAGACGCGATTTGCGGTGAATTGCATCATTGATTCAACACTTTAGAACCCTTTCAAGCAGCGGTTTTGTTTTGACTCAGCGCAATGAAGCCGGTAGCTGAAAAGGCATTCTGCAGTCAGCGACCACGGAAAATCTAAGGTCGATGATCGTCTGTTCCTGCAACGTGTTGAGCGATCACGAGGTACGCAACGCCGTTACGACGGCGGCGCCCCGGTCGGCGGCGCACGTCCACGGTTGTCTGGGCTGCAGCGCGCAATGTGGGCGCTGCCTGCACACGATCCGCAAAATTATGGACGAAGCTCTGCTCGCTGCTGGTTGTCCATCCGGTTGCGGTTGTTCTGCCCATAGCCGCGGCTAGCGGCGTTTTGCCTTCGCTGGAATTTTGCTAAGTCAAGCGTGCAGTTCTGCACGAGTGCATTGTCGCTGTTTTGGAGCCGCATCATGAAGGGCGAGCCGAAGGTCGTCGAATACCTCAACAAGGCGTTGCGGCACGAACTGACGGCGGTCAATCAATACTGGCTGCATTACCGCTTGCTCGACAACTGGGGCTACAAGGTTCTTGCCAAACAATGGCGCAAGGAATCGATCGAAGAGATGGAACACGCCGACAAGCTCGTCGAGCGCATCATCTTCCTCGACGGCTTCCCGAACATGCAGGTGCTCGATCCGCTGCACATCGGCCAGAACGTCAAGGAAGTGCTCGACTGCGACCTGGCGGCGGAGATCTCGGCGCGGACGCTGTACCAGGAGGCCGCAACGCATTGTCATGCGGTCAAGGATTACGTAACGCGCGATCTGTTCGAGAAGCTGATGGCAGACGAAGAACACCACATCGATTTCCTCGAGACGCAACTCGACCTCGTCGCCAAGCTTGGGCTTGAGCTCTACGCTCAGCACCATATTGGCGAGATGGGCGAGAACGAAGAAGACTGAGGCGCGCCCGGAGCAGCGGCCGCAAGCGTAAACGAATTCCTAACGCAACGATTCGTGCGGAGCGTAGAGCCTCGCCAGGTCTTAGGCGCCTCAACGCGAATCCGTTAAGGACCGTGGTTAAAAAACACGGTTAAGAGCCACTTAAGACTTTCCTGCCATCGTCCGCGCGATCCGCCCCGGGGGCTTCGGGTGCGAAAGGACGGTCGCATGGTTCGTACGCGTCTTTTGCTTTCAGCTCTGACGGTGGTAGCCGCGCTCGCGACAGGCGCAGCGCAAGCCGCGGACTATCATCCGCCGCCGCCGCAACCGCCGCCATACGTTCCGCCGCCGCCTCCCGAGCCTTGCTGCGACAGCTGGTATCTGCGCGGCTTTGTTGGCGTCGCGGCAAACGGTTCGTACGATCTCGAATACATTCCGAACGCCGCCAACGTCGGCAACGGATTCACGTTTCAAAAGCAGTCGGAAACAATCGCCGACTCCGCCATCATCGGCGGCGGCATCGGTTACGAATGGAATAACTGGCTTCGCTTTGAAGGCACTGCGGAGTATCGAACGAAGGCGCGCGTCTACGCGTTCGGCAACTACCCGCCGGCTGGCCTCGATATCTACGAAGGATATTTGAAATCCTGGGTTTTCCTCGCCAATGCCTTCGTGGACCTCGGCACCTGGGACTGCTGGACGCCGTTCGTCGGTGCCGGTATCGGCGCCTCCTATCTCCAGCTCCAGAATTTCTCGGACGTCAATCCGGGCGTGGGTGGTTTCGGCTTCGGCCGCAATCCAACGAGCTGGAATCTGGCCTGGGCGCTCTATGCTGGCGTTGCCTATAACGTCAGCAAGAACCTGAAGTTCGATTTCACCTACCGCTATCTCAACTACGGCTCGATCACCGACACGGTTGATTGCAACGGTGGTTGCTTCCCTGACCAATTCAAGTTCAAGAATCTCTACTCGAACGATTTCATGATCGGCCTGCGCTGGACGTGCTGCGACTTCGCGCCTCCGGCGCCGCGCTACGTCTATCAGCCACCTGCTTACACGCCGCCGCCACCACCGCTTCAAAGCAGGGGGTGAACGAGCGGCATCCCGGTTAACGGGTATGGTGAAAATTTATGGTTAAGCGGCGCTTAACCTTCCTCAGGCATTGTCGAGACGAAGTGCGCGCAACCGGCGCGGGACGCCGGTCGTGAGAGCGAGGGACGAGTGGTCATGAGTCGGTTCTTGGTAGTCGCTTTCACCGGCGCGCTTTGCGTGCAAGCCGCGGCTGTCATGGCCGCCGATATGCCGCAAGAATTGCCGCCGCCGCCTCCGGAGCGGATCGAGCCGCCGATCCCGAATTTCAACCAAGGTTGGTACCTGCGCGGCGACCTTGGCTACAATTGGGGCGCGATACAGGGCGCACAAGCGGCGTCGGGATTCCCGAGTCCATCGGAGAACAAGCTCGAGGGCTCGTTCATGGCCGGCGTCGGTGCCGGCATCAAGACGCAGTGGTTGCGCACCGACCTCACGGTCGATTACTCGGCCCCAATGAAATACCAGGGGACGATCCTCTCGCCGAACGATACGACCGCAAAAATTTCCGCAGTCAGCACGCTGTTCAACGGCTATATCGACCTCGGCACTTGGTACAACGCGACGCCCTATATCGGCGCCGGCGCAGGCGCCGCCTACCTCACCACCAGCGACTATGTGAGTCCGGCAGCGCCGCCGTTCTCCGGCAACACATCACACTCGCAATGGAATTTTGCGTGGGCCGTGATGGCGGGCATCGGCTACGTCGTCGGCCCCAACCTTCTGGTGGACGTCGGTTACCGCTACATCGATTTCGGCGACGTCAGAACCAACACCGACGCATTCGGCGCCATGACGTTCAAGAACATCGCCGCGCACGAAGTGCGCGTAGGCCTGCGTTGGAGTTTCGATGACTATCCGACGCGATAGCGCGACCACGCGTTGTGGTATCAGGCCGATCTTTGGCTGGCCTCGCGCGTTGAATGGCTTATTCGCGCTCATGCTGCTTGTGGCCGTGAACGCGCGCGCAAGTGCCGCCGATCTCTTCGATACATCGTTCTTGCGCGGATCAATCGCCGGCGGTCCCGTTCGCTGGGACGGCCTCGTGCTCGGCGGCAATATCGGCTATTCCGCAATGACCAGCAATTTCGGCAGCAGCACGAGCTCGCAGATCGCCTTCATTCTGCGCAACAGCACGCTGGAAAATGAAGCTCAGCCCTCAAACTGGACGACGCTGCCTCAACAGACGACCAACGCCAAGTCCTTCGGATTTTTCCTCGGCTACAACACGCAATGGGACGACCTCGTGCTGGGTGCCGATATCGGTTACAACCACACTGTCAAAGCTGACACTGCCGCGACCGATTCAATCGATCGAGTTGTTACCACGTCCGACGGTGTGAGCCACAACGTCAACATTCAGGCGTCGTCGTCTCTCACGTTGGTCGACTACGGTACATTCCGTGGGCGCGCCGGCTGGGCCTTCGGCCAGTTTCTCCCTTATGCGATGATTGGCGGCGCGGTCGGCAGATTCAACTATTCGAACACTTCGACGCTGACGGACGTCCAGACGGCGCCGGGCCCGGTAGTCACTACTTTTGGCCCGGTCACGCAAACCGACAGCCAAAACAATAAATTCGGCTACGGTTTCCTGTATGGCCTCGGCATGGACGTCGCGATTACGCCGAATATCTTCATCCGCGGCGAGTGGGAATACATCTCCTTTGCTAAAGTTGGTGGCATCACTGCGGAACTAAACACCGGGCGAGTTGGCCTCGGCGTGAGATTCTAGCCGCTTTCGACTTTCGTGCACCCTGACAATCTGGCGCGGCCATTGACCCGGCCGTGCATCTCGCCTATCTCCGCCAGTGGGACACCCCTCCCCACCGAGGGGCGCCTATCTGGAAGGATAGACCATGAGCGAGACGAAGCCCGGCGTGCGGCCGGTCACTCCGCACTTTTCGTCCGGCCCCTGCGCCAAGCGCCCCGGCTGGACCGTCCAGAACCTCACCGACGCGGCGCTCGGCCGCTCGCACCGCGCCAAGGTCGGGAAGGCGAAGCTCAAGCGCGCGATCGATCTCACGCGTGAGGTGCTGGAAATTCCCGCCGACTACCGCATCGGCATTGTCCCGGCCTCCGACACCGGTGCCGTCGAAATGGCGCTTTGGTCGCTGCTCGGCGCGCGTCCGGTCACAATGCTCGCTTGGGAAAGCTTCGGCGAAGGCTGGGTCACGGACGTCGAGAAACAGCTCAAGCTCAAGAACGTCACGCTGGTCAAAGCGCCGTATGGCGCGTTACCCGATCTGTCGAAGATCGATTTCGCGAGCGACGTCATCTTCACTTGGAACGGCACGACCTCGGGCGTTCGCGTGCCGAACGGCGATTGGATCGCCGCAGATCGCGAAGGCCTCACCATATGCGACGCGACCTCAGCGGCCTTCGCGCAGCGGCTTGATTGGCCCAAGCTCGATGTCGCGACTTTCTCTTGGCAGAAAGCGCTGGGCGGAGAGGGTGCGCACGGTATGCTGGTGTTGAGCCCGCGCGCTGTTGCTCGGCTCGAATCCTACAAACCAGCTTGGCCGCTGCCGAAGATCTTCCGCATGACAAAGGCTGGTAAGATCAACGAGGGCGTTTTCATCGGCGAGACCATCAACACGCCGTCGATGCTTTGCGTCGAGGATTATCTCGACGCGCTGCAATGGGCGAAATCGATCGGCGGGCTCAAAGCCACGGTCGCGCGCTCCGACGCCAATGCCAAGGTGCTCTACGACTGGGTTGCGCGTACGCCGTGGGTCGAGAACCTCGCGCGCCAGGAAGCAACCGCGTCCAATACGTCGGTATGTTTGAAGGTGATCGATCCGGCGGTGACGCGGCTGTCGGTCGATGATCAGGCGGCCTTCGCCAAGAATCTCGCTGCCTTGCTGGAAAAGGAAGACGTTGCCTATGACATCGCCTTCTATCGCGATGCTCCGCCGGGCCTGCGCATCTGGTGCGGCGCGACCATCGAGGCGAGCGACGTCGAGGCCTTGACGCCTTGGCTCGACTGGGCCTTTGCCAAAACCAAGGCCGCGCTGCCGAAAGCGGCTTAAGGCCGTTTCCTCACTCTCAGCAAAATTTCACGTCTCCGATCGGATCAACCGCCATGCCCAAGGTTCTTATTTCCGACGCTCTATCGCCCGCCGCTGTGCAGATTTTCAAGGATCGCGGCATCGACGTCGATTTCCAGCCGGCGCTCGGCAAGGACAAAGACAAGCTTGCCGAGCTGATCGGCGACTACGATGGACTTGCCATTCGCTCGGCCACTAAAGTGAGTCCAAAAATCCTGGAGAAAGCGAAGAACCTGAAGGTGATCGGTCGCGCCGGCATCGGCGTCGACAACGTCGATATCCCGGCGGCGACGTCGAAGGGCATCATCGTAATGAACACGCCGTTCGGCAATTCGATCACGACGGCCGAACATGCTATCTCGCTGATGCTGGCGCTGGCGCGGCAAATCCCCGAAGCCGACACGTCTACGCGCGCCGGCAAGTGGGAGAAGAACAAGTTCATGGGCGTCGAAATCTTCGGCAAGACGCTCGGTGTTATCGGTTGCGGTAATATTGGCTCGATCGTCGCGGACCGCGCGCTCGGGCTGCGCATGAAGGTGATCGCCTTCGACCCATTTCTGTCGCAGGAGCGCGCCACCGAAATCGGCGTCGAGAAGGTCGAGCTCGACGAGCTGTTCAAGCGTGCCGATTTCATCACGCTGCACACGCCGCTCACTGACAAAACGCGCAATATTGTTGATACCGCCGCGTTGAAGAAGATGAAGAAGGGTGTGCGCATCATCAATTGCGCGCGAGGTGGCCTTGTCGACGAGGCGGCGGTTGCTGACGCGCTAAAATCGGGACAGGCCGCAGGCGCAGCCTTCGACGTGTTCGTCACCGAGCCTGCGACTGCGAGCCCGCTATTCAATCTGCCGAACGTCGTCTGCACGCCGCATCTCGGCGCTTCGACCAGCGAAGCGCAGGAGAACGTCGCGCTTCAGATTGCCGAGCAAATGTCGGACTATCTGTTGCGCGGCGCCATTTCAAACGCCGTCAATTTCCCGTCGATCAGCGCCGAAGAAGCGCCCCGGCTCAAGCCATTTGTCGCTCTTGCCGAAAAGCTCGGCTCCTTCGCCGGACAGCTCACCGAGAATCCGATCAAGGAAGTACAGATCACCTATGAGGGCGCCGTCGCACAAATGAACACCAAGGCGCTCACGTCCGCGGCACTCGCCGGCTTGCTGCGACCGATGCTGGGCGACGTCAACGTCGTATCGGCGCCGGTGTTGGCGCGCGAGCGTGCGATGGCAGTGCAGGAGACGACGCGGGAGGCCGAAAGCGATTACGAAAGCCTGATAACCGTCACCATCGTCACTGAGAAGCAGTCGCGCTGGGTCTCCGGGACGGTGTTCGCCGACGGCCGCCCGCGCATCGTCAACATCAAGGGTATTCGCATGGACGCCGAATTCGGACCCTCGATGATTTACATCACCAACCTCGACAAGCCCGGCTTCATCGGCAAGTTCTCCTCGACTTTGGGTGAGGCGGGCATCAACATCGCGACGTTCCACGTCGGCCGCGAAGCACCCGGTGGCAACGCTGTCGCGCTGATCGAGATCGATGGCGAATTGCCCGATGCAGTGCTGGCGAAGGTGCGGGCGCTGCCACAGGTCCAGCAGGCCAAGCCGCTGCATTTCTGAAACTGGTGTAAGATCAACCTGTTGACTGCCCCTTGAGAGCGCCCTCAAGCGGTCCGTTTGCCTTGCTTCGGCCCGTTCCATCCTTTATCCGAGAGTGGACCTGGCCGGCTGCAGCCCGGCGGAAGTGTCCGGGCGTGGCGCAGGGAAGTACCGTTCAATGGCGAATGTTGTTGTAGTCGGATCGCAATGGGGCGACGAAGGCAAGGGTAAGATCGTCGACTGGCTGTCCGAGCAGGCCGACATCGTCGTCCGGTTCCAGGGAGGCCACAATGCTGGCCACACCCTGGTGATCGACGGCTCCACCTACAAGTTGTCGCTGCTGCCGTCGGGCGTGGTCCGCGGAAAGCTATCGATCATTGGCAACGGGGTGGTGGTCGACCCACAAGCGCTGATCGACGAGATTGCCCAACTAAAAAAACAAGGCATCGCGGTGAGCCCAGAAAGCCTGCGTATCGCCGAGAACTCCGTTCTCATTTTGCCGCTGCATCGTGAGCTCGACGCGCTGCGCGAGTCCGAGGGTGCGGCGACCCGCATCGGCACCACCAAGCGCGGCATCGGTCCTGCTTATGAAGACAAGATTGGCCGCCGCGCCATCCGCTTCATGGATCTCGCCGACCTGCCGGCGCTCGCGCCCAAGATCGAACGCCTGCTCGCGCATCACAATGCGCTGCGCCGCGGACTCGACATGAAGCCGGTCGATGGCAAAGCGCTTTACGACGAGCTCGCGGCGTTGGCGCCAAAGGTGCTGCCTTACATGGACACCGTCTGGTCGCTGCTCGATGCTAAGCGGCGCGAAGGCAAGCGCATCCTGTTCGAGGGCGCGCAAGGTGCGTTACTCGACATAGACCACGGTACCTATCCGTTCGTGACGTCGTCGAACACGGTCGCGGCGCAGGCGGCGACCGGCTCGGGTCTTGGACCGAATTCGATCGATTATGTCCTAGGTATCTGCAAGGCCTACACCACACGCGTCGGCGAGGGCCCATTCCCGACCGAACAGAAAAACGAAATCGGCAAGATGCTCGGTGAACGTGGTAAGGAATTCGGGGTCGTCACCGGTCGCCCGCGACGCTGCGGCTGGTTCGATGCCGTGCTGGTGCGCCAGACCGTGCGGACCTGCGGCATCGACGGGCTCGCGCTCACCAAGCTCGATATTCTCGACGGCTTTGATGAGATCAAGGTTTGCACCGCCTATAAGCTCGACGGCCGCGAGATCGATTATCTGCCCGCGGGCGAACAGGCACAGGCCCGCGTCGAGCCGGTTTATGAGACGATCGGCGGCTGGAAGGAGCCCACCGCGCGGGCCCGGTCGTGGGCGCAATTGCCGGCGCAGGCCATAAAATACGTGCGGCGAATCGAGGAATTGGTCGGCTGCCCGGTGGCGATGCTGTCCACCAGCCCGGAACGCGAGGACACTATCCTCGTGCAGAACCCATTCGAGGTATGATTGAGGCGCAATGGCTGACTATCACCCGCTGATTTCCAAGGCTGTCGCAGGCCTCGACAAGAACACCGGCGAGAACCGCCGCGTGCTCTACGAGCGCGCGCGCACGGCATTGGTCAATCAATTGCGCAGCGTCGATCCGCCGCTCGATGAATCCGACATCACTCGCGAGCGTCTCGCGCTTGAAGAGGCGATCCGCAAGGTCGAGGCCGATGCCGCTAAGCGCACGCGCGAGGAGGAGGCGCCGCCGCCCGAGCTGCGCCCGCCGCCGCTGAGCAACCAAGGCCTGCGCGGCTTCCGCGAGACCGTCGCCGAAGCCGAGGGTCTCGGTGGAGCTGCACAGCAAGCCAATCGTTCGGCGCGTGAGGCCTACGAAACGGTTCCCGGCTCACGGGGCGATGCTGGGCGGGGGACACCTTATTTCGAGCCCCCCGCGACCGAGCCACCGCCGCTGGTCAGCGAACCGGAGCTGATGGACGAAACGCCGCCCCCGCCCCCGCGCGGTCGTCCTTATGAGTTGCCGGAGGGCTCGCTACCGCCGCCGCCCTATGAGGAAATCGACTACACGACGCGGCCGGCCCGGTCCTGGACCGGCCTTATTAAAATCGTTGTTGTACTTGCGATCGTAGCCGCACTGGGTGGCGTGGGCTACTGGCAACGTCACACGATTTCGTCGTTGATTGCCGGTTTCCGCTCGTCGCCGACCAAGCCGCAGCAACAGGCGACACAACAGCCCTCGCGTCCGAAGATCACCGACCGCGTCGGCGACAGCGGTTCACCGCAGAGTGGTGCGACCGCGCCCGCGGCTGCCGTGGCGCAGAAGGTCGTTCTCTATGACGAGGATGCCAACAATCCCCAGGGTGCCCGTTTCGTCGGCTCGGCGATCTGGCGCACCGAGACGGTGTCGCCTGGGCCGGGACTTGCACCCGAGCTTGCCGTGCGCGCCGACGTCGAGATTCCGGACCGCCACGTGCGGATGACGTGGTCGCTCCGCCGCAACACCGACAAGGCGCTGCCGGCAAGTCATACCATCGAAATTCAGTTCACGCTGCCGGCCGACTTTCCCGAGGGCGGCATCAACAACATTCCCGGCATTCTTGTGAAGCCTGATGAAAGTGGCCGTGGCACACCGCTGTCCGGTCTCGCGGTGAAGGTGACCAATGGCTACTTCCTTGTCGGCCTCTCGGCGGTCGAAGTCGACCAGCAGCGCAACGTCGAGATGCTCAAGCAGCGGGACTGGTTCGACATTCCGATCGTCTACACCAGCGGCAAGCGTGCGATTCTCTCGCTCGAGAAAGGCACGCCGGGCCAGCGTGCCTTCGAGGAAGCCTTCCGCGCCTGGGGTCAGTAGCGCCTAGCGTTCCGACCGCGACCAGGGAAACAACACGGCTGGAAACTCCGCCGCGTAACGTTTCTCGCTGGACTTTTGGTGTGGCGTCGGATGCGGGCTTGCTTCCGATACAACGGCCTTTCGGTAAAGATGCCACGTCGCATGCCCGAGCACCGGCGTCACAATGGTGAGGCCGAGGAAGGCTGGCAGCGAGCCGATAAACAGCAGGACCGCGACGATGAGGCCCCATGCCCCCATGGTCAGCGGGTTCTTCTGCACGACGCGCAGCGACGTGAGCAGCGCCACCGCCGCGCCGACGTCGCGGTCGAGCAGCAGCGGGAACGACACCACGCTAATGGCAAGTGCAAGAACCGCAAACAGGAAGCCGACGGCATTGCCGACGATGATGAGCGTCCAGCCCGCGCGGGTCGTGAGCACGTCATGTAGGAAGCCGCTGATCGATGACGGCGTCGCGTAGCCAAAATTAGCGATATAGATGGCGTTGGCGAAAGCAATCCACAAAATGAACAAGCCGAGCAACAGAAGTCCCATCGCAACCAAGGCGCCGATTGACGAGGAGTCGATAACATCGAAGGCATGGCTCGCGGATGTTTCCAATCCGGCCTCGCGACGTCGCGACAGCTCGTATAGCCCAAGCGCAGCGAGCGGTCCGACTAGCGCGAAGCCCGCGGCCAAAGGATAGAGGAGGGGCAGGATCGAGTAGCCGAAGGCCAGACGCGCCAGCAGCAAGCCGGCAATCGGATAAATCGCACACAGGAACATTGCATGCGTCGGCATCGCGTAAAAATCATCGAGGCCGCGCCGGAGCGCGTCCTTCAGGTCGGACAAGCCGATGCGATTGACGGTAATTTCGGCGGGCTGCTCGCCAGCGCCGAGCAGAACGTGCGAATAGGCCATGCGCGCCTCCTGAATCTTGGTGGTTCAGGTGGCTCATGCGGGAAACGGCGCGAGCCAAGTACTGGCCCTCGTCGAATCCGTCCACGAGCCACTAGCTAAAGCGTAACACGGCGCGCTCTCTTTAGTTCTGACGAACCCGTGAGAGGACGGCACCCTAGTACCGCCCCACCAAGCAAAAATGGCCGGGCCTCGGGCCCGGCCATTCGTTGATGTTGTCGAAAACCTATTGCGCAGCGATCGCGGCCGCCTCAGACGGCTTTTCCAGCGCCGCGATCCGGCTCTTTACCGCCTTCTGCACCTTCTCGAATGCGCGCACCTCGATCTGGCGCACGCGCTCGCGTGACACACCGAACTCCGCGGCGAGGTCCTCAAGCGTGACCGGATCGTCCGCCAAGCGGCGCGCCTCGAAGATGCGCCGTTCACGGTCGTTGAGCACATCGAGTGCGCCTACCAGTGCCCGGTGTCGGTTGTCACTCTCCTCGCTGTCGGCGAGGATGCGCTCCTGGTTTGGCGAATCGTCGACAAGCCAATCCTGCCATTCGCCCGAGTCGCCTTCCTCGCGGATTGGCGCGTTGAGCGAGGCGTCGCCGCCGAGACGGCGGTTCATATCGACGACGTCCTGTTCGGTGACACCAAGGCGCTTGGCGATCAGCTGCACCTGATCGGGCCGCATATCGCCTTCTTCCAGGGCGGAAATTTTGCTTTTCGCCTTTCGTAGGTTGAAGAACAACTTCTTCTGGTTGGCCGTAGTGCCCATTTTCACCAGTGACCACGAGCGCAGGATGTATTCCTGGATCGCGGCCTTGATCCACCACATCGCGTAGGTTGCGAGACGGAAGCCCTTTTCGGGCTCGAAGCGTTTGACCGCCTGCATCAGGCCGACATTGCCTTCCGAGATCACCTCGGCAATCGGCAGGCCGTAGCCGCGGTAGCCCATCGCGATCTTGGCGACCAAGCGGAGATGGCTGGTGACGAGTTGGTGCGCGGCGTCACGATCGCCGTGCTCGCGCCAGCTCCGGGCCAGCATGTATTCCTGTTGCGGTTCCAGCATTGGGAACCGACGGATTTCTTCCAGGTAGTGGGAAAGGCCGGATTCGGCCTTAAGTGCCGGCAATGCGGCTGCACGGGCCATGGTAGCGCCCTCCTTCATTTGCCCCCGATAATCGGCAGGCTATTGACGCCGCCGCTCCCCGAGCCGACGGCGCGCATTCCGATTTCGCAGATGCAGCATACCGGAGCAGCTCGGGCAAAACTAGGCAGACGTCCGTCACGTCAGCGTGACCTACGCCAATAGGCGAGCAAATCGTTGGATTTGCTAATCTATTTCGAGCATATCGCGCCTGCATAGGCGCTCTGCGGACGAGCCTTTGGATCAACCACGCAAATCACCCGGCGTTCCGACAGGAAAGCCAGGTTTCTCCGGATTCGAGGATGTTTTTTACGATCGCAATTAATTGGGGTCGGACCCGGCCATTTACAAGGGCTCGCCCAAGGCATCGCGCAGGCGGGCAAGATCACGCGGTAACTCGGATTGGAACTCCATGAGTTCGCCGGTGCCAGGATGCTCGAAGGCAAGGCGGTAGGCGTGCAGCGCCTGGCGCCCGAGCGTGCCGAGCGTTTCGCGGGCCGGCGGCGGCAGTTGGCTCGCCTTGCTCCTGAAGCCAGTCGCGTAGGTCTCATCGCCCAGGATCGGGTGACCGATATGGGCCATGTGGACGCGGATCTGATGCGTGCGGCCTGTGTCCAGCGTGCAGGCCACCATGCTTGCGACCGCTTTGCCGTCGTTGCCAGCGAAGCGCTGGAGGAGCTGCCAATGTGTCACCGCGCGGCGTCCGCCCTCGCGCACCGCGTGTTTGTCCCGCGCTTGAGGATGGCGGTCGAGCGGAGCATCGATGGTGCCTTTCGGCTTGGCCGGCGCGCCCCAGACGAAGGCGAGATAGCCGCGCTCGAGCGGGCCCTCCGCCTTGTCGGCGAACTGCTTGCTCAGCGCGCGGTGCGCCTTGTCCGTCTTGGCGACCACCATCAGGCCGCTGGTGTTCTTGTCGAGCCGATGCACGATGCCTGGGCGCTTCACACCGCCGATGCCGGAGAGGCTGCCGCCGCAATGCGCGATCAGCGCATTGACCAATGTGCCGGTCGTGTGTCCGGCGGCCGGATGCACGACGAGACCGGGCGGCTTTTCGATGACGATCAGCGCGTCATCCTCGTAGACGATGTTGAGCGGGATATCCTCTCCTGCGGGCTTGGCGTCCTCGGGCGGTGGCAGCACCACGGTGACGGTGTCGCCCGAATTGACGTGCGCTGCAGGATCGCGGATCGTGCGCGCCGCAACCGTGACCTGCCCGCCGAGGATCAAGGCTTTGAGACGAGAGCGCGACAACGAAGGAATGTGCGCAGCGAGCACGCGATCGAGGCGCTTGCCAGATTCATCACCGGCGATGGTCACGGTTTCGGTGGCGCGATCAGTCATGGATTAGACGATGTCCGATCTGAGTCCCGAAGCCGAAAATGCGATCAAGAAAGTGCGCCGGCTGATGATGATCGCCAGCGCGACGACGTTCATGGCGGTCGCTGCTGTGCTCGCCATCATCGGCTACCGCTTTTCGCGCGGCGAGGGAAGCGCTGCGGAGCCTGGCGGCTTTGTCGACGTCAGCGCGGCGCTTCCGGCCGGGGCCAAAGTTCTTTCCACGGCGATCGGTGCCGACCACATCGTGGTGACCGTTGAAGTCAATGGCGCGGTGCAACTGCTGACCTTCGATCCGGACACGCTCAGGCCCCTCGGCCGCTTGCAGCTCAAAGTGCCATGATCTTTTCGAGCACCGGCAGCAAATAGCCGACGAACTTGTTGGAATCTTCGCTCATCGGGAAATGCCCGAGATCCTTCATGATCGTCGCTTGTGCGCCGAGCTTCTCGGCAACCGCAAGCGTGCCCTCGGCGGTGCAGGAATAATCATACTCGCCGGTGAGGAAAAACATCGGGCAGCGCCGGATGTCGATCTCGCCGAGCTTCGGACGAATGTCGCCGTCGACCATGTAGAAGTGCAAGTCGCCCTTGAACACACCAGGGCCACTTTGCATGTAGTGCCATAACGTCTCCCAGCGTGCCTCGCTCGGCGCCGTCGGCGCGATAAGACCGGAGACGACGCCGGCCGAGACCATGCCGCCGTGCACGTCGGGGCGGTTGAGCCAGGACAGGTCGTAATAGGGCGCCGTGAACGCTGCTGTTTCGAGGCCGATCAACGCACGGAAGCGCTCCGGCTTTTCATGCGCCAAATGCAGCACGATGCGGCCGCCGATCGAGCAACCCATGGCGACGGGCTTGTCGAGCGCGAGCGCGTCGGCGACGCCGACAATCAGATCGACATAGTTGCGCGAGGTGAGCTGGTATTCGTCGTCCTGCCAGCCGGCAGGCGGCGAGGACTTGCCATGCCACGGCATATCGAAGGCGATGATGCGAAAGTTTTTGGTCGCGCGTTCATCGTTCATCAGGCCGCGAAACTGACGGCCGTCGGATCCCGCCGTGTGCAGGCAGAGCAGCGGAATGCCGCTGCCCGCTTCTTCGATATAGAGCCGGTGCGGCTTTCCGAGCAGCTGACACTTGAGATAGCGGCCGGTGATCGGCTCGAAGCACGGGCTCATCGCTTGGCCTCCCCGCGCGGCATTGCGATCACGTCCTTGAAGTAGAGCAGGTTGCTCATGAAGGGATGGATGTTGCCTTCGACCCGCATGAGCTTCTGTTTCACCAAAGCAAAGATATCGGTGAAGCCGAGTGGCGGCTTGGCCTGCCAAAATTTCTCCCATACCGAACGCGAGGCGCGGAGCGCGAAGGAGTAGTCGGGCGTGATGAACGGGCCGGGCGTCACACTGATGATGCGGCCCTCCTGGACACGGACCAGCGTGTCGGCGTCGTCAATGGCGATCAGGAAGGTGGTGTCGACGAAGCGGCCGCGCCGCACAAGGCCGGCGTCGGCATTTACGAGGTGGGCAAGATGATCAAGCATGGCGTTTCCCCTCGCCGGACAGGGTGGAATCTTGGCGGCGGGCAGGCAAGCTTGCGCCAGGGGGGGTATCGAGGCTATCTCCAACGCCTTGGCCTAAGCTCCCTTCGTCTAGAGGCCTAGGACGCGGCCCTCTCAAGGCTGAAACACGGGTTCGACTCCCGTAGGGAGCGCCAAGGGTCTCAACCGCTTAGCCGATACTCGTGCCGCCGTCGGTCGGGCGCTTGAATTGCGGATTAATGCCCCGGGCTACGCCAGCGATGCGGCCGATCATCATGTTTCTATTGCCGACCTTGAACGCTTTGTAAACGAAATCAACGAGCTGATACTGCAAAAGGCGGACGACGCCCCGTTGGTTGGCGAACTTAGATCCCGCAAAGCCCGTCTGGGTGATGAAATCGAATGGCTCCGCCACAAACCATCACAACAGGCCTGCCACCATTAAATCTTGAGTGTATTGCGCGGGAGCTTTAAGCGGATATCACCGCACTTCAGCAACGACAGAAGATCCTTGAGCAACAAATCTCCGAGACACTTCGCCATCGAGTACGCGAAAGGCGATACTGAGTCTGTTAACTATGCTGTTGCGCCATATCTCTCTGCGGAAGCGGCATTGATGTGGGTCAAAGTCCCTTCCTGGCCGTTTGATAGCTTTCAAAACAAGTTGGAGGGCTCGTATGGCACCACCGGGTATAGAAAGCCGCGTTGATCGCTAATGCATCCGCTTGGGCACGAGCGTAGCGGCGACTGACACGAGCGACACGCCGGGAGCGGCCTACCGGGCTACAGCAGTAAGGCATTGCCCAACTTGGCCCCTTCCGGCGCGTTTATCTCACTAGCTGCTGACAATGCTCGAAGGGGACCACATGAGATATCACGTGATTAACCCTGAAGACGCGAAAGTCATTGTTTCGGATGAAAACGTAGAAATGACTCTCAATGCGATCGATGACGTACACAATGCTGTTTCAGCTCAAATTCAGACAACGTTCTCAATAGAGGCGGCCGAGAAGATTGCTTCTCAACTGCACGCAGCTTTAATGCTCGCGCGAGCGCATCGAGCAAATCGCTAGTGGTGTCCCTTTCCCCCACTCCACGACGCGTCTTTGTTTATTCTGCTTTTATTCGTGCGTTGCACACTACGCACATATCCGGAATTGTCTCTTACAGCGGCGGGAGCATCTTCTTGCCGCGCGTATGAACTGTTCCAACTCAGCGCAGCGATTGCCGAAGGGGCACAATCCCGATCTGTCATACCTCGCCCATGGCACTTGTAAGGACGACGCCTCAGGTCGGCTCTCTTCCAGAGTTGCGAACTTATCGCTGTGCCAAATGTGGGCATGTTGAAACGCTCTAAGAATAGCCAGGACACCAAGGAGGTCCACTATGGATACGCTTTCAATCATCGCAATCATGGCTGTCGTCGTTGTGGTTTTGGGCGCTGGCTACTACGCGATTAAGCCGCAATAAAAAATGCCGCGCTGACACTTATCCGCTTTTGGCCCAAAACGGACACCTGGCTCGGTGCTTAGCCGACTTATGCGTCAACCAAGACGCCCGGATTGAGCACAAGACGTGGATCCAATTGTCGCTTGATCGCTTTCAGGGCGTCGGCAAAGAGTTTGGGTCGTTCGCGGTCATACCAAGTCCGGTGATCACGACCGAGTGCATGGTGGTGTGTGATCGTGCCGCCCGCATTGGCCATAGCTTCAGAGGCCGCCGCCTTAATTGCCCAGAATTGTTCGACCAGTTTCTCTTTGTCGCCGAATGCGTGCCAGGTGAAATAAGGCGCTGGTCCGTCGGGATACAGATGAGTAAAGCGGACCGTACACGTGCCTGGCCGGCCGGTGACGTTGCGAATGGCGCGTAATGTTTCCTCTTTCACCCGCGTCTGAAACTCCATGTAGCGGTCCCATGTGATACAGCTTTCTACTGTATCGCGCATGACGCCCCGCGCCACAGCGTGTTCACGTAGATAAGGACCGCGCAAGAACTTGTCGCGCCAGTTTCCGGCGGCGCCGCGGCGCTGGGAATCTTCTTCACATAAGGCTTCGCGATCCCACGAGCCACCGTGGTCACCGCAAATTTGCAAGGCTCGGTCTATCCATGGATCGAGCGGATGGTCGGCCGACTCAAATGAAAGCACCAAAACGTGGTGTGAGCCGTCGCCCGCCTCGGTGAATTTGGCCTCGTCGCGTTCGATCAGTCGAGCATTGGCTGGGTAGAGCCCGGCCTGGCTGATGGTGCGCACCGCAGAAACCGCATTTTCGTAATCGCTGAATCGCACCGTTGTCGTTTTTCTAAATGTTGGACGCCGGTGTAATCGGACCCAGGCTTCTGTAATGATGCCGAGGGCACCTTCTGATCCGAGGAACAGCCGATCAGGATCGGGCCCAGCGCCCGAGGTAGGCCAGCGGCGGGTCGTCAGCAAGCCGGCTGGCGTGACCACGCGTAGAGCTTCGATATGATCGTCAATCTGGGTATAGACGGTCGCAAAGTGGCCGGCGGCGCGTGTGGCAATCCAGCCACCGAGCGATGAAAATTCCCAGGCCTGCAGGAAGAAACGCATAGTCAGTCCGCTGGGCTTTAGCTGGCGCTCGAGTTCTGGGCCGAGTATGCCGGCCTGGATGCGTGCCGCTTGTGACGTCTGATCGATCTCGAGCACGCGATCGAAATGCTTGAGGTCGATTGTCACTACGCCGCGGTACTGATCATCCTTGGGCGGGTTGACGCCGCCGACCACGCTCGAACCCCCTCCGTACGGGATGGCGGCAAGATTATTTGCGCCGCACCAATCGAATACGGCACGGATGTCATCTTCGCTGCGCGGGTAGGCGACAACGTCGGGCGGATTAGAAAAATCTCGCCGCAGAATCATGCGGGCAAGGTCGTGAACCGAGCGGCCGTAACAGTGAAGGAGGCGATCGTATTTGTCTGTCGTACAGAATGACCTCAGCGCTGCCGATAATTTCACCCGTGGCGTCCGCAGAGCGATCTCTGTCTCATGCGGCATAGGAGATGGGTCCAGAGCATCGACGTGAAAAAGTTCAGACCAGGAGCGCTCGAACCAGCCAAGTTCATCGTCAGAGACCGCATCGCCTTCAAATCCCCAACCGTAGAAGCTGCGTCTTTTTTCGTTCACTGGCGCACTCCGTTTCGCGTAGCGCGCGTGCTGCGCGCTGGAAAGATCGCTGGCGCATTACATATCGATGGATGTATTGAGCTTGACACTTCGCGCTAACGCGGGTGGATTTTCAATGCCGATTTTACTGCTAGTTGATCGAACTCTGTGCTTTCCCACAAAGCGTCAGGTTTTGAGGGGAGGAGGACGGTCCCTGATAGGCATTGTTAGCCTAAGGTTTGCAAGGCAAGTCAGTGTGGTTGCCTCTCCCCTTTGTGGGGGCTCTGCTTGAGGTCGCGCAAACGAGCTGCATTCTCAGCCTCAGAGATCATTTCGTTAGCAAACATCTGGAACATGAGCGCCAAAAACTCATGCTGCGACAGCTTATCGCTCTCATCCGGCGGAACGACTACTTCGTTGCGCATCATTTGAAGTTCACCAAATACAGATCGAGACTTGAGCATTTATCTACGAAAATTCATCACGGTTATTGACTTGTCTCAAAAGCAGGAGGATGCAGACCTAGAGAAATTAGAAGCATTTCAAAGTTGATCTAGGTCAATTCCGTGTTTGTTCTTCATGCGAATTTAAAACCTCAGATAAATTAACTCCCGTGCCGAAGAGTTCTGTTTCGATTTTTACTCGTGACGCCCAAATAGCCCTCTAATATCGATTGGTTGGCACTGAGTGAGGCACTGTGGCCTTCAAACACAATGCTGCCACGCTCGATTATGACGGCACGGTCCGTCACATCCAAAACCTTTTGCGCGTTCTGCTCGACCAGAATCGCCGAAAGACCCTCGTCTCGAATGATCCGACGCAACGCCCGTAGCAATTCTTCGACAAGTATTGGCGCAAGCCCCTCGAGTGGTTCATCGAGCAGCATGATCCGCGGATTAACAGCAAGGGCACGGGCAATCGCAAGCATCTGTTGCTCGCCACCAGATAGCTGATTACCAAGATTGTTGCAGCGCTCAGCGAGTCGCGGAAACAATGAATAGATTTTGGCGAGCGTCCATGGTCCGGGCCGCTCAATCGCTGTTATGTTCTCCTCAACTGTCAAAGACCTGAAAATATTGCGCTCTTGGGGAACCCAGCCAATTCCAGCATGCGCGCGCTGATCCGGCCGCATCTTAGTTATGTCGCGGCCATCAAGTGTGATGCTGCCACTAACGTGTCGAGTGACGCCAATAATTGAATTGATGAGTGTGGTCTTTCCCATGCCGTTGCGACCAAGGAGCGCCACTGCTTGGCCTTTGTCGATCTTGAAGCTGACATTGGCAACGACGATGGCCTCGCCATAGCCGGCAGTCAGTCGATCAACACTGAGAAGGTCAGACATCTGCTAGCTCTTCGCCCAGATAGACGGCCTTGACGCGGGCATCCCCGGCGACCTCTTCCGGGGTGCCCTCGGTGAGAAGCGCGCCATTGACGAGTACTGAGATGCGGTCAGCGAAGGAAAAGACGAGGTCCATGTCGTGCTCGATCAGCAGGACGCTGACATCATTAGGTAATGCACCAACGACCGCCAAAATTTCGTGCCGCTCGTCTTCGGGGACGCCAGCCGCCGGCTCATCGAGCAACAGCACTCGTGGACGGCAAGCAATAGCGACTGCAATTTCAAGTAGACGTTGTTTGCCATAAGGCAGAACCGCAGTGCGCCTATCAATGACGTCGGTGAGGTGGAAGCGCTCGAGAATTTCCACTACTTCCGACATCAGATCCCGGCGGCTGCCGACGATTCGCCACCAGTCCAGCCCTTGTCCGCGTCGTTCGGATACTGCCAGTCCAATCGTCTCGAGCGGTGTCAAGTCATTGAATAGTTGATTGATCTGAAAGGTGCGAACGACTCCGCGCTTCGCCCGCTTGTGGGTTGACAATTTGCTAATGTCCTCGCCATCGAGCAGAATGCTGCCGCTTGTCGGCCGCGATACCCCCGTAAGCAAATTAATCAATGTCGTCTTGCCAGCACCGTTCGGTCCGATCAGGGCGTGTCGCGCTCCCTTTTCAATTTTCAGCGAAACGTCATCGGCCGCTGTAATGCCATTATATTGCTTCACCAAACTGATTGTTTCCAGCACGGCGGGCATTGTTAAACCTTTTTGGTTGAAGCGATGATCTGGCGCGCTAGTGCTCGCCAATTCAATCGCTCGGCGATCAGACGAATGGGCGCAGCCCACGACATCATGCGATCGCGGCCGACCAGAACGATGACCACCAGAACAAGCCCAATCCAAAACGGCCAGTACTGCGGCGTCAGCGCCGACAGATAATCCTGCATAAACTTAAAAATGATGGCGCCAATCAGCCCACCGTAAAGATAGCCGGCGCCGCCAATGATCAGAATCAGAAGAAGATCGGCTGAACGATCGAAGGAAAACACTTCGAGCGAGGCAAAGGCTGTCGTCTGCGCTAGAAGCGCGCCGGCGATGCCGGCATAGCCGGCAGCAACAGTATAAATTGCTATCAGCCGCGCATCGACGGAGATTCCGATAGCCGATGCGCGCAGTGGATTGCTCTTCACCGACAACAGCGAAAGTCCGAAGGGCGAATTCACCACACGACGAGCGATAACGAACAGGATGAACAGCACGGCTAGACAATAGGCGTAGCCTGTGTGGCCAAACATGTCGAAGCGGAACATGCCGAGCACGGGTTTAATGCTGACGCCCTGTAATCCGTCAGCGCCGCCGGTAAGCCAACCGTATCTGTTTGCCAGTTCCCGCAGAACAAGCGCCACTCCAAGCGTGACCATCAGTCGTGTTAGGTCCGAGCCGCGCAATACCAGGAAGCTGGTGACGAATCCGAGCGCCATAGCGGCAAAACCGGAGACCAGTAATGCTACCGCCGGTTCATTGATGATTTCGTGTTTGGCCAGGAGCGCAGCGGTATAGGCGCCTACGCCGAAAAATGCGGCATGCCCGAGTGAGATGATGCCGGCGTAACCGAGGATCAAATCGAGTGAGAGCGCGAATAGGCCGAGCCAAGCGATTTCGGTCAGAATGAGATGGCGGTCTGGCAACAGGTAGATCGCTGCGAAGGCAGCAAGCCAGAACGCCATTTCGAGTGGATGCCAGCGGGCGCGTGTTGCTAGCCATTCAGTGGCGGTGTGGACGGCAGCAGGTGACGGTATCATGGCCGGCGCCTCACCGAGACGCCGCGCGGGCAAACAATCCCTGCGGTCGCAAGATCAGGACAACAATCATGATGGTGTAGATGACGAAGGACCCGAGGGTCGGCGCATAATATTTACCGGCAACGTCACCGATACCCAGTACAAGCGAGGCGAGAAACGGGCCGGTGATGCTCGACGTACCGCCGACTGTCACCACGATTAGAAAATAGATCATGAATTTGAGCGGAAATGTCGGATCAAGACCCAATATTTCGGCCCCGAGGGCGCCGCCGAGGCCGGCCAAGCCAGATCCGAAGGCGAAGGTATAGGCGAAGATCCGGTTGACGTTGATGCCCAGTCCGCGCGCCACGCGACTGTCGTCGACTGCCGCGCGCAAGCGACTACCGAATCGAGTATAGGTCAGGATGAATTGAAGCGCGACCGTCAGTAGACCACATGTAACGATGATGAGCAGGCGGTAGCGGCCAATGCTAATGCCGAGTACGTCGAATTTTCCTTGCAGTACACTTGGAACCTGCACGAAGACCTGTCCGGAGCCCATAATATAGTCAATCGAAGCGATCGACATGAACACCAGGCCAATTGTGAAAAGCACTTGGTCGAGATGACTTTTGCGGTAGACATGCACATAAAGCGTGCGTTCGAATATGAATCCGATCGCTGCGCTTGCCAGGAAGGCGAGAGGCAACGAAGCGAAGAAGGGAACGCCGAGGTGATTGACCAAGATGACGGTGATATAACCACCAGCCATGGCGAACGAGCCATGCGCGAGATTGACTAAATTCATCAATCCGAGCGTAACCGCTAAACCGCATGCCAGAACGAACAACAGCATGCCGTATGCAATTCCGTCGAAGAGAATAGTTAGCATTTGAAACGTGGTGTTTCCGGTCGGATCAATTCCCTCGGTCGCGCGACAACAGCTGGCGTGAACGATCGCTCAACGACTGTTTAGCCAATGGGGTGTGCGGCGACATGGACGCGCCGCACGCCATCTGCCCAGACTCCTATTTTTTGATCTTGCCGAAATCCTTCACGCTTTCGAAAGTCTGGAACTCCACGTTGTAAAGTTGTCCAGCCTTCTTTTCGACCTTACGGATATAAATATTTTGCACGATGTCGCGTGTTTCTGGATCGATCGAGATTGGGCCGCGCGGGCTCTCCCATTTCATTCCTTTCATTGCTGCGATCAAGGAATCGCCGTCGGCTTTGCCGCCAGTTTTCTTGAGGGCTTCATAGATCAGATTCATGCCGTCATAACCGCCGACTGACATGAAATTCGGGCGGAACCCGTTGGCCTTTTCAAAGGCGGCGACATAAGCCTTGTTGCTAGCGCTCGAATGGTCCGCTGAGTACATATGCGCAGTGACTGTTCCGATTGCGGCATCGCCCATGCCGGGCAGCAAGTCATCGTCCGTTACATCGCCGGGACCGATCAACTTGATACCGGCCTTATCGAGGCCGCGCTCAGAGTATTGCTTCATGAAGGTGCCGCCCTGACCAGACGGTACGAAGATGAAAATGGCATCCGGCTTGGCGTCGGCCGCGCGCTGCAGGAACGGTGCGAAGTCTGGATTAGCAAGCGGCACCCGTATTGCCTCAGCGACTTCACCGCCGGACGATTTGAACCGCTCGGTAAACGATTTTTCCGCGTCGAAGCCTGGCGCGTAATCCGAAACGATGGTGACGACTTTCTTGATTTTGTTCTGCGAGGCCCAGTCCGCGATGATTACCGACGATTGCGGCAGAGTAAAGCTGGTGCGCGCGATGTACGGCGACTTTTCCGTAATGATCGACGTGCCTGCCGCCATTACGAGCTCGACTACTTTTGCCTCAGTGGCGAGGGGTGCAACGACGAGCGCGGCTGGCGTGATTTCAAATCCGGCGATAACATTGACTTTATCGTTGACAATCAGCTCCTGTGCCAGCCGTTTGGTGTTGTCAGGGACACTGGCAGAGTCACGCAAGATGACCTGAATTTTCTTGCCGGCGACCATGTCGCCGTGTTGCTTCATATAGAGGTCGACAGCGGCTTTGATTTGTTTACCCGTCGACGCCTGCTGGCCCGTCATCGAAACGATTAGGCCAATTTTTACGGCATCCTGGGCGAATGCCCCTCCGGTGACCAGCGTGCCGATTGCAAGTGATGCAATCGCACCAATCGTGCTGTTAGATAACATTTGGTTCCCTCCTATTTGAGAAAGTTAGTTTTGGATTTTCAATCAGCTGTCTGCGATCGTGCTTGCCAAGCTCCGGACTTGGCGTTGAGCCCACAAATTCCGGGCGTGCACAGCTTTGCGGATGATCATCGACGCTTTCACCTGAACCGACGCAATTTTGCAAAGTTATCTAAGCTTCCTAAACCCGCAATTTCCTTGATTGAAATCAAGCCAAATGCCGCCCAACCATGGCAATTTGCCCACGCCGCGCGACACCAATATAGCGCAGCGCTGACTTAACAGATTTGTCTTGTTCGGAAGTTTTGAGCCTGATCCTCGTCTTTTCGAGTGACTCGCATGAACGTCCAGCCGACGCCGTTGCCGTTACACGATAGGGAGCAACGGGTTGACATGGTCCTAAAAAGCGTGTGCCGCAGCTGTCACGGCGGGTGTGGAGTATTGCTCCATGTACGTGATGGCGTTTTGTCAAAAGTCGAGGGCGACCCAGGTTCTCCACTTAATCATGGCCGACTTTGTCCGATCGGAACGGTAACAACGGACCTTGTCTATCATCCCGATCGACTCAAATATCCACTCCGTCGCAAAGGACCGCGACAGTCGGGTGAATGGCAACGTATTTCTTGGGATCAAGCTCTCGATGAGATTTCCGAGCGCCTGCTTAGCATTCGGGAACATTACGGCCCAGAGGCGATCGCGCTCGGGACCGGCACTGGTCGGCACCACATTCGGTGGGTATCGCGCTTCGGGCATGCACTCGGCACTCCGAACTGGTGCGAGCCTGGTTTTGCTCAATGCTTTCACCCGAGGGTCAATACTTCGATCCTGACCTTCGGCGATTTTCCGGTTTGCGATTACACCGGTGAAGTGCCACCTGCGTGCGTATTATTTTGGGGTCATAATCCAATTCTATCGGGGCCGGACGGAGAAACACGTTTCAACGTACTTGAGGGACTTGACCGTCATCCGAAAACTATTGTCGTCGATCCCCGCCGTACTGCGCTTGCTGAAAAGGCGGACCTCTGGCTGCAGGTCAGGCCCGGTGCTGACGATGCGCTAGCGCTTGCCATGCTCAACGTCATCATTGATGAACGGCTCTTTGACGAGCCATTCGTCAGCAGATGGACGCATGGCTTTGCCGAACTTGCTGCACACGTAAAGCAATACACGCCGGAATGGGCCGCGCCGATCACCTGGGTCGCCGCAGACAAAATTAGCGCCGCGGCACGCCTATTCGCGACCACAAAGCCTGCAATGATGGAGTGGGGTTGCGCGATCGAACATACACCCAAGTGCATTCAAACGGTGCGGGCCGTCTCGATGCTGCCGGCACTCACTGGAAATATCGATGTGCCGGGAGGCTGGGTTTTCGGCATGCACGGGCTCGGCCGATTTCCAAGCTTGATCGAGAATCTGAGTGCGGATGCGAATGCTAAGCGACTCGGTGGCGATCACTTCAGGCTGCTGGGCGGAGATGGCGCTGATCTACCGGCAGCTCATATCCCGACGTTACTGCGAGCGATGCGCGATGGTGAGCCGTATCCAGTGAAGGCTTTTCTAGTGTTCGGCAACAATACGCTCACGACTTATGCAAATTCGTCCGAAGTTTATACGTCGCTCATGAAGCTGGATTTCATGGTTTGTGCTGATCTGTTCATGACTCCAACTGCGGAGCTGGCGGACATTGTCCTACCGGCCGCTGCGTGGCCCGAATTAGATCAACTCGTCGGACTTCCGACAGTTGCCGCTAATGTCGTCCTTGCTCAGCAGAAAGCGGTACAGATCGGCGAATGCAAATCGGATGAAGAAATGTTCGTTGCGCTGGCACAGCGGATGAGGCTTTCCGTCTGTACCGAACCAGTCAAGAGTGTGCTTGATGCCCAACTTGCGGCTGGCGGTCTCGCCATTACGTTCGATGAAATCAAGGAAAAGGGCTTTATCAAACTGCCCTTTAAATACAGAAAGTACGAGAATGGTGGCTTTAAAACGCCGACCGGAAAGGTCGAGCTCTACGCCACTCGCTTTGAACAGCTTGGTTATGCGCCATTGCCTTCTTACGAAGAGCCTCCGGAAAGTCCGCTGCGCACCCCCGAGATCGCCGAGCATTACCCACTCGTTCTAACGACCGGCGGGCGAATTTCATTTTTTTTCAATTCTGAGCACCGTCAGCTTGCGAAACTGCGCAAGGCGCATCGCGACCCCATGGCGGAAATTCATCCCGAAACTGCGGCCCGATTTGGCATTATCAACGGCAGGTGGATGTGGATCGAATCGCCACGCGGTCGAATACGCCAGAAGGCTAAGGTCACTGACGGGATCGATCCACGCGTTATCCACGTGCAGCATGGATGGTGGTTCCCTGAGCAGTCAGGCCCTGAATACGGCGTGTGGACGTCGAACGCCAACATTCTCACTAGCAATAAACCGCCCTACGATCCCGCAATGGGGACGTATCAGCTGCGCGCACTGTTGTGCAGGGTTGCGCCTGCCAATGCGCCTGAAACCGACACGATAAGTGGTGCGCAAAACTATGGGCCGCGTCATTGAATCCAAACTGACAAAATAAAAATATTGAGTGCATTAGTTTGTTAGATTAATCGAACGATCGGCCTTTGGTCCGTGCGACCGCTTCCAATTGGAAATTCCCAGTCAGCCCGCCGCCGCTCATCAGACTTGGGTACGCAGTAAGAAAATCAGATTGTATGATATCGAAGGGAACGTCCGCAAAAGCACCGCGATCCCTTAGATACTCCATGTGTCGGCGGCCTGCCTGATCGAATGGTTGAAAGAGCGAATCTGTTTGCCCGTCGAATTCCAGCGGTTTAAGGCCCACGCGGCTGCACAGTGCGGAATCAAAGGCGGGGGTTGCTTTAACCCACCGTTCCGCCAGATAAAGTTCTGTATATGAATGCCAAAGAAAAATATCAGTTTTGATCTTTTCGTAGAGTCGAGGCGACGTCAGATGATTCCGCACGTCAGCATAGCCAACGCGTGCCGGAACACCAATCGCCCGCGCACACGCGGCTAGTAGCGCGGACTTGCCGATGCAAAAGCCTCGCCCGGACGCGAGAACCGCGCTGGCGCGATAGTTCGCCGGGTCCGCAAAGTTGACATAGGGGTCATACACAATCGCGTCACGAATGGTGGAATAGAGTCGCAAAACAGCGGTGCGCGAATCCTTTGCGTGTACCGCGACGTTTTTGGCCAACTCGACGATCGACGGCGCCTCGCTGTCGATGAACGTAGTTGCCGTGATAAACCGGTAATCCATTGGTTTCTTCTACGATGATCGCTGCCTTTTCACGGCAAAATGCGAGCGCCCAGCATTAAGCCGATCCGCGATAAGTGCGCGTTGGGCTAATTTTGGATCACAAAATTTTGCTGATGATCGGTTTTTGACGCTTTGCTTGCCTTGAATTCAGTCAAGGCAAGGTTCTAGCCACTCTGCTAGCCGTTACAGCCAAACTAAGGCTCATAATTGGGAGGTTCCCATGAAGGCATCGCACCCGTTCGGCGTGGCCGCCGTCGTCAGCTTGCTCGGCCTTTTCGGGACCGGTCACCAAGCATCGGCCCAAATCAAAATAGGCTCAGTCCTTTCGGTCACGGGTCCAGCGTCGTTTCTCGGCGATCCTGAAAAGAAAACTTTGGAGATGTATGTCGAAGAAATTAACGCAAGTGGTGGAGTGAACGGCCAAAAATTGCAGCTGATGGTCTACGATGATGGTGGCAATGCGGACAATGCGCGTACGTTCGCCACCCGCTTGATTGAAGAAGACAAAATTGTTGCCATGGTTGGTGGCAGCACTACCGGATCGACTCTCGCGATGATCCCCGTATTTGAAGATGCGAAGGTTCCATTCATTTCCTTGGCGGGAGCCATCCAGATCATCCAGCCAGTTCGTTCGTGGGTTTTCAAGACGCCGCATACGGACAAGATGGCATGCGAAAAAATATTCGCCGATCTAAAATCCCGCAATCTAACAACGATTGCGTTGATCTCGGGCACCGACGCATTCGGAAAGTCAATGCGTGACCAGTGCGTCGCTGTTGCACCTAGCGCCGGCATCAATATCGCGACTGAGGAAAGCTACGGGCCGCGCGATAGCGACATGACCCCGCAACTCACTAACATTCGCAACAAAGCGGGTGTGTTAGCCGTGGTGAATCCTGGATTTGGCCAAGGGCCGGCGATTGTGACGCGCAATTATCGGCAGCTCGGAATTACGTTGCCCTTGTACCAAAGTCACGGCGTAGCCTCCAAACAATTCATCGAACTTGCGGGCCCGGCTGCAGAGGGTGTGCGGTTGCCGGCGGCAGCTCTACTCATTGCCGACAAACTTCCACCCAACGATTCTCAGAAGCCGGTGGTCGTGAACTATTCACGTACCTACCAACAGAAGACTGGACAACCGGTTTCGACCTTTGGCGGTCACGCCTACGACGGTCTGATGATTCTCGTGCAAGCCATGCAACGTGCCAAAAGTGCCGACCCAGCTAAGGTTCGCGATGAGATTGAACGAACCAAAGGCTACGTTGGAACCGGCGGCATCGTTAACATGTCAGCAACCGATCATATGGGTCTCGATCTCTCGGCGTTTCATATGCTGGAGATCAAGGGCGGGGATTGGACGCTCATCCCCGGCACTTGAGATGATGATCGGGTAGATCCAACGGCGTCCTGTCAGCGCCGACTTGCGGCCGCTGTCGAGTCAAAGCCTGACGAGGCCTCCGAGACGATGGCCGAGTTACTGCAATTCGTGTTTTCTGGTCTAACCGTTGGCGCCATCTACGCACTGGTCGCGCTTGGCTTCACATTAATTTATAAAGCATCAGACATCATCAACTTCGCACAGGGCGAATTTGTGATGTTAGGCGGTATGACCGCCGTTTTTCTGACACTTGGCGGCATTTCGCTACCGTTAGCTGCGCTCGTCGCCGTCATTGCAACAACCATAATAGGTTTGGCTTTGCACCGTCTTGCCATCGAGCCGGCACACGGAGCCAGTCCGGTGACCTTGATTATGATCACGATTGGCGCGTCGCTCTTTCTGCGCGGTATTGCCCAAATTATTTTTGATCGGCGTTTTCATAGTTTGCCGCCGCTGCTCGCTGGCGATCCAATTAAAATCGGCGGCGCAGCGATTTTGCCCCAAAGCTTAGTTGTTTTGGCAAGCGCCGTGGTCATCGTGACTTTGCTCTGGATATTCATCGATCGCACTTTGCTCGGCAAGGCCGTCATTGCGACCGCAGCCAATCGTTTGGCGGCGCGACTTATCGGCGTCGACACCCGGCGCATAGTCGACTTTTCCTTTGCGATGTCGGCAGCGATAGGGGCAAGTGCGGGAATTCTCATTACGCCCATTGCGCTGACCAGTTATGACGTAGGCACGTTGCTTGCGCTAAAGGGATTTGCGGCCGCGATGCTTGGTGGTATTGGCAGCGCCCCGGGAGCCGTAGCGGGGGGCCTTTTGATTGGATTGTTTGAAGCTCTGGCCGCCGGTTATTTGTCATCGAGCTATAAAGATGCAGTAGCTTTTCTGATCATTCTTGCCGTTTTGATTTTCATTCCCCAAGGCTTATTCGGCCGTGCCAAAATTGAGCGGGTATGAACGTGCGCACGCTCGATAACCGATTGCTCCCGGCAATAGTGATCGCGGCAATTTTTGTTACGTTGCCGATTTTTTTCCCGTCAGCTTACTACTTTCGCATCGGCGCGCTGGTGTTCATGTCTGCGCTGGCTGTCGTTGGTCTCAACCTCCTCATGGGGTTCGCCGGTCAGGTGAGCCTTGGTCATGCAGGCTTCCTCGGTATCGGCGCGTATTCAGTTGCTATCGGCCCTGTTCATTTCGGGTTGCCTTCGTGGCTTTCCCTTTTTGGCGGGGCAATTCTTTCGGGCACAATTGCGTTCCTGGTAGGCAGGCCAATCCTTCGACTCAAAGGACATTACCTCGCGGTCGCGACGCTTGGATTCGGAATACTCGTCGCAATCGTACTGACCAACGAGGCGAACTGGACCGGTGGTCCTGATGGCATGAGCGTCCCTAAGCTAGTGCTGTTCAGCTGGCAGGTCCGTAAATCGGAGGTCTGGTATTGGATTGCCGGTACGACTCTCATTGGCGGCATGGTGCTCGCGCTTAATTTGAAGGAGAGTCCGACCGGTCGCGCGCTGCAGGCGATTCATGACAGCGAGATCGCAGCGTCTGTGCTTGGCATTGACGTAACACAAAAAAAATTGACGATCTTCGTAACTTCGGCCGTTTATGCATCGGTCGCTGGGTCTTATCTTGCGCTTTTCAATGGTCATGTGACGCCGGATTCGGCTGGATTTTTGCGTTCAATCGAATTGGTCACCATGGTTGTGCTGGGCGGCATGGGCTCGATTGTCGGCTCTCTCGTTGGCGCTGCCATGCTCGTTGTGTTGCCGCAGGTGCTTACGATTTTTCATGAATACGAGCAGGCACTCCTCGGGCTCATCTTAATGGTTTTTATGATTTTCTTGCGGCGAGGCATCGTACCGTCTGTCGCTGCTACGTTTGTTGGATTGCGCAAATGATCATTCTGCAAACCGATCGGCTGTCCATTGCCTTCGGGGGGCTATGGGCCGTTGACGAAGTGAGCGTCGCTATCGAGGCCGGACAGGTGTTTTCTATTATTGGCCCGAACGGTTCCGGCAAGACCACGCTCTTCAACCTGATGTCGGGAATCTATACCCCAGATGATGGAAGCATTCGTCTGGCGGGTGAAATCGTGACCGGCCTTGCACCCGACCAACTTGCGCGGCGGGGGCTATCGCGGACTTTTCAAAATCCACAAGTGTTCTCGCAAATGTCGACGCTAGAAAACGTTATGGTCGGTCGCCACCGGCATGAGCGGACGGGGTTTCTTGCCGATTTACTGCATTGGCCGTCGGTTGCGCGGCAGAATTACGTGACGCGCGACGCTGCTCTTGCGGCGCTTGCCCACGTTGGCCTCGCGGATTTTTATGATCGACCAGCAGGTTCGCTCGCTTACGGTGCGCTTAAACGCCTCGAAATTGCGCGGGCACTGGCGAGTGAGCCAACGGTGCTGTTGCTCGATGAGCCGGCCGCCGGCTGCAATCCTGTCGAGACGCAAGAAATCGACGGCGTGATCCGCTTCCTCGTAAAGGGCGGAATTACCATCGTTTTAGTTGAGCACGATATGCGCTTGGTCATGAATATCTCCGACCGCATCCATGTACTGGCAAGCGGACGGACGCTCACTGAGGGCACGGCCGACGAAGTACGGTCCAATGCGGCGGTCGTTCAAACATATTTGGGTGATTCGCAGGAGACACTTCGTGCTCTCGATTGAAAACGTCAGGAGTGCTTATGGCCGTATTGAGGTGCTGCACGGCGTGACGCTGCATATCGGTGCCGGTGAGATCGTCACGTTGATCGGAGCGAACGGAGCCGGAAAAACCACGTTGATGCGAGCCATTTCTGGGGTGCAGCCAATTTCCGACGGAGTCATCCATTTTGAGAATGTTCCGATAGAGCAACAGCCTGCGCATGCGCGGGTAGCATTTGGCATCTCGCAGGTACCAGAAGGCAGGCAGGTGTTTGAACCTTTGTCTGTTAAGGACAATTTGCGGCTTGGCGCGTGGCGCCGCCGCGATGCCAATCTCGAGCAAGATCTCGCACGGGTCTACGCATTTTTCCCGATGCTGGAAGCGATCGGGAAAATGCCGGCGGGTGCTTTGTCTGGCGGGCAGCAGCAAATGCTCGCGATCGGCCGCGCTTTGATGGCAAAGCCCCGATTACTTTTATTGGATGAGCCGTCGATGGGTTTGGCCCCGACCTTGGTTGATCAAGTGTTTTCGGTGATCCGCGCACTCAAAGGCGACAGTCTTACAATCTTGCTGGTCGAGCAAAATGCGCGCGCTGCGCTTTCAATCGCGGACCGCGCCTACGTGATGGAAACGGGAAGGGTCACGCTAAGTGGGACCGCAGCGCAAATTCAGGCCGATCCTCGCGTCAGGGAGGCCTACTTAGGTATTTAAAAACCGCCTGAGGATTGACGTTGATCAAGCCGATCGAACCGGAAGTGAATTTAACTACGGGTCTATTGCGATCGAATATTGAGGAGGATGGAGATGAAGGAAAGCCTTCGTCCGGGTGTATCGCGGACCAATCGCATCAAGATTGATCGCGACCGTACAATCGGATTCATGGGCGAGGAGGGTCGAGTTTACGGCACCCCATGGCTTGTGCGCGATATTGAAATGACTTGCCGGCAGCTGTTGCTTGATCATGCCAGCCCAGGCGAAGACTCAGTTGGCACGGATATCGCCATCAAGCATCTTGCGCCGACATTGCTTGAAATGTCGGTCGAGATCACGGTGACTGTGGCCGCCGTTGAAGGACGCAGAGTCGTATTCGAGATATCGGCCAAGGATGACATCGAACAAATCAGCGCGGGTACCCATGGTCGCTTCTTGGTGGACGTCAACAAAACCATTGAGCGCCTGAAAACGAAAGCGGCCAAGCTTGTTGGCACTAGTTCGGGATAAGGATATGCCGAGCAAGCCAGCGCACGATGAACGATCTGTCTCGACCTATTGCTACCAGTGTGTCGCTGGGCCCGATTTATTGAAAGTACGTGTCGAAGACGGCATTGCGACCGAAGTATCTCCAAACTTTGACGCTGCAACCGTGCATCCCGCGGGCGGCAAGGCCTGCGTGAAAGCCTTTGGATTAGTACAGAAAGTCTACAACCCAAATCGGATTCTACATCCGATGAAACGGACAAATCCCAAGAAAGGCCGCAACGAAGACCCCGCCTTCGTACGCATCTCCTGGGAAGAGGCTCTATCGCTCGTCGTTGACAAGTTGAATGCCATACGGGCGAAAGGCCTCACCGATGAAACCGGCTATCCACGTGTGGCTGCAAGCTTCGGGGGCGGCGGCACGCCCACCGCCTATATGGGAACCCTCCCTGCGTTTTTGGCGGCGTGGGGGCCGATCGATATGAGCTTCGGATCGGGGCAGGGTGTAAAGTGCTATCATTCCGAGCACCTTTACGGCGAACTGTGGCACCGCGGCTTTACGGTTTCGCCAGATACGCCACTTTGCGAATACCTCGTTTCCTTTGGCGCCAATGTCGAAGCCTCCGGTGGGGTATGCGGCGTCAAGCGCCATGCGGACGCACGCAAGCGCGGTATGAAACGCGTACAGATCGAACCTCATCTTTCAGTCACGGGAGCGTGCTCGGCCGAATGGATCCCAATCAAGCCGAAAACGGACTCGGCATTCCTATTCGCAATGATTCATGTGTTCCTGCATGAGCATTTGCGTGATCGGCTCGACCTGCCATTCCTCAAACATCGTACGTCGTCGCCCTACCTTGTCGGACCGAACGGCCTGTTCATGCGCGATCCGAATACGCGTAAGCCGCTGGTCATGGACGGTGCGACCGGTCGCGCAGTGCCGTTTGACACGGTCAACATCGATCCAAAGCTGGAGGGATCGTTTGTAATCGACGGCATCGAGGCGGATGCTGATGGTGAAATCATCTCACACAGCGCTGTCATGGCCGGTCCGGCATTCACGCGGCTTGTGAACCACGTGAGGGAATATTCGCCGGAGTGGGCGGCGCCGATCTGCGACGTGCCTGCCGCTACCATCCGTCGTATCGCCAACGAGTTTCTCAGCCACGCGCGCATTGGTGAAACGATCGAGATCGAAGGCGTAACATTGCCGTTGCGGCCCGTTTCGATTTCCCTCGGCAAGACCGTCAACAATGGCTGGGGCGGTTATGAATGCTGCTGGGCGCGGACTCTCATCGGCTGTCTGGTAGGGGCACTCGAGGTGCCCGGCAGTACACTCGGTACGACCGTTAGACTTAATCGACCCGCCGATAATCGTTGGTCAAGCGTCAAGCCAGGCCCGGATGGATTCATGAAGTATCCCATGAATCCAACCAGCAAGAATGAATGGATTTCGCGCCCGCCAGCGCGTAGCGCGCACCGGACGTTGGTGCCTCTGGTGGCCGACTCCGCCTGGAGTCAGGCGCTCGGGCCGACTCATCTCGCTTGGATGATGCAAAACGAGGATTTCGAAAATCTCCCGGCAGCATCGCCCCCCGACATTTGGTTCGTTTATCGCACTAATCCGGCAATTTCTTTTTGGGATACCAAAGCGGTCGGAAATGCAATCGCGCAATTTCCATTCACGGTCTGCTTTGCTTATACGCGAGACGAGACTAACCATATGGCCGACCTGCTGCTGCCGGACTGTACGGACCTCGAGGGTCTGCAGCTGTTACGCATCGGCGGTACTAAATATGTCGAGCAATTCTGGGACTACCAAGGTTTTGCTTTGCGTGCTCCAGCGGTGCCACCGCAAGGAGAGGCCAAGGATTTCACCTGGATCGCCACCGAGCTTGCGCGCCGCGCCGGTTTAATCGAAGCGTACAATTCGGCGATCAACCGTGGTGCCGCGGGCGTAAGGCTCAGTGGCAAGAATTATGATTTCTCGCTCGAGCCAGGAAAAGTCCACGACGTGGAGACCATCTGGGATGCCAGTTGCCGTGCTGCCAGCGCCGAGATTACCGACGGAGCAGAATCTGGGGGACTGGAGTGGTTCCGCAAGCATGGCTTTCGTGTGAAGCCGTTTCCACGGCTGCAATGGTACCTTTATCCAAAGCTCGTCGAAGAAAGATTGCGGTTCGAGCAACCTTATCAGGAGCAACTATTCCGCGTCGGCAAGGAGCTTGGGCGGCGTCTACACGAACAAGGCATCCATTGGTGGGACAAACAGCTCAGCGAATATGAGCCGTTGCCGCGATGGCACGATCTTGAGGGGCTGTGGGAGGACGCGCTCGCGAGACATTTTTCCGTACACATCGCCGATTACCCGTTTTGGCTAATTACCGCCCGCAGCATGCAGTACTCGTGGGGTGGAAACGTTGGGATCCAGATTATCAAGGAGGTTGCGGACAACGTTGCCGGTCATGGCCGTGTCGTAATGAATCATGAAGCAGCCGCGCGCCTCGGAATTGCTGATGGTGATCTTGTGGATGTCCGCTCGCCGCTCAACGACACGAAGGGAAGGGTCATGCTGTGTGAGGGTATTCGTACCGACACAGTCCTGATGATCGGCCAATTCGACCATTGGGCGACGCCTTACGCTAAGGATTTCCATGCGCCTAGCATGAATGCGCTGGTGCCGATGCTGCTGGATCTGACCGACGCCACTGGCTCGAGTGCCGATCTTGTCAAAGTCCAGGTTACGCGGCTGGGGGTTGCTCCATGACGCGCTGGGTTATGGTGGCGGATCTTGAACGCTGTGTCGGCTGCCAGACGTGCACAGCTGCTTGCAGACATACCAACGCCACGTCGCCGGCGGTACAGTGGCGCAAAGTGCTCGATATCGAAATCGGCAACTATCCAAAAGTTAGTCGCGTATTCGTCCCGGTCGGATGTCAGCACTGCAATGAGCCACCCTGCATGCACGTCTGCCCGACGACGGCGACACGCCAGCGCGCGGATGGAATCGTCACGATTGACTATGACGTCTGCATTGGCTGCGCCTACTGCGAAGTCGCGTGCCCATATCAGGCACGCTTCCTCGTGCACGAACCACATTTTGCCTATGGTCCAGCCATGCAGAACGAGGTCGAACGCGCCGATGCATCACGCGTCGGCGTAGCGCAGAAATGTACATTCTGCTCAGACCGAATTGATTTCGGCGTGGAGAACGAGCTTGTCCCTGGCATTGATCCACGCGCGACGCCAGCTTGCGTCAACGCCTGTATCGCGGATGCCTTACATTTTGGCGACATCGACGATCCGAACAGCAACATTTCGCGGCTGCTGCGCGAGCAGAAAAGCTTCCGCATGCATGAGGAGCTCGGCACCGAGCCGGGCTTCCACTATGTTTATGGCAAGGCGAACGATATTGAAGCGCTGGCAGACCCGATGGCACTGCCCAGCGTTTCGTCAGGTAGCAAAATTCGCACGCGTGAGGTCGAGCCGGCGCTGCAACAGCACTGGGACTGGAAGGCTGCCGGTAACTTCATCTGCGGCGGTATTGGAAGTGGCCTATTTTTCTTCGGTGCAATTACGAGCCTCCGTTATGGCGAGGTCAGAGTGCTTTGTTGGCCGGCACTTGGAATTGTTGCGCTCGGCTTATTTCTAGTGCTGCTCAAGATTGGGCGGCCATTACGGTTCGCCTATGTCTTGCGACAGCCGCAGCGGTCATGGATGGCGCGTGAGGCCTGGATCGCGACCGTACTGTTCCCATTGGCGGCATTGGCCCTGATATCTGGCATGCCAGGTTTGCTCATCGGCGCGGCCGCTGTCGCTTTGTTGTTCCTATGCAGCCAGGCGATGATTCTAAAAGAGGCTAAAGGCATCCCCGCCTGGCGGACAATGTGGATTTTGCCCTTGATGGTCGTGACCGGCGTTACGGAGGGAAGCGGCCTTTTTCTGGCAGCTATTGCTCTATCACCGAGGCTGTTGGCTTTGGCCCAGGTGATTGTCGGAAGCACCATAGTCATGGCTTGTCTGCGCGCTTGGATCTGGCGCTCTTATCTTATGTCGCTCGCCATAGAGAGTGCCCCGACGCGCACGCTTTCTGTACTGTATGGCTGCGGAGCGTGGTTCTTCACCCTTGGCCTCGCATTGCCTTCAGCGCTGATCATCTTAGGCTTGATTGAAAAGACAGCGGCTGCACCGGCGTTCGCCGTTGCCGGGATTAGCGTCGTGGCTGCGGGCGGGCTTTTGAAATTTATTCTGGTGACCCGCGCTGCTTTCAATCAGGGTTTCGCGCTCACCCATACGCCGGTCCGTGGTTCCGGTATCGCAGGCCCCCCAGTAAAGCCCGGTTGGTCAACTTCGTAAGAGAAAGACGGAGATTGTCATGCGCAGCCAGACTGCAGTCAAAGTCTCAAAAACATTCATGTTCAATCCCGATGTGGAAACGATGTCGCGTGACGGTTTGACCGCGCTGCAGACCATGCGGCTGAAACAAACGCTGGAGCGCGCCTATACGAATATTCCGCATTATCGGAAGAAATTTGATGCTGTCGGCGTAAGCCCAACCGATTTCAAGTCGCTTGCTGACATTTCACGGTTTCCATTCACGCTCAAAAGTGACCTACGCGACAACTATCCATTTGGCATGTTTGCCGTGCCGCGCGAGCAACTTGTCCGCGTCCACGCTTCGTCAGGGACGACCGGGAAGCCGACCGTTGTCGGTTACACGAAGGACGACATCAATACATGGTCGGATTTGATGGCGCGTTGTTTCGCCTGTGCCGGTGCGCAGCCGGGGGATATCGTGCACAACGCCTACGGATATGGGCTGTTCACGGGCGGTCTCGGCGCGCATTACGGAGCAGAACGGCTTGGATGCACGGTCGTGCCCGTGTCCGGAGGCGGCACCGAACGACAGGTGACGTTGATTAACGACTTCAGACCTCGTGTGCTGTGCGCGACCCCGTCCTACGCACTCAATATTGCGGAAATCGCCCAAAAAATGGGTGTCGACCTGAAGCAGTCATCGCTGCAGGTTGGCGTGTTCGGTGCGGAGCCGTGGAGTGACGCCATGCGTCGCGACCTCGAGTCACGCCTCGGCTTGAGTGCAGTAGACATTTACGGCCTGTCCGAAATCATGGGGCCAGGTGTGGCCTGCGAGTGCCATGACGTCCGGTCAGGCTTGCACGGCTGGGAAGATCATTTCCTGTTTGAGATCATTGATCCTGAAACGTTGCAACCGCTAGCGATGGGGGAGACTGGCGAGTTGGTAATCACGACATTGACGAAAGAGGCGCAACCGATGATTCGCTATCGCACGCGCGACATCACTCGCCTTAGCAATGCGCGCTGCGCGTGCGATCGCACCCATGTCCGCATTCTGCGCGTCACGGGTCGAAATGACGACATGCTGATCATACGCGGAGTCAACGTCTATCCTTCGCAAATTGAAGCGGTCTTAGTCGGTTTTCCTGGGCTTGCCCCACATTACCAGATCATCCTAACGCGCGACGGCGCCCTCGATTCAATGACCGTAGAGGTCGAGCTGTTACCTGGGTTCAGCGGCGATCGTACCCGCAAGGCCGATGAGGTCACTCGTCATATAAAGTCGTTGATCGGCGTGACCTGCAAAGTTGTGGCCAAGGCGGAAGGCGACGTTCCGCGATCGCAGGGCAAGGCCGTGCGGGTGGTGGACCGACGCAGCAAATCAAATTAATTAGTTGAATCTCGGCGCGCGGCGGGCATGCGCACGCTCAGACCATCATTCTTGCGAGACAGGAGGGTCAAGATCTTCGGCCCAGGACTCGCCCGGCTGCGGATACCGCCGCAACAGTCGATGCACGAGATTGACGTGCTCGGCTTCCTCCTCGACAAGTTCGGCCGCCATCGCTTTGACCTTCGGATCCTTAGCCGTCTCCAAAATAGACGTGAAGTAAGCAAGCGCGCGCTCTTCGCCCTTAAGCGAGAGCTGCAATGCGTGCCAAGGAGTCATTAGGTAGTGGGCGGAACCAAGATCAGCTTCTTCTGGACTCTCGCCCCGTTCAAATTTTGCGATTTGGCGTGCATGTGCAGCCACGTCGAAATCGCCAGCTAGGCGCCGGATTTCGTTGCCATGAATGCCTTCCGCGCGGGCCAAATCACGGAATATTTTGACTAACTCACTGTTATTGTGAATCTCCATTTGGTCGGCCAAAAGGTTGTAGCGCTCAACCGCATCAATTTCGATTTGATAGGCGATCGCAAGCAGATCGTTAAGGCTCGCGACCTTTGGGCTGCTCGCCAGTTTGCTCATAGTTCAAAATCCTTCTCTAGTTCCGACAGATCGATGTCGGTCGCGCCAACGGCAGGCTGAAATGGTGCGCGATTGCCGCGGTAGAGGATTCCCAGGTTAAACCCATCGTCGGTCATGATCCTGCGCGCCGCTTTGCCTGGGTCAGTGGTAGCAGCGACGGGGGCGGGGTGTACGAGGTCTTTCCAGCCCTTTTCATCAGGTCGATAGGTCACACAAGGACTGAGGATTTCGACGAACGAAAAACCTGGATGCTTGACTGCCTCTGCCAACACGGCAGCAGTTTCGTTCGGCTCGCCGGAAAAACAACGGGCGACGAAATTTGCGCCGGAGGCAAGCGCGACGACCAGCGGATGAAATGGTCGCACGCCAGTTCCCCCGGGTGACAGTGCGGTGTCGAATTCCGGTTCCGTCGTCGGAGATGGCTGACCTTTGGTCATGCCGTAAATACGATTGTCCATCACCACATAAGTCATATCGATGTTGCGACGACAGGCGTGTAAGAAGTGATTGCCGCCGATGGAGTAGCCGTCGCCGTCGCCGCTGGCGACCACGACTGTAAGATTAGGCCGTGTCACTTTTAACCCGGCTGCCAGCGCCAAAGAACGGCCGTGTACGCCGTGAAACCCGTAGCAATTCGTGTAAGCAGGAATCCGCGACGAGCAGCCGATACCGGAAATGACAACGATCTGCTCCGGAGGCAAGCCCAGTTGAGCAAAGGCGCGCGTGAACGACATGAGCACGTGATAGTCACCGCAGCCCGGACACCAGATTGGCTTGATATCGGATTTGTACTCAGCGGGCTTGTGCGCGAGTCGCGTATCAATGGCCGACATCGCTAGCTCCATTCCTTAATCGCACGATGGATTTCGCCGGCCATGATCGGCAGCGGTCCCGGACGATTAAACACGCGCACCGGCGCTGGCAGGTCGTAGTGGGCTCTGAGGTAACGGTGGAATTGGCCGCTATGGGTTTGTTCGACAATGAGGATGCGTTTGACACCGTTAAGCGCGGCTTTCAGCCGTTCAGGCTGAGCCGGCAATAACAAGCGCGGTGCAACAAGACGAGCATCAATTCCATCAGCAGCCGCGCGCTCGATCGCTTCGCGGGCAGAATTGGTGACGGATCCCCAGGTTAAGATAGCGAGGTCGCCGGTGCCCTCGGAGACCGCCCAATGATCGCCGAAATTGAATTGTTCGAGTTTGTCACGGCGTTTATCGAGCTGAGCACGGTGATCGCCCGCGCCACTCGTTGGAATCCCGCGCTCCGAATGAGTGAGGCCGTCTGCGGTGTATTGGCCACCCCGTGTTCCCGGGATCGCCATGGGGGAGACCCCATTCGCTGCCAGAGCGTAACGTTGGTATGCGCCAACAATTTCCGTCGCGGTTGTCCGCGCGCCGATGAAAGCTACATCTGCAGGCCGTTCAATCGCGGCGCGTGCCTGCCCGATGAATTGATCGGATAAAACAATGGCCGGGGATTGCAGTGTCTCGGCAAGATAAGTTGCCCACTGTGTCGTGAACATACAATCGCTGACCGATTGCGGCGCGAGTACGAGATGGGGCGCGTCGCCATGCATACCGTAAACGGCGATATTCAGGTCAGCCTGTTCGGATTTTGTGGGGATACCTGTCGATGGTCCGCCGCGCATGACATCTACGACGACAATTGGGATTTCGGCGGATGTAGCGAGGCCGAGCGCCTCGATCATCAAGGAAAGACCTGGGCCGGAGGTCGCGGTCAACGCCGGCGTGCCGCCAAACGAAGAGCCGATGATCATGTTAATCGCGGCGAGCTCATCTTCGGCTTGAAGCAGAAGGCCGCCAACCTTGGCAAGATTGGGTGCTAACCACTCGAGGACTTCCGTCGCAGGCGTGATTGGATAGGCAGCAGCAAAGCGGACACCGCCGCGAATGGCACCGAGAGCAGTAGCCTCGTTACCCGACAGCAGCCAGCGTCGACCGACATTTGGCTTCGGAGAGGCGAGCTGCTTGTCAAAATTGATTGTTGCCGCAGCATCAAAGCCAGCCTTTATCCCGGCTTGACTCGCCTCTATGACAGCCGCCCCCTTGTCCATGAGGCGTTTCTCGATCGGCGCCAAGAGCTGCTCGATCGACAAACCCAGCAGCCGGCCAGCGATGCCGAGCGCAATCATATTGGGGCGCCCATCAGGGATGGCTTTCGCCATGTCCTTCATCGAAACGTCAATGACCCGTGCGCCGGACTGCGCCACCAATGGCGGCAAATCGCCGCCGCGGGGGTCGCTGATTACTAGGCTATCCGGCTCGATCTTGATTTCGGCGCCGAAGCGATGGGCATTTAGCCAATCGATGCCAATCAGAAGGTCAAAATGGTCGGGCAGGCACTCGACGCGGTGACTGGCGAGCCGGAGCAGCCCTGCTGCTTCGCCGCCACGAATCTGGGGGCCCAGGGTGCGGGTAAATAACCCATGCCAGCCGGCGACGCAGGCCGCTTCGAGCAGGGAATTTCCCGTGGTCAGAGCCCCAGCGCCGCCGCTGCCAACGATCGCAATCGAAATGCTCGGCGACGCTGTCATGGGTCTTACTTGCTCTAATCGGGGCCCGGATCCGGCCAGTATGTATTTAGGTACTAAAATACGTTTTTTTTCGCTTTTCCTTGACCTTGATCAAGGCACTCCGAGGGTCGACGAAAATAATAGATGGCGCGCATTTTCGGCCCGGCATTGCTGGGCTGGGCGGCCTCGCTGGAGAGCACGGGATGGGAACCAAGTTGGTCCGGTGGATGATGACAGGCCCGGGCAAGCCCTTCATCCCCATGGAGTTTGATGCTGGTCGCTTAGGCTCCGATGAAGTCTTGGTCGAAATCGCGGGCTGCGGGGTCTGCCACACTGATCTTGGCTATTATTACGACGGTGTGCGCACCAAGCACGAACTGCCGCTCGCCCTCGGCCACGAAATCAGCGGTCATGTTGTCGATGTCGGCGAGGATGCTCTCTATTATACCGACCATGCGGTAATCGTTCCAGCCGTTATTCCGTGCGGCCACTGTGATGCCTGCCAGCGCGGCAAGGGGACGATCTGCCCAAATCAGAAAATGCCAGGCAACGATATTCATGGCGGCTTCGCCACGCACATCGTCGTGCCCTCGCACGGCCTGTGTGTCGTTGACGAGCACCGTTTAGCGGCGGCCGGAATTGAGCTGGCAGATCTTTCTGTGATCGCCGATGCGGTGACAACGCCTTATCAGGCAGTGGTGCAGGCCGGTGTCGCGAAGGGAGATCTCGTTGTCGTCAACGGCGTTGGCGGCGTTGGCGGGTATGCCGCTCAGATTGCATCTGCGCTGGGCGGCATCGTTGTCGCAATTGACGTGAACGATGAAAGGCTCGCTGCCATTACCGGCCAAGGTGCGATGCTCGCTCTGAATTCCAAGAAGATGACACCACGCGATATCAAGGCGGCAATTCAAGCTTTTGCAAAGGAGCACGGTCTACGCCAAAGCGAATGGATTATTTTTGAATGTTCCGGCACCCGCGCTGGCCAGGAAACAGCCTTCAGCCTCCTCAATCATGGCGGAACGCTCGCCGTCGTTGGGTTCACAATGGATAAGATCGAGATACGGCTTTCGAACTTGATGGCATTCCATGCGCGGGCGATCGGAAATTGGGGTTGTCCGCCAGAGCTTTATCCTGACGCTTTGGAATTAGTGTTGAGCGGGCGCGTCAAAGTCACGCCATTTGTTGAAAAGCATCCGCTGAACGAAATCAACCACGTATTCGAAACGGCGCATGCCGGCGCATTAAAGCACCGCGCCATTCTCATTCCTGCTTCGTGAGGAGAATCTAATGACAGTCCGAGCAGCTCGCACGATCGCCGCAACAGCTCCTGAGGTCAAAGATCATAATCTCGTTAGCGATGTCGCGCGTGAAAGCATTTCGAAGAACGTGCACTACGAGAAGCGCCCGGTGAAGGGCACCGATGGCAAACCAGTGGCTGGGTTATTCAATGCGTGGATCACGCTAGACAACCCAAGCCAATTCAACTCGTACACGACCGATATGGTCAAAGCGACCATACTAGCCTTTCGTGCTGCCAGTGCGGCCCGCGACGTCGTCGCAGTAGTTTTCACCGGTGTCGGCGATAAAGCGTTTTGTACCGGAGGCAATACCAAGGAATACGCCGAATACTATGCCGGCAATCCCCAAGAATACCGAGGCTACATGCGGCTATTCAACGACATGGTTTCGGCGATCATAGGCTGTGACAAGCCGGTTATCTGTCGCGTGAACGGCATGCGCGTCGGCGGCGGTCAAGAAATCGGCATGGCGTGCGATTTCTCGGTTGTGCAGGATCTCGCACGCTTCGGGCAGGCCGGACCAAAGCATGGTTCAGCACCGATTGGCGGGGCGACCGACTTCCTTCCGTATATGATCGGCTGCGAGCAGGCGATGGTCTCGGGCCTACTTTGCGAGCCGTTCTCTGCGCACAAAGCGTACCGCCTCGGCATTGTTTGCGAGATAGTGCCGGCGCTCAAAATCGACGGAAAGTTCGTTGCCAATCCGCTGGTATGGACTGATCGATTCGCCGATGAGTATGGACGCATCGTTCATGGCGAACCTAAGACAGGTACGGCGGCTGCCGAGGGTCAAGCACTTCTGAAACGCGGCACGATTGACCTTAGTTTGCTCGACGAACGGGTCGAGGCGCTGTGCACCAAGTTGCTCTATACCTTCCCTGAATGCACGACCAAGACGATTGAGGAATTGCGTAAGCCCAAACTCAACGCTTGGAACAACAATAAGGAAAACGCACGCGATTGGCTGGCTCTCAACATGATGACGGAGGCGCGCGCCGGTTTCCGCGCGTTCAATGAAGGTACGCGCGAAACCGGACGTGAAATCGATTTCGTAGCTCTGCGCAGGGCGCTCGCCGAGAACCGGCGTTGGAGTGACGAGCTCACCGAAAGCATCATGCCGCAGGCGAGGTAAATGGCTATGGATGCGCCGGTCAAAGTCTGGTTTGAGACGGAGGGGCGGTTACTGCGGTTGCGACTAAGCCGACCCAAGGCCAATCTTATTGACGCTGAAATGATCGCGGCCTTGGACCAGGCTCTGACGGAGCATGCGAGCAAAGCTGAGCTCGGTGCCGTGATTCTCGATGCCGAGGGGCCGCATTTTAGTTTTGGGGCAAGCGTCGAAGAACATCTGCCGGACCAATGTGCGGCAATGCTGCAAGCGCTTCATCGATTGATCATACGCATGGTCGAATTTCCGGTGCCGTTGTTGGTAGTCGTTCGTGGTCAATGTCTCGGCGGCGGCCTCGAGATTGCCCTCGCCGGCCATCTTATATTTTTGGCGCCTGATGCGAGCCTTGGTCAGCCAGAAATGAAGCTCGGGGTATTCGCGCCGGCCGCATCCTGCCTATTGCCGGAAGTCATCGGGCCCATGCGTGCCCTCGATCTTTTAGTATCGGGCCGCAGCATCACTGGTGCCGAAGCGAAGACGATTGGCATTGCCTGTGAAGCAGCTGCGGATCCGGAGCACGCCGCACTCGCGTATTTTGAAGAGCATTTAAAACAGAAGAGCGCGAGTTCCTTGCGCTACGCCGTCGAGGCAGCTCGACTCGATTACGTGAGGCGGGTCAAGGACAAAATTAGTGCGGTCGAAGAGCTTTATCTCGACAAACTCATGGTCACCCACGATGCGGTGGCTGGACTAGAGGCCTTCATCGCAAAAAGGGCACCGCAATGGCGGCACCGTTGAATTCGTCAGCTACTGCCACCGTCGTCGCTCGCGCGAACGCGCTGTTCGAGGACCTTTCTTTCACCTCTGCGCGCCAATGGAAGGCGGCGAAACCCGGTCGCAAGGTCATCGGCTACATGCCGATCTATGTGCCAAGGGAAATTATACACGCGGCGGACATGTTGCCGCTCGGCATCGTTGGCGGCGGCGATCAGCTCGAAGTAATTCATGGCGACGCCTATTACCAAAGCTATATCTGCCGTATTCCACGTTCCACCATTGAGTTGGGTGTCTCGGGTCGTTTGGATTTCGTAGATGGCATGCTGTTTCCGTCAATCTGCGATGTGATCCGCAATCTGTCCGGAATGTGGAAATTGATGTTCCCCAATGTCTATTCGCGCTATTTCGACGTCCCGCAGAATTATCAGGACGACACGGGAGGAAATTTTTATATCAACGAGCTTACCGAACTCAGACATGACCTTGGCAAGCTTCGCGGCAAGCCGATCACAGACGACGAGATTCGCCGTTCAATCGCGGCCTACAACGAAAATCGTAAATTGGTTCGCGATCTCTATGCGTTCCGAGCAGAACAGCCTTGGCAGGCGCCTGCGGCCGAAGTCTATCTAGTGGTCCGCGCAGGTCTCGTGCTGCCGGTCGAAGATCACTCCGCAATGATACGCGACTATCTCGCGGCGGTCCAAGCCGAGGAGCGGCCGAGGCGTGACAATTGCCGCATCGTGCTGACAGGGACGTTTTGTGAGCAGCCGCCGCTCAATTTGATAAAGTCACTCGAGCTGTCCGGTTGTTATGTCGTGGACGACGATTTGCTGCTGGTTACGCGCTGGCTTATCGGCGATGTCAGTGCGGACGGCGATCCATTACAAAATCTTTCACTTGCCTTCTTACATCATTCAGAATCCACAGCAGCCAAGTACGAACCGAATCAAAAGGAAAAAGGTCAACATCTCGTCCGCGCAGTCAAACGCAGCGGCGCAGAAGGCGTAATTTTCGCGGCACCCAGCTTCTGCGATCCGGCGCTGCTTGAGCGACCAATGCTTCAGCATGTGCTGAAGAGTGCCGGTATTCCCTACATTGCGTTCAAATATGCGGAAAACTCCGGCCAGATGCAGCCAATTAGGGAGCAGGCCGGCACGTTCGCCGATTCAATCAAACTATGGAGCGCGGCATGAATACGGCCACCAAGATCATCACTTCGCGGGCGCCGGCTAAAGAGATCGTTAAAGATGCGTCCATGTTGAAACAAAAGGAGATGATGGCCGCGCACTATGACCGGTTGACCAGCGCGCCCGACACTGGCGCCAAAGTCGCGGCAACTTTCGTTCCTGGCAACCTCAATGAATTAATCATGTGCTTTGATCTCGTGAACAATCTGCCTGAGGTCAATGCCATCCAGAATGGGCTGCGTCGGGTCAGTGGCAGCTATGTTCTCGAGGCCGAAAAGATCGGTCATTCGGAAGATGTTTGCACATATGTAAAGTCAGACATCGGCATGATGGCCAAGGGCAACATTGCTCCCAACGGCAAGAAATTTCCCGATCCCGACGTCTTATTGCTGTCGTACACGGGCTGCTTCACTTTCATGAAGTGGTTCGAACTTCTGCGCGAGCAATACAAGTGCGAAACGGTCATGTTGCACACGCCGTATATGGGCGACGGCAAGATCACCAAAAACATGGTCGACTATATGGTGAAGCAACTAAAAGACGATGTGATCCCCACGCTCGAGCGTGTATCCGGCGTCAAGTTCGATATCGATCGGTTGCGGGAATATTTGAAGAAGTCGACCAAGGCGGAAGACGATCTCGTCCGTGTATTGCAGAGCGCGAAGACCAAACCGTCGCCCATCGATGCTTATTTTGGCGGCATCTACTATATCGGCCCGATTTTCGGTGCCTTCCGTGGTACCGAGGACGCCATCGATTATTACCGCTTCCTACGTGAGGAGATCGAGGACCGCCTCGCCAAAGGTCAGGGACCGGTCACGCCTGATGGTGACATGGGCAAGGAGAGATATCGGTTAGTCGTAGAGGGGCCGCCCAATTACACGAGCTTCCGCCAGTTTTGGAAGATGTTCTACGACGAAGGCGCTGTCGTCGTCGCATCGAGTTATACCAAGGTTGGTGGCGTGTACGATTTTGGATTCCGCCATGACCCAGACAAACCGCTGGAAACGCTGGCTGAATATTGCCTTGGCGTCTACACGAACCGCAGCTTGCCGATGCGCATCGACATGCTGGTCAGCTACATCAACGATTATGAGGCGGATGGTCTTCTGATCAACTCGATCAAGAGCTGCAATAGTTTTTCGGCGGGACAGCTATTGATGATGCGAGAGGTCGAGAAGCGCACGGGCAAGCCGGCAGCGTTCGTGGAATCCGATTTGGTTGATCCTCGCTATTTCTCGGCGGCGAATATCAAGAATCGCCTCGAGAGTTATTTCCAGATGATTGACCAGAAACGTGCGAGCGCCGCCGCGGCGGCATAAGGAGCTATGCATGCAGACTTTCGTCGGCATCGATCTGGGCTCGACAACGACCAAGGCCGTTCTCGTTGACGAGCAAAGCAAGGTGATGGGTCACGGCATCACCAATTCGCGCTCGAATTACGAAACTGCTGCACGTGTCGCTAGTCAGGAAGCCCATGTCGATGGACAATTTACGCTTTTCCGCAGGGCGCTCACGGACGCCCATGCGCAGGTCGAACTCGATACATTTCTTGGAGCGCTAGAACGTGCTTTTCGACTTGAGCAGTTTCTTGAGCAGCTTGACGATTTGGAGCAAACCTGCGTCAGCCAGATTAAGGGCGAACGTTTCGCAAAGGTTGCATCGGGCGTAAAGGATGCGCTTGCCGAGGTGTTCCGGTGCTTGCGGGAGGAGGCCCCCGAACTTTACACGCCGGGCGCCAAACGCAAATCTGACTTTTTCCGGGATATTGCAGGGTCGCGCTATCATGCGCATGCTGAAAAGGTTGCGCGCGATGCCAGCCTTTCCTACGACTTGCTTCTTAATGTCTATGACAAGTCGATCATCGAGGTCGAAAATCGGCCGCCGGCAGGCAAGCTAAGCGATAAATTCCGGCGTGCTCTCGGCCGCGTGCTGGCAACAGAACCATCGGTGAAGTCGGCAGCGGCCGATATTCAGAAGATGATCGAGGGCGCTCTCGCCATCGATCTCGAAGAAACCTATCTCGTCGGTACC
>Ga0187779_10000104_pt1 | contig 63027 bp, 63 predicted proteins | sample 1015_Q2_SP10_10__FD_132435 | JGI IMG/M metagenome (GOLD analysis project Ga0187779, IMG submission 132435) | Tropical peat soil microbial communities from peatlands in Department of Meta, Colombia - 1015_Q2_SP10_10_MG | ecosystem: Environmental > Terrestrial > Soil > Wetlands > Peat | place...
CCCCGGCGCCGCCGGCTCCCTCTCGGCCAACAAGACCATCACCATCGACACCACCGCCCCCACCGTCACCTCGCGCACGATCGACGGCACGACGCTCGACATCACCTACAGCGAGCCGCTCGACTCCGGCTCGACACCGGCGACGAGCGACTTCACCGTCAAGGTGAACGGGAACACCGATGCGGTCGACGCTATTGCGTTCGCCGGCGGGAACACGATCGTCCGCCTCACCGTCCACACGGCCGCGCAATACCTCGACACCGTCACCGTCGCCTACACCGGCACCGCGATCGAGGACGTGGCGGGCAACCAGGCCGCGACGTACACGGCGCAGACGGTCACGAACCTGAACCCTGACGCAGCGCCGAACACCCCCGCACCGGGCACGCCGGCCGACGGCACGTTCATCGACTCGACCACGCCCGCGCTGAGCGCGACGTTCAGCGATCCGGACACGCTCGACACGGGCAAGGTCACCTTCGAGGTCTGCACGACGAGCAACTGCTCGGCGTCGCTCGGCACGTTCGACTCCAGCAGCACGACGCTGAACGTCGGCCAGAGCGGCAGCGCCGCCGTCCCGGGCGGCCTCGACCTCCAGACCGGAACGACCTACTACTGGCGCGCGAAGAACGTCGACGCGGCCGCCTCCGCCTCGAGCTTCTCGGCGACCAGGTCGTTCACGGTCGACACGACGGCGCCGAACGTGACGGTCGCCGCCCCGGTCGCTGCCTCCGGGAGCTCGTACCAGTACTACGACGGTCCGAGCAACACCCTCTGGCTCAACGCGAACAAGGCGGGCAGCTTCACGCTCGAGGCGAATGCGACCGACGCGCAGTCCGGTATCACGAAGGTCAGCTTCCCGGCGATGTTCGGCACGGGCTCGAACGACCAGGCGTCGCCGACGAGCGGCAGCAACTACGAGTCCGCCGTCTACAGCTTCGACGGCACCGGCAGCGCCTTCTCGAGCCCCGGCTCCGAGACGATCACCGCCTACAACGGCGACACGATTCCGGCCGCGATCACCGCCACCGACTCGCTGACGGTCGACGCCGACGGCAGCGGCCCGGCCGCGTTCAGCCTCGGCGGGCCGGCGGACGGGACGAACGTGCGCACCGGCGTCGTCGTCTCGGCCTCGCCGACCGACGCAGGCTCCGGCGTCGCCGCCGTCGCCTTCTACGAGTGCGACACCACCCTGCACGCCGGCTGCGACCCGACGAACACCTCCCTCTTCGGCGCACAGATCGGCGCGACGCAGCCGACCGCCGTCGCCGGGGTCTACTCCGTCGCCTGGAACAACACCGGCCTCACGGACGGCCACAGCTACGCGATCGCCGCGATCGCGACGGACAACGTCGCCAACACGACGACGTCCTCGATCAACACCGTCGTCGTCGACAACAGCGCGCCGGCCGTGGCCGTCGCGGCGCCGACCCCGGTCACCGGTGCCGCCGCCCAGTACTACGACGCGGGCTCGAAGACCCTCTTCCTACGGGCGGCCGGCCAGGGCTCGTTCAAGCTCGAGACCTCGGCGAGCGACGCCCAGACCGGAATCGCCTCGGTCACCTTCCCGGCGCTGCTCGCCACGGGTTCGAACGCCGGCACGCACACCGGCGGCAGCAGCTACGAGTCGTCGACCTACAGCTTCGACGGCACCGGCACCCCGATCTCGTCGCCCGGCGCCGAGACGATCACGGCCGCCAACGGCGTCACCCTCCCGTCCGCCGGCACGGCGAGCGACTCGATCACGGTCACAGCCGACGGCACGCCGGCAGCCACGAACGTTCAGTTCCCGGTCGACCACGTCGGCTACGACGGCACGTCGTGGAACCCCGGCGCCGCCGCGAACTGCAGCGGCGCACCGGCCGGTGGCAACATCTGCGGCACCGTCAGCGACGGCGCAGGCTCCGGTGTCGCGTCCGTCGTGCTGACGATCGCGCAGACCGCCTCCGGGACGACGACGTACTACGACGGCTCAGGCTTCACCTCGTCGACCCCGGTTCAGCTCACGGCGACCGTCGCAGGCTCCAACTGGAGCTACGGGCTCGACCAGTCGAAGCTCGCGGCGCCCGACAGCTACGTCGTCACCGTCCACTCGACCGACAACGTCGGCAACAACGAGGTCGACCAGCTCGTCCACTTCACGTACGGCACCGATCTGACGCCGCCGGCGACGACGCTCTCGCTCACCGGTGCCTCGCACGCCTACCTGGTCCAGGTCGGCACGCACCCGGCCCCGAACGCCGGCAACGACTACAACCTCTACTACGGCACGGTCAACTCGGGCGGCGGGTTCACCATCCACGCCCACTCGACCGACCAGACCGGCATCGCCGACGTCGTCTTCCCGGATCTCTCGGGCACGACCGGCTTCACCGGCTCCGGCGGCACGCAGAGCAACGGCTCGGCCAATCCGTGGGACGTCGACTCGCCCAGCGCCTACACGTTCAGCTCTGCCGCGATCACGGCTCCCGGCCAGAAGCTCGTCTCCTCGGTCGACACCGTCACGCCCACCGGCAACACCAGTGACAACACGCTGACGTTCCTGCTCGACAACTCGGCGCCGACCGGCGGCGTGCTGACCGTCAACGGCACGCCGGCGACGAGCGGCGGCGCGTCGACGTGGGCGACGAGCACGAGTGTCTCCGTCGGCTCGCGCACCGACTTCGGCAACGACGGCGCCGGCTCCGGCGTGGCGTCGTCCCTGCTCAGCGTCGCCTCGGCCACGCTGAGCAACGGCGTCTGCGGCAGCTACGGCGCGCCGACGACGATCACCGGCACCGACGTGAGCGGCATCTCGTTCGCGAGCGGCAACTGCTACCTCTTCACGCTCACCGGCACCGATCACGTCGGTAACGCCGCCTCGCTCTCGGTCACCGTCATGATCGACACGACACCGCCGTCGCAGCCTACGATCGACTTCACCGGCCTCTCGTCCGGCAACACGTTCGACAACGGTGCCGGGACCCTCTTCTTCCGCCCGTCCGACGGCGGCACCTTCACCGTCGACGCAAACGGCTCGACCGACGCCGAGTCCGGCATCAAGACCGGCAATTCCGGCTACACCTTCTCGCCGCTGAGCGGAAACCTGAACGGCACGCAGACGGGCAGCCAACTCGCCGTCGCCTTCGATCACACGAGCAGCGGCAGCAACACCTACACGGTGCACTCGACGGACAACGCCGGCCTCGACTCGTCCGACGCGAACTTCACGGTCACGGCGGACTCGACGGCGCCGAGCGGCGGCGCGTTGACGGTCAACGGCACGGCGGCCGCAGGTGTCGCCACTTCGAGCTACCTCAACAGCGGCACCACGGTCACGATCGACAGCCGCACGGACTACACCGACGCCGGCTCCGGCCTCGCGAGCTCGACGCTGACGGTGCAGTCCGCCACGCTCGCGAACGACGCGTGCGGCGCATACGGCTCGTCGAGCACGATCTCGGGCACGACGCCGCAGAGCGTCAGCAGCGGTCACTGCTACCTCTTCACGCTCACCGGCGCGGACAACGTCGGCAACGCGACGTCGGTCTCGACAATCGTGATGGTCGACACGACGCCGCCGTCGCAGCCCACCGTCAGCATCACGGGCCTCTCGGCCGGGAACACGTTCCTCAGCGGCTCGACCCTCTTCTTCCGGCCCTCCGCCGGCGGCACGTTCACGGTCACCGCGAACGGCTCGAGCGACGGCGAGTCCGGGATCATGCCCGGCAATGCCGGCTACACCTTCTCGAGCCTCAACGCCAGCGGCGGTGCGAATTTCGGCGTGACGCAGACGGGCAACCAGCTCGCGGTCACCTTCGACGGCACGACAACCGGGCCGACCGCCGGGCAGAGCGTGGTCGTCAACAACAATGCCGGCCTCGGCTCCACGCCCGGCGCGTTCACGGTCACGCAGGACTCGACCGCGCCCGCAGGCGGCTCGCTCTCGGTCAACCCGTACTCGAGCTCGCTGACGATCGGGATCTCGTCGGTCGCCTTCACGGACGGCGGCTCGGGTATCGCCTCGAACGTGATCACGCGCTCCGACCCGCTTGCGCCGAGCGGGCCTGGCAGCTGCCCGGCCACCGGCTATGTCGACACCGGCGCAAACGTCGTCTCCGGCGCGACCGACACGGTCCCGACTGACGGCCGGTGCTACCAGTACACGCTGACCGCCAAGGATGCCGTCGGCAACGTCGCCTCGGTGAGCACGATCGTTCTCGTCGACACGACCGGGCCGACCGGCGGCTCGATCCAGTACTCCGACGGCGTCTCGAGCCTCGACGCCGTGTCGGTCAACTGGGACTCGGGCACCGACGCCGAATCCGGCATCTCCCAGATCCTCGTCCAGCGCGCAGCGGCGACGCTCTCCGGCTCGACGTGCGGCGCCTTCTCGAGCTTCTCGACGATCATCACGAACCCCGCCAGCAGCCCGATCAGCGACTCGACCGTCTCGGTCGGCAACTGCTACGAGTACCAGCTCGTCGTCACGAACGGCACCGGCCTGACGACGACATACGGCTCGTCCTCGATCGCCGAGATCGTCAACGGCTCGCCGATCGCGCTCGCCCCCGGCGCCTCGAGCGGCGCGTACCTGGCCGGAACGACGCTCTACCTCGGTCCGGGCGGCGGCACCTTCCAGCTCCAGCTGACGGGCACGGGCCAGAACGGCGTCACGACCGCGACCTGGCAGGGCAAGGGCTCCTCCGGCGCGCTGACGAGCAGCCCCGCCGCCGACTTCGCGGCGAGCTCGGCGCCGTTCATCTCCGGCACGTACACGTGGAGCGGCGGCGGCATCGGCGACTCGATCCAGGTGACCCGCGACCCGACCGCGACCGTCGACACGCTCAACGTGCAGTCCGACACGACCGCGCCGACCGGTTCGATCACCTACGCGAACGGTGTATACGGAAGCGCCTCCGTGCCCGTGACGACGTCGGCCTCCGATGCCGACTCGGGCGTCGCGACCACGCAGGTGCAGCGCGCGCAGACGACCTTCACCGGCGCGACGTGCGACACGGCCAACTGGTCGGGCTTCTCGAACGTGACGCTCGCCGGCGGGGTCGACAACACCGTGTCCGGCGGCCACTGCTACCAGTACCAGCTCGTCGTGACCGACAACGTCGGCAACTCGGCGACGATCAACAACGCGAACGTGGCTGAGATTCCCGACGTGACGCCGCCGACGTTCGTCTCCGCCTCGACCAACGCAACGGGCACGCAGCTCACGGTCAACATGAGCGAGCCGCTCGACTGCACGGCAACGACGCCTGCAAGCGCGTTTCTCGTCACGTACAACGGCATCGCACAGCCGGCGCCGACCTCCCTCGCCTGCTCCGGCTCGACGATCACGCTCGGCCTGCCGACGTCGCCGAACAACGGCCAGACGGTGAAGACCACGTACACCGAGCCCGCGGCCTCCGGCGACCGGATCCGCGACCTCGCGGTGCCGTCCGAGAACGCGACCACGAGCTTCGGCCCGGTGACCGTGGTGAACAACACCACCGACACGACGCCGCCTGTGCTGAGCAGCGCCACCGTCGACGCCGCCACCCTGACGCTCGCCTTCAGCGAGGCGCTCGCCGGTGCGGCACCCGACGGCAGCGCCTTCACCGTCAGCGTGGACGGCCACCAGATCCTCGTCACCGGCGCGGTCCTCAGCGGCAACGTCGCGACCTTGACCCTGGCGCAAGCCGTCGCGAGCAGCGACACGGTCGCGGTCTCCTACGCCGTGCCCGCATTGAACGCGCTGCACGACGCGGCGACAAACGACGTCGCGCCGTTCGCCGTCACCGCGACGAACCAGACGCCGATCGTCGTCCCGCCTGCGGGCGGCGGCGCGGGCATCACCGCCCCCACGCTCGTCTCCGCCTCGCCGCAGGACGGTTCGACAGTCGTCTCGGTCGCCGCGATCACGCTGAATGCCAACCAGTCGGTCAACTGGACGGGCATGACCGTCGCACGGCCTGACGGCTCCACGACCGCCCTCGATCCGCGAACGGGCCAGAGCGAGACCTGGACGTTCGCCACGAGCACCCCAGGCCTCTACATCGTCACCGGCACGCTCGGCGCGGGCGGCCAGTCGCAGAGCATCCTCTCCCACTTCACGATCTGGGCACCACCGGCGACGAGCGCGAGCGGGACCGAGGCGGTGGCCCCGCCCGTGGAGAAGAACGCCGTGCCGCAGCTCGCCGACTCGCTCACGGCTGCGGACGGCAACACGCTGTTCAGCTGGCCGATGAATACGTTCGGCGACGCGGTCGTGATCCAGATCGCGCCAACGGCGGCGAGCGCCGTCACCGGCATTCCCGACGGCAGCGTCGTCGTCGATGTCACAGCGTTCATGCGCAGCAACCACGCCCCCGTCACGAACCTCGGCCAGGTCGCCGACATCCAGTTCCCCCACGCGCCCGAGGGCTCGACACCGATGACGTCCCAGGACGCGAAGTCGTGGCGGACGATCACGCAGCTGCCGACCTTCAACCTTCCCGCCGGCCAGACCGACGGCTGGTTCCGCGACTCCGACGGAACCGTCCACGTGCTCACACGGCACCTGACCTTCTACGCCCTGGCGGTGCACCCGGCCGCGACGAAGCTCGCACTGAGCATCCTGACCGCCCGGCGTCTCTGGATCGACGATCGCACCTTCGTCGCGGTGCGGCTCGCGTTGACCGCTCCTGCACGTGTGACCGGCTCGTTCGTCGGCCCCAACGGCAGGAAGGTCCCGGGCCAGACGATCAAGACACCCACTCGGCACGCCGGAATCACCATCCTGCGCGTTCCGCTGCACGTCACGAAGCCGGGCGTCTACCGGCTCCAGATGCACGCCGACGGGATCGGCCAGGTCGCGAACCGTACGGCGAGGATCGCCTTCGTGAAGCGCCGTCCCACGTCGCCGCTGTGGCAGGTCGTGCGTCCGCTCCGGATCGTCGTGATCCACGGCGCCCGGGCCGGCACGGCCGGCCTGAGCTCTGCCCTCGGCCGCGGCTATCTCGTCCGGACGCTCGCCGACTCGGAGCTCTACACCGCCGTCGATCCGACGTCGGGCACCGCGGGGGCCGCCGTCGTCGTCGATCTCGGCACCGTCCCGATGCAGACGCTGATCGGGCTCCACGCCCTGCTCCCAGAGGTGAAGATCGTCGGCCTGACGAACGACCCGGCCGTTGCCGCGTACGCCCGCACGATCGGCGTCGACGCCGTCCTCGGCCGCTCGGCCTCCGGCGCGGAGATCGCCGGCGTGATCGTCAAGGCGCTCCGCCAGTCCTAACCGCCCGGGCGCCAGAGCGGCTCGTCGACGCCCCGGAGGACGTTGGCCGCGCGGGCGAGGATGAACAGCAGATCCGCGAGCCGGTTGAGGTAGACGGGCGCAAGAGGATTGACGCCGACCGAGGCTGCTGCGGCGAGAACGGTGAGCTCGGCGCGGCGGTTGACGGCACGCGCCACGTGCAGGCGCGCCGCTGCCTCGGAGCCGCCGGGCAGGACGAAGCTCTTGAGCTCCGGCAGCGGCCCGTTGAGCTCGTCGCAGAGCTGCTCGAGGCCGTCGATCAGCGGCTGTTTCACCCGCAGGCGCTCGTCGGGGCCGGCGTAGGGGACACAGAGGTCCGCCCCGACGTCGAAGAGCTCGTTCTGGATCCGTCGCAACGGCACGCGCAGCTCGGCCGGAAGGTCGGACGCGGTGAGCGCCAGCCCGAGCTGCGAGTTGAGCTCGTCCACCGCGCCGAACGCCGCGATCCGGGGGTCGAGCTTCGACACGCGCGCGCCGTCGCCGAGGCTCGTCTCGCCCGAGTCGCCGCCCCGTGTGTAGATGCGGGTGAGGCGAACGGGCTCGTCGCGGCGGCGGGTCACGAACCGTAGATTAGGCCTGGCCCTGAGCCATCGAGCGCTGCTGGAGGCCGAGGATCGAGCGGGCGATCACCAGACGCTGGATCTCGCTCGTCCCCTCGTAGATCTCGGTGATCTTCGCGTCGCGGTAGTAGCGCTCGACGGGAAACTCCCTCGTGTAGCCGTAGCCGCCGAGAACCTGGATCGCCTCGGCGGTCTGGCGGCGCGCCATCTCCGACGCGAACAGCTTCGCCTTCGCGCCCGCCTCGGTGTGCGGCTCGCCGCGCTCCTTCAGCGTCGCCGCGTGGTAGACGAGCAGCCGGGCGGCGTCGATCTCCGTCGACATGTCGGCGAGCTTGTGCTGGATCGCCTGGAACTCGGCGATCGCGTGGCCGAAGGCGTGGCGCTCCTTCGCGTACTCGCGGGCGACGTCGTACGCCGCCTGCGCGATCCCGAGCGCCTGGGCCGCGATTCCGATCCGGCCGCCGTCGAGGGTCTGCATCGCGACCTGGAAGCCCTTGCCCTCCTCGTGCAGCAGCCGGTCGCGGCCCGCGTGCGCACCCTCGACCACGAGGTCGCTCGTGACGGACGAGTTGAGGCCGAGCTTCTCCTCGTCACGGGTGATCCGGACGTGCTCCGCGTCGAGGACAAAGGCACTGACGCCGCCCGGCCCCGGCGTCTCCGGATCGGTGCGGGCGAAGAGCAGGAACGTGCCGGCGTGGCGCCCGTTCGTGATCCATTGCTTCGCACCCGTGATCAGCCAGCCGTCGCCGTCGGGCTCCGCGCGCGTGCGCAGCGCACCGGCGTCCGATCCGGCGTCCGGCTCGGTCAGCGCGAACGCCCCCAGCTGCTCGCCGGCAGCGAGCGGCGGGATGAAGCGCGACCGCTGCTCGTCCGTCCCCCAGGTCAGGAGCGGCAGCGTCACCGCGCTCGTGTGCACGGCGACGGTGACGCCGACGCCGGCATCGGCGCGTGAGAGCTCCTCGAGCACGAGGATGTAGGAGAGGAAGTCGGCGCCCGCTCCGCCGTACTCGGCCGGGACGCACACTCCCATCAGCCCCAGCCCGGCGAGCTTCGCGAACACCTCGCGCGGGAAGCGGTGCTCCCGGTCCCACTCCGCGGCGTGCGGCTCGATCTCCTGTCGTGCGAACTCCCGCGCGAGCCCCTGGATCTCCTTCTGCTCCGGGGCGAGCTCGAAATCCACGGTCGGGACTATAGTGACGAGGTGGAGCGGCTGGCCGCCCTCGGAGCCGCGCTCGCCGTGGCGGCGGCGGGCTCGGGCGCAGCGCTCGCGACGACGGGTTCCCCGTCGCCCGCGGCAGTCGTGCGCGCATGGAGCAAGGCTCTGAATGCGAACGACAACCGGGCGGCCGGGGAATTGTTCGCGAGGAACGCGCGCGTCGTCCAGGGGCCACTCGACGCTGTCCTCCCGACGCAAGCGCTCGCCGTTGTATTCAACAGCTCGCTGCCGTGCGCGGGCCGGATCGTGGCGATGACGGTGAAAGGCGAACGCGTCGTCGCGACGTTCGTGCTGGGCCACCGGCCGAAGCACACGTGCGACGGCCCCGGCCAGAAGGCGGCCGCGCTCTTCGTCGTCCACGAGGGGAGGATCGTCCTCTGGGAGCAGGTCGCAGTGCCGGCGGCGAGCGGGCCGACGGCGTAGCTCAGTACGTGTAGAAGCCCCGCCCCGACTTGCGCCCCAGCCGGCCTGCCTGCACGTATTGGCGGAGGAGCGGGCAGGGCGCGTACTTCGGGTCGCCGAGTCCCCGGTGGAGCACCTCCATGATCGCGACGCACGTGTCGAGCCCGATCAGGTCGGCGAGCGCGAGTGGGCCCAGCGGGTGCGCGAAGCCGAGCCGCGCGATCGTGTCGATCGCCTCGGGCTCGGCGACCCCCTCGAGCAGCGCGTACGCGGCCTCGTTGATGAACGGCATCAGGATGCGGTTCGAGACGAAGCCGGGCAGGTCGCGCGCCTCCGCGGGCGTCTTGCCGAGCTCGCCGGCGAGCTGGACGATCGCCTGCGCCGTCTCGTCCGAGGTCTCGAGACCTCGGATCACCTCGACAAGCTTCAGCACCGGCACGGGATTGAAGAAGTGCATGCCGATCACCCGGTCGGGCCGGGAGGTCACGGCGGCGAGCGAGGTGATCGGGATCGACGACGTGTTCGATGCGAGAATCGCCGCAGGAGGCAGGAGTGCGTCGGCGCGCCGGAAGATCTCCTCCTTCACGCGCGCCTCCTCCACGACCGCCTCGATCAGGAGGTCGGCCGGAACGAGCCCGTCGGCAGGCTCCACGCGCGCGAGCACCTCTTCGGGATCGGCACCGCCTTTCTCGGCGAGCTTCTCGAGGCTCCTGCGCATCGTGCCGAGGCCGCGCTCCAGGGCGCCCGGCGCAGCGTCGTACAGCGAGACGCGTCGCCCGGACGCCGCGACGACCTGCGCGATCCCGCCGCCCATCTGACCTGCGCCGACGACGAGGACGTGCTCGAAGGCCATGCACGGAGGCTATCTCGCCGAGACGCGCCAGTTCGTCGTGTCGACGACCCGCCACGTGCGGCCGTCGTGCCGCCTCACCACGAGCGACGTCCCTTTCAACGCAAGCGTGAACTCGAAGACCGGAGTCTGATCGGTCGCCCTCCAGGGCAGGCCGATGCAGTGCGCGATGCCGTCGACCGTGTCGAGCGCGTGGATGAACGGGTAGCCGCCGGGGTTTGCGTACAGGGTGTACGCCCAGCGGCCGTCTGCGGTCGAGACCCGGTCGACGGCCCAGCCCTGCATGACCCAGCTCTTCTGCGTCTTGTCGGCGATCCGCCCTGGCATGAGCGTGTGCGTCGCCAGGTCGTAGGCACGCACGACGTAGTGCTGGACGTCCTGCGCCGACGTGTGCTGGATCAGGTAGAGCCTGGAGGCATCCGGCGAGAGCGCGTCGAAGCCGAACGTGCCTCTGAGTGTGATCGAGTCCCGCGTGGCGAGATCGTGCGCGTCGAGGATGACGAAGCTCGAGGTCTTCTCGATGCCGACGTTCTGGAGCACGAACGCGCTGCCGTCGTGGAAGAGCCCCGCGGCCAGACCCGACTGCGTGACGGTGGGGATCCCGTACGCGCCAGCGATGGTCCGCTTCTCGAGGGTGGCGCCTCCGCTCGTCCCGATAGCCGAGACGATCGTGTCGGCGCCGGCCTTCTGGGCGACGAAATGGACGGAGCCGTCGAGGCTGAGGAGGCCGCTCCCGCCCTGGACGGCGAACGGCGCCGGATAGGCGGCGAAAGCGACAGGAACGAGGGCGAGCCCGGCGACGGCGGCGAGCAGGACGGCGAGGCGGCGGAACATCACTCCTCCTTGGACGCTGACGGGGTGTTACACCGCCGGCGCCGAAACGGGTCCAGCGACGGCGGAGGAGGAGCCCGGCGCACGTTACACGTTGGTACTTGCGGGTTTCGGAGCCTCAGACGTCGATCAGGATCGCGTCGCCCTGGCCGCCGCCGGAGCAGATGGCGGCGAGGCCGAGACCGCCGCCCTCACGGCGGAGCTCGTGCACCATCGTGGCGAGGATGCGGCCGCCGCTCGCGCCGATCGGATGTCCGAGCGCGATCGCACCGCCGTTCACGTTCACCGTCTCCGGGTCGGCGCCGAGAAGCTCGACGGAGTTGACGGCCACCGACGCGAACGCCTCGTTCACCTCCACCCGCCGCACGTCGGCGATCGTCCTGCCCGCCCGCTCGAGCGCCATCGATCCCGCCTTCGCAGGCGTGCGCGCGAGATAGGCGAACTCGTCGGCGACGTACCCCTGCGCGACGACGGTCGCGAGCGGCTCGAGGCTCCGCCGCCGCGCGAAGTCCTCGGAGCAGACGACCACGCACGAGGCGCCGTCGTTGACGCCGGGCGCGTTGCCGGCCGTCGTCGTCCCGTCGGGATCGAACACCGGCTTCAGCGCGGCGAGCTTCTCGTACGTCGTGTCGCGCCGGACGGACTCGTCGGCCGAGACGTCGCCGACCGCGACGAGCTCGTCGTCGAAGCGACCCGCGTCCTGCGCCGCCGCTGCGCGCTCCTGCGAGCGCAGTGCCCACCGATCCTGGTCCTCGCGCGAGATTCCGAGCTCGCGGGAGACGAAGGACGCCTGCTGCACCATGTGCCGCCCGTCGAACGACGACGTGAGCCCGTCATGCGTCATCAGGTCGATGAGCGTGCCGTCGCCGAGCCGGTAGCCGAAGCGGGCCCGGTCGAGGATGTACGGCGCATTCGACATCGACTCCATCCCGCCGGTGACGACGATCTCGGCGTCGCCGGCGCGGATCATCGAGTCGGCGATCTCGACGGCGCGGATCGACGAGGCGCACACCTTGTTGATCGTGTCGGCGGGAACCTCGATCGGGATGCCGGCGCCGACCGCGGCCTGGCGCGCCGGCGCCTGGCCGGCACCGCCCTGGAGCACCTGGCCCATGATCACGTAATCGACCTCGCGACCCTCGAGGCCAGCCCGCTCGAGCGCGGCACGGATCGCCGCTGCCCCGAGCTCCGTCGCGGCATGGTCCTTCAGCCCGCCGCCGAGGCGCCCGAAGGGCGTGCGTACCGCGGAGACGATCACCGTGCGGCCCACGGAGAGAGGGTAGCTCCCCGCTCAGGAGCCGAAGCTCGTACCCGCGTCGAGCCGGTGGGCGAAGGCGACGAGCAGCCGCACGACGGCCTCGACATCGTCGAGCTGCGCGGTCTCGATCGGCGTGTGCATGTAGCGGATCGGGATCGAGACGAGGCCGACCGCGACGCCCGTACGGCTGAGGTAGACCGCGTCGGCGTCCGTGTTCGTCTGCCCACGCGACACCTCGACCGCGATGGGGACGCCCTCCCGCTCGGCGGTCTCGACCAGCAGCTCGAAGACCCGCGGGTGCATCGACGCGCCGCGCGTGATCACGGCGCCCCCGCCGAGCCTGTGCTCCCCGTGATCCTCGGGATCGCCGCCGCGGACGTCGGTCGCGTGGGTCACGTCGACGGCGATCGCCACCGCAGGGCGGAGCTCGTAGGCGGCTGTGCGCGAGCCGGCGAAGTCGCCCACCTCCTCCTGGACGACGGCAACGCCTGCGACGTCGCCCGGGGCGCCGCCCGCGGCGGCGACGCGGCGCGCCACCTCGAGCGCGACGTACGAGCCGAGCCGGTTGTCCAAGGAGCGGGCTGCGATCCGGCCGTTTCGCAGCTCGAGCGGCGCGCCGGCGATCACGGCCGTGTCGCCGGGGCGCACGAGCGTGCGTGCCTCCGCTCCGTCCTTCGCGCCGACGTCGAGATAGAGGTCGTCGAACTCGAGCGGCTTGCGCTCCTCTCCGGCCTTGCGCTTCCGGTAGCGCGCACCGACGACGCCGGCGAGCGGTCCGTCGCGTGCGAGCACGTCGACGCGCTGACCCAGCATGACGTGGGGGTCGAAGCCGCCGAGCGCGCGTACGGCGATGAGACCGTCGTCGCCGGCGTGGGTGACGACCAGGCCGATCTCGTCTATGTGACCGACGACCGCGAGCAGCGGCCCGCCGGCCGTCCCGGGCACGCGCACCCAGGACGAGCCGAGCACGTTGCCCGACACCTCGCCGACGGCGGCGGCCGCGGCCCGCCAGACCCGCACGGCGAGCGCTTCCTGCCCCGACGGCGCAGGAGCATCGAGGAGCTGCTCGAGTGTCTCGGGGATCGTCATCGGCGCCGCACTCTATCCGCGCGCCGCGCCGGACCCGCCGCCGCCGGTCTATCGTCCCGGAGTGCGCCTCACCGCCCACGGCGACCTGTACGCCGTCGTCCGCCTCGACCCCGATGCGGAGGTGCCCGGGTGGGCGGGTGCCGGCCCGATCTCGTCGGTCACCAGGACCGCGTCGGAGCTCTCGGTCGTCTGCCGCGAGGCCGATGTGCCCGAGGCCGCGAGCGCGGAGCGGGGCTGGCGGCTGCTCGAGGTTGCCGGGCCGCTCGCCTTCACGCTCACGGGCGTCCTCGCCTCGCTCGTGGTGCCGCTCGCAGAGGCGGGGATCACGCTCTTCGCGCTCTCGACCTTCGAGACGGACTACCTGCTCGTCCGGGAGCGCGACCTCGGCCGCGCCTGCGACGCGCTCCGCGGCGCCGGCCACACCGTCGACGCGCCTTGACGCTCTCGGAGGCCGCGCATACGCTTGAAGGCGATGACTCCCGTTTCCCGCAGCCGGTGGGCCTGGCGCTCCGAGCGGGGCGGGAGCCTGCGCCTGCACTGACGCGCAGCACAACCCGTTCCGCTCTCGAGGTCTCCGCGGAGGCCTCGTTTTGTTTACCCACATGACCGTGACCACCGACATCGCCACCGACCTGCTGACCCCGCTCGGGGCATATCTGCGCCTGCGCGGGCGACCGGGCGGGCGCGGCGCGTTCCTGCTCGAGTCGGTGGAGCGAGGACGGCTCGGGCGCTACTCGTTTGTCGGCTGCGGCTCGCGGCTCGTCGACTTCGCGGGCGCGGAGCGGCGGGGCGAGCCCGTCGTCGGCTATCTCGGCTACGACGCCGTCGCGACGCTCGAGCCGACGGTGCCGCTTCCGCCGGACGGCCCGGACCTCCCCGAGAGCATGTTCGTCGTGCCGGAGCAGCTCGTGCGCTTCGATCATGCGCGCGGCGTCGCCCAGGTGCTCGCCGGGGACGGAGACGAGCTCGCGCGCGTCCTCGCCGAGCCGCAGCCGGAGCTCGCACGTGGCACGGGCGCCCGCGGCCCGCTCCGGCGCTTCCCCGAGCGCGGCGAGCACCTGCGCCGCGTCGAGCGTGCGAAGGAGCACATCCGCGAGGGCGACGTCTTCCAGGTCGTCGTCTCGCAGCGGGCCGAGCGCCCGACCTCCGCCTCCGCGGCCGAGCTCTACCGGGCGCTGCGCCGGGTCAACCCGTCGCCCTATCTCTTCCTGCTCGAGCTCGACGACCTCGCGCTCGTCGGCAGCTCGCCCGAGACCGTCGTCAAGTGCGAGGGCTCGCGCGCGGCGCTCAACCCGATCGCGGGCACGATCGCGCCGGGAGAGGGAGACGCGGAGGCGCTGCTCGCGTCGGAGAAGGACCGCGCGGAGCACGTGATGCTCGTCGACCTGGGCCGCAACGACCTCTCGCGCGTCTGCGTGCCGGGGTCGGTGCGCGTCGAGCGGTTCATGACGTCCGAGCGCTACTCGCACGTCACGCATCTCGTCTCCGAGGTCGTCGGAGAGCTACGCGACGGGTGCACGCCCTTCGAGCTGCTGCGCGCCTGCTTCCCGGCCGGCACCGTCTCCGGCGCGCCGAAGGTGCGCGCGATGCAGATCGTCTCCGAGCTCGAGGGCTATCGGCGCGGGATCTACGCGGGGGCGGTCGGGTACGTCTTCCCGCAGCGGCGCGAGCTCGACACCTGCATCGCGATCCGCACGCTCGTCCTGCGCGACGGCGTCGCGCACCTGCAGGCGGGCGGCGGCATCGTCGCCGACTCCGATCCGGCCGCCGAGCATCAGGAGTGCCTGAACAAGCTCGGTGCGCTGGAGGCCGCCATCGAACTGGCGGAGGAGGAGCAGCGTCCATGATGCTGTTGATCGACAACTACGACTCGTTCACGTACAACCTCGCGCATCTGTTCGGTGCGCTCGGCGTCGAGGTGAGGGTACTGCGCAACGACGAGATCGATGCGGACGGGGCCGTGCGACTCGCGCCCTCGCACCTCGTCGTCTCCCCCGGCCCCGGGCGGCCCCCCGCTGCCGGCGCGTCGCTCGAGATCGTGCGCCGGCTCGGCTCCGGCACGCCGACGCTCGGCGTCTGTCTCGGCCATCAGGCGATCGTCGAGGCCTTCGGCGGCGAGGTCGGTTACGCGCGCGAGCTGCTGCATGGCAAGGCGAGCCCCGTGCATCACGACGGCTCGGGCCTCTTCGCCGGCCTGCCGGAGCCGTTCGACGCCGGCCGCTATCACTCGCTCGCGGCGACCCGCCTGCCGGACGAGCTCGTCCCGACGGCGTACGCGGACGACGGCGAGGTGATGGCCGTGCGTCACCGGACGCTGCCGATCGTCGGCGTGCAGTTCCACCCGGAGTCGGTGCTGACACCGGACGGACCTGCGCTCGCGCGCAACTTCCTGGAGGGGCGTCTTTGATCCAGGAGACGGTCTCACGCCTGCTCGACGGGCACGATCTCTCGCGCGCGGACGCGCACGAGGCGATGAACGAGATCATGCGCGGCGACGCGACGCAGGCGCAGATCGCCGGCTTCCTCGTCGCACTTCGTGCGAAAGGCGAGACCGCGGACGAGATCGCCGGCTGCGCGGAGGCGATGCGAGAGCACGTGCTGCACGTGCGCCCGCAGCGCACCGATCTCGTCGACATCGTCGGCACGGGCGGCGACGGCGCGAACACGTACAACATCTCGACCGCGGCCGCGCTCGTCGCCGCGGCGGGCGGCGCGGCCATCGCGAAGCATGGCAACCGGGCCGCGTCGTCGGCGAGCGGCTCCGCCGACGTGCTCGAGGCGCTCGGCTTCCGGCTCGACCTGCCCCCTGAGCGGATCGAGCGGTCGATCGACGAGCTCGGGTTCGGCTTCCTGTTCGCCCAGGCCCACCATCCGGCGATGAGGCACGCCGCACCGGTACGCCGCGAGCTCGCGACGCGCACCGTCTTCAACGTCCTCGGCCCGCTCACGAACCCCGCCGGAGCCCGCGCCCTGATGCTCGGCGTCTACTCGCCCGGCCTGACGCGGACGCTTGCCGAGGCGCTCGTCCAGCTAAACGCGAGCCGGGCCTACGTCGTCCACGGAGCCGCTGGGATCGACGAGCTCTCGCCGTGCGGCCCCAACCTCGTGTGCGAGGTCGAGAACGGCGCCGTGCGCGAGTACGAGCTCGACCCGCGCGACCTAGGCGTCGACCGCTGCGATCCCGCCGAGCTCCGCGGCGGCGACGCACAGAGCAACGCGCGGGCGCTCCGTGCGGTGCTGGCGGGCGCCGACGGCGGCCACCGCTCGGCGGTGCTCCTCAACGCCGCCGGTGGGATCGCCGCCGCAGGGCGGGCGAAGGATCTGCGCGAGGGCCTCGAGGTCGCTCGCCGGGCGATCGATTCCGGCGCCGCGGCGGAGCGGCTCGACGAGCTGGTCGCGTTCACACACGAGGCGGCGGCGTGAGGTTCGCCGACGCCCTCCGGCAACCCGGGCTCTCGGAGATCGCCGAGTTCAAGCGCCGCTCGCCGTCGGCGGGCGACATACGCCCGGGCGCGCGCATCGAGGAGGTGGTGCCGTGCTACGCCGAGAACGGCGCGCGCGCGATCTCCGTCCTCGTCGACGCCGCGTTCGCCGGCACGGTCGACGACCTCCGCGCGGCCCGTGCCTTGACCGACGTGCCGCTCCTCGCGAAGGGGTTCTTCTCGACCGAGGAGCACCTGCGCGAGCTTCGCGAGGCTGGCGCCGACGCCGCCCTGCTGATCCTGCGCGACCTCGACGACGAGACCTGTGCGCGGCTGATGCGCTACGCCGCCGAACTCGGCCTCGACACGCTCGTCGAGGCTCACGACATGGACGAGCTGGCCCGCGCAACGCGACTCGACGCGCCGGTGATCGGCGTGAACGCGCGCGATCTCTCCACCTTCCGCATCGACCGTCGCGCGCAGCTCGAGCTGGTGTCGCTTGCGTCTGGCCTTCGTGACACCGTCGTGATCGCCGAGAGCGCCGTCCACACACGCGCTCAGGCGGCGGCCGCGGAGCTCGCGGGGGCAGACGCGATCCTCGTCGGGACGTCGGTCATGCAGGCGGCCGACCCCGGCGCAAAGCTGCGCGAGCTGCTCTCGCGTCCGCTCGTGAAGGTGTGCGGGCTGACCCGACAGGAGGACGTCGACGTCGCGGTCGAAGCGGGCGCCGACATGCTCGGCTTCATCCTCGTCGAGAAGTCGCCGCGCCGCGCTCCGGCCGTCCTCGACGTTCCGGCCACGGCACTCTCCGTCGCCGTCTTCGTCGGCAAGGCCGAGGAGACCGGCGCCGACCTCGTCCAGCTGTATCCCGAGGACGGCGGTACCGTCCGCGGCCGCCACGCGCTGCTCATGCGCAACCGCGAGCCGGTCGCACTCGTCCTCGACCAGCCCTGGCAGGGGAGCGACCCGGCGCACTGGGAGAACGCCGCTGTGGCCGAGGGCCGTGTCGTGCTCGCCGGCGGGCTCGGCCCGGAGAACGTGCGGGCGGCGATCGAGGCGGTGCGCCCGTGGGGCGTCGACGCGTCGTCGTCGCTCGAGAGCGCACCGGGGATCAAGGATCACGCACGCGTCCGCGCCTATGTCGAGGAGGCACACCGATGAGCACGACGACGTTCGGCACGTACGGCGGCCGCTACGTTCCCGAGACGCTGATCCCGGCGCTCGACGAGCTGGAGCGCGGCTGGCGCGAGGCGCTCGCCGACGATGCGTTCCACGCCGAGCTCCACGGCCTGCTCACCTCGTACGCCGGCCGGCCGACGCCGCTCACGCTGTCCGAGCGCTTCGCCCCCGGCAAGCGCATCCACCTGAAGCGCGAGGACCTCCTCCATACGGGCGCGCACAAGCTCAACAACGCCCTCGGCCAGGCCGTGCTCGCCCGCCGGCTCGGCAAGCACCGCATCGTCGCGGAGACCGGCGCGGGGCAGCACGGCGTCGCGACCGCCACCGTCTGCGCGCGGTTCGGTCTCGAGTGCGTCGTCTACATGGGCGAGGAGGACATGCGCCGGCAGCGCCCGAACGTCGAGCGGATGTTCCTGCTCGGAGCCGAGGTACGCCCCGTCGACTTCGGCACGAAGACGCTGAAGGAGGCGACGAGCGAGGCGATCCGCGACTGGATCACGAACGTCGAGACGACGCACTACCTGATCGGATCGTGCGTCGGGCCGGCGCCGTATCCCGAGCTCGTCGCAGAGCTCCAGTCGGTGATCGGACGCGAGGCGCGCGAGCAGCTGCTCGCGGTGGAGGGGAGACTGCCGGAGGCCGTCGTCGCCTGCGTCGGCGGCGGCTCGAACGCGATCGGGATCTTCCACGGGTTCCTCGACGACTCCGCCGTGCGGCTCGTCGGCGTCGAGGCTGCGGGCGCTGCATCTCTCGGGACGGGGCGTCCGGGCGTGTTGCACGGCGCCCGCTCGTCCATCCTCGCCGACGAGGACGGGCAGATCGCGGACGCGCACTCGATCTCCGCGGGACTCGACTACCCCGGGGTAGGGCCGGAGCACGCGTACCTGCGCGACTGCGGCCGTGCCGAGTATGTCTCTGCGACGGACGCGGAGGCGCTCGCCGCTTTCCGCGACCTCGCGCGCACCGAAGGGATCATCCCCGCGCTCGAGCCTGCCCATGCCCTGGCGCGCGCCCGCGAGCTCGACGCGGACCTGATCCTCGTCTGCCTCTCCGGCCGCGGCGACAAGGATCTCGACGAGGCGCTCTCCGCTCTGGAGCGTCCGTGAGCAAGACGCTGGTCGTCTACCTCATGTCGGAGCCGCTGACGCCGGAGCTCGCACGCGCGGCGGTCGAGGGCGGCGCGGACATCGTCGAGCTCGGCTTCCCGTTCTCCGACCCGCTCGCCGACGGGCCGGTGATCCGGCGTGCCGCCGAGCGCGCCCTCGCGCGGGGAATGCGGACACGCGCCTGCCTGGACGTGCTCGCGCAGACGCACGCGCTCGTCCCGGACACGCCGCTCGTGCCGATGACGTACTCGTCGCTGCTCGAGGCGTACGGCTGGGAGCGCTTCGCCGAGGACGTGCACGCTGCCGGCGGCGCGAGCATGATCGTCGCCGACCTGCCCGCGGGCGAACGGCCGGAGGTGCGTCGCGTCCAGCTCGTGGCGCCGACCTCGACCGACGAGCGCATCCGCCTCGCCGGTGCGCAGACGGACGGCTGGCTCTACCTCGTCACCCTCACCGGGACGACGGGTGCGCGCGGCGAGCTCTCCCCTTCCCTGCCGGGCCTCGTCGAGCGCGCCCGCAGGCTCGTCGACGTTCCGCTCTACGCCGGCTTCGGCATCTCGACCCCAGACCACGCGCGCGCCGTCGCTGCGCTCGCGGACGGCATCGTCGTGGGCTCACGCGCGCTCGAGGTCGCCGAGGACGGCCCCGAGGCGCTCCGCGACTACGTCGCCTCGCTCCGCGCCGCGCTCGACGCCGCGTAGAGTCGACGGCACCGGCAGGTGCAGCGCGAAGATCGTCCCCCGCCCCCGCCGCTCGACGCTGCAATGCCCGCCGTGAGCCTTCGCGATCGCGTCGACGATCGCGAGGCCGAGCCCGACCCCGCCGCGCGCGCGCGTCCGGGCGTCGTCCCCGCGTGCAAATCGCTCGAAGATTCGGTCGAGCGCATCCGGCGGGACGCCGCAGCCTTCGTCAGCGACCTCGATCACGATCTCGCCGCCGATCGCGCGGGCGCGGAGCTCGATCACTTCGCGGGGCTCCGTGTACTTGACCGCGTTCTCGAGCAGCGCGTCGAGCGCATCACGTAACGCTTCCGCATCGATGGCGATCACTCCCGCAACGTCGAGGTCGAGCCGCCAGGCGCGGGGGGCGACCTCCGACCAGCGCATGAACACGTCTTCGAGGAAGCGGTCGACGTCGACCTCGACGTAGTCGAGGAAGTCCGGATGCTCGGCCGCGGCCAGCAGCAGCAGGCGCTCGACGATCCGCTCGATGCGGGCCAGCTCGTCGAGCGCGACGTCGAGCTCCGGCGCCTCGGATTCTTCGCGGCGCAGCAGCTCGAGATGACCTCGCGCGATCGTCACCGGCGTCCGCAGCTCGTGCGAGGCGTCGTGCAGGAACCGCCGCTGCCGCTCCAGCAACGCCGCACGCGTCTCGGCCACGTTCTCGACGTCGCGCAACGCTGCCCGCCGCCGCTGCGCCTGCCAGACCATCGCGGCGAAGATCGTGCCCAGGAACGGCACCCCGATCAGCCTGCCCCACATCTCGTCTTCGTCGAAGTGCCCCATGAGCACGACGGCGATGACCGCCGTGGAGAGGGATGCGAGCACGATCGCTGCGGTTCGGACGGGCCAGAGCCTGACGCTGTAGACGAGCGCAAGGCTGATCCAGATCAGGTCGTAGGGCAGCCGCACCCACTCCGGCCAGACGAGCATCACGAGCAGGTTCGCGAGCGCGAACGCGGCCCAGGCGACCTCGATCCAGTTACGCCGCAGCCAGGCGGTAGCCCGCATGCCGGATCGTCTCGATGGGTGCCTCCGGGCCGAGCTTCCGCCGCAGCCTGCGCACGCAGACGTCGACGACGTTCGAGCCGGGATCGAAGTCGTAACCCCAGACCTCGGCGAGCAGCCGCTCGCGGCTGATCACCTCGCCCGCGTGGAGCAGCAGGTGGTGGAGGAGCCGGAACTCGCGGTCGGAGAGGTCGGTGACGAGCTCGCCGATCCGGGCCTGCCGCCGAGCGAGATCGAGCACGACTCTCCCGGCGCTCAGCACGTGCTCGTCCTCGACCCGCTGCGGGCCGCGCGCATGCACCCGCACGCGCGCGAGCAGCTCGTCCAGCGAGAACGGCTTCGCCACGTAGTCGGTCGCACCGACCTCGAAGCTCTTCAGCTTCGTGTGCAGGTCGGTGCGCGCCGAGAGGATGAGCACGGGGAGCTGCGGACGGGCGCGGTGCAGCTCCTGGAGGACCTGGAGGCCGCTCAGGCCCGGGAGCATGAGGTCGAGCACGACGAGGTCCCAGTGCCCGGCCAGCGCGAGCGCGAGCCCGTCATGGCCGGTCTCGGCGGCCGTGACCTGGTAGCCCTCGGCATCCAGCCCGCGGCGCAGGAATGCCTGGATCCGAACTTCGTCTTCGATGACGAGGATCTTCATCGTGTCGCGCTGCGGCCGCCGAAGGCCCGACTGTACCGCCGCTGTGGATGACCTGTAAATGACGCGGCTGTGACAAGTTCGTCATCTTGGTGCGCCCTGGACGGGGATGCGATACACACCGTCCGGATGCGCGGGACGACCTGGAAGCTCCTCGGCGTAGCTGTGTGCGTCGCGGCGGCGGGCGTCCTGATCGGCTTCTACGTCTCGGCGCTCACGCAGGAGAACGGGTCGCCGAGCTACAGCGTCCCCGTGCAGACGTCGAACGGGCACCCCGTCGTCCACCTGACCATCGAGACGGTCGCGGCGGTCGGCCCGAAGCTGAGCCCCGGCAGCCCCGACTTCGTCTCGTACCTGATCATGGAGAAGGGGCAGTGGAAGCGGGACACCGTCTGGCGCGTCCCGGCGAACGCGACCGTCCACGTGACGATCTACCAGTTCGACGGCGACAGCGGCCTGCGTAACCCGTATCTCGCCCGGCCGGAGGGCATCGACGGCAACGTCGAGATGGTCGACGGCAAGCCGCTGGACGCGATCGACCCCGCCGACGCGTCGCACACGTTCGCGGTGCCGGCATACCACCTGATCGTCCCGCTTCCGGGCGTTGCCGACAACGCGAAGAACCAGTGCGGGTATGCGCCGTGCGCGATGTCCAACGCGCATCACACCATCACGTTCACCTTCCACACCGGCGCGAAGGGCCATTATCGCTGGCAGTGCTTCGTGCCCTGCGCGGCAGGCTGGCTGTACGGGTTCGGCGGACCGATGCAGACGATCGGCTACATGGACGGGTTCCTCAACGTCGTCTAGCGGATGAGCGCTCCTCCCCACACACCGCAGCCGGGCAGCGGCTGGACCGTCCATGCGAAGCGCGTGCTCGTCGCGTGGATCGTGCTGAGCGCGGTCGCGACGCCGCTCGTCTGGTTCCTGCTCGGCCCGGCGCTCCCGCCCGGCAAGGGCAGCGTGCAGGCGGCCGGGCAGGTGTTCGACAACACCGTCCTCGTGGCGTTCGTGACGCCGATCATCAGCCTCCTCGTCGTGTTCTTCGTCTACGTCCTGACGCAGTTCCGCGCAGATCCCTCGGCCGAACTCGTCGACGGGCCGCCGATGCGGAACGACAGCACCGTGCAGACGACGTGGGTCGCCGTGACCTCGGTCGCCGTTCTCTTCCTCGCCGGCTTCGGCACCTATGAGCTCCTGAAGGACGGCGCAGGCGGTGGGCAAGGCCCGGCCCCGATCGCAAAGGTGTCCGGCCGCAACCTCCAGGTGCAGGTGATCGCCCAGCAGTGGGAGTTCACCTACCGCTACCCGTCCTACGGCGGTCTCGAGACATCGCAGCTCGTCCTACCTGCCGACACGACGGTCGAGCTCCACGTCACCTCGCTCGACGCGACGCACTCGTTCTGGGCGCTCCAGCTCGGCGTCAAGGCCGACGCGAACCCGGGCGAGGACAACATCGCGTACGTGCAGACGAAGGGAGCCCGGTCGTTCGACATCCACTGCGCCGAGCTCTGCGGCCTCTGGCACGGCTACATGTACGACACCGGCCACGTCGTCCCGGCGAGCCAGTTCACCGCCTGGATCAAGCAGCAGCAGCAGGTCTTCGCATCCGTCGCGAAGTACATGCCGAGGTACTCGACGATCTACTACCCGGACCCGCAGAGGAGAGGCGGATGAGCAGCATCGCGGTCGAGGCCCGTCCCCCCGTCTGGCGCCGCCTCGTCGGCTTCAACCTGCTGACGGGGATCCTGCTCGGGATCGTCGGCTGGTACGCGGGCTGGTACCTCGCGCACGCGATCCACGCGGCGAGCCTCGACTACTTCGCCGACATCGACTTCAACGAGCTGTCGATCGTCCTCGCCTACATCTTCGGGGTGATCGGCTTCCTCGTCGGGCTCGGCTTCCTCAACTACCCGTTCGCGCGCCTGCGCGGCTACCCGCCGACGCTGCGCGAGAAGGAGACCGGCGGGATCGGCCGCTACTTCGGCCTCTGCACCGACCACAAGGTCGTCGGCATCCAGTACCTGATCGGAATCGGCCTGTTCCTCTTCGTCGGCGGCCTCAACGCGATGCTGATCCGGGTCGAGCTCCTTCGCCCGAATCACCAGGTGTGGCCGGCGGGCACGTACCTGACGCTCGTGGGCATCCACGGGACGATGATGATGGGGATCATGACGAGCGGGATCCTCGGCCCGTTCGGCAACTACCTGATCCCGCTCCTCATCGGCGCCCGGCGGATGGCGTTCCCCCGCATCGAGGCGCTGACGTTCTGGATGCTGATGGCCGGCGGCGTGATCCTCGAGACGACGATCTTCTTCGGCGGCTTCCCGACCGGGTGGACAGGCTACGCGCCGCTGAACATCCAGGCGAACGCCGGGATGGACTGCTACATCATCTTCTTCGCGCTCGTCGGCATCTCGATGTGCCTGCTCGGGCTGAACATGATCGCGACGATCGTGACCATGCGCGCCCCGGGGCTGACGTGGACGCGGCTGCCGATCTTCGTCTGGGGCGTGCTGTCGACCTCCGCGCTGATGGTCCTGTCGGCGCCGGTCCTGATCGCGACGCTGCTGATGGCGCTGCTCGACCGCACCGCGCAGACGAACTTCTTCATCCCCTCCCAGGGTGGGAGTGCGTTCCTGTACGAGAACCTGTTCTGGTTCTTCGGGCATCCGGAGGTGTACATCCTCGCGCTGCCGGGATTCGGGATCGTGCTCGAGCTGCTGCCCGTCTTCGCGCGGAAGCCGCTCTGGGGTTATCGGCTCGCCGTCGCCGGAATGATGGGCGTGTCGCTGCTCTCCTTCTTCGTCTGGCAGCACCACCTGTTCGTGAGCGGCATCAATGCCGACGTGCGACCGTTCTACATCCTCTCGACGGAGCTGATCTCGATCCCCACCGGGTTCACGTTCCTCTGCGGGATGATGACCCTCTGGCGAGGCCGGATCCGGTACACGGTGCCGATGCTCTTTGCGCTCTCGTGGTTCTTCAACTTCCTGATCGGAGGGCTCACCGGCGTGTTTCTCTCGGACGCGCCGAGCGACGTGACGACGCACGGCAGCTTCTTCTCGATGGCCCACTTCCACTACACGATCATGGGCGGCCTCGTCTTCGCGTTCTTCGGCGGCATCTACTACTGGGTGCCGAAGATGACCGGCTTCCAGCTCAACGAGCGGCTGGGGAAGATGCATTTCTGGTCGATGTTCATCCTCTTCAACCTGACCTTCTTCCCGCTGTTCATCGCCGGCCTCCTCGGGCAGCCGCGCCGCGTCGTCACGTATCCGCAGAGCCTCCAGTTCCTCAACGACTGGGTCTCCGTCTGCGCGTTCCTGCTCGGCACGTCGATGCTGCTGTTCCTCTACAACTTCGTGAAGTCGCTCGTGTTCGACCGTATCCCCGCGCCGGCGAACCCGTGGGGCTCGAAGTCGATCGAGTGGCAGCTGCCGTCGCCGGTGCCCGTCCACAACTTCGACCGGATTCCCGTGTTCTCGGGTGACCCGTACGGCTACGGCGAGAGGTCGGCTCCGGTAGCGGTTCCCGCAGGCGCGCCGGCAGGAAGGGATTAGTGAATAGGGGCACTCGATGAGCGAACTGGCGCAACCCACCACCGAGTACGGGGTCGTCGAGAGCGAGCCTCCGGAGATCCTCGCCCGCAACCTCGCCTCCGCCGGCCATCTGCTGGCGAGCGCGACCGCGTTCTTCTTCCTCTGCTTCCTCTTCGCGTACTTCTATCTTCGCTCCCTCAACAACGCGCACCTCTGGCGGCCCAAGCACGTCGACCCGTCGACGACGTACGGCACGGTGATCGTGGCGTTGATCGTCGCGAGCGCCCTGCTCGTCCGGCTCGGGCTCGCCGACCACCGTGCAGACCGCCGGGACCAATGGCGCCTGAAGGGGCTGGCAGCCCTCGCGGCCGCGATCGCGGCGCTCGTCTTCCAGGTCGTCGCCTGGGCGGAGCTCCCCTTCGGGCCTGCCGACGGCGGCTTCGCGAGCGTCTACGTCGGCTGGACGGCGTTCCTGTTCCTGTTCGTGCTCATGACGGTCTACTGGCTCGAGACGACGCTGGCGACGTCCCTTCGCTACAGGAGCGTCCCGTTTGCCGGCACGCCGCAGCCGGGCGAGGCGTCGGGCGACCCGCACCGTACCGTCCACGACATTCACAACCCGCTCTCGCTCGTCCGGGCGGAACTGGTCGCGCTCAGCTTCTACTGGACATTCCTCGCCGGGATCTGCGTCCTCGCCTGGATCGTCCTCTACCTCATCTAGAGCGTGTCCGTGCCGCCCCTCGTCGTCTGTGCAGCGGCGGCGGCTCTCTACGCCCTCGGCGGACACGGCCGGGTCGGCAGCACGACTCGCGGGCGCCGGTGGCGGGAAGCATCGTTCTACACGGGCATGCTCTTCCTCCTCGTCGTGCTCGAGCCGCCGTTCGACCGCCTCGCGGACGAGTCGTTCTCGATCCATATGACGCAGCACGTCGTCCTGCTGACGATCGTGCCTCCGCTGGTCGTGCTCGGCCGCCCCTGGCCGCGCATGTGGATGCCCTTCCCGACCCGGATCCGGCGGGCGGCGGCGCGCGAGATCGCACGCGGCCGGTGGTCGGCCCCGCTCCGCGCCGCGGCCCGCGTCTCGACTCGGCCCCCGGTGGCGCTGGCCGTGATGTCCGCCACGGTGGGCATATGGCACGTGCCCGCGCTGTACGACGCCGCGGTGCGCAACAACAAGGTGCATTTCGGCGAGCACGCCTGCTTTCTCGTCGCCGCGCTCCTCTACTGGGCGCCGATGCTGGAGTCGCCGCCCGTGCGCGCCCGAATAGACCACCTGCGCCGCGCCGCCATGTTCGCGGGGGCCGCCGTACCCGGATGGATCCTCGCGCTCGTGCTCACCTTCGCCACCACGCCCTTGTACGGCGCATACGTGTCGCTCCAGCACCGGCCGGGCGGAATCAGCGCCCTCGGCGACCAGCAGATCGCCGCAGGAGTCATGCTCGTTCCCGGCTCCGCTGCGTTCTTCATCGGCTTCTTCGTCTCCGTCTACCGCTGGCTCGAGCCCGCGACAGCGCTCGAAGCCCAACCCGAGGAGCTCATATGGACCTGATCGCGTCGCACTTTCTCGCCGGCTCGGTGCTCACGCTCGTGCTGCCGGTCGGACTGGTCGTCCTCGTGTGCATCTATTGGGCGGTCGTCCTGCGGCGCCGCTCCGGCGGAGGCGCGTGAGCGCGACCGACGACGTCTTCGCACCGCCCCTCGGCCGTCCACGCGGGGTCCCGCTCGGAGCCTTCGGGACAGCGCTCGCGGCCGCGGTCGCAGCCGGGATCGCGGTCGGCGCGGTCGCGTACGCCGCGCGCACGCACCGCGCCGCGCAGCCGGCGCTTCCGGAGCTCCACGGCGAGGTGTCCTGGGCGCCGGGCACACGGCCCGCACCGGGGCTGCCGGCGCTGCGCGCACTGCGCGGACGCACGGTCGTCCTCGCGCTCGTAGGCCCGCACTGCCGGGGCTGCACGCTCATGCGCGAGGAGCTGGCGAGCGTCGTGCGGCGGCTGCCGGCCCCGGAGCGGCCGGCCCTCGCCGTCAGCAGCACGTCTGCCGTCGGAGCGGCGGGAGCAGTCGTCTACCTCATCGACCGGCGCGGCGACGAGCGCACCGGCTATCTCCTGCCGATCGCGCCGAGCTTCGTCGAGCGCGACCTGCGTGAGCTTGCCGCAGAGCCCGCGGCGTGAGGCGACGGCCGCGGGCGCCTGGCGCGACTAGGGTCCCGGCCGCGCCGAGATCGCGGGCGCGCCGCCGCGCACCACCTGCAGGACGTCCCACATACGGGCGTCCTCGTGGCCGGCGACGAGTGACGCGAGCCGGAAGACGCCGGTATGCGCCGCGACGAACGAGAACGTCGCGGTCTCGCCCTGTGTCAATCCCTCCACGGGGTTCGGGACCGAGGCCCCGGAGAACGCGGCCTTCACGGTCATAGGCCCCTGCACGACTGCGCACGAGTTGCGCATGGCGCTGTGGTCCGTGCACGTGACACGGATGCGCCAGTGCACGGGCACGATGACCATGAGCTCGCCGCGGCCGTACCCGTCGAAGTTGAAGCCGTTGTTCGACGAGTCGTAGCCGGCGATCAGCCTCACCTCGACCACGCGATCCCGCGCGTCGACCTTCAGGAAGCGTTGCGGGTCAGGCTTCGACGCTGCCAACCCGGCCGCGAGCGCGACGGCAAGCACACGTGCATCGTCGCACAACGAAGAATGGTGGAGGGCCCGAGCTCGGGCCCTCCACGATCGCCTGCGGCCACCGTCTACAGGACGCCGGCGAGTGCCTGCGTGCCGCTCGTTCTCCGCTCGACCGGCACGTAGTCCCGCGAGCCCGCGCCGACGTAGATCTGGCGGGGACGCGCGATCTTCTGCTCCGGGTCGACGATCCCCTCGAGCCACTGCGCGAGCCAGCCGGCCGTGCGTGGGATCGCAAACAGGACGGGGAACATCGCCGTCGGCAGTCCGAGCGCCTGGTAGATCAGCCCCGAGTAGAAGTCGACGTTCGGGTAGAGCTTGCGCGAGACGAAGTACTCGTCCTCGAGCGCGATCTTCTCCAGCTCGAGCGCGATGTCGAGCAGCGGGTTGCGACCCGTCACCTCGAAGACCGAGTCGGCGGTCTGCTTGATGATCTTCGCCCGCGGGTCGTAGTTCTTGTAGACCCGGTGGCCGAAGCCCATCAGCCGCCCGTCGCCGGCCTTCACGCGCTCGACGAAGTCGGGCACGTTCTTGACGTCGCCGATCTGGGTGAGCATCCGCAGAACCGCCTCGTTCGCGCCGCCGTGGAGCGGCCCGTACAGCGCGGCTGCGGCACCGGCCAGGGCGCTGTAGGGATCCACCTTGCTGGAGCCGATTGCCCGCATCGCATTCGCGGAGCAATTTTGCTCGTGGTCGGCGTGGAGGATGAAAAGCACCTCGAGGGCACGCACGAGCGCAGGCTCGGGCTGGTACTTCGGCTCGGCCATCTTGAACATCATCGAGAGGAAGTTCTCCGCGAAGCCGAGGTCGTTGTCCGGATACACGTAGGGCAGGCCCTTGCTGTGCCGGTACGACCACGCGGCGATCGTCGGCACCTTCGCGATCATCCGGATCGTCTCCTGGAGGCGAACGTCGGGATCGTCGACCTTCGCGGCCTCCGGATACATCGTGCCGAGGGCCGCGACGACGCTCACGAACATCCCCATCGGGTGCGCGTCGTAGCGGAAACCCTCCATCAGGCGCTTCAGGTTCTCGTGCAGGAACGTGTGGTACGTGACGTCGTGCTCGAAGCGCATGAGCTGATCCTCGGACGGCAGCTCGCCGAAGAGGAGGAGATAGGCGGTCTCGAGATAGGTGCTCTCGGTCGCGAGCTGCTCGATCGGATAACCCCGATAGCGGAGAATCCCGGCGTCGCCGTCGATGAACGTGATGGCGCTCGTGACCGACGCGGTGTTCAGAAACGCCGGGTCGTAGCTCATGAGCCCGAAGTCGGCGTCGTCGAGCTTCAGCTGCCGGAGCGCGTTGGCGCGGATCGCCCCATCCTCGATCGGAACCTCGATGGTTCGACCGGTCCGGTTGTCGGTGATGGTGAGCGTGCTGGGCATCGAACCAATCCTCCTCCGTGGGTGCGCGGAATCACCGCAGCCTGCTCCAAGCGTACGGCGGCGGCATCCGGCTCCGGCGTGATTCCGGATACGGACAAGTACGGAGCCCTACGGGGCGGGCTAACGCCCGGCCGAGACCGGCGGCGTCAGCGGCGGCAGGGCCGGCGGCGGCTCGACGAGGCGAGGCGGGGCGGGAGTGGGCTCCAGCTCCGGGGCAGGCGGTTCGACGGGCGGCGGAGCGGGCGGGGCGACCGGGGCGATCAGCGGCGGCTCGGGCACGACCGCGACGGGGGCCGGTGCGGGCGGGGCGACAGGCGGCGGCACGGCCGTGACCGGGACCGGTGCGGGCGGGGCGACAGGCGGCGGCACGGCCGTGACCGGGACCGGTGCGGGCGGGGCGGCAGGCGGCGGCACGGCCGTGACCGGGACCGGTGCAGGGGCGACGGGCGGAGGCGGAGCCGGTGCCTCGACATGCTGGCCGGCGGCCGCGGCGACTGCGGCGGCCGGGCGCAGGATCGTGCGCTCGACCTGGAGCTGGTGCAGGGCGAGCTGTGCCTGCAGCCGCAGCCCGAAGGCGCGCTGCACGCCCACCCGGTAGCCGTAGAAGCCGAGGGCGGCCGCGCCGACGAGGAGCGTCGCGTAGCCGAGACGGCTGGGGATGAGCGGCTGGGAGGTGAGATGGACGAGGCCGCTCGCCACCGCGCCGCCGAGCGCGCCGAGGAGGGCGCCGCCGATCGTGTAGCCCGTGACACGTGCCGCAGCCCGGCGGTAGAGGTGGTCGGCGTACTGCTCGATGATGCCCGCGTCGATGTCGGTCATGCCCTTCTGTTACATCGGCGGCGGAGGCCGAGTTCTTGAGCACGATCCACTCGATCTCGGCGCCGGTCGGACCGTCCCCGGGGAAGCTGCGGATTGCGATTCAACAGGCCTTCATCGCCTTCTCACCTCGCTCCTAACCTGCTGCGCTTTCATGGGGGCAAAGCCCAGGACATGACGAGGGAGTCCGACCAGTGAACATGCGAACCTTTCTCGGCCGCCGCGCCGTCCCGGTCGCCGCCGCGCTCGCGGTCGGCGCAGGCGCAGGCGCAGGCATCTACGCGGGCCTGAGCGGGGGCTCGTCGGGTCCCGCTGCGATCACGACGGCGACCGCAGTCGTGCCCGCGCAGCCCGCGGCGGCGACCCAGACCGCGACGACCCTGACGCAGCTCTACAAGGACGCCACACCGGGCGTCGTCGACATCACCGTCTCCGGCAGCTCCTCCGGCAACTCCTTCGGGTTCGGGGGTCAGCCCCAGACCGAGGCGGAGGGCTCCGGCTTCGTGTACGACACGAAGGGCGACATCATCACGAACGCCCACGTCGTCGACGGTGCCAACTCGATCACCGTCCACTTCTGGAACGGCAAGAGCGCGAAGGCCACCCTGGTCGGCGCGGACGACTCGAGCGACACGGCCGTCGTGAAGGTGAGCGTCGACGCGTCTCAGCTCCATCCGCTGAGGCTCGGCGACTCGTCGACCGTCGTGCCCGGCCAGGCGGTCGCGGCGATCGGCAGCCCGTTCGGCCTGCCCGAGACGATGACGTCCGGCATCATCAGCGCGATCAACCGCACGATCACGGCCCCGAACAACTACTCGATCGCCGGCGCGATCCAGACCGACGCGCCGATCAACCACGGCAACTCCGGCGGCCCGCTGTTCAACTCGAGCGGCGAGGTGATCGGGATCAACTCCCAGATCGAGAGTGACTCCGGCGGGAGCGACGGCGTCGGCTTCGCCATCCCGATCAATGCGTCGAAGAAGGTGGCCGACACGATGATCGCAGGGGGCAAGGTGCAGCACGCCTACCTGGGCATCAGCGTCGGCGACACCACGAACGGGACCGGTGCCCAGATCGAGCGGGTCGTCTCCGGCTCGCCCGCCGACACGGCCGGGCTGCAGGCCGGCGACGTGATCACCGCGATCGACGGCAACGCCGTGAGCGACGCGAACGACCTCACCGCCGGCATCGGCTCGCGCGCGCCCGGCGACAAGGTCACCCTGACCATCACGCGCAACGGCTCGACGAAGTCGATCGTCGTCACGCTCGGGGTCCGCCCCTCGTAGCTCCCCTCCGGCGAACGGGTGAGCCGACCGCTGCTTCCACCGGGCGGCGGCGGCTCACCCGTGCGGAACCCGCTCGGCGATCGATTCAGCGGCGCGAGGCGCAGATGCACGGGCGCCGGTGGCAGCGCGGGCAGGCATGCGGGCGATGCTCGAGCTTCCGCTTGCGCAGCCCCGCCCAGACCATGATCCAGCCCGCCGTCGCGACCGGGAGGATGGCGCTGACGGCGTGTGAGGCGCCCATGCGCATACCGTGGCCGCCGACCACCCGCCGCGCCTCGGCACCGCCACCGATCCGGATGCGGCCAAGTACGGATCTTTACGATCGAAGCCCGTGGAGACGCCGGTGGCAGCGGCAGTCCCGCTCTCGCCTCGGGCGGCGCGCTTCACCCTGCTCGCGAGCATCCTCGGCTCCTCCATCGTCTTCGTCGACTCGACGGTCGTCAACGTCGCACTGCCGGCGATCCAGCGGGACCTCGGGGGCGGCCTGGCGACGCAGCAGTGGGTGGTCGACGCCTACCTCCTCACGCTCGGCTCGCTCATCCTCGTCGGCGGCTCGCTGGGCGACATCTTCGGCGAGGTGCGCGTCTTCGCGGCCGGTGTCGCCGCCTTCGGAGCGGCCTCCGTGCTCTGCGCGGCTGCCCCCGATGCGCCCTCGCTCATCGTGTTCCGCGGGCTGCAGGGCGTCTTCGGAGCCCTGCTCACGCCCGCGTCGCTCGCGCTGATCACGTACTCGTTCGCCGGCCACGAGCGCGGCGCGGCGATCGGGTCGTGGACGGCCTGGACGGGGATCTCGTTCGTCGCGGGGCCCCTGCTCGGAGGCTGGCTCATCGGGATCTCGAGCTGGCGCGTCATCTTCGTCCTCAACGTGCCGGTCGCGGTCGTCACGCTCGCGATCGTGCTGACCCAGCTGCCCCGGCAGCAGTCCGGCAAGACGGGGACCCGCGTCGACGTCGTCGGGGCCGGTCTGTGCGCGGCCGGCCTCGGCACGCTCGTCTTCGGCTTCATCGAGCAGCCACGGCTGAGCTGGGCCGATCCAGCCGTGCCCGGGTCGCTCGCGGCAGGCGTCGTCTGCCTGGCCGCGTTCGTCCTCTATGAGTCGCGGGCGTCGATGCCGATGCTGCCGCTGCGACTGTTCGCGCGACGTAACTTCTCCGTGACGAACCTCGAGACGCTCGCGGTCTACGGCGGCCTCTCGGCCTGGAGCTTCTTCCTCACGTTGTTCCTCCAACAGCTCGCCGGCTACTCGCCGTTCCGTTCCGGGCTGGCAACGGTGCCCGTGACGATCGTGATGTTCGGGCTCTCGCGGGCGATGGGGCGGCTCTCGATGCGCGTCGGCCCCCGCGCCTTCATGGCTGCCGGCCCGCTGCTCGCAGGTGCATCGGTGCTCGCGCTCACGCGGCTCCCGCCCGGCCTGGACTACTGGACCGACCTGCTGCCGCCGCTCCTCGGCTTCGCCGTCGGGCTCGCGCTGACCGTGGCACCGCTGACGACGACGGTGCTGACCGATGCCGGCCCCGAGGACGCCGGGATCGCGTCGGGCGTGAACAACGCCGTAGCCCGCGTCGCGGGCTTGATCACGATCGCCGCCGTCGGCATCGTCGCCGCGGGAGGCGCGAACCTCTCCGAGCAGGGCTTCCATCGCGCCATGCTGATCGTCGCCGCGCTCCTCGCCGTGGGCGGCGTGACCGGCGCCCTCGGCATTCGCAACTCCGCTACCGCCCGTTAGCGGAGAAGTGCTGGTAGTCCGGCGAGCCGGTCCAGCGTCCGCCCCACGACCAGCCGACGAGCGCGAAGGCCTGCACGAGCGGGCCGCCGCGCACGGCCATGCCGGGCCGGACGCTCGTGCGGTCGAGGAACCGCGTGCCCGCCTCCGGCAGCACGACGCTCCCGACGAGGTACGGGTTCTCGACCGGGTTGACGTCAACCGCCTCGCCGTAGGCGTGCACCGACCACTTCTTCGGGCCGGGCGCAACCGCATAGCGGCAGTTGAAGCCCGACGTGTTGTCGGCGGCCATCGAGCGGTCGTCGCTACCGCCGTAGACCGAGATCGGCTGCATGCGCCGGACGGGGAACCGCTCGCCGTAGAGCGTCGCGAAGGCACGGGTGACGTCGTGCACGACGGACGCGTTGACGACGAGTGCGCCGAGATGCGGCCTGCCGTCGAAGCCGACGTAGCGGAGACGAATCAGCCTGAGCTGCGCCGGCGCCACCGGGCAGCCACGGTGCCAGGAGGCGCCCAGGCCGGCGGCGGTCACGCGCTCGACCCGGGCCACGAACGGCGGCGGTGCCGCCGGAAGCGCGACCATTACGACCATGAGGGTACTGGCCATCCTGCTCGCCCTGGCCGGGCACGCGCACGCGGCGCCGTGCAGCGGGCTCGCGAACGAGCTCGCGTCGACCCGCGGCGCCGCGCAGCTCGTCACCGTCGAGGCGTCCGGCTACCGGACGACCGTCGCCTCGCTCGTGCTCTGGGAGCGGACGGGCGGCTGCTGGCGCCGGGTCGAAGGCCCCTGGACGGCGAGGCTCGGCCGCAGCGGGCTCTCCGACCGCAAGCGCGAGGGCGACGGCGCCACTCCGACGGGCGCGTACGCGCTCGGCGCGACCGTGTACGGGCTCGCGCCCGACCCCGGCGTGCGCACCGCCTACCACCGGCTCGCCTGCGGCGATTGGTGGGACGAGGATCCGACCTCGCCGACCTACAACAGCTTCCGCCACGTGCCCTGCGGCGCGCGACCGCCGTTCGGCGCCGGCAGCGAGGCGCTCTGGCGCGCGACGGTCGCATACCGCCAGTTCGCGGTGATCGAGTACAACGTCGACCCGGCCGTGCCCGGGCGCGGCTCGGCGATCTTCCTCCACGACGACACAGGCGGCCCGACCCAGGGCTGCGTCAGCCTGCCGCAGGGCGAGCTGATCACGCTCCTGCGCCGGCTGCGCCCGGCCGCCCACCCCCTGATCGTGATCGGCACGGTTGCCGGGATTCGCAGCTTCTGAGTCGACCAGCCTACGTGCGGCGTTCGGGGAAGCGCGGCAGGCCGTCGTCGGGGATCGGCTCCCAGGGGGCGGCGTACGCGACGAACTGCCGCCACGACGGACGCACGCCGGGATCGCCGTCGAAGGTGCCGAGCCGCACCGCGATCACGTCCGGGTTCTCGGGATGGCGGCTCCAGAGTGCGCCCCGGCAGGCACGGCAGAAGACCTTCACGAAGCCCTCGGGCGGCCGGTAGTTCGTGATCAACTCCTCCCCGGCGAGGATGCGCAGCGAGCCGGGAACGATGCCGCCGGAGATCGAGGCCGCCGTTCCCGTCCGGCGCCGGCAGCGCGTGCAATGGCAGTAGCCGGCGTCGCGCAGCGGCTCCGTCACCTCGAAGCGCACGCCGCCGCAGAGGCAGCCGCCGCTGAGCGGTAGATCGGGCACGTGCTGCCAGCATAATCCGGGCGTGCGCACGACCGCGAAGGCCGACTACGCCGTCCGCGCCGGCGTCGAACTGGCGGCGGCGGCCGGGGAGACGCGGACGGCGGACGAGATCGCGCAGTCCGCCGGGATCCCGATCAACTTCCTCGAGAACATCCTCGCCGAGCTGAAACGTGCCGGCGTCGTCCAGAGCCGGCGCGGCTCCGGAGGCGGCTATCTGCTCGCGCGGCCCGCGGACGAGATCACGCTCGCGGACGTGATCCGAGCCGTCGAAGGCCCGCTCGCGAACGTGCGGGGGATCTCACCGGACGCGCTCGTGTACGAGGGCGCCTCCACCCGGCTGCGCGACGTCTGGGTCGCGGTGCGTGCGAGCGTGCGGGCCGTCCTCGAGCGAGTCACGCTCGCGGACGTCGCGCGCGGCGAGCTGCCGCCGCAGCTGGTGGAGCTGACGTCCGACGCGGACGCGTGGATTCGGCGTTAGGCGAAGCTCTTCGCGCGCTTCGTGCGGACATAGACGATGTCGCCGCGCGCGAGCTCCAGCACCTCCACCTCGTCGCGCGTCAGCTGCGCGTGCAGCTGCTGCCCGTCGTCGCGGACGAGGTCGACGCGCGTCTCGAAGCCGAGTCGCACGATCCGCTCGACCTGCGCCTCGTGCGTCGAGCCGTTCGGCTCGAGCCGCAGCTCGACGTCGTGCGGCCGCACCCAGGTGTTGCCGATCCGGTTCACGGGACCGACGAAGCTCATCACAAACGCGTTCGCGGGCTCGTCGTAGAGCTGGCGCGGCGGCGCGACCTGCTCGACGCGGCCCTCGTTCATCACGACGATGCTGTCGGCGAGCTCGAGGGCCTCCTCCTGGTCGTGGGTGACGAAGATCGTCGTGACGTGCATCTCGTCGTGGAGGCGGAGCAGCCACTCGCGCAGCTCCTTCCGAACGCGCGCGTCGAGCGCACCGAACGGCTCGTCGAGCAGCAGCACCTCGGGCTCGGGCGCGAGCGCGCGGGCGAGCGCCATGCGCTGGCGCTGGCCGCCTGACAGCTGCGCCGGATAGCGGCCGCCGAGCCCGGTCAGCTGCACGAGCTCGAGCAGCTCCGCGACGCGCGCCCGGATCTCGTTCTTCGGGCGGCGGCGGATGCTGAGGCCGAAGGCGACGTTGTCCCAGACCGTCATGTGCGTGAACGGCGCGTAGTGCTGGAAGACGAAGCCGACGCCGCGTTTCTGGGGCGCGAGCGCCGTCGCCTCCTTGCCGGAGATGAACACGTCGCCGGCGTCGGCCACCTCGAGCCCGGCGATCACGCGCAGCAGCGTCGACTTGCCGCTCCCGCTCGGGCCGAGCAGCGCGGTGAGCGAGCCGCTCTCGACGAAGATCGAGACGTCGTCCACTGCGACGAATTCGCCGAAACGCTTCGTGACGTTACGCGCCTCGATTGCCAATGTGCCCCCCTCGTCGAGGTTTGAGCATCGTCATGACGAGCAGCGTCGCGATCGCGAGCATCGCGAGCTCCACCGATGCGGCGTAGGCGCCGGTCAGGCTGAAGTTCTCGTACGACGCCTGCACGTACTGCGTCAGCGTCTGCGTGCGTCCTGCGATGCCGCCGGAGACGATGCTGACGGCGCCGAACTCGCCGAGCGACCTCGCCGTCGTCAGCACGACGCCGTACGCGACGGCCCAGCGGATCGCCGGCAGGGTGACGCGACGGAAGGTGGTGAACGCAGACGAGCCGAGCGTCGCCGCCGCCTCCTCTTGCTCGATGCCGATCTCGCGAAGAACGGGCACCACCTCGCGCACGACGAACGGCAACGAGACGAATGCCGTCGCCAGCAGGATCGCCGGCAGCGCGAACAGGATGCGGACGCCGTGTCCGAGCAGCCACGAGCCGAACCAGCCGTCGCGCGCGTAGAGCAGGTAGAGCGAAAGCCCGACGACGACCGGCGACAGCGCCATCGGCAGGTCGACGATTGCGTTCACGAGCCCCATGCCCGGAATCCGGTGGCGCACGATCGCGAGCGCGCAGAGGATGCCGAACGCCGTGTTCAGCGGCACGACGATCGCCGTGACCTCGACCGTGAGCTTCAGGGCGTGCACGGCGTCGTGATTCGAGACCGCCGCCCAGAACGGGTGCCATCCGTGATCGAACGACCGCCAGAAGATGAGCCCGACCGGCGCGACGAGGATCAGCGCCAGGTAGCCGAGCGAGAAGACGCGGATCCCGTACCTCGTGCGTCTGCTAACGGTCATGGCGTGTGGCCCAGCGCCGTAGGGCGCCGATCGCGAGCAGAACACCGAGCGAGATCGCGAGCAGCAGGACAGCGAGCGCCGCGGCGCCCGACGTGTCGCCGCTGTTGATCCGCTGGAAGACATAGACGGACGCGACCTCGGTCTTGAACGGGAGATTCCCCGAGATGAGGATCACCGCGCCGAATTCGCCGACCGCGCGCGCAAACGCGAGCGCGACCCCGGACAGGAGCGCCGGCAGCAGGTGCGGGAAGACGACCCGGCGGAAGATGGTCAGCCGCTCGGCGCCGAGCGAGGCGGCTGCCTCCTCCATCTCCCTGTCCAGCTCGATCAGCACCGGCTGGACGGTCCGGACGACGAACGGCAGCGTCACGAACATCAGCGCCATCAGCACGCCCCAGCGGGTGTACGCGACGTCGACGCCGACGCCGCCGGTCGGCCCATACAGCGCGAGCAGCGTCAGGCCGGCCACGATCGTCGGCAGCGCGAACGGGAGGTCGATGAGCGTGTTGACGAAGCGCTTGCCGGGGAAGTCGTCGCGGACGAGCGTCCAGGCGAGAGCCGTGCCGCTGACGGCGTTGATCGCGACGATCGCGCCGGCTAGGCCGAGCGTCAGCTCGAGCGCGGCCCTCGACTCCGGATTCCACGCGACCTGCCAAAAATGCTGCCAGCCCCCGTGGGCGCCTTTCACCACGAGGGCCGAGAGTGGAATGAGGACGATGACGCTGAGGTAGCCGAGAGCGAGCCCGCTGCTCAGCGTCGGGGCGCCGAGGGCGCGTCGCCGCGCCCTCGGCAGCCGTGCGGCGACGTCAACCAGTTGAGACCCCCAGCCCCTGCTCGATCTTCGCGACGATGCCGTTCGTCGGATCGAAGAACTCCGTGTTCACCTTGTCCCAGCCGCCGACGTACTTGATCGTGAACAGCTGCGGCCGCGGCGGGAAGTCGCCGAGATAGAGCTTCTCGACGCTCGGCAGGACGGACCGGTAGCCGTTCTCGGCCCAGATCGTCTGCGCCGCCGGCGTGTAGAGCCAGTCGACGAATTGCTGCGCCGCGGCCTTGTTGCTGCCGTTGACGGCGGCGATCGGCGTCTCGATCTGCAGCGTCGCCTTCGGGATCAGGTAGTAGACGGGCTTGCCCTGCTGCTGTGCGAGCTTCGCGTCGCTCTCGTAGTCGAGCAGGACGTCGCCCTTGCCGGACAGGAACGTATTGAGCGCGTTGCGGCCGCTCGTGTCCTGCGAGACGTTGTGCTGGAACAGCTGCGTCAGATACGCCTGCGCCTGCTTGGGCGTCTTCTTCTCACGCAGCATCGCGCCGTAGGCGGCCATGATGTCCCAGCGCGCCCCGCCGGAGCTGAACGGGTTCGGGAAGACGACCTGCACTCCAGGCTTGACGAGGTCGTCCCATGTGCGGATGTGCTTCGGGTTCCCGTTGCGGAGCACGAAGACGACGACGGACTTCGAGACGATCCCGTGATACGGGTTCGCGCTCCAACTCGGGTCGACGAGCTTCGCCTGCACGAGCCTGTCCATGTCGGTGGAGATCGAGAAGTTGACGACGTCTGCCGGCAGGCCGGCGACGACCGCCTTGCTCTGTACCTCGGATGCGGCGAACGAGCTTGTGAACTTGACGCCCTGACCCTGCGGGGTCGCCTGGTAGGCGGCAAACAGCTTCGGGTAGACGTTCGTCGGGATCGAGTACGCGACGAGCGAGAGCGTCGTGTCCCGGCTCCCGTTCGGCGCCGCCGCAGCGGCGGAGGTCGCGACGAGCGCCACGGCGATGGTCAAGAGGGCGAGCGGAGAGCGCATCGAGGCGGCCAACCTTTCTCATCGACTTGGTTTCTTTTGCCAGGCTAATGCCAGGCATAAGTAGATGTCAAGTCAGAGCTCACCGCCGAGAACGGAGAGGCCCCGTCTCCGGAGCCTCTCCTACGCAACGACTTGATACTTGGTGCTACTAGGCGATCGCGCGGACGTTCGTCGCCTGGGGGCCCTTCTGCCCCTCGGTCGCCTCGAACTCGACCTTTGCCCCCTCCGAGAGGGACTTGAAGCCCTCGCCGGCGATGCCCGAGTGGTGGACGAACAAGTCCTTCGAGCCGTCCTCGGGGGTGATGAAGCCGTACCCCTTCTCGTCGCTGAACCACTTCACGGTTCCGGTTGCCATAGTTGTCACCTCCCCCGGCTGCATTCGTACGCGCGCACGGCTACCAGCGCGAGCGGCGACCACGGCGGCTCGTGTACACGAGCTTGGATCGCGCGCTCGGCATCCCGGTGCGCTCGAACTGTTCGCGATGCCCGAGCCGGGCGGCGACGCGACTGACGTCGGCCTGCTGCTCCGGCAGGACGAGGGTGCTGCCACGCCCGGAGCGGCCGGCGCGGCCGGTCCTCCCCACGCGGTGCACGTAGCCCTTGTCGTCCTCGGGCGGGTCGAAGTTGATGACGTGGGAGATCTTCTCGAGATCGAGGCCGCGCGCGGCGACGTCGGTCGCGACGAGGGTCGTCGCATGCCCGTCGCGGAAGCGAGCCAGGGCGCGCTCGCGCTGGGACTGCGCCATGTCGCCGTGCATGGCGACGACGCCGACGCCGCGGCGTGCGAGCTTCTGCGAGAGGCGGTCGGCCCCACGCTTCGTCCGCACGAAGACGAGCGAGAGCCCGTCCTCGGCGTCGAGCAGCTCGACGAGCCGGTCGACCTTGTCGTCGGCGGTCACCGGGACGAAATCATGCTCGATCACGCCGTCGTTCGCCTCGACCGCCCTGGCGTACTCGTGGCGCGACGGATCCCGGGTGTACGCGCGGGCGAGGTCGCCGACCTCGCCGTCGAGCGTCGCCGAGAAGAGCATCGTCTGGCGCTCCCGCGGCACGCGGCGGACGATCCGCTCGACCTGCGGGCGGAAGCCCATGTCGAGCATCCGGTCGGCCTCGTCGAGGACGAGCGCGTGCACCCCGTCGAGTGAGACGAGCCTGCGCTCGATCAGATCCTGGAGGCGGCCCGGGGTGGCGACGAGGATCTGCGCGTCGCGCAGCCGCTTCGCCTGCGCCGCGACGGGGGCGCCGCCGTAGGCGACGCCGACGCGGATGCCCTTGGCGGCCGCGATGGTCGCGATCTCCTCGGCGACCTGGAGCGCGAGCTCGCGGGTCGGCACGAGGACGAGCGACGACGGCGCCTTCCCGCCGGCCGGCGTCCGCTCGACGAGAGGGATGCCGAAGGCGATTGTCTTGCCGGAGCCCGTCGGGGCCTTCCCGAGCACGTCGCGCCCCGCGAGCGCGTCCGGCAAGACGAGAGATTGGATGCGGAACGGCTCGACGATGCCGCGGGCGGCGAGCGCACGCTCGACGGCCGCGCTCACGCCGAGCGCCTTGAAACCTTGCTGCATGTTCGACTCCTTCATGGAATGCGGTTCGAGATCACACTGCTCGAAACCGCCGAAGGAGGAACGAGAAGCTGAAATCTCACGGGACGGCCTTGTGCCATCCGTAGCTCGTACGGTAGCAGGAGAATCGGCCGGTTGGGGGCTTTTCCCCTTCGGAGCCGGCGTCAGCCGGTCTCGACGGCCTCGGACCGCGCGGCGGCCTGCTCCTCCACGCCCGTCGCCGTCGTCCTGCGCAGCGGCACCTCCCGGAGAAGCCACGTGAGCACGAACGAGAACGCGGCGATCGCGGTCGCGACGACGAACACGGGGTGGAGCGACGCCGAGAACGCGGAAATGTACTTCTCGTGCACCTGGGGCGGTAGGCGCTTGACGATCGCCGGGGTCGGCGACCCCGGCACGTGAGCGCCTGACGGGATCGCCTTCGCAAGGTTCACGCGCAGGCGGTTGATAAAGATCGCGCCGAAGATCGCGATGCCCACCGAGCCGCCGACCTGCCGGAACAGCACCGAACCCGACGTGGCGACGCCCAGGTGTCGATAGTCGACGGCGTTCTGCACCGCGATCACGAGCACCTGCATCACCATGCCCAGTCCGAGGCCCAGCACGACCATGTAGAGCGACGTGGCCAGCGTCGAGGTGTGGATGTTCAGCCCCGAGAGCAGGTACATGCCGACGGTCATCACCGCGGTCCCGACGATCGGGAACGCCCGGTAGCGGCCGAACCTGCTGATCAGCTGACCCGATCCGATCGACGTGATCAGGAGGCCCGCCATCATCGGCGTGAGCTGGAGCCCCGAGTCGGTCGGACTCTTGCCGCGCACGATCTGGAGGAACAGCGGCAGGTACGTGACCGAGCCGAAGAGCGCGAGGCCGATGATGAAGCCGATCGCGCTCGTGACCGAGAAGGTGCGGTTGCGGAACAACTCGAGCGGCAGCCACGGCTCCGCTGCCCGCGCCTGCGCGAGGGCGAACAGCACGAGCAACACGGGGCCGAGCACTCCCATGATCACGATCGGCGCCGAGTCCCACGGGTACGACGTCCCGCCGAGGCTCGTGAAGAGCACGATCGACGACAGCGATCCGGCGAGCAGCACCGCGCCGATCGTGTCGATCTTGTGCTCGACGCGAGCGCTGTGCGAGTGGAAGACCGCCCCGATCACGAACAACGCGGCCGCGCCGACCGGCAGGTTGACGTAGAAGATCCAGCGCCACGAGAGGTTGTCGACGAAGAACCCGCCGAGCAGCGGCCCGATCACGGTCGACACGCCGAACACGGCGCCGAAGATGCCCTGGTAGCGGCCGCGATCGCGCGGCGGGATGATGTCGCCGACGACGGCGATCGTCGTCACGAGCAGGCCGCCCGCGCCGAGCCCCTGGAGGCCGCGGAAGGAGATCAGCTCGGTCATGTTCTGCGCGACGCCGCAGAGCGCCGAGCCGACGAGGAAGACGACGATCGCGACCTGGAGAACGGTCTTCCGCCCGTAGAGGTCGCCGAGCTTCCCGTACACGGGCCCGGTGACGGTGGACGCGAGCAGGTACGCGGTGACGACCCACGAGAGGTGCGAGAGACCGCCGAGGTCGCCCACGATCGTCGGCAGCGCCGTCGCGACGATCGTCTGGTCGAGTGCGGCGAGCAGGATGACGAGGACCAGCGCCCCGAAGATGACGCGGACGCGGGGGGCGGGCCGGCTCGGCTCGGAGACCGTCGCCATACGATGGAGGGTAGCGGGTGCTCCGTCGTCCTCCCCTCGGCTGCTACACAGTGCGTATGACGAAGATCGAGAAGACCGACGAGCAGTGGCGGACCGAGCTGAGCACCGAGCAGTACCGCGTGCTGCGCGAGAAGGGCACCGAGGCGCCGTTCACGGGGGAGTACGACCACGTGTTCGAGCCGGGCACGTACCGCTGTGCAGGCTGCGGCGCCGAGCTGTTCGAGTCGGAGGCGAAGTACGACTCCGGCTGCGGGTGGCCCGCCTTCTTCGCGCCGGCGAGCGAGGACGCGATCGAGGAGGAGACCGACGGCAGCTACGGGATGCGCCGCACCGAGGTGCTGTGCGCCAGCTGCGGCGGTCACCTCGGCCACGTCTTCCCGGACGGGCCGCAGCCGACCGGGCAGCGCTACTGCATCAACTCGGCCGCGCTGAAGCTCGACGAGAGATAGGTCGCTACACGACCCAGGCGCAGCCGTCCCAGTACGCCTCGACGCGCCGCCGGACGAGGTCGACGTGCAGCTCGTCGGGCAGCCGCCCGAGCTGCGCGGGCACGAAGAGGTCGAAGCCGTGCGCCCCGTCGACGCGGCGGAACTCGACCCCGGCCGCCGGCTCGCTCGCGGTGACGAGCGTCGTCGGCCGGCCGCAGCAGCGACCGCGCTTCAAGCGGACGTAGAGCCTTCCGCCCCGTGCCGCGATCTCGCTGCGGGCCGGCTCCGACACGACGACGCGCATGCCCGAAGAGTAGGGCAGCGCTAATAGCTGTGCGTCTTCACGAACTCGACGAGCTCGGAGAGCTTCGCCTCCGCCATGCCGATGCACGTGTCGGCGCAGCCGTAGTAGAGGCGCAGCGCATCGCCTTCGACGACGGCCGAGCTCGGGAAGCAGACGTTCGGCACGTCGCCGATCCGCTCGTACGGCTCCGTCGGCGCGAGCAGGTAGTCCCGCGTGCGGTGGAGCACCCGCCAGGGCTTCTCGAGGTCGAGCAGCGCGCCGCCGACGTAGTAGAGGTAGCCGTTGCAGCTCTGCCAGACGCCGTGGTAGACGAGCAACCAGCCGGCGTCCGTCTCGATCGGGTGCGGCCCCGGCCCGGTCTTCAGCGACTGCCAGCCGTCGCACGGGCCGAAGACGAAGCGGTGGCGCCCCCAGTGCACGAGGTCGGGACTCGTCGCGTAGAAGATGTCGCCGAACGGGGTGTGGCCGCGGTCCGAGGGACGGTGGTAGATCGCATACTCGCCGTCGATCAGCCGCGGGAAGACGACGCAGTTCCGGCTGGGGGGCGGCAGCATGTCCTCCCACTGCCTGAACGTCTGGAAGTCCTCGGTCGTCGCGAGCCCGATCGTGGGGCCGTGCGGGCCGGCGTTGCACCACGTCAGGTAGTACGTGTCGCCGAGCCTCGTCAGCCGCGGGTCGTAGCTCTGCGCGGTCATGACGACATCGGGGTCGTCGCTCGTCATCGTCAGCGGCTCCGGGTCGATCCGCCAGTCGACCCCGTCCGCGCTGAACCCGACGTGGAGCGTGAACTCCATGCTGATCTCGTCCACGCGGAAGACGCCGGCGTAGTCGCCGTCGCCTCGTTTGACGATCGCCGAGTTGTGGATGCTGTTCGCGCGGGGCACCGCCGCCGCGGTCACGATCGGGTTGCCCGGGTGGCGGATGAAGACCGTCTCGTTCGCCATTGCCTCTTCAGTGTCGCCCACGCAGGCGACGCCGCCATCCGCGGCGATCACGGATCTGCTCAGGACGGCGCGGCGACGACCGCCTGCGCGTCCGGCGCGAGCGTCGCGCCGAGGTTCGGCCCCTCCACGCTCGCGCGGTACTCGCGGCCCATCCAAGACGGACGGAGGAGGACGGAGAACGATCCGTCCGCGTGCGGGGCGACGCCGAGCATCGGCGTCCAGCCCGGCCCAGCGGCACAGCCGGAGCAGTCGAGATAGACGTAGATCCGCACCTGCTTCCCGGCGGTCGTCGGGCTCGTGCCGGATACGGGGCGGCCCTGGAAGGTCACCTGCCCGATCAGGTGCGTGCCGTCGTCGGCGAGCGTCAGCTGCGTCGGCGCGCCCTTCCAGCGCGCGAGGTGGAGCTCGGCGGGCCGCCCGGCCGGCTGCCAGGCCTGCAGCGCCCAGACCGTCCCGCCGGGCCCTTTGCGGACGACCCTGACGCCGGCGAGCCCGGGAACGGACGCCGGAGTCGACACGTCCGGCCCCGCGAGGCGGCCGTGGAAGACCTTGCCGGCCGCCGGCACGACGAGGTACCGGCGGCTCCCTCCCTCCGTCCAGCCGATCTCCGCCGCGCCCCGCGCGTCGACCCGGAGCGTCGGCGCCGCGAGGCTGCCGCCGATGAAGACGGAAGCAGACGCGGGCGCCGCCGAGACGGCGGCGACGCAGCACGCAGAGAGAACCCTCACGCCCACGCTACGACGCAGGCGCGGGCTTGCGGAAGGCGAGCACGGCGTTGTGCCCGCCGAAGCCGAAGCTGTTGCTGAGCGCCATCCGGACCGGCAGCCGCCGCGCCTCGTTCGGGACGTAGTCGAGATCACACGACGGATCGACCGTCTCGTAGTTGATCGTCGGCGGAACGGCATCGTCACGGATCGCGAGCACCGTTACGGCCGCCTCGACGGCTCCCGCGGCGCCGAGGCAGTGCCCGGTCGCGCCCTTGATCGACGAGACCGGGGTCGAGCGCGCCTTCTCCTCGCCGAGAGCGAGCTTGAGCGCCGCCGTCTCGGTCGCGTCGCCGAGCTCGGTCGAGCTCGCGTGCGCGTTCACGTAGTCGACGTCGGCGGCTGCGGCGCCGGCGTCGTCGAGCGCGGCCTGGATCGCTCGCGCCTGGCCCGCGCCCGCGGGGTCCGGCTCGGTCATGTGATACGCGTCGGAGCTCATGCCGTAGCCGGCCAGCTCCGCGTACACGGTCGCGCCGCGGGCGCGGGCGTGCTCGAGCTCCTCGAGCACGAGCACGGCGGCGCCTTCCCCCATCACGAAGCCGTTGCGGTCGGCGTCGAAGGGGCGGCTCGCACGGGCAGGCTCGTCGTTCCGACGCGAGAGCGCTCGCATGGCCGCGAAGCCCGCCATCGCGAGCGGCGTGATCCCTGCCTCGCTGCCGCCGCAGAGCATGACCTCGGCGCGGCCGAGCCGGATCGCGTCGTAGCCCTCGCCGAGCGCCATCGCCGACGCCGCGCACGCGGTGCAGGGCGCGCCCACGGGTCCGCGCAGGCCGAGCTCCATCGAGACCCAGCCGGCCGCCATGTTCGGCATGAACGCGGTGACGAGGGTGGGGTGAATCCGCGCGCTGTCGGCGCCCGCGCAGCAGGCCGTGAGGCTCGCGACGCCGCCCTGGGCGGTGGCGATCGACGCGCCGGCACGGTCGGGCTCGCGCTCGACCTCGAGGCCGGCGTCGGCCTCGGCCATCCGGGCCGCAGCGACGGCCAGCTGTGCGAACCGGTCGGTGCGGTGGAGCGCACGCCTGTCGAGCCAGCGGCCGGGGTCGAACTCGTCCGCCTCGCAGGCGATCCGGACCGGATGCCCGTCCGCCGGAAACGCGGTGATCGGGCGGCAGGCCCCCTGGCCGGCGAGCAGCCTGCGCCAGCTCGTCTCGACGTCCGGCCCCAGGGGCGTCACCGCGCCCAGACCGGTGACGACCACACGACGATGCGACCCCGTCACGACTCACAGTCTCCACACGGGGGCAGACGTGGGCAAGCGAAGGCGCCCGGGCGCCGATGAATTCCGGGTCCCGGTACGGTCTGATCGTCGAGAGTAGATGCCCTCGAAACCCGGAGGTGAGGTCGATGCCGCGGACCGTGCTGCTGGTCGGAACACGCAAGGGCTGTTTCCTGCTCGAGAGCGACGCCGACCGTCGCGCCTGGAAGCTCCGCGGGCCCTACTGCGAAGCGTGGCCCGTCTACCATGCCGTGCACGATCGAGCCTCCGGCGCGATCTATGCGGCCGCGGCCAGCGAATGGCACGGTGCCGGCGTCTGGCGCAGCACCGACCTCGGCGAGACGTGGGAGCTCTCGAGCGAGGGTCTCGCCTACGACGCCGAGGGCGGCACGAAGGTCTCCAAGATCTCGGGCCTGACCGCCGCGCACGGGCGCGTGCTCGCCGGCGCCGAGTCGGCAGGCGTGTTCGAGAGCCGCGACGGCGGCGCGACCTGGTCGCTGCTGAGCACGCTCGAGGGGCAGCCCGGCCGGAGCGACTGGAACGACCCGGCCCTGCAGCCGCCGGGCCATCTCGGCCTGCCGGCGATGCTGCCGCACCCGGACGACCCGGCCCGCTTCTGGGCCGTCGTCCAGGGCATCGGCATCTTCGAGACGACCGACGACGGCGCGTCGTGGACGCCGCGCAACCGGGGGCTGCGCGCGGACTGGCCGCGCGAGCACGAGGAGATCGGCTTCTGCGTGCACAAGCTCGTCATGTCGCCGGTCGACCACGAGCGGCTCTTCCAGCAGAACCACGTCGGCGTCCACCGCAGCGACGACGCCGGCCTCTCGTGGACCGAGGTGACGGAGGGCCTGCCGTCCGAGTTCGGATTCGCCGCGGGCGCACACCCGCACGACCGCGACACCTACTACGTGATCCCGCTGGACGGTGCGCACGGGCGCACGATGCCCGAGGGGCACGCGGCGGTCTGGCGCACACGCGATGCGGGCGCGACCTGGCAGCGGCTCGACCGCGGGCTGCCGCAGCACGACGCGCACCTCGGCGTCCTGCGCGAGGGGCTCGCCGTCGACACGTACGACGTGCCCGGCGTCTACTTCGGCACGAGCACGGGCCAGGTGTTCGCCAGCGCCGACGAAGGTGAGAGCTGGAGCGAGATCGCGAGCTATCTGCCCGCCGTCGCGTCGGTCGAGGTCGCCGTCGTCGGGTAATGGCCGACCTGCACCTGCCGGGCACCCTGCTGCCGCTGTTCGCCGGCCTGCCGCGGCGGCTCGAGGTCGATGCCGACACCGTCGTCGAGGCGATCGACGGGCTCGACGCGCGCTGGCCCGGCCTCCGCGACAGGCTGTGCGAGCCGGGCCCGGCGCTCCGGCGGCACATTCACGTCTACGTCGACGGCGAGCGCGCCGCGCTCGACACGACCCTCGGAGAGCGTTCGCGCGTCGACGTCATCGCCGCGATCAGCGGCGGCTAGGATCGGCGATCGTGGCCAGCGACGACGTCGAGCCGGACGGCAAAGACGCGCGGGCCGCCGGCACGAAAGCCTGCCACGTCATCCACCACCGCGGCAGCGACCGCATCCACTTCAGCCGCGAGGCCGTCGAGGAGCTGCTCGCCGACGGCGGCTTCTTCTGGCTCGACCTCGACCAGCCCGACGACGCCGACTTCGCGATCCTGCTGGACGTCTTCGAGTTCCATCCGCTCGCAGTCGAGGACTCCGAGCATTTCGGCCAGCGGGCCAAGATCGACGAGTACGACGACCACGTCTTCCTCGTCCTCTACGGCGCCTCACCCGACGACGATCGGCTCGTCGAGGTGCACTGCTTCTACAGCGAGCGCCACCTCGTCACCGTCCACCGCGACGAGGCGCCCGCCTTCAGCGAGGTGCGCGACCGCTTCGCGAAGCGCGGGACACCGCTCGACCAGCCGGCGCGGCTGCTCTATCAGATCGTCCACGCCCTCACCGACAGCTTCTTTCCGATCCTCGCCGACTTCGACGACCGCATCGACGAGCTCGAGGACCAGACCTTCCTCAACGCGAGCGACGCGCAGCTCCAGGAGATCTTCCGGATGAAGCGCCTGCTCGTCGGCCTGCGCAAGGCCGTCACACCCGAGCGGGACATGTTCGCGCGCGTGGCCGGCGGCATCTCGACGCTGCCGGGGATGACGCCGGAGGACGAGCGCTACTTCCGGGACATCTACGACCACCTGATCCGGATCAGCGACCTGGTCGACACGTACCGCGACCTGCTCACGAGCTCGATGGACGTCTACCTCTCGACCGTCTCGAACCGGCTCAACGGCGTCGTGAAGCAGCTGACGATCATCGCGACGATCTTCCTGCCGCTGAGCTGGCTGACCGGCTTCTTCGGCCAGAACTTCGGCTGGGAGGTGCACCACATCAGCGGCTGGGCGTCCTTCGCCCTCCTCGGCTTCGGCACCGAGATCGTGGCGCTCGCCGCGCTGCTCGTCTTCTTCAAGCGCCGCGGCTGGTTCTGACGCACACGACGCGCGACCCACTCCGGGAAGAGCAGGTCGAGTCGCGCTGGGAGGCGGCGCCCGCCGTCGTGCTCGTGATCGCGATGCAGGCACTGCTCGCGTTCGTCAGCCGCGACCAGCACTGGAAGCTCTGGGGCCTGCAGTGGTGGGTCTGGCTGATCCCGGCGGCGCCGGAGACGGCGCTGCTCCTCCCCCTCGCCTGGAGCCGGCCGCGACGCCGGCTCGAGCAGCTCGGCCAGCGCCGCACCGTCGCCCTCGCGCTGCTCGGCGTCGTCAGCCTCGCGAACGCGGTCCTCCTGACCGCGGTGATCGCGTCGCTCGTGAGCGGCCGCGAGCGCAGCGGCGCCCAGCTCCTGCTCAAGGCGGTCACCGTCTGGAGCACGAACGTGATCGCCTTCGGGCTCTGGTTCTGGGCCTTCGACCGCGGCGGGCCCGTCCGCCGGCTGGAGCCGAGCCCGCCGCCGCCCGACTTCCAGTTCCCCCAGCAGGAGAACCCCCAGCTCGCCGCGCCGGGCTGGCACCCGCGCCTGTTCGACTACGTCTACGTCTCCTTCACCAACTCGATCGCCTTCAGCCCCACCGACGCGATGCCTCTCAGCCGCAGGGCGAAGGCCCTCATGCTCGCCGAGTCCGGCCTGTCGGCGATGACGGTGCTCCTCGTCGCCGCCAGGGCGGTCAACATCTTCAAGTAGCCCGTGGGGCGGTGCGTTTCCGCCGGCCTCGCGGTCTTACGGCGGCTGTCGCGCCTCCGTCTCGAGCTCCCCGAGCCCGTGCTCGAGCAGGTGGTAGGCGCGCTCGAGGTCGGCGCGCAACCGCCTCGCGGCGGCGGGGCCGTGCCTCCCCGCGAGGGCCTGCATGCGCGCGGCCCGGAAGAGCTGCCGGTGCACGCTCACGAGCAGACCGGCTGCGATCCTCGCGTCGCGCTCGTCGAGGCCGAGCTCGCCCCGGATCGCCTCGGAGAGCACCTGCGCGAAGCCGGCCATCACCTCGAGCTCCTTCGCCTGCAGCGCCGGCGACTCCTCGACGACGCGGGCGAACGTGGCGAAGTCCGGGCTCGAGAGCCGGACGCACTCGCCCACCTGCATGCGCCGCAGCGCCGCGGGCACCGACTCGCCGGGCCGGCGGCCGCGGATCGCCTCGACCAGGGCCGCCTGCCGCCTGGGCACCTCGTCGTAGAAGAGATCCTCCTTCGTCGGGAAGTAGTTGAAGACCGTCTTCTCCGACACGCCCGCCGCCTCCGCCACCTCGGCGACGGTCACGTGGTCGAAGCCGCGGGTCACGAACAGCCGCATCGCCTGATCGGCGATCTCCTGCCGCGTGTGCAGCTTCTTCGACTCGCGGAGTCCCATGCACATGCAGTGTAACCGGATAATTATAGTTGCAGAAACAATTCAGTGTCTGTAGGTTTTAGGTCGCACCCGCGGAAGGAGAGAACGTGCTCGCTCGCCTCGCCCATGTCGTCGCCCGTCACCGCTGGCCCGTCATCGCCGTCTGGATCGCGCTCACGCTGTTCGGCGGCTTCGCCGCCGGCCGGGTCTCGAAGCGCTGGTACCAGAGCTTTTCGATCCCGGGCAAGTCCGCCTACGAGGCGAACCAGCGCACGCTGAAGGCGTTCGGCGTCGGCGTGCGCCCGCCGAACGTCGTCGTCTTCCGGACGACGGGCGACGCAACGAAGAGCGCCGCGATCCGGCAGGCGATGGATCGCGCGGCACGGGCGAACCCCGGCGCGCTCACGAGCTCGTACTTCTCGACCGGCAGCGCGATGTACGTCTCGCGCGACCGGCACACGACGTTCATGGAGATCTACCCGGCGGGCACGGCCGACTTCTCCACGAAGAGCGGGGCCGCCGCGACGCGCGCGTCCGCGGCGGCAGGCCTGCCGGTGGGGATCAGCGTGCAGGTGACGGGCCACGACCCGCTCGAGGAGGCGAGCACACACGGCTCGACCGGAAGCTCGAGCGTGCTGCTCGAGGCGGTGGTCGGCGGCCTCGGCGCGCTCGTGATCCTGCTCTTCGTCTTCGGCACGCTCCCGGCGGTGCTGATGCCGATCGTCGTCGCGGCGGCGGCGATCCTCAACACGTTCACGCTGATCTGGGGCCTGACCTACATCACGAGCGTCTCGATCATCGTCCAGTTCCTGATCGCGCTGGTCGGGCTCGGCGTCGCGATCGACTACGCGCTGCTGATGATCTTCCGCTTCCGCGACGAGCTGCGTGAGGGCACCGATGTCGAGACGGCGCTCGTCGAGACGATGACGCACGCCGGCCGCTCGGTGATCGTTTCCGGCTCGACGGTCGCCGTCGGGCTGCTCTCGATGATCCTGCTGCCGCTCCCGTTCATCCGCTCGATCGGGATCGGCGGCATGCTGATCCCGGCTGTCTCGGTGGTGGCGGCGATCACGCTGCTGCCCGCCTTGCTGGCCGTGCTCGGCACCCGGATCAACAGCGTGCGCCTGCTGCCGCGGCGCCTCGTCGACCGCGGGCATCCGGAGGACGGCGCCTGGGGCCGCTGGGCGCGCTTCGTGCTGCGTCGCCCGGTTCCCGTCGCGCTCGTCGGGATCGTGATCGTCGCGGTGCTCGCCGGCCTCGGAACGCAGCTCAACCCGAACGAGTCGCAGCTCAAGAACTTCCCCGGCACCGGCACGGCGATCGCCGGCCGGCAGATGCTGGCCGACGCGGGGATCAGCCCCGGCGTGCTGAAGCCGTTCGACGTGCTCGTCGAGCACGGCGGCGACGCGCGGGCGATCGCGGCGAAGCTACGGTCGACGCCCGGCGTGGTCGGAGCGGTCGCCCCGAGGACCTGGACGCGGGGCCCGGACTCGCTCGTCGAGGCCTTCCCCACGATCGACGGCGCGGCGCCCGGCATCCAGAAGATCATCGACCGGGTCGACCGGAGGCTGCAGGGCACGCAGGGCACACTGGGCGGCGTCGCCGCGACCGACCGCGACTTCGTGCACGCCGTGTACGGCAACTTCCCCTACGTGCTCGCGTTCGTCGTGATCCTCACCCTGATCCTCCTCGCGCGCGCGTTCCGCTCGGTCGTCCTGCCGATCAAGGCCGCCATTCTCAACCTCGTCTCGCTCGCCGCGGCCTTCGGGATCGTCGTCTTCATCTTCCAGGAGGGCCACGGCTCGTCGCTCTGGAACATCACGGCCACGCAGGCGATCACCGCCTGGATCCCGTTGATGATCTTCGCCTTCCTGTTCGGTCTCTCGATGGACTACGAGGTCTTCATGCTCACGCGCATGCGGGAGGCGTACGACGAGACGGGGTCGACCGAGAAGGCGATCGAGCTCGGCCTCGCGCGCACCGGGAAGCTCGTCACGAGCGCCGCGCTCATCCTCATGTTCGCGTTCCTCGTGCTCTCGTCGAGCCCGGGCTTCGAGATCAAGGAGTTCGCGATCGGCCTCGCCGCCGGGATCATCTTCGACGCGACCGTCATCCGCGCGCTGCTCGTCCCGGCCCTGATGCGGCTGCTCGGTCGCGCCAACTGGTGGATGCCGAGCTGGACGCGCTCGCTGCTCTTCATCCGCGACCGTGAGCCCGTCCCCGAGGTCGCGGCGGAGAACGCCTAACTCAACTAGCCCATCTCGATCTCGACCGGGCGACCGATCCGGCCGAGCGCGCGGAGGTGGCGCTGGTGCGAGCGGATCGCCGCGCGCAGCGACGGCTGGGCGGTGTAGCGGACGCCGTGCTCGGCGGCCTTGCGACGGACGATCTCGGAGATGCGCGGGTAATGGGTGTGCGGCACGCGCGGGAAGAGGTGGTGCTCGATCTGGAAGTTGAGCCCTCCCAGCAGCCAGGTGAGGACGACGTTGCGGGGGCAGAAGTCGACGGTCGACTCGACCTCGTGCACGGCCCACAGCCTCCGCGTGGTCGCCAGCTCCTCCGCCGAGGCGGACGCGGCCTCCTCGACGCAGTGGGCGAGCTGGAAGGTCGTCGCCGTGACGAGGCTCGCCGCCATGGCGAAGCCGGCGTAGCCGGCAGCCACGATCCACCAGGGATAGAAGAGCAGCGGCACGACGATCGCCCAGCCGACGAAGATCGCCTTGCCGGCGAGGAGCCCGACGAGGTCCCATCTCCTCGGCACGCGGATGGCGCTGTTGGCGATGCGTCCACGCACGAGCGCGGCGACGTCGGCGCCGATCTGCCAGCGGATCAGCATGAGGGTGTAGAGCGGCCAGACATAGAGATGCTGCAGGCGGTACCACGGCCTGGCGGGTTGCGACGGCAACATCCGCGCGAACGGCGTCTGGTCGATGTCGTCGTCATAGCCGTCCACGTTCGTGTACGTGTGATGAGCGACGTTGTGCTTGACCCGCCAGGCGTAGCTGCTGAACCCGAGCAGCGCGTCCGTCGTCCAGCCGAGCAGGTGGTTCAGGCGCCGCGACCGGAAGTACGCGCCGTGATTCGCGTCGTGCTGGACGCAGAAGCCGACCAGCACCGCACCCAGCACGCATCCCAGCAGGCACAGGAGCCCGAGCAGCAGCCCCGGCCGCACGAAGACGAGCACCGCCCACGACGCGGCCAGGAGCGGGAGCGCCACGGCTGATTTCGCGTAGAGCTCGAGGCGACCGCGCACGCGCGTCCCGCGCGAGCCGAGGTACGTCTCCACCTCGCTGCGGATCTCGCGCAGGAACGCTCCGCCGTTCTCGAACGACACCCTCGCCGGTCTCGCCTGGGCTACAGGCAAAGCTCGCTCCCTACTCGCACCGTTACGAAAAAACCCCGCACGTGCGGGGCTTTTTCGAGTAGCGGGGGCGGGATTTGAACCCGCGACCTCCGGGTTATGAGCCCGGCGAGCTACCTGGCTGCTCCACCCCGCGTCGCTGATGGTCGATTCTAGCACCGCCCTGCCCGCGGTTACGATCCACGCGTGGGGAACTCGGTCGTCTACGCAGCCTTGATCGTCGGCGCCGTGGCCGTGCTCGCGGCGCTCGGCTTCCTCCTCGTGCGCGTCCTCCAGGGCTGGCGCGCGCTCAAGCGCTTTCGCCGCCATCTCGGCAAGGAGCTCGTGCGGCTCGCCGACCTCGGCGAGGCCACCGCCGACAAGGTCGAGGCCGCGAGCGACACGGCAGAGCTCGACGAGAGCCTCGCGCGGCTCCGCGTCACGCTCGCCCGCCTCGCGGTGCTCCGTGCGGCGCTCGACGAGGCCGTCGGCCCCGTCGCCGCGGTCATCCCGCGCGGGTGAGAGTCGCCGCGGTCGACCTCGGCACGAACACGACGCGCCTGCTCGTCGCCGACGTCGACGACGGCCGCCTCGAGGAGGTATACCGCGAGACGCGCATCACGCGGCTCGGCGAGGGCGTCGACGCGGGCCGCCTCCTCCTGCCCGCTTCGATCGCGCGCGTCCGCACCGTGCTCGCCGACTACCGGCGCACGCTCGAGTCGCTCGGCGCGGAGCGCACGCTCGCCGTCGCCACGAGCGCGGTGCGGGACGCCGAGAACGGCGAGGCGTTCCTCGGCGAGGTCGAGCGCAGCCACGGCTTCGTGACCCGGCTGCTGCTCGGCGACGAGGAGGCCCTGCTGACGCGGCGCGGCGTCGCTCCCGCTCCCGGCACGCTCGTGGTCGACATCGGCGGCGGCTCGACGGAGCTCATCGTCGACGACTTCCATGTCAGCCTCGAGCTCGGCTCCGTGCGCCACACCGAGCGCTTCCTCCAAGGCGACCCGCCGTCCCGGCAGGAGCTCGACGATTGCGCACACGCGGTGCGCGCGGTGCTCCGAGCGCGCGTCGCCGTATCGGCCAAGCGGGCGACCGGCGTCGCGGGAACGGTCACGACGCTCGCGGCGCTCGACCTCGGCCTCGAGCGCTACGACCGCGCCCGCGTGCACGGGCACCGCCTCTCCCGTGCTGCCGTGCGTGCGCAGCTCGAGCGGCTGGCGGCGCTGACCGTCGCCGAGCGGCGCGCGCTCCCGGCGATGGAGCCGGAGCGCGCGCCGGTGATCGTCGCCGGCGCCGTGATCCTCCTCGAGATCCTCGACCGCTTCGACCTCGACGAGATCGAGGTGAGCGAGCACGACATCCTCGACGGCGCCGCGCTCGCCGCGGCGGAGCTGCCCTAGAGGAGAACGGCGTCCCCGCCGGTCTCCTCCGGCGGCTCGTCCTCGGCGAGCCGACGGCGCACGACCGCCCGCGAGAGCACGCCCACGAGCCGGCCCTCCTCGACGACGGGCACCCGCTCGAGATCCCGCTCCTCGACGAGGTGGAACGCCTCGTCGAGCGGCAGCGACGCGGCGAGCGTGAACACCGGCGGCTCGGCGATGTCGCGCAGCCGCACCGTGGTCGGGTCGAGCCCCGCGGCGACGACCTCACGGACGAGCGTCTTGCGCGTGATCACGCCGACGAGCGTGCCGTCGTCCGCGCAGACGAAGAGGGCGCGCACCTCCGGGTTGTCGGCGAAGCCGCGACCCGCTTCCTGCGCGCTCGCCGTGTCGGCGAGCGTCGTCGGCTCGCGCACCATCGCGTCACGGACGTTCTGGTCGGACATCTCTACGGATAGATTCCGCGCGCCTCGAGCGCCGCGGCCACCTCGCGGATGGCGGCGACCATGGCGGCCGGCCGCAGGGGGATGCGCTTCTCCTCCGAGACGGACCAGACCCTGTCGAAGGCGTCCGTCATCTTGTCGGCCAGCCTGCCGCGGATCTCGTCGCGGTCCCAGAACAGCCGGCCGAGGTCCTGCACCCATTCGAAGTAGGAGACGGTGACGCCGCCCGCATTCGCGAGGATGTCCGGGACGACCGGGATGCCGCGCTCGGCGAAGATCGCGTCAGCCTCGAGCGTCGTCGGCCCGTTCGCGCCCTCGACGACGAGCTCCGCGTTGACGCGAGCCGCGTTCGCTTCCGTCAGCTGGTCCTCGCGTGCGGCGACGAACAGGATGTCGCACGGCAGCTCGAGCAGCTCCTCGTTCGTGATCCGCTCGCAGCGGTCGTACCCCTCCAGCGAGCCGTGCTCGGCCGCGTACTCGTGCAGCTCCGGGATGTCGAGCCCGTCCTCGGAGTGCAGTCCGCCGGAGACGTCCGACACGGCGAGCACCGCTGCACCGAGCTCGTGCAGCTCCGACGCGGCGACGCCGCCGACGTTGCCGAACCCCTGCACGACGCAGCGCTGCTCGTCGAGGTTCCTCCCCAGGCGCTCGCACGCGCGCTCCGCGCTCATCACGACGCCGGCGCCGGTCGCCTCCCGTCGGAAGACGGAGCCTCCGATCGAGATCGGCTTGCCCGTCACCACCTCGGGCACTGCGTGGCCCTTCAACATCGAGTACGTGTCCATCATCCAGGCCATGGTCTGCTCGTTCGTCGCCATGTCCGGCGCCGGGATGTCGGTCTTCGGCCCGATCTCCTTCACCAGCTCGGAGGTGAAGCGGCGCGTCAGCCGCTGCAGCTCCGCCGTCGAGTGCGCCCGGACGTCGCAGCGGATGCCGCCCTTCGCGCCGCCGTAGGGCAGGCGCAGCAGCGCGCACTTCCACGTCATCCAGCTCGCGAGCGCGGCGCACTCGCCCAGGGAGACCTCCGGGTCGTAGCGGATGCCGCCCTTCGTCGGTCCGAGCACGGTCGAGTGCTGCACGCGGTAGCCGGCGAAGACCTCCCAGCCGCCGTCGTCGCGGCGCAGGGGCACGCTCATGATCACCGCCCGCTCGGGGAAGCTCAGCCGCTCGGCGACCATCGGCGAGACGTCGGCGTGCGGCAGCGCCTGCTCGAACTGCGCGCGGGCCATGAGGAACAGCGGCGAGTCCCATTCGAGCGGCTGCCTGAGCGGCGATCTCTGGGCGGGGGCCACGGGCCGGAGTGTACGGACTACCTGCGAGACACTTGACTCTCCCGCCTGTGGTGGTCAGGCTAGTGCCTCGCGTGAGGAGGGCGTTCATGCAGCGGGGGAGCCGGTCCGGCGTCCTGCAGTGGGTCGTGGTGCTCGTGGTCGGCGTCCTCGTCGTGACCGTCGTCCTCGGCCTGAACCTCATCCCGCGCCTCGATGCCGGGCAGAAAGTCCTGAACGCCGCCAAGCCGGCCTTCGCCGGCGAGCGTCTCACCGGCGCCCGGGCCGGCATCGACATCATCTCCAAGGACGTCGACATGGCCGATCCGATCGTGACGTCGCAGGGCGCAGCAGCGGCCGAGGTTCCGAAGCTGATCGCGTTCGTCTCCCAGAAGACCGGCCTGTCGCAGGCCGCGGTCATCGCAGCGCTGCAGAAGAACTTCCCGCACACGACCGCCCTTCTGCAGGCGATCCCCCTCTCGTCGGTGACCGCGGAGCTGCCCGGCCTGCTCGCCTTCCTCGAGAAGACGCTCAAGGTCTCGCAGACCCAGCTGCTCGCCGCGATGAAGACGAGCTTCCCCGGGCTCACCCAGGCGATCACGAACCTGCCGACGGTGACCGGCGGCTGGAATCAGATCCAGGGCATCGGCGGGCTCACCCGCTTCGACGGCTCGCCCGTGCAGACCGTGCCGCAGTTCAGGACGTACGTCAGCTCCGATCTGATCCCCGTGCTGGAGACGCAGAAGGGCAACTTCGACAGCCTCGACGGGACCTCGTCCGTGAACTGGATCGCGCCGCTGCTCCTGGCCGTCGGCCTGGTCGTGATCCTGTTCGCCGGAGCGATGATCGCGCTGAACCTCCGGGGGCCGGTCCCGCGCGGGCTCGCGACGGCCGGCGCGTCGGTCGTGCTCGCCGTCGGCGTGGGCGTGGTGGCCCTCGTGCTCGCGCTGTCGCTCGTGCCGCGGGTCAGCCACGGACAGAAGCTGCTGAACGCCCTGCGCCCCGCCAACGTGCCGGCGCGCGTGCACGGCGACCGCGCCGGGATCACCATGGTCTCGGCGATCGTCGACATGGAGGACCCGATCATGACCGCCCAGGGATCGGCGGTCGCCGAGGTGCCGAAGCTGATCGCGTTCGTCTCGCAGAAGACCGGGCTGTCGCAGGCCGCGGTCCTCGCGGCGCTGCAGAAGAACTTCCCGCACACGACGGCGCTCCTGCAGGCGATCCCGCTCTCGTCGGTGGCCTCCGAGCTGCCGAGCCTGGAGGCCTTCCTCGTGAAGACGCTCAAGGTCTCGCAGACCCAACTGGTCGGCGCGCTGGCGACGAGCTTCCCGGGGCTCGCACAGTCGATCGCCAACCTGCCGGCGGTGACCGGCGGCTGGGATCAGATCCCGGGCATCGACGGGGCGACGCGCTTCGACGGCACGCCGGTGAAAACCGTGCCCGACGTCCGCACGTACTTCGGGTCGGACGTGATCCCGGTGCTCGAGACCCAGACGGGCAACTACCACAAGCTCGTCGAGACCTCGACGATCGACTTCATCGGGCCGCTCGTGTTGATCGTCGGGATCATCGTGATCGTCTACGGGCTGCTCATGCTGCTCCTCGCGCGGCGCGAGGAGCCGGGTCCGGGCGGGGCTGCCGGGCTCTCGGCGGCGGCGGCGGCCGGATGAGCGCGTACGCCGCCGAATGGCAGGTGGGCATCGCGCTCGGCATCGTGGTGATCGCCGTGGCGGCTGCGATCGTGATCGTGATCGTGCTGCTCGCGCTGCGCATCGCGAGACAGGCCAGGACGGCCGAGCAGGCGGTGGACGTCGTACGCCGGCAGACCGACGAGCTCGGCGGCATCGCGCAGATCAACGACTCGGGGGTGAGGATCCTGCACGCAGCTCGTTCCCTGCGAAAGGTGGCGGTCGGGAAATGACGGTGCTCGGCGCGATGTCCGCTCACACGTACTGGGCGATCGCCCTGAGCATCTGCTTCGGCGCCGCCGTCGTCGTAGCGATCCTCCTGACGGTGCTCGTGGCGACGGTCGGCAGCATCGAGAGGTCTGTCGACGGCCTGCTGGAGATCGCGGGGAAGGTCGCCTCCAACACGGCGAGCATCCCGCAGCTCGAGGCGACTGCGCCCGTGCTGGCGCTGATCGTCGACGAAGCGGTGGTCCAGGACGGCTACATGAACGCCCTCACCGACGGGTTCGGTGACGCGGCATGACGAGCACGCACGCACTCGCCCTCCTGAGCGTCGTGCTGGCCGCGGGCGTCGTGCTCGTGCTCGCCGTCGCGCTGATCGAGGTGCGCAGAGGCCTGACGAGGATCTCGGAGGGGCTCGCGACGCTGGCGACCGCGCTCCAGGGCGTCGAGGCCGAGCACCTCCGCCCGCTCGAGGGCGCGGTCACGGCGATCAACGGCCAGTTCGACGTCATCCTCGGCGCGCTGCCGGGAATCGCGAGGAAGGCGGCGATCGTCGCCGAGAGGAGGCCGCGATGACCCTCTGGTGGATCGGAGACGTCGTCCTGCTCGTCGTCGTCCTGCCCGTCGTCGTCTACCTGCTCCGCGCCGTGCTCGCCGCCGCGACGAGCATCGTCCCCAGCGTGCAGGAGATCGCGAAGGTGGCGGCCGCGGGGTCGAAGGACCTCGACGCCGCGGCGCTGCTGCTGACGACGCAGGACCAGGTCACCCAGACGGTCGCGGGGGTCGCGAACTACGGCGGCTCCCTCGACGTGATCCTCGACGACGCGGGCTAGGAGGAGCGATGGTGCTCGCATTCATGGCAGTGGGCGCGGTGACGGCCCTCGCCGTCGTGCTCGTCGTCGTCGCCCTCGTCGTCTACCTCGTCGCCGTGATCGTGCAGCTGCGCAGGATCACCGGCGGCCTCGACGAGGTCATCGCGCACGTCGGCGAGATCGTGCGGAAGAGCGCGCCCGTCAACGACATCGTCACCACGATCAACGAGCAGCTCGACGCGGGCGTCGACCTGCTCGAAGGACTGCTCGTGCAGAAGGCCGGCATGACGGACGCCGTCGGCCTCGTCGACGGCCTCTACCCGGGCGCGGCCGCAACCGGCTTCAGGAACTTCCCCGAGAGCAGCGTGGTCAGGGCGCCGCGCATCGGCGAGGTCTACACGCGCGGTACGCTCACGCTCGCGCGGCTCGGCCGCGAGGCGCCGATCGCCCAGGGGAACCCGGCCGGCTTCCCGCTGCGGAACGTCGAGGGCGGGAGCCTCGCCGCGCGGCTGCTCTACCCGGAGTCCCGTCAGTCGCGGCCGGAGTCGCTGCCGCGGTCTCCGGTGATCGGCACCGACGCGCCCGTGCAGTACGAGCAGCGGGAAGACATCGGGGCGCCGCGCAAGCGGCTCCCCGCCCACCGGTAAGATCGGCAGCTTCCTCGATCGGAAAGGAGCCCTCTTGCAGACCCCCGCCGCATTCGAGTACGAGCGCGCGACGAGCGTGGAGGGCGCGATCGCGTCGCTGCAGAAGCTCGGCTCGGAGGCGCGCGTCATCGCGGGCGGGCACAGCCTGCTGCCGATGATGAAGCTCCGGCTCGCGAACCCGGGGCACCTGATCGACATCAACGACCTCACCGAGCTCTCGTACATCCGCGAGGAGGGCGACGAGGTCCTGATCGGGGCGCTGACCCGTCACGTGGACCTGCTCAAGTCGGAGCTGCTCTTCACTCACGCGCCGCTGTTCCGCGACGCGGAGAAGGTGATCGCCGATCCCGTCGTGCGCAACCGGGGCACGATCGGCGGCTCGCTCTGCCAGGCCGACGCGGCCGAAGACCTCTCGGCCGTCTGCTCGGCTGTCAAGGCGAAGGTCGTGATCCGCGGGGCGGGCGGCGAGCGCGTCGTCGGGATGGAGGACTTCCACGTCGGGCCGTACGTGACCGCGGTCGGCGACGGCGAGCTGCTCACCGAGGTGCGGATCCCGCTCCGCCGCGGCGGCGGCAGCGCGCACGAGAAGGTCGAGCGCCGCGCCGGCGACTGGGCGATCGCGGCCGCGTCGGCGGCCGTCTGGCTCGAGGCCGGCAGGATCACCGACGCGGGCATCGCGCTCAGCGCCGTCGGGCTCACGACGGTCCACCTGACACGGGCCGAGGAGCTGCTGCGCGGCAAGGCTCCCTCGGACGAGCTGTTCACCGAGGCGGGCGAGATCGCCTCGGCCGACTGCTCCCCGACCCAGGACGGACGGGGACCGGTGGACTACAAGCGCCATCTCGCCGGCGTCCTCACGAAACGGGCCCTGCTCCGCGCGACGGCACGCGCGCTCCACCAGGAGGACTGACCATGCTCGTCTCGATCACCGTCAACGGCGAGAAGGTCACCCGCGAGATCGAGCCGCGTCAGCTGCTCGTGCACTTCATCCGCGAGACCACCGGCCTGACCGGCACCCACTGGGGGTGCGACACCTCCAACTGCGGCGCCTGCGTCGTCCTGATGGACGGCAAGCCGGTCAAGTCGTGCACGACGCTGGCCGCGATGTGCGAGGGCCACGAGATCCGCACCGTCGAGTCGCTCGAGGTCGACGGCCGGCTCGACCCGGTGCAGATGGGCTTCCACGAGCGGCACGCGCTCCAGTGCGGCTTCTGCACGCCGGGAATGCTGATGACGGCCCGCGCGCTGCTCGACGAGAATCCCGATCCGACCGAGCACGAGATCCGTACAGCGATCTCGGGCGCGATCTGCCGCTGCACCGGGTACAAGAACATCGTCAGCGCCGTGCGCTGGGCCGCTGAGTACGAAGCCGCCACGAAACAGGGGGTCTGAGCATGGCCGTCGATGTCGAGAACCTGCCGAGCGCACAGGCCGAGCGGCCGATCGGCTTCGGCCGCCTGAAGCGCAAGGAGGACGCGCGGTTCATCCGCGGCAAGGGCACCTACCTCGACGACATCCGGCTGCCGGGGATGGTGCACGGGGCCGTCCTGCGCAGCCCGTACGCGCACGCGCGCATCGTCTCGATCGACACGTCGAAGGCGCTCGCGCACCCCAACGTCGCCGCGGTGATCACCGCGAAAGACCTCGAGACGCTCGGGCTCGCGTGGATGCCGACGATCTCCTACGACACGCAGGCCGTGCTCGCGGGAGACAAGGTCCGCTTCCAGGGCCAGGAGGTCGCGTTCGTGATCGCGACCGACGAGTACTCCGCCAACGACGCGCTCCAGCTCATCGACGTCGAGTACGAGCCGCTGCCGGCGGTCGTCAACGCCCGCAAGGCGCTCGACCCCGACGCGCCGCTGATCCGTGACGACAAGGTGGGCCAGCGCGACAACCTCGCAAGCCCGACCTGGGAGGCGGGCGATCGCGAGGCGACCGACCGCGCGTTCGCCGAGGCCGACACCGTCGTGACGCGGGACATCATCTATCCCCGCTGCCATCCGGCGCCGCTCGAGACATGCGGCATGATCGCGGACTTCAACCCGGAGACGGGCCAGCTCGACATCTACAACGGCAACCAGGCGCCGCACGCCCACCGCACCGTGTACGCGCATGTGGCAGGTCTCGCGGAGCACATGATCCGGATCCGCTGCCAGGACATCGGCGGCGGCTTCGGCAACAAGGTGCCGGTCTACCCGGGCTACGTGTGCGCGATCGCGGGCTCGATCGTGGCCGGCGTTCCGGTCAAGTGGGTCGAGAACCGCACCGAGAACCTCGTCTCCACCGGCTTCGCCCGCGACTACGTCATGCACGCCGAGATGTGCTCGAAGAAGGGCAAGATCACCGGCCTGCGGGTCGACGTCATCGCCGACCACGGCGCCTTCGACAGCACCGCTCAGCCGACGAAGTTCCCGGCCGGGTTCTTCCACATCGTCTGCGGCTCGTACGATCTCGACGCCGCGCACGTGCAGGTGAAGGCGGTGTACACGAACAAGGCGCCGGGCGGTGTCGCGTACCGCTGCTCCTTCCGCATCACGGAGGCCGTCTACCTCGTGGAGCGGATGGTCGACGCGCTCGCGCTCGAGATGGGGGTCGATCCGATCGAGCTGCGGATGCGCAGCTTCATCGCCCCGGAGCAGTTCCCGTACGAGACCACCACCGGTTGGACGTACGACTCCGGCAACTACGCCGAGACGATGCGCGTGGCGATGGACATCGCCGGCTACGAGGATCTGCGCCGCGAGCAGGCGGAGAAGCGCGAGCGCGGCGAGCTGATGGGCATCGGGGTGTCGTTCTTCACCGAGGGCGTCGGCGCCGGCCCGCGCAAGCACATGGACATCCTCGGTCTCGCCATGAACGACGGCGCGGACCTGCGCGTGCACCCGTCGGGCAAGGCCTGCGTCAGCATCAGCGCGCAGACGCAGGGGCAAGGCCACGAGACGACGTTCGCGCAGATCGTCGCCGAGGAGCTCGGCATCCCTCCCGAGGACGTCGAGGTCCGTCACGGCGACACGGACCGCTCGCCGTACGGGCTCGGCACCTACGGCAGCCGCTCGACGCCGGTGTCCGGCGCGGCGGTCGCCGTCGTCTCGCGCAAGGTGCGCGACAAGGCGCGCCTGATCGCAGCGACGATGCTCGAGACGAGGCCCGAGGATCTCGCCTGGGAGAAGGGCCGCTGGTACGTGAAGGGAGACCCCGAGAAGGGCGCGATGATCGAGGAGATCGCGCTGCGCGCGTACAGCGGCGAGCCGATGCCGGCCGGCATGGAGGGCGGGCTCGACGCGCAGGTGATCTACGACCCACCCAACCTCACGTATCCCTACGGCGCCTACATCGCCGTCGTCGACATCGACCCCGACACGGCTCAGGTCACGATCAGGCGCTTCATCGCGGTCGACGACTGCGGCGTGCGCATCAACCCGATGATCGTGGACGGCCAGATCCACGGCGGCCTCGCCGAGGGCGTCGGCATCGCGCTGATGGAGCTCATCTCGTTCGACGAGGAGGGCAACTGCCTCAACTCGTCGTTCATGGACTACCTGATCCCGACCGCGCTCGAATGTCCCGACTTCGAGCTCGGCGCGACGGTCACGCCGTGCCCGCACCACCCGCTCGGTGCCAAGGGCGTCGGCGAGTCGCCGAACGTCGGCTCGCCGCCGGCGATCGTGAACGCCGTCATCGACGCGCTGCACGACACGCACGGCGTCGACCACATCGACATGCCCTGCACTCCGGCACGTGTCTGGGCGGCGATGCAGGGGCGCCCAGAGCCGCCACAA
>Ga0187779_10000105_pt1 | contig 62862 bp, 53 predicted proteins | sample 1015_Q2_SP10_10__FD_132435 | JGI IMG/M metagenome (GOLD analysis project Ga0187779, IMG submission 132435) | Tropical peat soil microbial communities from peatlands in Department of Meta, Colombia - 1015_Q2_SP10_10_MG | ecosystem: Environmental > Terrestrial > Soil > Wetlands > Peat | place...
GGCCAAGCCGAGCTGACGCAAGATTGCGGCAGGGGCGGCCGGGTAGCCCGTCAGCCTGTTCGCGATGGCGGCGCGGGTCGTTTCATCAACCACATCGATCAGGCCGAGGGCCAGCTCGACGTACTGCACCTCTTCTTCGATGCTGTGGGCCGGCTTTTGTACGTAAAGATCGGTCAAAACGCGCAGCAAAGTCGGACGAATATCGACACCATCCCGGCACGCCAAGTCGAGCAGGTTGTCGAGAGTGGGGTGGGCGAAGGGTTTTCGCATCAAACGCTACGCATTCACTTGTTCCAGATGGCTCACATTAGTCGCCCCCCGTTAGCAGAGCGTTAACCCTGTGCGTCCTTTAATTGCAGAAGGAGCCGGTCCGGCAGGTGCCGGGCGGAAGGGGGTTTCGCAATGGGCGAGGTGATTCAGTTTCCCGAAGAGGGGAGCAGTCCACGCGTCGGCAAATATGTCGACGCCAGGACTGAACCGGCCACCGTCATCATCCTCCCCGTGATCCGCATCGATCGTGGTCCGGACGGCTCGAATGGTCTCGAGCCGAATAGTGGTAATCAGTCGGGTCGCCGTCGTCGTCGCCGCGTTGGACGTTAAAACTCCCGCACCGACTTAAGCTGATGACATCACTGCCGCTGCCAATGCAGGCATTCCCTTGGCGCCGGCATATGTTTGCCGTTGCGACGCTCGTCGTTCTTGGCGGCTGTGCCAATGGCGACTTCAAGGAAATCCGCGCCGAGCTCGTTCATGACGACATCCATGACTGGATGGACTATGACGCGACTGCGGGCATCAACACATCGCCGTCGGGTTTTCAATTCACCGACGACGAGCGGCAGCTGCACGATCTCGGCTATCCGCTGATCGAGGCGCCTTACAACCGGCAAAAATGGTATTCGGTCGCCGGTGAATACGGCGTCATCGGCTACGACCACCGTGGTCCGTTCGACCGCACCGCCTATGCCACCCACCTGTTCGGCGACCGTTATCGCTCGCCGTCGGCGCGCTATGCGAAGTTGATCGAAGACGTCCGCAATGACGCAACTCGCATTCCGGCTTTCTTCGAAGTTGCGGCACGGGTGCTCGACATCGACCAGAAGCGGCGCAAGAGCCTTAGTTACGTGTCATCGCTTTCCGCCCGCGAGCGCGATGAGGCGCTGCGGCGTATCTACACGAACCAGCGGGTCGTCGCGAAAGTCCGCCTCAAGCTCGAGCAGAGAATTTCGGCGTACCGTTTTGCCCTCGAGCGGCTCGTCATCATGACGCCGGCGCCGGAAGCGGTCGATGCCGAACGGGCGATCAATCAATTGCAGTCCCAACTTGTGTATTACAATACACATCCCGCGCCGACCTGGGCGGCCGAACAGAGCCTTTCCTCCGCCCGCGACTAGTTCGCGCCCTTCGCCAGATCGGTGTGCTGACAGCGCGCAGCGTCGACCGCGCGTTTCGCCATCGGCATCAAGCCAGGATCGGGTGCCAGCGCGCGGATCGCAATGACGCCCTTGGTGGTCGGCGATTCTACGATCAGACGGTCAGCCGAGGTGATTTCCTCGTCCTCTGGCATTTCGCCATGCTGCTCGGCCGTCATCAGATCAAGTTCGATCGCGCGGCGGCCTGCGGAGCGATCGTTGATGGCGTAATAAGCAATATCGCGGTCCGTGTAGAACGAGACGGACGTGTATGCGAGGCTGATCGGAACGGTGAGCTTCATCGGCCCTTGTGACAGGTCGTAGCGGCAGATCGCGCTGGCGAAGGCGGGGTCCATCATCGGCATGACGGATTTTTCAGGCGTCGGCTCAGGCAGCGAGATCACTGTGTTGACCGGTGCGATGGACGTCAGTCGTGAATAGGCGTCGCGCGTGGCGGTGCGCGGCAGAACGATGATCGTCGCAAGATGGACGATTCCGCCGAGAAGGGCACCGCCGAGGAGCAGAAGCAGCCATCGGATCATGGGCAGCTCCTCGTTCTGACAGTTGGCATTGGCACCTCGCGCCCTTCCTTGGTCGCGACACCGACGGCCGTGTCGTAGAATCGTAGCGCCAGCGTGTAGCGCTCAACCCCGCCGGTCGGCAGCCAGTTGCCGGAATTCGCGCGCGGCGACACCACGACCTCGAAGCTGCCGTCGCCGCGACGGACGACCTCCTGGCTGGTGAAGGAATAGCGGTTGATCGAATTGGGTACCAATTCGCCCTCGCGATTATACAGCGTCAGCGTCCAAAAGCGCGCGGCCGGCGTGATACCGACGATCTCGACGTCACAACGTCCGTCGAGGCGCTTACCCTTGTCGTCGGTATTCGCCTGGAACGTGACGCCATCGCCAAGCGCGATTGGCAGACGCCCGGTCCGTGCGATTTCCGCGCGGGCATAAGGGTCGGCGTCCTGCGTGCCAGTCTTGGGCCATGACGTCCATGCACCGATCCGCAGGGCGCCGAATGCCGTGTCGTGAGTGAGCGCGAAATACGTCGCGCCGAGGCCGACGGCGGCCGCAACGAGGAGCGCGAAGATTGTTCCGAAAAGCAGCCGCACGGTCGGTCAGGTGGATCAGGTGGATAATGAGGGACTAGCCGTAGGATACGACGGACGCGGCCCTTGAGCCAATCAGTTGCGCCCGAATGCCCGGCCCTCCAACTCGGAGGCAAGAGCGTCGCCATTCTTGTTCCGCGCCTGCCGGTCTCTGCTTGCCGAAGCGGTCGGCAGCGGCCCGAGAGCTTTGTTGGCGTCGTCCATCGTCTTCTCGAGATTGACGAGAATATCGACACCACGCCGGGTCAGTAGAATTGGCCGCGGCGGCGGCGCCTGCCCGTCGCCCTTGCCCTTGAGTGCGACGTTCTGTTCCTGGCGCTCGTGCGGCACCGGCACGCCCGGCAATTGTTTGATCTCAACGCCCTGGTGCGCATAGGCCATGATGCTGTGCCAGGTCATGGCCGGTAGTGAACCGCCGGTCATACGGTTGGTCACGGTGTAGTCATCATTGCCGAACCAGATGCCGCAGACGAAATTGGCCGTGTAGCCCATGAACCACGCATCGCGATAAGCGTTCGTTGTGCCAGTCTTGCCGGCGGCCGCGATGCCGTCGAGCCGAGCACGCCGGCCGGTGCCGTTCTCAACGACGCTGTTCATCATCGTGATCATGTCCTGCGCGACGTGGGCAGGCAGAACGCGTACAGGCTTTGGGCCATCGCGGTCAAAGCGCCAGACCAGCTTGCCGGCACCGGTCCGCACTTCGAGGATCGCATGAGGCACGACTTTCATGCCGAGATTGGGGAAGGTGCCGTAGGCGCCCGTATGATCCAGCAGTTCGACGCCGTCGGCGCCGATCGGCAGCGACGGCGTATCCGGCAGCGGCGTGCGGATGCCCATGTCATGCGCGAGCTTGACGATACGGGCACGGCCGAGCTTGGCATTGCCGTCGCCGACGATGATCGATAAACGAATGGCGACCGTGTTGACCGAGTGCGTCAGCGCCTGGATCAGCGACATCGAGCCGTGGTAGCCGCCGCCGTAGTTGTGCGGACACCAGTTCCCGATGCAGATCGGCGCGTCGAGCACGGTCGATGACGGCTTCATGCCGTGCAGCAGGGCCGAGGCATAAACATAAGGCTTGAACGAGGAGCCAGGCTGGCGCAGCGAATCCGTCGCGCGGTTGAACTGGCTGGCGCCGTAGTCCCGGCCGCCGACCATGGCGCGCACCGAGCCGTCGACTTCCATAAGCACAGCGGCGGCCTGGTTCGCGTGATATTCCTGCCCATACTGCCGTATCGAATTTTCGACCGCGAGATCGGCGGCGCGCTGCATATTGGGATCGAGCGCCGTGCGAACGACGAAGACACGCTCGGTCATAGATTTTGGGAACGTATCGACGAGCTTCTTCATTTCGTCGAACGCCCAGTCGAGATAGTAGTTCGGCGCACGATCGTCGCTGCGGTCGACGGGAGTGGCGGGGTGGCGGCGGGCGCCGAACACCTGACCCTCGGTCATGAACCCCGACTCGACGAGGCGGTCGAGCACGACGTTAGCGCGGGCGCGCGCGGCCGGCAGGTTGACGTTGGGCGAGAACTTGGTAGGCGCCTTGAAGAGGCCCGCGAGCATCGCCGCTTCCGGCAGGTCGACGTCGCGCGCCGACTTGTTGAAGTAGTACTGCGACGCTGCATCGACGCCGAAGGTGCCGCCGCCCATATAGGCGCGGTCGAGATAGAGCTTGAGGATCTCGTTCTTGGTGAGCCGCGCTTCGAGCCACATCGCGAGGAACGCTTCCTTGATCTTGCGGTCGAGCGTGCGCTCGTTGCTCAAGAACAGGTTCTTCGCGAGCTGCTGCGTGATCGATGAGCCGCCCTGCACGACGCCGCCGGCGCGGGCGTTGGTGACCATAGCGCGCGCGGTACCGGCGATGTCGATGCCGAAATGGTCGTAGAAGCGCCGGTCCTCGGTCGCGATCACTGCCTTGATGAGATGATCGGGAAACTGGTCGAGCGGCACGGCGTCGTTGTGCTTGATGCCGCGGGTGCCGACTTCGTTGCCGAAGCGGTCGAGGAAGGTGACGGCGAGCTCGGACTTCTTCAGCCAGTCGTCGTCGCTGGTCTCGCGGAATGCCGGGATCGCGAGCGCGAGCATGAGGATGAGCCCCGCGGTGCCGAGCGTCGCGCCCTCGGAGACGATCTCGTTGAGGCCGCGCCGCCAGCCGGCGACATGGAATTTGTCCATTGCGGTCGAGAAGCGCTCCCAGCTTTCGCGCAGACCGGTGGCGCTTCGGAACAGCGAGAAGTCAATCCAGGCGTCGGCGCCTAGGAACAGCTTCTTGAGCTTGGGTCTCCAGTCGCGGTTGAAGAGGTCGCGCAAGGCCGGTTCTATCTCTGGAAGCGGCGCAAACGGCCGCGGGGGCGCATTTTTACCCGATCGGGCCCTGCCCGGCCAATGCCGGCAGGGCCTTTATGTGCCCAAGGTGAACAGGAAATGCGGGGAAATAGGGGCGGTTCCGGGCCGCTGGCCCCGTTTCGGCGGCTTGGAGGAGGCTCTCCGCCGGCCCCGCAGGCAAGGGGTGGCGGAATCGCCTCAGGCAGCTACAAGTCAGTATGCCCGACTCCAAACCGCCGTTCTGGCGCCGCAAGGCGATGGGCGAGATGACCCGCGCCGAGTGGGAGAGCCTGTGCGACGGCTGCGGCCGCTGCTGCCTCAACAAGCTGATCGACGCGGACACCAACGAGACGGTGTTCACCGACGTCGGCTGCAAGCTGCTCGATGCGCGCACCTGCCGCTGCACCGATTACGCCCACCGCCAGCGCAAGGTGACGGACTGCGTGCGGCTCACCTCGCGCAACGTGCGGCGGCTGTCCTGGCTGCCACCGACCTGCGCCTACCGCATCGTCGCCAACGGCGGCGACCTGCCATGGTGGCACCCGCTCGTCTCGGGCTCGCGCGAGACCGTTCACCAGGCCGGCATCTCGGTGCGCGGCCGCGTCTCGGCGAGCGAGGAGGACGTGCCGGATGCGAAACTCGAGGAGTTTATCGTGAGTTGGCCGTGGAAGTGGCCCAAAGGTGCGCGACGACAGCAGCAGCGGCGCTAACGCTTCTCGATCGGAAAATCATAGCCGCGCTGGGGACTGCCGTACTCGTAGTGCCACCATTCGCGGAAGTAGTTGCGGAAGCCGTGCGCCGTCATGGCGGCGCGCAGGCGCTCGCGCTCGCGGCGCTGCGCCGGCGTCACCGCGCCTGAGCGCGTCCAGGTCTTCGGATCGAAGCAATCGAAGCCGGTGCCCATGTCGAGCGAATTGTCCGGTGCCCGCTCGGATGCGGGCGCGGTGCAGGGGCCGTGACGCGCGCTGTCGTCGGGCGTGGGGGCGTCGAGCGGGATCAATGTGAGATCAACCGCCGTGCCGGTCGAATGCTTGGAGCGCGAAGCGATATAGCCGAGGCTGAACAGCTCACTCTTGTTAGCCGCCGGATAGTGGCTCTTGTCTCCGCGCTGCGAGCCGTCATGTGCCCAGCGCCACATCGCGCGCACCGCGCGCTCCGGGCGGTAGCAGTCATAGGTCTTGAGCGAGAGCTTGTCCTTGGCGAGGTCGGCTTGCACCTTCATTAACGCTTCAGCGGCGTCGCGCCGGAGCACGCATTCGCCGGCATCATAGCCGGGAAGCGGCGCAGCGGTGAAATTGTCGGCGGTCGCATAGCGCATGTCCTGTGCAATCGACGGCGCGACGTCCCGCAGATAGACGAAACCTGCCGGCAGGTCGCGGGCGGAGGCGGGTAGCGCAAGGATCAAAAGGGCGAGGGCAGGGATTAACCGCATGGCAAGGTTCCGGGCGCCACTGTGGCCGGACTCTTTTGCGCATGCCAGCCCGGCGTGAGCCCCCATTGCAAGGCGGCGCGGCAAGCGGCATTTAACGGTCGCACACATATTTATATTATGAGCGCACGTCCCCCCAGAGCTAAAGCGCACGCAGCCCCCAGGCCGCTGTCGCATCCTGAAATCCGCACCATCGTTGTCGGCATCATGCTGGCGATGTTCCTTGGCGCGCTCGATCAGACCATCGTCGCCACCGCGCTGCCGACCATCGGCCGCCATTTCGGCGATCTCGGCGACCTGTCCTGGGTGGTAACGGCCTATCTCCTCACCGGCACGGCGGTAACGCCGCTCTATGGCAAGCTCTCCGATATCCACGGCCGACGCGGCATGCTGCTGATCGCGATCACGATCTTCGTCGCCGGCTCGCTCACCTGCGCGCTGGCGCCCAGCATGATGATGCTGATTTTGTCGCGCGCGCTCCAAGGCCTCGGTGGCGGCGGGCTGATGGCGATCTCGCAGACCATCATCGCCGACATTGTTTCGCCGCGCGAGCGCGGCCGCTACCAGGGCTACATCGCCTCGGTGTTCGCGGCGTCTTCGATCGGCGGCCCGGTGCTCGGCGGTTTCCTCACCGAGCACATCGACTGGTCGCTGATCTTCTGGATCAACCTGCCACTTGGACTCGCGGCCTTTGCCATGACCTGGCAGGTGCTCAAGCGCGTGCCGTTCCATCCGCGCAAGCACAGACTCGATTTGATCGGCGCGCTTACCATGATGGCGGCGGCGGTCGCCTTATTGCTCGCGTTGTCCTGGGGAGGGCGAAATTACAACTGGATCTCACTGCAGATCGGCTCGCTGCTGCTCACGTCCGCGATCCTGTGGGGGCTGTTCGGCTGGCGGCTAATGATGGCGGAGGAGCCGTTCCTCCCGATCGCAGTGCTTGCCAATCCGGTCGTGCGCTGCGCGGCGCTGTCGGGCGCCTGCAACATGGGTACGCTCGTCGGCATGACGATCTTCGTGCCACTGTATTTCGAAACCGTGCTGCATCTGTCCGCCAGCCAGTCCGGCATGGCGCTGATCCCGCTGATGGCGGCAACGGTTGCCTTCTCCACCATCACCGGCCGCCTGATGACGCACATGATGCATTACAAGCGCGTGCCGCTGATCGGGTTGTCGATCGCCATCTTCTCGCTCGGCGCGATGGCGATCTGGCCGGCGTCGATGCCAACCGCGCTGGTCCTAGTGATGCTGGCGGTGATCGGCTCCGGGCTTGGCACAGTGTTTCCGATCTCGACTGTGTGCATGCAGAATTCGGTGACGCAGCACCAAATGGGCGTTGCGACCGGCGCGGCGAACTTCTTCCGCGCGCTGTTCTCCTCGCTCGTCGTCGCGGTGCTTGGCGCCATTGTGCTCGGCGGCCTCGGCGGCCAGACCGGAACGGCGGTCGAGACCTTGGCGCGCGCAGCCTCTGCGCATTCGCTCGGCGTCGCCTTCTCCTTCGTGTTTCTTGCCTGCGGGCTGGTGCTGACCTTCGGCATGGCTTTCCTGATCTCGATGGAGCAGCGTCCGTTGCGTGGGCCCGCGCTGCATTCGCCGGAAGCGGGCGCGCCCACTGCGCCGGCAACGCCGATCCCGGCAGAGTAGGCGCGGCGCTATTGCGCTGCCGGCTTCCCTCCAGCAAAGTCAGACTAACGAAGCGCTGCCTGCGCGCGATGGGGTTGAGGGAGGAATCCATGCGCCGACGTTGCGTACAATTGCTCGTGCTGATCCTCGGCACGCTCGCGCCGACGCTGACGCAGGCCGCCGGCTACCCCGATCATACCGTCAGGATCGTCGTGCCGTTCCCGGCCGGCGGCACGGCCGACGCGGTGCCGCGCATCGTCGCGGACTGGCTTTCGCGCAAATGGGGCCAGCCGGTCATCATCGAGAACCGTACGGGCGCGGCCGGCAATGTCGGCGCGGAGTTCGTCTATCGCGCGGCGCCGGACGGCTACACGCTGCTGTCGGCGCCGCCACCGCCGCTGGTGGTCAACCAGAATCTTTATCCGAACCTTGCATTCGATCCGGTCAAGTTTGAGCCAGTCGTCGTCATCGCGCAGGTGCCGAATGCGCTGTTCGTCAATCCGAACAAGGTCAAGGCAACGAGCGTTTCCGAGCTGATCGAATATCTCAAGACTAACTCCGACAAGGTTACTTCGGCGACGCAGGGCAACGGCACCACTTCGCATCTCACGTCACAGCTGTTCCAGCTGCTGGCCAAGGTGAAGATGCGCGACATTCCTTATCGCGGCTCGGCACCTGCCTTGCAGGGACTGCTTGCCGGCGACGTCGACCTGATGTTCGACAATCTCGGCGTCTCGTTGCCGCTGGCGCAGGCCGGCAAGCTCAAGCTGATCGCGGTTGCCTCGTCGAAACGCATGCCAAGCCTGCCCGACACGCCAGCCTTGTCAGAATTCCTGCCCGGCTTTGAATCGGTTGCCTGGTACGGCATCGTCGCGCCGCCGCAGACGCCGAAAGACATCATCGCCAAGATCAACACCGACGTGAACGAGGCCCTGAAGCAACCCGATGTGCAGGCGCGCCTCAAGCCGCTGTCGGCGGACATCTTTGGTGGCTCGGTCGAGACCACCTCCAAATACATGCATGAGGAAATCGATCGATGGGGCAAGGTGATCAAGGCGGCCAACATCAAGCTCCAGCAGTAACGGCGGGACGCACCAATGGCGGAGTCGCAACTTAGCGTCGTCATTGTGGGTGGCGGGATAGGCGGTCTGTTCGCCGCCAATGCGCTCATCGCGCATGGTCTCAAGGTCTCCGTCTATGAGCAGGCGCCGGCGCTTGGCGAAGTCGGGGCAGGAGTCTTCCTGACGCCGAATAGCGTTCGCCAGTTGGAGCGCGTCGGATTGGGACCTGCGGTAGAAAGGTGGGGCGCGCGGGTCGGGCCCGGCTCGCACTATTTCCGGCACGATGGCACGGTGATCGCGCCGGTGCAGGTGACAGACTCTTCCGGTTGGAACGCGACTTTTGGGATGCATCGTGCCGACTTCATCGAGCTCCTCGCCAAGGCGTTGCGGCCCGGTGTCGTGCACACTGGCCATCGCTGCAACAGTTTCACGCATGACAATGACAAGGCTTGCGTCTCGTTCGCCAATGGCAACGCCGCCGAAGCCGACGTCGTGATCGGCGCCGACGGCATCCATTCCGAGCTTCGCCCTTATGTGTTTCCACCATCGAACCCCGTCTTCCACGGATCGGTCGCATATCGTGGTGTTGTTGCACATGAGCGCATTCCGCAGTGGCCGACCGACCGCTGGCTGATGTGGCTCGGCAAGGGCAAGCATTTCCTCGCCTTCCCGGTGCGCGCCGGGAAGCTCCTCAACTATGTCGGCTTCGTGCCGACGGATCTGGAGATGAAGGAGTCCTGGTCGGCGCCGGGCGACCCCGACGTGCTGCGGGCGGAATTTGCCGGCTGGGATCCGCGGATCGAAGAGCTGCTGCAGCGGGTCGAGAAGACGTTTCGCTGGGCGCTCTACGACCGCGAGCCGCTGGCAACCTGGACGAAGGGCCGGCTGACGCTGCTCGGCGATGCCGCGCATCCGATGCTGCCGCATTTGGGGCAGGGGGCGAACCAGTCAATCGAAGATGGCATGGCGCTGGCGACCATCCTGTCACGTGCCAGCCGAAAGACCGCGCCGTCGGCATTGATCGCTTACGAGCGTTTGCGACGCGAGCGCGTGGCGCAGGTTCAGCGGGGCGCGCGCGAGAACGGCATGCGCTACGATTCAGCCTATTCGGACCTCGGTGTTCGCGACGCCGAAATCACCGCGCACGCCACATTCCGCAAGCAACTTTATGACCATGACGTCGTGCCCGAGGCGCAAGTGGCGGCCGCGAGCCTGCAGTGATCAGGCATTCGTACTGTGGCGCTCGCGGGCAAGAGCAGCTAGCATGATGTCGTGCAAGAACAACTGACCCCATTGGCGCGCGACCCAGTCGCAGATCAGGTCGCGGACGCAGCCACGCGCTCGCGCGCATGGGACACACTGAAGCTTGTCCTGTCGTCGGGCGGCCCCGGGCGCTGCGAATTCGCGCTCAATAATGCGTGCAACGCCAATTGCAGCTTTTGCAATTTCGCGCGCGACACGCTGCCGAAAGAGCGCTGGGAGTATGTCGAGCGGCAGGGCGCTTTCGATGCCATCGACATTCTTTATCGGCAGGACATCCGCTACATCATCTTGACCGGCGGCGAGCCGACGCTGCACCCCGACCTCGTCGACATCATCGGACATGCCTCACGCAAGGGTATGAAGGTGATGATGGTGAGCAATGCCGGCCTGTTTAAACCGCGGCGCATCAAGGAGTACTCGGACGCCGGCCTGTCGAGCTTCGTCATCTCGATTGACGCGGCGACCGCGGAAGCGCACGAGGCAAACCGCGGGCTGCCCGGCGTCTGCGAGAAGATCCGCGAGGCCAACAAGGAGATCGAGAGCCTCGGCATGATCGCGACGGCCTCGGTGACGCTGAGCCGGCTGCTCGATATCGACGCATTGCCCGAGTTCCTCAAAGACCTCGGCTTTAAATGCGTGACGTTTTCCTATCCGCTGACAAACCTCAATTCGAGTTTCCTCGGCTATCGCGATTCCGGCATCGTCGATTTCACGCCGGATGAACTGATCGCGTTGTTCGACAAGGTCAAGGCGGTCAAGTCGAAGATCCACGTCGTCAACCCGACGCGCTCGCTCGAGGAGATGCAGCGTTTCGTGCGCAATGAGCCTCAGAAATTCCCGTGCCTTGGGGGCTACCGCTATTTCTATCTCGACTGGAAGCTCAGGCTCTGGCGCTGCCACTTCTGGGAAAAACCGCTGTGCTCGATCTACGAGTTCGACGACAGCAAGCTGGTGCGCGACAACTGCACGCGCTGCATGATCGACTGCTACCGCGACGCCAGCACCATGCAGCATATCGCCGTCTCGGTGCACGACACGGTGCGCGCGCTGCGTTCGGGCGATCTAGCCGGCGCGACAAAGGCGATTACGCGCACCGGCAACGCCGGCTCGATCCACTCGGTGGTCGAGGAACTGCCTTGGCTGTTCAAGTTCTAGCGCTTGCGCGAGAGCGCGTTCACTTCGTGGCCGTGCCAAGCGAACAGGAACGGTGGGCCGAGCACGATCTCCGGTACGCGCTTGACCAGCGATAGCGCGACGGCCGCCGGCGCCGGAATGCCGAATACGGCGCAGACCGCGATGAAGCCGGCTTCCTGCACGCCAAGCGCACCGGGAATCAGAAAGCCTGCCGCGCGCACGGCTTGGCCAAGGCTCTCGACCACCACGGCGTCGAGGTAGGACACCGGGTAGCCCATCAGATTGAGCGCGACGAGCACTTCTACTGCGCCGAGGAACCAGAAGGCCAGGTGCACCAGTAGCGCGGTCAAAAAGCGCGGCACATCGGCGTAGATGCGGACCAAGTTGTCGTGCAGCGTCGCCAGATTGGCGAGTGCCGACCAGCCGGATCTGTTGGCCGCGGCCATCAACGCGCGGTCGATGAGCTTGGCGCCGCCGAAGCGTTGCGCGACGAAGAAACCTGCCAGCGCGACGCCCATGATCGAGATGCCGACCATCATCGAGCCGACCAGCGCATCGTCGGCGCCATACATCGCGAGGATGCCGACGCCGACGATGACGAAGAAGAAAAGCGACACCACCTGCATTAGGATGTCGACCAGCACAGTCGCGCCGGCAACACCGGCCGCGGTGCCGAAGAGTGTCATGACGCGGGCTCCGACGATCTCGCCGCCAACTTGCGCCACTGGCAACAGCGTGTTGATCGCCTCCCTGATGAGGCGGACCCAGACGCAAAGATAGAGTGGGTGGCTCCGCGAGCCGGTCGGAAAGACGATCCACCAGGCAAAGCCGGCGCCGGAAATTTCGGCGAGACGAAGCAGCACAACCGCGAACAGGCCGTAGCCGACCGCCGCAAAAGCTTCGGTGACCGCACCGAAACCTTCGAAGGCGATGATGGCAATTGCGAGGACCAGGCCCAGTCCCGCGGCGGCGATGAGCAGACGCTTCATGGCGCCATCTATACGGGATTGGGTCTCAATCCGCATCCGGGGCCGAGCATGCAGAAAACCCCGGCCGCGAGGCCGGGGTTTTGGGCGTGTAGTTCGGAGTCGCTTTTACCGTTCTGGAGTGTCCGACCGCCATGTGCGACCGCGGCCCGCTTTCTGCGCGCTGTTAGGGGCGTATACAGACGCGGAAGCCGCGCTGCTTTGACGGCTGTGGTATGCGGCCTGTGAATCGCCGGCTGGCGGCGCGACGTTGCCGCCAAAGCCACAGGCGCCGTTGGTCTTTTCGGCGAGGGGCGCATCGACGAGGTTTCCGGTGCCTTGGCCGGCGGTGTAGCTCTGCGCCAAAGCGGGCATGGTCATCACGGCGGCAACGGCAACTGCGGCCGCGATCAGAATCGGTTTCATGGGTTTGATCTTTAGTTTCGTCTCGCGTGGAACTTGTGGTCCGCGCGTCACAGCAGAAACGCCGTTCCGGAACGATTGGTTCGATATTCGAACCTGCGCAAATTGCGGTGCAGCATCGAGCGCTGCGTAGGTCACACTAGGTCAGCGGATGGGGCAGGACTTTGTCGCGTAGGCGTCATTGAGAAAGCGCGCAAGACGCAAGCCCGCTACGCCGAGCTGGCGACGATGACCGGGGCCGCCGCATTCAAATAAGCTTCATCAAGGCCGTTGTCGGAGCGTGACCCTTGCCGAGCAGGCGCGCGATCATGGCGGCGGCTTTGGGTGACAGGTGGCACTGCGCGACCTCGGCGACGATGGAGTGTCCCCACTATTCGCAATATTTGCAGGGCGGGAAGTCGCGGTTGTAGACAGGCTGCGCCTTGAATTTCGCGGGGTCGTATTTCCAGAATGTACTGACGTTGGTGTATGTCTTAAGTACCGTGTTCCAAAGCTCGTCCTTGTCGTAGCCGAACATCTTCTTCCTCTCGACTTTCTTGATGTAGATGTTCTGAACCGGGCTCTTAGTCGTGAGGTCGAGCCGCACCGGGCCGCGTGGCGGGTGGATCTCAACGGCCCCCATCGCCTTGATGAATTCGGCTGGCCCGGGATACTTGCCTTTGAACTTTGCCAGCGTCCGGTCGATCCACATAGCGGTCGCGTAGTTGGCTTCGGAATAATACGACGGCACCTTGCCATACTTGGCGCGGTATTTCTTGACGAAGGCCTCGTTCTCCGGCGTCTGCAAGGCGGCGCTATACACGTGCGCCGAGACGTCGGCGAGGACTTCGTCACCCATAAAGGGCAGGGCGAATTCGTCATAGTTGGTGCTGCCGCCGAGAATGATCGTCTTGTTGCCGGCAGCGCGCAGTTGTTTCGGAAATTGCAGCGCCATCGGTCCGACCATCAACGAGAAGATCGCATCGATATTGGATTTGATGCCCGGAATGTACGGACCAAAGTCTTTATTGCCGAAAGGTACCCAAATTTTCTGCACGACCTTGCCGCCGCAGTCCTCGAAGGCTTTCTGGAACCCGCCAACCTGTTCGTAGCCGAAGGCGTAATCGGTGCCGATCGCGGAAACGCGTTTGTAGCCCTGCTCGCAAGCCCATTGCCCGAGCGCATGGGTCGGCTGCGACGAGACCCATGTGGAGAATACTGTATAAGGAAATTTGTCGGATTGACGCTGCGCAATATCATCCCCCGTGGTGATGGTGCCGATGAAGAGCATCTTTTCCTGGTTCGAAACCGGCGCCAGTGCGTAGGCCGCGGTCCCAAGCACCGCGCCGACGATCATGTCGACCTTATCCTGCAGGATGAGCTTCTTGGCCATGGATACGTCGCCGTCGACCGTGCCCTTGTCGTCTTCGACAATGAAGGTCACTTTTGCGCCGCCGAGCATTCCGTTGTGCTCGTCCAGATACATCTGGAAACCGTTGACCATGTCGGTGCCGAGTTGGGTGATGATGCCCGTGCGCGGTGCGAGAAATCCGATCTTGAGCTCCTGCGCGTGCGCCCTCTGCGCGGCCCCGGCTGCAAGTGCGGTGACGAGGCAGAGCCGCAATAGCCGCGGCAACATGTGACCCATGGTACCCTCCCGAGCGGCGCCGATTTTTCGCGTGTATTCTTTTGCGACGGCGGCAAATGCTAACATTGCGCGTGGCGGCGGCAACAGCCGAGAGGCTGAGCGGGGCAGAGGCCCATGCTTGCCCAACGAAAAACCCCGGCCTCGAGGCCGGGGTTTCTACTTTCAATACCGCGTTGCTATTCGCAGTATTTGCAGGGCGGGAAGTCGCGGCTGTAGACAGGCTGCTTGAGGAAGGCTTCCTTGCCATAGGTCCAGAACTGGCTGACGGCCGGATAAGTCTTGATGACCGTGTTCCAAAGCTCGTCTTTGTCGTAGCCGAACATCTTCTTCTTCTCGACTTTCTTGATGTAGACGTTCTGCACCGGGTTGCGTAGTTCGTCGAACGACACCGGTCCGCGCACGGCATCGACCTTCAGGCTTGCCATTATCTTGATGAACGCTTCGGGGCCCGGCCACTTGCCGCCGGATTTCTTGATCGCCTCATCGATCAGCTGCCCAGTCGTGTAATTGCTCTCGGAGAAGTATGACGGCACCTTGCCGTATTTGGCGCGATAGGCCTTCACGAAGGCCTCGTTCTTGGGCGTCTCGAGCGCCGCGCTGTATTGCAGCGACGAGACGTCGCCGATGACTTCATCGCCCATGAACGGCAGGGCGAACTCGTCATAACTGGTACCGCCGCCGATGATCGGTTTCTTGTAGCCGGACGCGCGCAACTGCTTGGGGAATTGCGCCGCCATTGGGCCGACCATTAAGGAGAAGACGGCGTCAGCGTCGGCCTTGATCGTCGGAATGTAAGGGCCGAAGTCCTTGTTGCCGAGCGGCGGCCATACCTTCTGCACGATTTTGCCGCCGCAATCCTCGAAGCTCTTCTGGAAGCCGCCGGCCTGTTCGTAACCGAAAGCGTAGTCAGCGGCGACGATGACGACTTTCTTGTAGCCCTGATCGCAGGCCCATTTGCCCATTGGGTGCGTCGTCTGTGATGACGACCAGCCGGTACGGAAGAGCAGCGGGTATTTGTCGGCCTGGCGCTGGGTAAGGTCGTCGGCGGCCGGGATCGAGGGGATGTAGACGGTCTTCAGTTCGGTCGAGACCGGCGCGAGCGCGTATCCGGTGGAAGCGAGCACGCCGCCGACGAACATCTGGACCTTGTCGGACAGGGCGAGTTTCTTCGCCTTGGTGACCCCGAGGTCGGGCTTGGCCTGATCGTCCTCGATGATCAATTTCACATTCATTCCGCCAAGCTTGTTGTTGTGCTCGGCGAGATACATCTCGAAACCGTTGGCCATGTCCTTGCCGACCTGCGCAAAGGGGCCGGTCATTGGCGCAATGAAGCCGATACTCAAATCGTCGGCCTGGGCCGACGTGCTCAAGCCGGCCAATGCGAAAACAACGCCAAGCAACAACGTACACGACCGTGACATCTCGAATCCTCCCGTTCGGCCGCGGTGCCCGTCTTGCAGCGTGCTGGCGCGGCAAAATTTTTCCCGACGAGAGAAACCGTACACCGCTCCGGACGTGGGCGGAAGCCCAACTTGGCGGCAGGTGTCGCGCCATCTAGCAGCAATTATGAAAGTTCACTGGCTCGCAACGCGGAGCGCACCAACCCAGGCCGCCCTCCGATGACCCGTTCAGGACTTGATGAAGGTGCCGTTACGCAGTTCAGTCACGGCCTGCTGAAGTTCGGCGTTGGTATTCATGACGATCGGGCCATACCAGGCGACTGGTTCATTAATCGGTTTGCCCGACACCAGCAGGAAGCGGAGGCCCTTATCACCGGCCTGAACGGTGACTTCGTCGCCTTTATCGAACAGCACCAGCGAACGATCACCGACCGGCTCGCGGAAGAGGATTTCCTCGCCATCGATCTGCTTTTCGATCAGGATGCCGAAGGGTTTTGATGAAGACGCGAACTTGCCGTCGCCTTCGAACACATAGGCGAACGCGTGACGTTCAACCTCGACCTTGAGTGTCTTGCGTTTGCCGGCCGGCACGAAGATGTCGAGGTAGCGCGGGTCGGCGGCGACGCCTTCGACGGGTCCCTTCTTGCCCCAGAACTCGCCGCAGACGACGCGGACACGCGTGCCGTCGTCGTCGACGATCTCTGGAATCTCGCCGGCCTCGACATCCTGGTAGCGCGGCGCCGTCATCTTCAGCGAGGAGGGCAAATTGGCCCAGAGCTGAAAGCCGTGCATGCGGCCCTGCGCGTCGCCCTCCGGCATCTCCTGATGCATGATGCCGCGGCCCGCCGTCATCCACTGCACGTCACCGGAGCCGAGCGTGCCGCGATTGCCGAGACTGTCGGCGTGGGTGACGGAGCCGGACAGCACGTAGGTGATGGTCTCGATACCGCGGTGCGGGTGCCAGGGGAAGCCGGCGAGGTAATCGCTCGGCTGGTCGTTGCGGAAATCGTCGAGTAGCAGGAACGGATCGGTCTCGTCGGTGTCGCCAAAGCCGAAAGCGCGGCGCAGCTTGACGCCGGCGCCCTCGATCGTTGGCTGCGACTGGACGATGCGTTTGACGGGACGGATGGACATTTGCCTCAACCTTTCTAGGCCGCCGCCGCGGTACGCGTTATGAAACGCGCGGCGAAATCGGCGAACTTGTCGATGAAGTCTTTCAGGAACTTGCGTACGCTCTCGTCGCCGACGTCGCCCTGCGCATCGATTAGTTCAACCTTGAACTGAATGTAGGCTTCGCCGCCGACGACGTGCAGGCCCTGCGCATTGAGCACGGCCTTGAGATGCTGCTGGGCGACCGCGGTGGAGATAGCGCCGTTGGCGGTACCGATGACGGTGGCGGATTTGCCCGGCCAGGAGGTCTTGCCCCAGGGCCGCGAACCCCAATCGATGGCGTTCTTCAGCACGGCGGGGATCGAGCGGCTGTGCTCGGGGGTGACGAAGAGCAGGGCGTCGGACGCTTCGATTTCCGCTTTCATGCGGGCGACAGGTGCGGGCACCGGTTGCTCATTGTCCTGATTATAGATCGGCACGTCATCGATCTGGATGAACTTGGCCTCGAAGGCATTGCCGCCAAGCTTGGCGAGCGCCTGAGCCAGCTTGCGGTTGATCGAGTCGCGGCGGTTCGAGCCGACAATGATACCGAGCTTGAGTTTTGCCATAGCTGCCTCTATCTGTGGTTACGAATAGTTACCAAGGCTAGATAGATGACCGCGCGAAAGCCGCAAGAAGGCACACGCAGGATACCCGGTTCCCTGCATGTGCCCGAGGATTGCCGGGCGGTGAGCGAGGTGCTCTCCCGCGTCGGCGACAAGTGGACTGTGCTGGTGGTGACGACGCTCGGCGACGGGCCCAAGCGCTTCAACGAACTGCGCAAGGCGCTCGGCTCAATCTCGCAGCGCATGCTGACACTGACGTTGCGCGGACTGGAGCGCGACGGCCTAGTAACGCGCACCGTGTTCCCGACCGTGCCGCCGCGGGTGGAATACGAATTGACAAAGCTCGGCCGCTCGCTGCTCGAGCCTGTGAGCGAATTGGGGCTTTGGGCACGCACGAACCGCGGCGCCATTCAGGATGCGCGGCACCGCTTCGACGAAAGCGGCAAGCCGGGCGAGCGGACCTGACAAACAATATGAATCGCGGTCTTGCCATTGGCGCGGTCTTGCTCAGCGTGATGACGCGGGCCTTGGCGCAACAGCCGGATACACCTTTGCGTGCCGAGAGCGAGGCGCGCGCGGCCTTCATCAAAAGCCAGCACGACGGCTGCCTGCAGGGCATGTCGTACGGGCCGATGGCCGATTTTTGCGCCTGCTATGCGCAGGCGCTCGCTGACGTCATTTCGGGCGACGAGCAACAGGCGCTTGCGGCCGGCCACATCACCGACACACTACACAAAAAGCTGCGGCGCATCGGCGCCGAGTGCAAAGCCTCGCATTTCCGCTAGCGGGCCAGATCACATCGCCGCGCCATAGAGCGCTTCGCCGAAAATCTGTTTGTCGGAGGTATCGAAGTGCATCGCCTCGCAGGCTCTGCTGCGCGCGCCGTTGAGATTGGCCTCGTAGAAGACGATGAGCTCGCGGGCTTCGGCATCCCATACGATGCGTTCCAATTTGAATTCAATCGTCTCGATCTTGTTGACGGCGCGGTTCCAGTAGGCGGCGAGCGCGGCTTTGCCTTTGACGACAGGATCGCCGACGAAGGCCGCGGCTTTCGGGCTGATGAAGCGCGCGTCGTCGGTGAAATGCGACAGGACGGCCGCCACATCCTTCCTGTTCCAGGCGTGGATCCAACGCGCGGCGAAGTCTTCGGCATCAGTGCGGGTCATACGGGCGCCCTTTTTGCTCGGGCGGAGACGTACCCGCGCGAAAGCCCGCGGGAAACAAATGTTTCTTTACTGATTGATAAGTGGTCCTGATCTATCGCTCGGGGGGTGTAATTGCGGCGCGCCGTTGGCGAGATTGCGTCCAGGTACGCCAACAAATTCCTTGTCGTCGCCGTGGTTTGGCCGCGTAACCCTGCTGCTGATAGGGCGGGTGCGGCGTGCGGAGACGTTTGCAGATGTTTCGTGTAGTAGCTCTGGCAACCGCGATTGGCGTTTCGCTTGCGCTCGGCGTGGCAGGTGCGCAGGCGGCTGACCTTGGAAGTCCGGTCGCGCCGTCGCCGGTGCAGCCGCTGTCGCCGGTGCCGTATAATTGGAATGGCTTCTATGCCGGCATCAACGCCGGCTACGGTTTCGGCCGCTCGCACTGGAATGATCCGGCGTTCGGCTCGAACTCTGGCGGCTTCGACGTGGGCGGCGCGCTGGTCGGCGGTCAGATCGGCTACAATTGGCAATTCGGACCGTGGGTACTCGGTCTCGAGACCGACGCCGACTGGACCAATATCAACGGCAGCACGACCGGCATCGGCGCAATTTGTGGCGTCGACGGCGGTGGCCAGTGTAAGACGCAGCAGAACTGGTTCGGCACGACGCGCGCGCGGGCAGGCTACGCCTTCGGCGCCGTGATGCCGTACGTCACCGGCGGCGTCGCTTATGGCGATCGCTCGGTGAATGTACCGACGGGAACGTCGAACAGCGTCAATGCCGGCTGGGCTGCCGGCGGCGGCGTCGAAGTCGGCCTCAATCGAAACTGGAGCGCCAAGGCGGAGTATCTCCATCTCGATCTAGGCACGGCGAATTTCTTTAGTGCGGCTACGGGCAGCAACTCGCTGAAGGTGCCGCTGACCGACGATCTCGTGCGCGCCGGCGTGAACTATCACTGGTAAAGGAACCAGGTTCCAAAGCCGAAAATGACCTCGGAAGTTTCGGCGTTTCGCCACAGTGGCGCCCTGCGCCGGTCCCGAACCGCCCCTCAAGTGAGGTGCAAGAAGCGGCGCCCGGTTTCACCATCGCTGGGCATCGCCTGAAAGACATGAACGAGACCGCAGCGTGACGCCCCCCGCACGGTCTCGTTCTCTTTTATGGGTTTGTCGCGCAATCCACAGGGCCGCCGATTGACAGGCTCGTATCGCGGTATTGTCATACAGGCACGCTAGGTACTGCGTTTTTGTCATGTCCATTGCAGGTGTGTGAAAGCCGTGCCGCGCTACTACTTTCATTTTTCCGACGGCAAGCGCCAGTTCACCGACGCGGTCGGTTTTGAGCTGGGGGGGATCGCGGCGGCGCGGATGCACGCCAAGCAGCAGGTGCACGAGATCAAGGCCGCGATGTGCCACCCGCAGATCCAGGACCTGTCCGGCTGGTCGCTGACCGCGGTCGACGCCGACGGGCGCACCGTCTGCGACCTCGACTTCAGCCTGCGCCCCCTGCGCGTGCGCGAAGACCTCTAGCCTCGTCATTCGCCTGGAACCGCGGGAAGCCTCGCGAGGCGAGCGGCGATGCGCTAGGTTGCGGGCATGCGCACCGCCGCTCAAAGGAATTCGGCGTGCGCGGATCGTTGGTCTGGTGATAGGGCCCGAGGTCGATCGCGCCGAGTGCCGTCAGCAGGCTGGCAGCAGCGGTGGTGCCGCTGCCGAATGGGCCACAGACAAGCAGGACTCTCATTTCGGCGCGCGCCCATGCGCGGGCGCGCCTCCAACTACTGCGTGGCCGCGGCCTTTAGGATTGGCGTCAGGCGCACAATCTCGCTGTGCACTAGCGCGCCCAGTGCTTTCGAGCCGCGCTGTTGAGGCTCGGGGATCTGGGCGCCGAGATCGTTGAGGCGCTTCTGAACCGCCGGCTCGTCGAGGCCCTTGGCGAGCGCGTCGGCGAGCTTGTCGACGACCGTTTTCGGCGTGCCCTTTGGCGCGAACACGGCGTAGAACGGCGCGCACTCGAATTGCGGGAAGCCTTGCTCGGCCGAGGTCGGCACATCTGGAAGCAGCGGGCTGCGCTTCTTCGCGGCGATCGCCAGCGCCTTCACCTTGCCGGCGCGCACATGCGGCAGCGGGCCGAGCACCGGATCGCAATCGTAGTCGACATTGCCGGCGAGGATCGCGTTCATCACCGGCGCGGTGCCGGTGAACGGCACGAGCGTCGGCTTGATGCCGATGGCGTTGTTGAGCAGCAGGCAGCCGATATAGGACACCGAGCCGATGCCGGCGTGCCCCATGTTGAGTTTGCTCTCGTTCGCTTTCGCCCAGGTGGCGAACTCTTTCAGGTTGTTAGCGGGGATTTCATTGCGTACCGCCAGAAGCTCGGGCTGCACAGCGATGATGCCGACCGGCTCGAAGTCCTTTTCCGGATCGTAGCCGAGGTTCGGATAGAATACCGGGGCGAGCGCATTGGTGCCCATGTGGCCGGAAATCAAGGTATAGCCGTCGGGCTTGGCGCGCGCGGCGCGCAATGTGCCGACCGTGCCGCCGGCGCCGCCGACGTTCTCGACGATGAAGCTCTGACCGAGATGGCGGGAGAAGATGTCGGAGGCAATGCGTCCCATCACGTCGGCCGGACCGCCCGCCGCGAACGGCACGATCACCGTCGCGGTGCGTGTCGGATAATCCTCAGCGTGAACGGCCGTCAGTCCGGCGACCGCAAGGGCCGCCGCGAACATCAGTTCCTTCATTCTTTCCTCCCAGCTCTTGCAGCCTTTTTATGAGGCCAAGACTGCCACGGCGGGTAGCCGCTGGGGAGAGGGGTGGCAGCGTATTCGCGCCGTTCAGCGCCGGATTTCGCGCGGCGATCAGGTGCGCCGCCGGAGGATGGCATAGGCCGGACACCAGCCGACCAGGCCGGTCAGCAAAAGCATGCCGCCGTGGCGGCAAGGATCAAAGCGATCACACCTTCGACCAACGCGATGGGGCCGACGGTTTGTGCGAGCTGCACATGGCGTGACAATGAAACAGTGAGTGACCGCCACCGCTTCGCCATTTTGTCGGGCTTGCTATAGTTCCTCGTCGATTCCCACCCGAGGCCATCGGTGCAACGTCGGCAGTTCATCTCGTTCATGGCGATCCTTGCGCTGTTGCCGGTCGAGGCGCGGGCGCAAAGTCAAGTTGCGCCCGATCAGCCGGGCCCGCCAGATCAGCCCGATCAGACGGCCGGACAAGGCGCCGGGGACGGCGATGACTCGATCGGCCAGGTTTCGACGGTGCAGGGCGATGCCATGGTGACGCGCGCCAATGCGCCGCCGATCGCGCTCAAGGCGAGCGATCCCATCTACAAGAACGACGAACTGTCGACCGCGGCAAACGGCGCGCTCGGCGTCACCTTCGACGACGAGACGACGTTCAACCTCAGCGCGAATTCTCGCATTGTGGTCGACGATTTCGTCTACCAGAAGGGTGCGAGCGACAATGCGGCGACCTTCGACGTGACCCGCGGCACGGTTGCCTTCGTCGCCAGCGAGGTGGCGAAGACCGGCAACATGACGATCACGACGCCGACCGCCTCGCTCGGCATCCGCGGTACGACCGGCGTCGTCGACGTGCCGGACAACGCAACGACCGGCGAAGCCAAGATTAAGCTCTATCCGGATGCCGACGGCCGCGTCGGCCATATCGACGTGTTCAACCGCCAGGGCGGGCGGCTCGGCGCGCTGACACAAGGCTCAAGCGCGTTCCAGATCCGGCGCGGGCCGGGCGGGGCATTCTCGGCGGTGCCGTTCCGCATTCCGCCGCAGGAGGCGGCGCGCGACCGGGGCGTGGTGCAGCGGCTGTTCGCCTCGCACAATATCGGCCGGCGCATGACGATCCAGCGTCAGCAGCAGCGGCAGCGCAACCTGCGCCAGCCGAACAATCTGCGGCAGCCCAACAATCTGCGCCGGCAAGGGCCGCAACAGCAGCCGGACCAGAATCGCAATCAGAATTTCCGCCAGCAGCAACAGCAGCGGGGCCCGGGGCAGCAGCAGCAAAATCGCGGTCCGGGCTTGCGGCAGAACGGCGGGCCGGGTCAGCCGCCGCCGAACAACGGCCAGAACGGGCAGCGCCGCGGCTTCCGCGAGCGGCTCCGCAATCTCAACCCGTTCAACCGGCGCAGGGACGACCAGAACCCGCGCTAATTGCCGAGCGGCGAATTGAATTTGCGCGCGGTGTCGATGATCCAGGCGCGGTAGGTGAGAAGCGGCGTAACGCCGGTCAAGCCGCCGCAGCCTTCCTCGTCGCGCGCCGCCGTCGACCAGCTGACCACGCCGATTACCAGCGGGCCGTCGCCGTCATAGGCAGGCGCGCCGGAATCGCCGGTGCAGGCGCCCATGCCTTCGCGCTGATTGCGGGTCGCATTGTCGTAGAGGCGGATCTGCAGCGAGCCTGGCTGGCCGGTGACGGTGAGCTTGGCCTCGCGCGGAATGCCTAGGCCGCGCGGAGTATAGGCCGCAACCGTGCCGAAGCCGGCGATGGTGAGCGTCTCGCCGGCCGCGACGCGGCGGGCCGCGGCAAGTGTCGCCGGCACGACGATGTTGGGAAGCGGCGCGATGAGCTTGATGAGTGCGATATCGGCCGTGGCGCGGCTCGCATTGTAGGCGCCGAGATCAAAGCGCGGATGCACCGCGACCGAGCGCACCGGGATCGCGATGCCGGTCTGATAGGCCTTGACCTCGGTGCGGTCGCGGCGCGCGACGCAATGCGCGGCCGTGAGTACGAGATCGGCCGTGAGCGCCGTGCCGGTGCACAGGTCGCCGCGTGAATCGACCACCATCACGATCGGCCTTGCCGCCCAGCCGGTCGCCGGCGGCGCATTGCCGGTGATGGCAAGTGCGGGCGCGGAACAGATCAAAACGATCAGGACGGACAGAAGGCGGGGCATAGGCGTGCGTTAGTTTTCGAAACCATCGAATGTCGCAAATGACTCTAGCGGCGCGCGTGGTGAGCGCCATTGATTGATTTGAGCTTGGGATCTTCGTAGCCCCATTTGGGGCTGTGCTGAGGTCCGGTCACGACGTAAAGCCGAGCGCTCGCCCGCCGCAAATCGGCGATTCCAGCGCTGACGGCGGAATTCAGCCAACACGCCGAAAACTGGCAGAACGAAGCCAAAAAGATCAGTGGTTTCAACCATCGTCGCCAACGTTCAGGTGATGTTCAGCCGCACGCTTCTAGGTTGCCTCCCCATGCCGGTCTTCCCCAGACTGTCATCTCTGCTCCTGTTCGGCCTTTTGGCTTCGGCAGCGCAAGCCACCGACGTGCCGCCGCAAGCTTGCCTGACCAAGGCCGAGCAGCGCGCGGCGGTCGCTTCCCACAAGGCGATTTCGCTTGCCCAGGCCATAAAAGCCCCGCGTCAGCGCGCGCGCCACGGCGAGGTCGTGCGTGCACGTCTTTGCCACAATGGCGATAAACTTTACTACGTGCTGACTCTGCTCGGCCGCAGTGGCAAAGTGGTCACTGCAACCATAGACGCGACCAGTGGCGAGCCCGTCAGCGCTCGCTGACGGAGACAATCTCCTTGCGCCTCCTCGTCGTCGAGGACGATCCCGACCTCAACCGCCAGCTCTCCACCGCGCTGACCGATGCCGGCTACGTCGTCGACCGCGCTTTCGACGGCGAAGAAGGTCACTATCTCGGCGAATCGGAGCCGTACGACGCGGTCATCCTCGACATCGGCCTTCCCAAAATGGACGGCATCTCGGTGCTCGAAGCCTGGCGCCGCACTGGGCGCGCGATGCCGGTGCTGATGCTCACCGCGCGCGACCGCTGGAGCGACAAGGTGCAGGGCTTCGACGCGGGCGCCGACGATTATGTCGCCAAGCCCTTTCATCTCGAAGAGGTGTTGGCGCGGGTGCGCGCGCTGCTGCGCCGCTCTGCCGGGCACGCCAAGAGCGAATTCAACTGCGGCCCGGTGCGGCTCGACACCCGCACCGGCCGTGTTTCGGTCGACGGCAATCCGGTGAAGCTCACGAGCCATGAATACCGGCTGCTCGCCTACCTGATGCACCATATCGGGCGTGTCGTCTCGCGCACCGAACTGGTCGAACATCTCTACGATCAGGACTTCGACCGCGACTCCAACACCATCGAGGTGTTCGTCGGCCGCATCCGCAAGAAGCTCGGCGTCGACATCATTCAGACGGTGCGCGGTCTCGGCTATCTGCTGGCGCCTCCCGACTCACGCTGATGCGTGCCAATTCGCTCGCGCTGCGCCTGTTTCTCTCGGCCACCGGCTGGGCGGTGGTGATCCTGATCATTACCGGTATCATCCTGTCATCGCTCTACCGAAATGCGGTCGAGCGCTCGTTCGACCAGCGTCTCGGCGTCTATCTGCGCACGATCGTCGCGGATCTTGCCTCGCCCGAAGAGGGCGGCAAGTTCCCGCAGTCGCTCGGCGAGCCGCTGTTTGAATTGCCGCTGTCGGGCTGGTACTGGCAGGTGACGCGGCTCGATCCGGACAAGCACGATGTGCGCTCGTCGCGCTCGCTGTGGGACGGCGGGCTGCCGCATCTCGAGGATCGCGGCGTCAAGGCGGGTTCTGACGGCTCGCGGCAGGGCTATGTTGAGGCACCGGAGGATCAGCGCCTGCGGCTCGTCGAGCGCACCGTCGACCTCGGCGACGAAGGCCATTATCTCGTTGCCGTTGCCGGCGATGCGGCCGAGATCGCGCAGGAAACGCTGTCGTTCGACCGGGCGCTCGCCATCACATTCTTCCTCCTCGCCGCCGTCCTCCTCCTCACGACCATGTTCCAGGTGCGGTTCGGATTGGCGCCGCTCAACCGCATCACCGGCAGCCTCGCCGCCATCCGCGCCGGCCAAGCCGAGCGTCTCGCCGGCGAATTTCCCGACGAGATCGCGCCGCTTGCGCGCGAGACCAATGCGCTAATTGACGCCAACAAGGACATCGTCGAGCGCGCCCGCACCCATGTCGGCAACCTCGCGCATGCCTTGAAGACGCCGCTGTCGGTGATGGTCAACGAGGCCTCGGCGCGGCCGCGAGATCCGCTTGCCGAGAAGGTACTGGAGCAGGCCGACATCATGCGGGACCAGGTGGCGCGGCATCTCGAGCGCGCGCGGCTTGCGGCGCGCCTGACGGTGGTCGGCTCGCTCACTGAGGTGTCGCCGGTCGTCACCGCCTTGGCGAGAACGATGGAGAAGATCCACCACGGCCGCGGCATCGCCATCGAAGTCCGCGCCGACGATGCAGCGCGTTTCCGCGGCGAGCAGCAGGACCTCGAGGAGATGGTCGGCAATCTCGTCGACAACGCCTGCAAATGGGCGGCATCCCGGGTCGGGATCGAAGTCATGTGCGAGAACCGCGACGACACGCAACGCGTTCACATCGTCGTCGACGATGACGGCCGCGGCCTGTCGCCGTCCGAGCGCGAGCAGGTGGCGCAGCGCGGCAGCCGGCTCGATGAGACCAAGCCCGGGTCCGGGCTGGGGCTGTCGATCGTGGTCGAGCTGGCGCGGCTTTATGGCGGTGAACTCAATCTCGCATCGGCGCCGCTCGGCGGCTTGCGCGCCGACTTGGTGCTGCCGGCGAGCTAGCTCGAAAGCCGTGCTTTTGCCCCAATCCTTCGTTCCATAAGCTCCGACTGTCGCGTTTTCCGGGGGCTGCCGATGTCGATCACCAAAATTGCTGCGATTGCTACTGTCGGCCTGACGTTGGCCGCTTGCGCGGGCGATCCGGAGACGGGACGCGGACCCAAGGAGAACACCGGCACGCTGCTCGGCGCTCTCGGCGGCGCCGCCATCGGCTCGGCCTTCGGCGGCGGTACCGCCGGCCACATTGCGGGCGCTCTGATAGGCGCCGGCGCGGGCGCGCTGATTGGCAACCGCATCGGCGCCGCCATGGACGATGATGACAAGAAGCGTGCCTACGAAGCCGAGATGGCCGCACTCGAGAATGGCCAGTCTGGCGCCCCGGTCGGGTGGCGCAATCCCGACAGCGGCCGCTATGGCTCGGTCGTGCCGGGCCCCGCATACACACAGGGAGGCCGCAACTGCCGCGCCTATACCGAGACCGTCTACATCGATGGCCGCCCGCAGACGGTGCGCGGCACCGCCTGCCGCAATCCGGACGGGACCTGGACCCCGCTGAGCTGAGCAGCGGGGTAATCTTACTTAACGAGGCGTTAACACCCCCGACGCTATCAAGGTTCGATTTGCAACGCGGATCGAACGGCGATGGCCGGCATCGACACCATCGAGCGGCTGCGTAGTTACCTGCGCGAGCTTCCGCCGCGGGCGCGCGACCTACTGATCACCGAATTCGAACGCAGCCTGCTGCGCGGTGACGAGAGCGCCGGCACCGATCTCGTGTTGCAGGAGTTGCGTCGCATCGTACGCGATCAGCGCGAGGACGGATCGCGCGTCGGCCACGCCGCGCGGCTGTTCTTCAAGCCGCTCGAACCGTTCCTCGTCGATGATCGCGCCGACCACCATCACCCCGGCCGGATTTCGCGGCGCTCGCTCGAAATGCTGTGGACCTGGGTGCGCCGCGATCTGCTGCCGGACGATGCCAACAAGCTCAACGAGGCGGTCAACACAGCTCTGCTCGCCAACGACCAGCCGAAAGCCGAATACCTGATGCAACGCTTTCAGGAGAGGGCTGCGGCCGCAATCAAAACAAATCTCACCGAAAGCGCTAACGACGAGAAATTCCGCCGCCGTTTGATGGCGCAGATCGGCACGCCGCGCGCGGCTGAGGACGCGGGAACGTTGAAAAGCGTGCTGGGCGGACGGCTACAGCTTGATGCGCTTGCTTCGCATCTGCCGTTGCGGATTCCGAATCTCGCCAATTCCGACCTCGACACCTACAGGACCGAGATTGAAAGGGCGGCGCAGGGCGACGGCGATCTCTTCGTTCCTGCGCTGCTCACCGTGATGAACCGGCTTGCTGCGCCATGGCAGGTCATCCGCTTCGGCGTGAAGGCGGCGGGCAGCGACACCGCTGCGCGGGTCGCGAAAACGAATTACGGTGTTGCGGTGAATATCGTGCTCGCCGAGCTCGAGCGCATGGTCGGTGAGCTGCGCGACGACCTGCACAGCGGAGGCGGTGTTGCGATCGGCGCGCTGCTCAAGAGCATCCACGACGGCGCGCGCGGCCTGCGAACAGAGCTCGATTTGCCGGTCGACAGTACCTGGGCCCGCGCGCTGGCGGCGCAACGGACCCAGGTCGCCGAGCTGTTGCGGTCCGAGATCGAAACTGCGCCCGGCCGGATGCGCAAGCTGCTGCGCCCGCGTCCATCTGCCGATATCAAGGCAAACTCGACGCTCAATGCGAACGAAGTGGCGGAGGCTGAGGCATTGATCGGCTTTGTCGCCAACTGCCGCTACTTCGCTAACGAACTCGCCATCAGCGAGATCACGCACCGCGCGTTTTCCGAGATCCAGCAGTTCCTCGACACGGGCACCCGCTCTCTCATAGACGCGCTACGGCATTCAGGCGACGGCGACCGCGCGTTCCGCCAGAGTCAGGTCGACGCCGCGGTGCGCTTCTGCGGCAAAGTGTTCAACGAGGAATACGCCGCCCTGGTGACGAAAGCGGCCGAGGTCGCGGCCGTACCCCCACGCAAGCGGGCCTAAAAACAGGGCTTTTTTGGCGGTTGCCGCGCTTGAACTTGCGTATTGCTGCCACGATTGGCCGTGATGTATGCAGGCCCCATGACCCTCTGGCTCGTTCTGATGCTGATGACAGCGGCGGCGATCCTCGCCGTGCTGTGGCCGCTTGCGCGCGGGCACGAGATACCGGGCGGCAACGATCTCGCGGTCTATCGCGACCAGCTCGGTGAGATCGAGCGCGACCGCGCCGCCGGCCTGATCGGCGAAGCCGAAGCAGAGGCCGCGCGTATCGAGGTGTCGCGGCGGCTGATTGCCGCGGCGGACGCGGCCGAGTTCAAACATTCGATTGCAATCGGCTCGCCGCTCTGGCGCCGCCGCGCCGTCGGGGGTGCCGCTCTCGTGCTGGTGCCGGTCGGGGCCATCGTGCTCTATCTCTCGCTCGGCTCGCCGCAATTGCCGGGTGAGCCGCTGCAAGCGCGGTTGCGCGCGGTGCACAGTGATCACTCGATTGCGAGCCTCATCGCCCAGGTCGAGGCGCATCTCGCGCAGAACCCGAACGATGCGCGCGGTTACGCGGTGCTTGCGCCAGTCTATCTGCAACTCGGCCGCTTTGACGACGCCGTCAATGCGCGACGCAAGGTGCTGGCGCTGGGCGGCGAGGGTCCGGATCGCGAGGCCGACCTCGGCGAGGCGCTCACCGCCGCCGCGAACGGCATCGTCACCGTGGAGGCAAAAGGCGCATTCGAACGCGCGATCGCACTCGATGCCAGCGAGGCTAAGGCACGTTTTTTCCTTGGCGTGGCCGCGCAGCAGGACGGCGACCGCGGCAAGGCCGCAGAGATCTGGCAGGACATGCTGAAGTCGGCACCTGCAGATGCGCCCTGGGTCGGGATGGTGCGGCAGGCGCTGGCCGACATCAGTGTAACGCCTGCACCGGCCGCGAACGCTCTTGGCCCCAGCGCCGCCGATATGGCCGCCGCCTCGCAAATGAGCGAGCAAGACCGCAACACCATGATCCGCGGCATGGTGTCCCGGCTTGCCGACCGTCTCAAGGGGAATGGCGACGATGTCGATGGCTGGCAACGGCTGCTGCGCGCTTATATTGTGCTCAACGAGCGCGATAAGGCGCAGGCCGCGGCGGGCGAGGCGCGGCGCGCGCTCGCCAGCGATCCTGAAAAGCTGCGCAAGATTGAAGACACCATCAAGAGCCTGGGACTGCAAAGTTGACGCGCAAACAGCGACGCCTCGTTCTGATCGGCAGCAGCCTCGGTGTGCTGGCGGTCGCCGTCGCGCTGGTGCTGAGCGCGATGCGCAGCTCGATCGTGTTCTTCCAATCACCGACTGATGTCGTGGAACACAGACTGGCGCCGGGCGCGCGCATCCGTATCGGCGGCCTGGTGAAACCGGGCAGCATCGCGCGCGGCGACAACCTCCGCATCCGTTTCGAGGTGACCGACGGCAAGAGCGATATCCCGGTGCAGTACCAGGGTATTGTGCCGGACCTGTTCCGCGAAGGGCAGGGCGTGGTCGCCGAAGGCAAGCTCGAGTCGGGCGGTATGTTCGTTGCCGACACGGTGCTGGCCAAGCATGATGAGCGTTATATGCCGAAGGAAGTCGTCGACGCGCTGAAGAAGTCCGGTCGCTGGCAGGAAGGCGCGACTGCCGGAGCAGCGAAATGATCCCTGAGCTCGGACATTATGCCCTTGTGTTGGCGCTGGCGATGGGGCTCATCCAGTCTATCGCGCCGGTCATCGGCGCGCGGCGAGGGGATAGCGCGCTGATGGCGCTCGCCATTTCGACGGCGCTGATGCAGTTCGGCTTTGTCGCGCTTTCGTTTGTGGCGCTTACGGCCTGCTACGTCGCATCGGACTTTTCGGTCGCGACAGTGTTCGAGAATTCCCACTCGCAGATGCCACTGATTTACAAGATCTCCAGCGTATGGGGAAACCACGAGGGTTCGATGCTGCTCTGGGTCCTCATCCTGTCGGTGTTCGGCACCGGCGTTGCCGTATTCGGCCGTAATCTGCCGTCGACCCTGAAGGCGCTGGTGCTGGCGGTACAATCCTGGATCGCCTGCGCCTTCTATCTCTTCATTCTGCTTACCTCGAACCCGTTCCTGCGTATTGCCAACCCGCCGTTCGAGGGGCGCGATCTCAATCCGATCTTGCAGGACCCCGGCCTCGCCATCCATCCGCCGCTGCTCTATCTCGGCTATGTCGGCTTCTCGATGGCGTTTTCCTTTGCCATCGCCGCGCTGATCGAGGGCCGCATCGATGCCGCCTGGGCGCGCTGGGTGCGGCCGTGGACGCTCGCCGCCTGGATGTTCCTGACGCTCGGCATCGCGATGGGCTCATACTGGGCCTATTACACGCTCGGCTGGGGCGGCTTCTGGTTCTGGGATCCGGTCGAGAACGCATCGTTGATGCCGTGGCTCGCCGGCACGGCGCTTCTCCATTCCGCCGTGGTGATGGAAAAGCGCAATGCGCTGAAGGTCTGGACCATCCTGCTCGCGATCCTCACTTTCTCCCTGTCGTTGGTCGGTACCTTCCTGGTGCGCTCCGGCGTGCTGACATCGGTGCACGCCTTCGCCAATGACCCGCGCCGCGGCATCTTCATTCTCGCCGTCCTTGTGCTTTTCATCGGCGGTGGACTGACGTTGTTCGCCTGGCGCGCGCCGGTGTTGAAGCAGGGCGGACTGTTCGCGCCGGTCTCGCGCGAAGGTGCACTGGTCTTCAACAATCTGTTCCTGACGACGGCGTGCCTGACGGTCCTCATCGGCACGCTTTATCCGTTGGCGCTGGAATCGCTGACCAGCGAAAAGATCACCGTCGGCGGCCCGTTCTTCAATTTGACCTTTGGGCCGCTGTTCATCGCCTTGATATTCGCCATGCCATTCGGGCCGCTGCTGGCGTGGAAACGCGGCGATCTGCTCGGCGCGGCGCAAAGGCTGATGACGGCTTTCGGCGGTGGGCTGGTTGCGGTTGCCGCCGCCTATGCGATCGAAGGCCATGGGTCGGTCCTGGCACCGTTCGGCGTCGGATTGGCGTTCTACGTGATGCTCGGCGCATTGGTCGATCTTGCTGAACGGATCGGCCTGTTGGGCGCGCCGTTCGCAACTGTGCTCGCCCGTGCGGCTGGATTGCCGCGGTCTGCGTGGGGCACGGCGGTCGCTCACTTCGGTCTCGCCGTGACACTGCTTGGCATCGTCTGTGCGGGCACGTGGGGCACTGAGCGCATTATTGCGGTCAAACCGTCCGAAGTCGTGTCGCTGTCGGGCTACAACCTGACCTATGATGGTCTCGCGCAGCGGCGGGGGCCGAACTACAGCGTCATCGTCGCCAACTTCACGGTGCGTAAAGGCGACACCGAGATCGGCACGATGGAGCCGTCGAAACGCAGCTTTGCGTCTCGTGGCATGACGACCAACGAGGCTGCACTGATGATCCGCGGTTTCGGCCAGCTTTATCTGTCGCTTGGCGATACCAAGGAGGACGGCACCGCCGCGATCAGGCTTTACTACAAGCCGATGGTGCTGCTGATCTGGATCGGCGCGGTGATCATGATGCTGGGCGGCGCGCTGTCGCTGTCCGACCGTCGGCTCCGCGTCGGCGCGCCGAAACCCGCGGCGAAGGCTGCGCTGCAGCCGGCGGAATAAGATGCGAAAATTTATTTTTATCGTCCTTTTGGTGACGAACGTGTCGCTGGCTCATGCCGTGACGCCGGACGAGATGCTGCAAGACCCGGCGCTCGAGGCACGCGCGCGGACCTTATCGCAAGAGCTGCGCTGCATGGTCTGCCAGAACCAATCGATCGACGATTCCGAGGCACCGTTGGCGCACGATCTGCGCGTGCTGGTGCGCGAGCGGCTCCAGGCCGGCGATAGCAACCGGCAAGTGCTCGACTATCTTGTCGCGCGCTACGGCGAGTTCGTGCTGCTCAAGCCACGCGTCGAGATGCGCACTTTGTTGCTGTGGGGTTTGCCGCCGCTCGCGCTCGTGGTCGGAGCGGCCGCCTTGATTCTTGCTCTGCGCCGAAGGAATGCGGAAATGATTCCGGTTCAGCCCCTGAGTACCGCTGAGCGCGAAAGGCTTGCGGCGCTGGTTGGTAGCGAGCGCAGCGAAGGCCCTAAGGCGTTGAATTAGCATTTAAATCTCTTATCCCCACCTTACAAAAGTTTAATCCCGCCGACAGGACGCTGTAAGGCGCGGGTCACCATCTTCCGCTTCGAACACGGCGCACAGGCGGCGCCTCACGGAATGAGATGGAGAGTTCCCAATGTCCTCGAGCGTCACCCCCGCTCCTGAAAATCCGAAACGTGGAGGTGTGCTGTCGGCGCGTCGCGTCGTGCTTCTTACCACGACGATCGCCGGTCTCGGCGCTGTTGCACTCGTGCTTTCCCCCGAACTCACGCTGACCGCCCGCTATCCTTCCGCGGCCGCGCAGAACTTGACCGAGCAGGCTCACAAGACGCCGGCGCCCGTCGGCTTTGCCGACATCGTCGAGAAGGTGAAGCCGGCGGTCATTTCCGTTCGCGTCAAGATCGACGGCGGGTCGCAGACCACCGGCGCCGGCGATCTCGAAAATGCGCCTCCGGGCTTGCGCGAGTTCTTCCGCCGCTTCGGCATGCCGGATGTTCCGAACAGTCCGCAAGGTATGCCGCGCGGCGGTCATAATGTGATCACCGGCCAGGGTTCGGGCTTCTTCATCACGGAAGACGGCTATGCGGTCACCAATAACCACGTCGTCGAGAAGGCTGAGAACGTCCAGGTCACGACCGACGACGGCAAGACGCATACTGCCAAGGTTATCGGCACCGATCCGCGCACCGATCTCGCGCTGATCAAGGTCGAAGGCGGGCCGTTCCCCTATGTGAAGCTCGCCGACAAGACCCCGCGTATCGGTGACTGGGTGCTCGCGGTCGGCAATCCGTTCGGACTCGGCGGTACGGTGACCGCCGGCATCGTGTCGGCGCGCGGCCGCGATATCGGCGCCAGCCCCTATGACGACTTCATCCAGATCGACGCGCCGGTGAACAAAGGCAATTCCGGCGGACCGACTTTCGACACCGAAGGCAACGTGATCGGCGTCAATACGGCGATCTTCTCGCCGTCGGGTGGCTCGGTCGGCATCGCCTTTGCGATCCCGTCCGACACGGTTAAGGCGGTCGTCGGTCAGCTCAAGGATCATGGCTCGGTCACGCGCGGTTGGATCGGCGTGCAGATCCAGCCGGTGACCAAGGACATCGCCGACAGCCTCGGCCTGAAGGAGGCATCGGGCGCGCTCGTTGCCGAGCCTCAGGCCAACAGCCCGGCCGCCAAGGCGGGCATCGAGGCCGGTGACGTGATCACCGCAGTCGACGGCAAGCAGATCAAGGATGCCCGCGAACTCGCCAAGCGCATCGGCTCGATGGCCCCGAACACGTCGGTCAAGCTGTCGGTCCTGCACAGCGGCTCCGACAAGACGGTCACGCTGACGCTCGGAGAAATGCCGCGGCAGCAGGAGGCCAACAACGCCGGCTCCGGCGAACAGCAGCAGGATGAAAGCGCGGCCAATCTCGCCAAGCTCGGCCTGACGCTTGCTCCTGCGGCGCGCGTTGCGGGCGCCGGACATCAGGGCGTCGTCGTCACCGGAGTCGATTCTTCTGGCGTCGCCGCCGACCATGGCTTCTCGACCGGCGACGTGATTCTCGAAGTTGCCGGCAAATCCGTTTCGACGCCATCCGACGTGCGCAAGGTGATCGAGGACGCGCGTTCGGGCGGCAAGCGTACGGTGCTGATGCGGGTGAAGAAGGGCGACGGCAATCGTTTTGTCGCCCTCCCGGTCGGCAACGGCTGAGCAAGAGCTAGGGGCGTGTAGCCAGCATCCGTCGCCCCCGTTGGCTGCACGACCTGAACGGGGCGGGCCTTTGTGCCCGTCCCGGCATTTTCCGGAAGCGGATGGGGTCAAGGCCCCGTCCGCTTCCGCGCCGAACTCCAACCCTGGCATCCGTCGCCCCCGCTGGGGTGGGGTCGTAGAGGGGGTGGCGGCTAAACCCGCTACCCCCTCGTGTACGAAAACAGGACCTAAAACGGCGCTCCCGCCGCCGATTTGGCCGCCTCGAACGGCCACTTAGACCGGAGCAGGTGCAGCGCCTGAGATTTTGCTGGAATTGGTGTGACCGATGGCCATCTATTCGGATATTCACGGGACTCGCGCGGGCGGCCGGGCGGCCGACGCGCAACCGGATCGGGTCACCATGCGCCTGTTGATCATCGAGGACGATCGCGACGCCGCGGAGTACCTGGTCAAAGCATTTCGTGAAGTCGGCCATGTCGCCGACAGCGCCGCCGACGGCGAAGATGGCCTCGCCATGGCGCTCGACGGCCAATACGATGTGCTGATTGTCGACCGCATGCTGCCCAAGCGCGACGGACTGTCGGTTATCGGCACGCTGCGCGAAAAGGGCATGGAGACGCCGGCGCTGATCCTCTCCGCACTCGGTCAGGTCGATGACCGGGTCAAGGGCCTTCGAGCCGGCGGTGACGATTATCTGCCGAAGCCTTACTCGTTCTCAGAGCTGCTCGCGCGCGTCGAAGTGCTGTCGCGCCGCCGCGGCTCGCGCAACGACGAAACCGTGCTCCGAGTCGGCAATCTCGCACTCGACCGGCTGTCACACCAGGTGCGTCGTGGCGAGGAGGAGATCTCCTTGCAACCGCGCGAATTCCGTCTCCTCGAATATCTCATGCAGCATGCCGGTCAGGTCGTGACGCGCACGATGCTGTTGGAAAATGTTTGGGACTACCATTTTGACCCCCAAACCAACGTTATTGACGTGCATATCTCGCGTTTGCGCTCAAAAATCGATAAAGGTTTCTCCCAGCCGCTTCTGCATACGATCCGCGGCGCGGGATACATGATACGTGACGGCGCTCGGTAAACTTTTCCGGACCACCACGTTCAAGCTGACGCTGGTCTATTTGACCGTGTTCGCCCTGTTCGCGGCGTTCCTCCTCGGCTACTTCGCCCTCAACACGCGCCGCCTGATCACCGAGCAGATCACCGACACGGTCAACGCCGAGATCACCGGCCTATCCGAGCAATACCGGCAGGGCGGTATCCGGCGGCTGGTCATCGTCGTCGACGCCCGTGCGCGGCGGCCCGGCTCCAGCCTCTATCTGGTGACCACGTTCAACGGCGAGTCGCTCGCCGGCAACGTGACTGCGCTTGCACCGGGCACGCTGGACCACGAAGGCTGGCGGGAAACGGTCTATCGCCGGCTCGACGAAGCGGAAAATTCCGGACGGCCTGAACATGACGCCCTCGTGCGCGTGTTCCAATTGCCCGGCGGCTTCCGGCTGCTGGTGGGCCGCGATCTCGACGAGCGCGAGCGGCTGTACAACATCGTGCTCTCAGCCGGACGCTGGTCGGTGGCGATGGTCATCGTTCTCGGACTGGCCGGCGGCCTTTTCGTCACCCGTCGCGTGCTGCGGCGTGTCGATGCCATGACCGAGACGACCAAGACGATCATGGAAGGCGACCTGAGCGGCCGGTTGCCCATTGCGGGTACCGGCGACGAGCTCGACCGTCTCGCGCAGAATCTCAATGCCATGCTTGAGCGCATCGAGGCGCTGATGCAGGGCTTGAAAGAGGTTTCCGACAATATCGCGCACGATCTCAAGACGCCGCTGACGCGGCTGCGCAATCGCGCCGAGCAGGCGCTTCGTGCCGCACACAATGAGACTGAATATCGCGCGGCGCTCGACGCAACGATCGAGGAGTCGGACGGCTTGATCCGCACCTTCAATGCGCTCTTGATGATTGCGCGGGCCGAGTCCGGGCAGGCGCGCGAGGATATGAATGAGTTCGACGCCGCGGAGATCGCACACGACGTGGGAGAGCTCTACGAGCCGCTCGCGGAAGAAAAGGGCATCGCGCTGAAAGTGGAGGCTGACGCTCCCGCTCCGGTCAAGGGGAACCGCGAGCTTGTGAGCCAGGCCCTCGCCAATCTGGTCGACAACGCCATCAAATATTCCGAGCCGAAGCCGGAAGCCGTCAACGGTGTCGCTCCGGAAATTGTCGTGCGGGCGCTTGCCGATGGCGACCGGATCACGCTCACGGTTGCCGATACTGGCCCCGGCATCCCGGAGGCCGACCGTACCCGGGCGGTTGAGCGTTTCGTGCGGCTCGAACAGAGCCGTTCGCAGCCGGGCTCCGGGCTCGGCTTAAGCCTTGCATCAGCCGTTGCCCGCCTGCATGGCGGCGAATTGACGCTCGAAGACAATCATCCCGGCTTGAAAAGCGTTATTGCTTTGCCGCGCGGAGGCCCGGTACAGAGTGCGGGATGACCCCGCGGGCGAAAAAGGCGCACAAGCGCGCCAGTGATGCTGCGAAACAAGGCGAAACACTGGCCGAACGCATCGTCGCTGCATCCAAGCTGAACGACGCCAAAGCTGCGCGCGCACGGGTCGTGCAATGGCTGGCCGAAACGCCAGGGGGCATCGCGAAGCAACTGAAAGCAGTCCTTGCCGCGCATCCCCTCGTCGAAACGCTGCTCGAAAGCTTCGCCGAAAGTTCGCCCTATCTTTGGGACCTTGCGAGCCGGGAGCCGGCCCGTCTCGTTAATGTGCTAAGCGCCGATCCCGACGCCCATTTCGCGAATCTGCTGACGCAGCATGGCGAGGCGGCAGCGGGCGCGATCGACGACAGCACCGCGATGCGTGAGCTGCGCCTGATGAAGGCTGAGGCGGCGCTTCTCATTGCCTTGGCCGATATCGGCGGGGTTTGGCCGGTGATGCGGGCGGCTAGGGCGCTGACCGATCTTGCCGATTGCGCGGTCGGCGCGGCAGCGCGCTTCGCGCTTTCTGAAGCCGCGCGAGGCGGCCGTCCCGCGGCCAAGGACAAGAGGCAGCCGCAGGTCGGCGACGGCTACATCGTGCTTGCCATGGGCAAGATGGGCGCCTTCGAGCTCAACTATTCGAGCGATATCGACCTGATCGTCTGCTATGAGCCGGAGTCGCCCGGCGTGCCGGAAGAGGGCGGCGCGGCAACGTTCTTCGTGCGCGTCACGCAGCGCCTGGTGAAGCTGCTGCAAGAGCGCACCGGCGACGGTTATGTCTTCCGCACCGATTTGCGACTGCGTCCCGATCCGGCGTCGACAGCGATCGCCATCTCGACGGCTGCGGCGCTGAGCTACTACGAGAGCGCCGGGCAGAACTGGGAGCGGGCCGCCATGATTAAGGCGCGCGCTTGCGCTGGAGATATCGCCGCCGGCGAGCAGCTTCTCAACGAGCTCTCGCCCTTCATCTGGCGCAAATATCTCGATTTTGCTGCGGTCGCCGACGTCCATGCCATGAAGCGGCAGATCAACGCCTTTCGTGGCCACAGCGAGATCGCGGTTGAAGGCCACAACATCAAGCTCGGCCGCGGCGGTATCCGCGAAGTCGAGTTCTTCGCTCAGACCCAACAGCTCATCGCCGGCGGACGTAACCCGTATCTGCGCGACCGCGACACCCTCACTACGCTCGACAAGCTCTGCGAGGACCGCTGGATCGGCGCCGATGCGCGTGACGATATGAAGGCCGCTTATGTCTTCCTGCGCACGGTCGAGCACCGGCTGCAAATGGTCAATGACGAGCAGACCCAGACGCTGCCGGAGGATCGCGAGAGCATTGAACGTTTTGCCCGGTTCCTCGGCTTTGACGGCCGCAACGCCTTCGCCAAGGTTCTGGTTGGTCACCTCGACAAGGTGCAGGGCCATTACGCCCGATTGTTCGAGAAAGCGCCCCCAGCACCCGAACGGCCCGCATTGCTCTTTCCGGCGGACGCCGACGACCACAAGACCCTCGACCGCCTATCGGAGCTCGGCTACCGCAAGCCGCTGGAGGCGTCGACCCTTGTTCGCAATTGGCTCGCCGGCGGCTACCGCTCGCTCAAGGGCGAATTCGCGCACGGGCACCTCACGGAGCTTGTGCCGGTGCTGGTCGAGGAGCTGGCGCGCACGGACAATCCCGATGCGGCACTGGTCTCCTTCGACCATTTTCTCGCCAATTTGCACGCGGCCGCACGACTCTTATCGCTGCTACGGCAGAAGCCGGAGTTGATCTCGCTTGTTGCGCTGGTGCTCGGTATCGCGCCGAGACTCGCGGACACGGTCGCGCGTTACCCGCAAGTGATGGATGCACTGGTCGACCCGAGCTTTTTCGGGCCGCTCCCCAACGCTGGAGAGCTTGGGCGCCGGCTCGACGCAGCCTTGGCACAATCGCGCTACGACGAGGACCTGCTCGAGCGCGTCCGTATGTTTGGGCTCGAATACATGTTCCTTATCGGTGTGCGAATTCTATCGGGCACCGTCACGGCGCGGCAGGCGGGCGAAGCTTTCGCGCGGCTGGCCGATGCGGTTTTGCGTACCGTGCATACGCAAGTCGCTGACAATTTTGCCAAGACCTACGGTCACCTCGAAGATGAGGAGACTGCTGTCGTCGCCATGGGCAAGCTCGGTGGTGACGAGATGACCGCAAGCTCCGATCTCGACCTGATCCTCATCTACGACTTCGACGAAAGCAGCCCGGACTCCTCGGGCCCGCGCGCGCTCTACGGCGCGCAGTACTTTGCGCGGCTGACCCAGCGGTTGATCAATGCGCTCACCGCGCAGACCAATTATGGCTCGCTCTATCAGGTCGATATGCGCCTGCGTCCCTCAGGGCGTGCAGGGCCCCTGGCGACGCAACTTGCGGGGTTCGGTAGCTACCAGGAGACAGAGGCCTGGACGTGGGAGCACATGGCGCTGACCCGCGCGCGCGTGGTGTCGGCGTCGACCGACTTCAAGGCCCGCATCGAATGTGTCATCCGCGATATTCTCCGCCGTCCGCGCGATGCCGAACTGGTCGCAGGCGACGTCGTCGAGATGCGCGCGGCGATCGCTACGGAGAAGGGCGACAGCGAGCGCTGGGACATCAAGTACGTAGCGGGCGGACTGATCGATATCGAGTTCATCGCGCAATATCTTCAGCTCGTTCATGCCGAGAAATCACCGGGAATCCTCGATACCTCGACAGCACGCGTGCTCGACAAGGCGTGGGCGCTGCGTCTGCTGCCGGTCGAGGAGGCTGAGGTTTTGCGTCCCGCGGTGCAGCTTTATCAGGACCTGACGCAGATCCTGCGGCTCTGCCTTGCCGGTCCGTTCGATCCGAAGGCGGCAGGACCGGGACTGCTGCGGCTTCTGGCACGCGCGGCTGACGTGCCGGATTTTGCCACGCTCGATGCGACGCTGATCGAGACCCAGGCCAAAGTGCGTCAAAGCTTCGTGCGGATCCTCGGCAAGACGCCCTAAGCCGCCTCTTCCTTCGGCAGCTGGCAGTGGGGTTCGAGCGGCAAACGAACGATGACCAATGTGCCCTTGCCGAGCGTCGACCGGATGCGCATGCTGCCGCCGTGCAGCGCAACGAGCGACTTCGAGATGGCGAGGCCGAGGCCTGAGCCTTGATGGCTCTTGGTCAGCTGGCTCTCGACCTGCTCGAATGGACGGCCGAGGCGGGTGAGAGCATCCTTGCCGATGCCGATGCCGGTGTCGGCGATCGCCAGCACGATGCATTCGCCGTGGGCCCGGCCGCGCATTGTGATGTGTCCGCCGGCCGGCGTGAACTTCACGGCGTTCGACAGCAGGTTGAGCATGATCTGCTTGAGTGCGCGCCGGTCGGCACGCAGCTGAAGGTCAGGCGATATGCGAGAGGCGACGACGAGCTGCTTTTCTTCGGCGCGAGCGGAGACGACGCGCATCGTCTCGCTGAGCAGGGAGTCGAGCGCGAGGTCTTCGAAATCGAGGCGGATGCGGCCGGCCTCGATCTTCGACATGTCAAGAATGTCGTTGATGACTTCGAGGAGGTACTGCCCGCTGCTGCGGATATCGCTGCAGTATTCGCTGTATTTCTCAGCGCCCAGCGGGCCGAACATGTTCGATTCCATGATCTCGGAGAAGCCGATTATGGCGTTGAGCGGTGTGCGAAGCTCATGGCTCATATTGGCGAGGAATTTCGACTTCGCCTGATTGGCCTCCTCGGCGCGGGTCTTCTCGGCCGCATATTTCTCGGCCAATTCGGCGGAGCGTTGCTGCGAGGCGCGCAGATCGGAAACCGTCGCTATCAAGCGCTTCTCGCTATCGATCAACTTTTCCTCGTGCGTCTTCAGCGCAGTGATATCGGTGCCGACTGAAACGTAGCCGCCGTCCTTGGTACGGCGCTCGCTGATATGCAGCCAGCGGCCGTCTTCGAGCTGCGCCTCAAATGTTCGGGCCCCGGGTATGGCGGGGCCGGCAGTGACGATCTTGTTTCGCACGACTGGCTTCTGGCCGGCGGCAACGACCGATTCATAGGAGGCACCCACCGTAATCGCCTCGTCGGGCAGATCGTGCAGCCCCTGGAAGTTGGAATTGCACAGGACGAGGCGGTTGTCGGCATCCCACAGCACGAAGGCTTCAGGGATCGTCTCGATGGCATCGCGCAGACGCAGGTCGGCGGCGACGGTCTTTTCCACGAGGTTCTTCTGCTCGGTGATATTGACGGCGATGCCGATCAGATGCGGCCCCGGCTCGCGCGGCTGGCTCACCAGCTCACAGCGTGCGCGTAGCCAGACCCAGTGGCCGTCGGCGTGGCGCATGCGGAAAGCGTGGTCGACGAAGGTCAGCTTGGCATCGACCAACTCTGTCGCGAGCTCGTAGAGCTGCACGTCGTCGGGGTGAACGAGGGCGGCGACGTCGCCAAATGACAGCAGGTCGTCCTTTCCCGCAAGGCCGAGGATTTCGAACATCGATTGCGACCAGAAGATGCGGCCCCGCGCGAGATCCCAATCCCACAGTCCGCAGTGGCCACGGTTGAGCGCGGTGTCGATGCGGCTGCGCACCGTCTCGTAGATCACGTCCGCTTCGCGTGCCCGCGTCGCCTGCCAATGGAAAGCAAAGCCGAGAATGAGGACCACGAAGCCGGTGGTGGCGGAGAGCGTTATCGTCAGGGCGGTCAGCGCACGCCATGAGGCAAGCGCGGCGGTGCGCGACTGTACGATCGCGATTTGACCGAAGGGCGCGTTGAGCATGCGCACCGTCGCCAGCGCCGGGCTGTCGTCGGGCAGCGTGATCTCCATGACGCCCGCGCCGGCGCCGAAGGTGGTAAGCGGCTGCGTGGGGCCGAGCAAATCGATGAGGCGGCGGCCGATCGTGTTGTCGGCCGCGGGGGTGACCGCAGTCACGATACCGTCGGCATTGGTCAGGATGAAATGGCGGCCGGACATGGCGCCCCAGGCCGGCAGCGTTTTATCCAGGATCTCCTGCGGCCGCTGCATCGCGTCACCCGGCGGATGCTCCAGCCGCTCGGCGGCAAGATCGGCAACCGCGTCGAGCGCGATCACCATGTCGCGAAGTGTCTGCTTGCGATGATCGAGCGCCTGCACCAGCGCGCCGACGCAGATGGTGGCGAGAAATGCAATGATGAGCACCGGCACCGCGCGGCGGAGCACCGGTTCGGCCGTCAGCAACCGACGATACGCCGGCTTAGCGATCGATTGCGCGAGGCCCTTGATCGAATCCGTACGCGCAGACGCACTCGCCACTTCGGCGCGCGCCATAGACGGCCTCCGTTCGGAATTTCCCCTAACGCCCTGTCGGAAGGATGTGCCGCATCGCTGTCCGAATCAGTGGCGATTGGAATCGATGGCCGGCGATTTGTCGAGAGTCCTGCCACAAATATTTAAGAATTCTTACTCGCGGAATCCCCATTGTGCTCAACGGGTAACACGCGGTGGCAGGGTGCGGAGCGTTTGCGTGCGCGACCTAAGGCGCGGCCAATGCGCGATCGACGATGTCGGAGAGATCGCGCGACAGCGTCGGCTCGGCCTTGATGCGCTTAAGCGCGGCTTCCGCCTTGTTGCGGCGGCCGGCTTCGAGCGTGCGCCAGGTGCGGAAGACAGTCGCCAGCCGCGCCGCAAGCTGCGGGTTCTTCGGATCAAGCGACAGCACCGTTTCCGCGATGAAGTCGTAGCCGGCGCCATCGGCGCGGTTGAATTGGGTAGGATTGCCGGCCGAGAACGCGCCGATGACAGCGCGAACCCGGTTGGGATTGCCGAAAGAGAAGGAGGGATGGCGCGACAACTCGCGCACCCTGTCGAGGGTGTCGGCTTCCGGGATCATGGCCTGCAAGGAGAACCATTTGTCGATGATCAGCGCGTCCTTGGAATAACGGGCATAAAAGTCCTCAAGCGCGCGGACGCGTTCAGGCACGTCATGCATCGACAGCGTCGCGAGTGCCGCCATGCGATCAGTCATGTTATCGGCGTGCTGGTATTGGTTGTTGGCGCGCGCGATGGCCGACGGTTCTGCGGTCGCCGCCATCAAATCGAGCGCAACATTGCGCAGCGCTCGCCGTCCAGCGCCGGTGGCGTCAGGTGTATAGCCGCCATTAACGGTCATGCGCTCGTAAACGGTCGACAGCGCAGCGTTCAGCCGCCAGCCGATGTCGCCGCGCAAAGCTCTGCGGGCGGCAAAAATCGCGTTCGGATCGATGTCGCGGCCGATTTCGCGCGCGACGTCGCCGTCGCCGGGCGGCACCAGTGCCAGCGCCACAAAGGCCGGTTCAAGCGTCTCGTCCTCCAAAATCGAAGCCAGTGCCACCATTAACTTGTCGTCGCTGCGCGGCTTCTTGCCTGCGCGCAGGGCGGCGACATTGTCGATAAGCAGCCGCATGGAGATCGTCTGCAGCGTCTGCCAGCGGTTGAATGGATCGCTGTCATGCGCGGCGAGGAAGGCGAGGTCGTCGCTCGAAAGGTCGGTGTTGAGCCTGATGGGAGCGGAGAAGCCGCGATTGATTGACAGCACGGGCCGTTCGGAGATTCCAGAAACGGTGATGCTGGCGGAGGGCTGGTCGAGGATCAGCACGCCGTGCTCGACGCCTGCTGTTTTCGTGAGCGGCAGGTCCCGGCCGTCTTTGCCGACCAGCCCGATCCCCAGGGGGATGACCATTGGCTCCTTGGTTGGCTGGCCGGGCGTCGGCGGCACATTTTGCTTGACGTCAACCGTGTAGGTCTTGGCCGTCGCATCGAAGCGACCGGCGACCGTCACGTGCGGCGTTCCGGCCTGACTGTACCAGCGCATGAACTGCGTCATGTTGCGCCCGCTGGCGTCGGCAAAGCACTGGATAAACTGCTCAATGGTCGCCGCATGACCATCGTGGCGCTGGAAATAGAGGTCCATGCCGGCGCGAAACCTTTCCGGGCCGATCAGCGTCTTGACCATGCGCACGACCTCGGCGCCCTTCTCGTAGACGGTCGCCGTGTAGAAGTTATTGATCTCCTTGTAGGTCTCCGGCCGCACCGGATGCGCCAACGGTCCCGCATCCTCGATGAATTGCGCCGCGCGCAGGCTGCGCACGTCGCTGATGCGCTTGACTGGGCGCGAGCGCATGTCGCTCGAGAATTCCTGGTCGCGGAAGACGGTGAGGCCTTCCTTCAGGCACAGCTGAAACCAGTCGCGGCAGGTGATGCGATTGCCGGTCCAGTTGTGGAAGTATTCATGGGCGATTACTGCTTCGATGCCGGCGAAATCGGAATCGGTCGCGGTCTCCGCCGTCGCCAGCACATATTTGTCGTTGAAGACGTTGAGGCCCTTGTTCTCCATCGCCCCCATGTTGAAGTCTGAGACGGCGACGATCATGAAAATGTCGAGATCGTATTCGCGACCAAATGTCCGCTCGTCCCAGCGCATGGAGCGCTTGAGCGAGTCCATCGCGTAGGCACAGCGGCCTTCCTTGCCGTGTTCGACATAGATGCGCAGGACGACGTCGCGCCCGGACATCGTGCGGAATTTGTCTTCGACGCAGGCGAGATCGCCGCCGACCAGCGCGAATAGATAGGAAGGCTTCGGGTGCGGGTCGTGCCAGACCGCGAAGTGCCGACCATTCGGCAGGTCGCTGCTCTTCATCAAATTGCCGTTGGAGAGCAGGACCGGCGCTTCTTTTTTATCGGCTTCGATGCGCGTGGTGTAGACCGCCATCACGTCGGGACGATCGAGGAAATAGGTGATGCGGCGGAAGCCTTCGGCCTCGCACTGCGTGCAATAATTGCCGCTGGTACGGTAAAGCCCGGACAGCTGGGTGTTCGCTGACGGATCGACCAAAGTCTCGATCTCGAGTGTGAAAGGACCGTTCGGGGGCTGCGGGATGGCGAGGCGGTCCGGCGTGACTTCGTAGCTCTCGGGCTTCAGTGCCACGCCATCGAGTTTGAGTGAGACCAGCGACAATCCATCGCCGTCGAGGACAAGCGGGGCGGCCGGCGCCTGCGGGTTAGGCTTGAGCGATAACGTCGCGCGGACCTTGCTCTGCGTCGGATGCAGCGAGACGTCAAGCGATACGGTGTCCACCAGCCAGTCCGGCGGGCGGTAGTCTTTCAGGCGGATAGGCTGGGAGATATCGGTGCGCATAGGCTTTTGATCTAGGATGCCTGCCGGAAAATTGGAAGGACGAATGATGGCCGCCATGCGCGCGATGGTGCTGGAAGCTCTGCACACGCTTCTGGTGTTGCGGGAGCGGCTCGTGCCAACGGCCGGAGCCGGCGAGTTGCTCATCGCAGTTTCCGCCTGTGGTGTCTGTCGCACCGATCTACATGTGGTCGATGGCGAACTGGAGCATCCCAAGCTGCCGCTGGTTCCAGGCCATGAGATCGTCGGCCGTGTGGCGGCGATCGGGGCGGGCGTGAGCGGATTTACGATCGGCGAGCGGGTGGGAGTGCCGTGGCTTGGGTCAACTTGCGGCGTCTGCCCCTACTGCTGCAGCGGCCGCGAGAACCTCTGCGACCGGCCGCTGTTCACCGGCTACACCAGGGATGGCGGCTACGCGACCCATACTGTCGCCGATGCTCGATATTGTTTTCCGCTTGGTGACGCTGGCGACGATGCCGAGATTGCGCCGTGGCTATGCGCGGGTCTCATCGGCTGGCGCAGCTATCGCATGGCGGGCAGCGGCGAAGCGCTTGGGCTATATGGATTTGGTGCCGCCGCTCATATCCTGGCGCAGGTCGCGCGCTGGCAAGGCCGGCGCGTGTACGCCTTCACCCGCACAGGCGATACGGCCGCGCAAGACTTTGCCCGCTCGCTCGGCGCGGCGTGGGCCGGCGGCTCCAATGACAGGCCGCCTGAGCGGCTCGATGCCGCCATCATCTTTGCACCGGTCGGCGCTTTGGTGCCAGCAGCGCTCAAGGCCGTGAAAAAGGGCGGCCGCGTCGTTTGCGGCGGCATCCACATGTCCAACATCCCGAGTTTTCCCTACGCCTCGCTATGGGAAGAGCGGCACCTAATGTCGGTGGCCAATCTCACGCGCGAGGATGCGCGTGAATTTCTGGAGATCGCGCCCAAGGCCGGTATCCGCAGCGAAATAACGCGCTATCCGTTGGTACAGGCGAACGAGGCGCTGACGGATCTACGTGACGGCCGCTTGCAGGGTGCAGCCGTGCTAATTCCGTAGCTATTGCATCGGTTCGGCGTGACCGATTACGCGCTTGATCGATGGCGAGCGCGCGCGCAATGCGCGCTCCAACAGGTCGACCTTTTCGTGCACGGCCTGTACGGGCAATGCTGGATCGGCACGGCAGTGGAAATTGACGACCTCGCCATCGTCGGTCTCGCGCACTCGCACATTGTGCACGTCCTGGATGGCGCGGCTGTCGGCTGCAAATTCCTTCAACGCCATTTCGATCGCTTTGACCCGCTCAGGCGGCGCTTCGCGACCGGAAGCGCGATGCGGCTGCAGCGGCTCGATGTGGGTATCGATCTCAACGGTCGCGCCCAGCTCGTTGGCGATCGCCTCCTCGAGCGCATCCGCCTGCTGATGGGCGGCGCCGAGGGGCATTTTTCCATCGACTTCGAGGTCGAGCGAGATCGCAAGCCGTTCTTGCACGTCATGGACGGTGACGTGATGCACGGCAAGCGCACGATTGCGCGCAATCAGCATGACGCGATCCATTACGGTTTCGTTGCTGAGCGCCACGGGATTCGTGGTCACCGTCGGCTCAGCACCGGCGATCGCCTTACTGATCGCGGTGGTGATAGCGCCCTTGATCGCCGTGACCCGGTCTAAGGGCAGTGTGCGGCTGACGCCAACCGTCAAATCGACGAAGATCTTTTCGCCGGCTGCGCGCGCACGCACCTGCTCGACGCGGACAACGCCCGGTACGGCAGCCGCAACGGCGGTGAGCTTTTCGGCCGCGCCTTTGGGTGCGACGTCGGTCAAGGTATCGATGGTTCGCCGTCCCAATCGCCAGCCGGCGACACAGACGAGGACTGCAACGACAAGCGCGGCCGCGGAGTCCGCCCAGGCCAGCCCGAAGCGGATACCGATGAGCCCGATCAGCACAGCGAACGACGAGGCGAGATCAGACGAAAAGTGCAAGGCGTCAGCCTCAAGCGCCTGGCTTTTCGTCTTGTTGGCGGTGTGCGACAGCGCGCGCGAACGCCACAGGTCGACCATCATCGAGGCAATCACCACGGCAAACGCCCAAATGGTGGCCTCGACCATCGGGCCTTCATGCTCGAACAGCCGTTTGATCGCTTCCCAGATGACGATGCCGGACAGCAGGAATAGCAGCGCCGTTTCCGCGAGCGCTGACACGGCTTCGAATTTGTAGTGACCGTAGTGATGCTCTTCGTCGGCCGGCTTGCCGGAGACGCGCACTGCGGCATAGGTCATCACGGTTGCACCGAGGTCGATCAGCGAGTGGCCGGCCTCCGACAGGATCGCGAGCGAGCCGGTCGAAATGCCGACAATCGCCTTTGCAATCGTCATGCCGGCGGAGGCCGCGATCGAAGACAGCGCAACCTGTTCCTTTTCAGTCTGCATCACGGCGTGATCGGTTTGCCGCCGGCAGCCGCCGAACGGACGAGCGCATCGAGAATGCGGATATTGGCCAAAAGTTCGTCGCTGGAGAACCGGTATGGCGCGCAGCCTTCGATCGCATCGGCCCAGGCCTCGAAATTCATGCGCACGGTGTTGACGTGCTCGTAGCTGCGCGTCTCGCGTGACCCGTCCGGTTTGCAATGCACGAAGCTCGATGGCTGGCCCTTGTCGACATTGCCGCCTTCCTGGGTCTCGACCCAGCCCTGATCGCACATCAGCGTGAAGCGGGCGTAGAACGGCGGCGTGGACAGGCAGGTTATGCGCCCGCGCGCGCCACCGTCGAAGTCGATTTCGGCGCTGACGAAGTCCTCCGATGGCGGTGCAAAGATCTGCGAGGCGGTGCGGGCGGCAACGCGCGTCGGCTTGCCCGCAAGCGAGACGAACATGTCACCAAGATGGATGCCCAGCGCGGTCCATGCGCCGGCCGGGGCATGCTTCGGATCGCGCCGCCAGTTCGCCGGATCCATCTTGCGGAAATTGTTGTGGCTGACATTGGCGTCGATGTGGAGGACTCGGCCGAGAGTTCCGGTGACGAAGAGACTGCGCATCTCCTCCATGGCCGGCTCATAACGGCGCTCATGCCCGATGCCAAGGACGCCGCCGCACTTGGCGCAGGCATCGAGGATGCGCTCGGCGCTCGATGTTCTCAGCGCCAGCGGCTTCTCGCAGAACACCTGCTTGCCAGCGGTAAAGGCAGCGACCGTCATTTCTTCATGCAGCGCGTGGGGCGTGACCACCGCAACCGCATCGACATCGGGCTTTTTCAGCAGGTCGCGGTAGTCGTTCACGAGATCGAAGCCGTGCGAGGCGGCAAAAGGTGCGGCCATGGCGTCGTCGATGTCGCAGCCGGCAACAATCTTGAAACGCGGGCTTTCGGCAAGACACGTCACGATTTGCTTGCCCCACCAGCCAAGCCCGATTATGCCGATGCGGATCATGACGCGCCATTTCCCTTGTCGCTGCAGGGCCGACAATGGGGGCCGTGGCGGCGCCACGCAATGGGCGTTGAAGGCAATTTTTATGTGAATTTCAGGTGCAGTCCGGCCCGATACGGACCGAATGCAAGACAGTCAGGCGGCGCTAAACAGCCCCGCGGTATAGCAGTCGCGCCGAACCGACTGCGCGCGTGAATCTCTGGCTCCGCGCCTTGGGCCGTTCCTCCTCGTCGCTGACCAGGCGCTTACGATAAGTATCCTTGAGAGCCGACTGACAACGCCGTGGTCGTTGGCGCCTGGCTTCTGCTTTACATGCTGCTTGTCATTGTCATTCTACAGCGTCGCCCACGCTGACGCGCTCTTGGGCCAATTTTGACGGGGATGCGACATTTAGCCGAGAGCAAGCGCCTGCCGCGTAACGGCGACAGGCCTTTTCTATTGGGCGCGAGACGACCGCGTCTTGACCTCACTGAATTGGACAAGTGCCTTTTCGAACTTGTCGTTGAACAGCCACATCGCATCGAGAATTTCGCGGTATGTCGCTGACGTTTTGGCTCTGTCGGCGTGCCCGAACGCGAAAATACTGTTGTTGCGCAGATAGCCCATGATCCGCGGATCGGAGATTTTGTAGCCCGGCACATCGCCGGACTTGAGAGCCGCCCTGGTCGGCGTCGGTACGATTTGGATTAGCTCGAAGACTTTCATTTGATCAATTGGGTCGGGCAATGTCTTCGCGATCGCCGGGATCTGCTGGAACAGGTCGGCGTGTCCGCCGACAAGCCCGTCTTTCACAGCGATCCAGTGGTTGAAGCGCCGGTCGAGCTTGCCGACGCGCGCTTCTTCCTTGTCGTCGCGGGCGACCAAGGCCGGGTCGAAAGCCGCGATTGCCGGCTTCATCGCTGACCATTTCTTCTGGCCTGTGCGGTCCTCCGAAATCCCCGTCTGCATGCTACCTTTGTACTGGTTCGAGCGTGCGTTGCCGATATTCTGGATACCGTTTGTCTCGGCAAAGAAGATGCCGAGGCTGATGCGGCCGGCAACATCGGCATTCGCAGCATCGAGGCCCTTCGCTTTACCGATCGCGGTGCCGAGCCGAACGACATCCTCGAACGGCGTATCGGAGTTCTGCGCCCCGGGAGGCGGGGCCTCCATAATCTGGAAGAGCGATTTGTATTCGTCGATCAGCGGTTCCTGGTCCGCGTCGAAATAGGCCGGAGGAATCTTGTATTTATTTGGTCGCCCGATCCTTGACGGGATAGCGTCGGTGAGGTCCTTGTAGGCGCTCATCATATCGACGCGCGCAAGATAGAGAGCTTGTCCCGGCAAGTTCGGAAGCTTCTGTTTTGCATCGATCTGCGCACGCCGTTCGCGCAAAATCGCCTTGAACGCGTTCACTGCCTTGTTGTAACGGTCGAGCGCCTCCGATTGCGGCTTGGTGAGCGACGCGTCGACAGCTCTGCCAGTCGTCGGTGCGACAACGAGTGCAAGAACGACAAAGACCACCGGTAAGGCAACGCGTATCATTTGCGACGTGGACGGTCTTGGGTTTCTAGACATCGGCAATAGGCACTTCATCGATCTTGTGGCCGTGCTGGTCGGTGATGGTGACGAACCATCCTGCCCAATTCCAGCCCCGCATGGTTTGACCGCGTTTAAGGTCGCGTGCCAGCGCCAGGGCATCGTCGCGAGCCGCGGCATTGCCCGGCAGGTCAACGCCGCCGTGATTGCTCAACATCTCTTTGCCGTTGGTCAGCTTGAAAAAGTAACGTGGCATGGCGCGACGCTCCTCCAGCATGCAATCACGACGCCCGTTATGCCGATTGCCGGTTTTGATTAGCTGATTTTTCTAAGCTCCGGAACAGAGCGCGTGAAAAATCCCGTGACCAAGCTAGCGCAATTGTCACGCGCCAGCGCGGTCTTCGTCGCGAAGCTTGAAACGCTGGATCTTGCCGGTCGCAGTGCGTGGCAGATCGGGGCGTACGTCGATCCATCGCGGATATTTCCAGGGGCCAGCGTGCTCTTTGACGTGGATCTTCAGCGTTTCTAAGAGGCTTTCGTCTGCCGTGTAGCCGTTCTTGAGAACGATGAAGGCTTTCGGTTTCACCAATCCGTCTGCGTCTTCCTTGCCGATCACCGCCGCTTCGAGCACGGCTTCGTGCGACGTTAATGCCGCTTCGACGTCGAACGGCGATACCCACATGCCCGAGACCTTGAACATGTCGTCGGTGCGGCCACAGTAGTAATAGTAACCGTCCGCGTCGCAACGATATTTATCGCCGGTATAGGTCCATTCGCCCGCGAACGTGCGGCGGCTTTTGGCACGCTGATTCCAGTAGCTTTCGCCGGCCGAAGGACCGCGAATGATCAACTCGCCGATCTCATCGACGCCAAGGTCGTGACCAGCCTCATCGACGATGCGGGCGTCATAGCCCGGCACCGGTTTTCCCGTTGATCCGTAGCGCACGTCGCTCGGCCGGTTGCTTAGAAAGGTTTGGAGCAGTTCCGTCGATCCGATGCCGTCAAGCACGTCGACACCGACCACGTCGAGCCAGCGCTGCCCGACATGGGCGGGCAGGGCTTCGCCCGCGGAAACGCAGATGCGCAGCTTGTCTGAGCCGATGCCCTTGCCGATTTCCGGGCGTGCGAGCAGCGCGGTGTAAAGCGACGGAACGCCGTAGAAGATCGTCGGATGATGCCGCTTCATGATTTCGAAGACGCCATCGGGCGATGGTCTGTGCGGCCATAGCACGGTGGTCGCGCCCACCGAGAGCGGGAACGTCATTGCATTGCCGAGGCCATAGGCGAAAAACAGCTTTGACGCTGAATGGACGACGTCACGCTCGCGAATGCCAAGAATGCCTTGGCCGAACAATTTCGCAGTCGCCATCAGACTGGTATGGACGTGACGCACGCCCTTCGGATCACCGGTCGATCCGGACGTATAAAGCCAAAACGCGACCTCGTCTGAATTCGTCTCCGCAGTAAAGGGCTTGGCGGGCGCGACGGCTAGCAGATCCTCAAGCCGATGCGCCTGGCGGCCCGGCAGCTTTGTCCCCACGGGGTTAACGAGTACGATGTGCCGGAGATGCGGGAGAGCTGGCAGCACGCCACAAATTGCCTCGGCGAGCGATGGTGTCGCAATCAACGCCGTCGCTCTGCAGTCGGCGAGGATATAGGCGTATTGCGCAACCGTCAGATAAGTATTGAGCGGAATGGCCACGGCGCCGGAGCGAATGACGCCCCAGAACGCTACCGGGTAGTCGACCGTGTCATTCATGAGGATCGCTACCCGATGCTCATGCTCTATGCCGAGCTCGTGGAGCGCCCGGGCAAATTTGAAGCTACGATGTTGTAGTTCGCCGTAGGTAATCGACCGCTCGGGGTCGATGAAAGCGGTTTTACTGGCGAGGCCGCGCGCAATATTGGCGTCGATGAAATCAGTTGCGGCGTTGTAGGGGCGGCGCTGGGTCAGTTCCTCCAACACGGTTGCCCCCAAGGCCTGTCAGCTCTCAAACAGCCGGTTGACCAACCGGGCGGCCAGCACGCCCGCGACGCGGCGCCGGTAATGCCCCGGTGTAAATGTCGTCTTCATCGGCATGATCTGGTCGCGGACCAACGCGTCGATGCCCTTGAACACGCGGTCACCAAGCGGCCCGCCGCACAGGTTCTTTGTGCCAGCGAGCAAGACCGGGCGCGGATTGGTGCCCGTGAAGGCAATCCGCAATTCGGCGAGCGTATCGCTCTCGCGCCTGAGTGCCACCGAAACGCCGGCGACCGGATACTCGATCGAGCGACGGATGCGGATTTTGTCGTAACCGCTACGAAGGTCAGGCGTGTTTCTCGCACGCACACCTGTGACGATCTCGCCTTGGCGCAGCGACAAAAAATACTTGCCGTCGCCCTGTGTTTCGGTGACAGGAACGTCTTGTCGGGCAAAGCCGATATAAAGCTTCTCCAACGGGATAGTGCGCTTGCCGTCGGGACCGGCGATGTCAACCTCGGCGCCAAGGGTGAGCAGCGCCGGCGCGAGGTCGCCGCTGAAGGTCGCGAAACACACGCCACGGCTTTTCGGCGCGACGTGGCAAATCGTCCCCGTCGTCTTAAGGCAATGGTTATTGGCGTCGCGCCACCATTCGCTTTGGTTGTAGTAGATGCAGCGCGTGTCGAGGCAGAGATTGCCCCCGACGGTGCCCATGTTGCGATGCGTGGGGCCGGCAATGAATCCGGCAGCCAAGGCGAGGCCCGGATAGTGTTTATTGACCTCGGTGTGCGCAGCAAGTTCGCTGACACGAACGGACGCGCCGATCTCGAGCGTGCTCGAGTCTGCCTTGATCGCGTGCAATTCCTTGACGTGATTCATGTCGATCAGGACTGGAGGCGCGGCGATGCCGCGGCGAATATTCACCACGAGGTCGGTGCCGCCACCGAGCGGCTGCGAATGCGGGTGCGCCACGCGTGCCGCGATCGCTTCATCGAGCGAGCCCGGATTAAGAACGCGGAAGTGCGGCAGGGCATCCATTACGCGGCCCCGCTCTTCGTGCCGCCACGGCGGCGCTTCTCCAGCGCCTCAAACACGCGGTCCGGCGTCACCGGCAGGTCGTTGAAGCGGATGCCGATCGCATCGGCGATGGCGTTCGTGAGGGCGGGAAGGAAAGCCGCGAGCGAACCTTCGCCGGCTTCTTTCGCGCCAAACGGCCCGTGCGGATCGTTGCTCTCGACAATACCGACTTCGATCGGCGGGGAATCCTGGATCGTCGGTACGCGGTAATCGAGCATGTTGGAAGTGACCATCAGCCCATCGTGGTAGGCGGCCTCTTCGCTCATGGCTTGGCCCATGCCCATCCAGACCGAGCCTTGCACCTGGCCTTCGACAGTCAGGCGATTGAGCGCCTTGCCGCAATCGTGCGCGACCCAAACCTTGTCGACCGTGACGACACCGGTCTCCTCATCCACGCTGACCTCGACGACTTGCGCGGAATAGGAATAGCCCATGGTGCCGCCGATGGCGGCACCGCGATATTTCTTGCCACCATGCGATTCCGGGATTGTCGAGTAATTGCCGGTGACAGTGATGGTACCGGTGTCTTTCAGAGCTTCGACCACGACGTCGTCGAAGGTCGTGCCCTTATCCTGCGCACCGGCGCGGTAGACCTCACCGAGGCACTCGATGTCCTCCGGCCGCGCCTCGAGCTTGCGGGCGGCGGCATTGACGAGCACGGTTTTCAGATTGCGTGCGGCGTCGAGCGCGGCATTGCCGACCATGAACGTGACGCGCGACGAGTAGGAGCCGTTGTCCTTTGGCACGACTTCGCTATCGCCGGTGATGACCCGAACGCGCGATAGGTCGAGGCCGAGCACCTCCGCGACGGTCTGCGCAAGGATTGTCGTCGAGCCCTGCCCGATATCGGCGGCCCCCGAAAGCACAACGATCGAGCCGTCGAAATCGAGTTTGATCTTGACGGTCGCATGCGGCTCGCCGGTCCAGTTCACCGGCTTCGAAGCGCCAGAAATGTAGTGCGAACAGGCCATGCCGAGGCCTTTGCCATTGCCGAGCCTGCCGCGACGTTGTTTCCAGCCACTTTCCTTCTCGACCCAGTCCAGGCAGTCCGGCAGACCGTAGGAATTCACCATCAGGTCGTTGTCGGTAAAGGTCGGAGCGTTGAGCAGGTTGGCACGGCGCACCGCAAAGGGGTCGAGCCCCAGCTCGCGCGCCATCTGGTCGACAAGGCTCTCGAAGGCAAAGCGAATGTCGACAGTGCCATGACCACGGAAGGCGCCGCAGGGCGGCGTATTGGTGAGCACGCGCCGGCCGAGATATTTGACGTTGTGCAGGTCATAGATCGCGTAGAGCATCGAGCCGGCGTAGAGGATTGTCACGACGCCATAGCCCGAATGCGCGCCGCCGCGCTGGTCGCAGTCGCATTCGACCGCCGTGATCAGACCGTCCTTGCGCATGCCGATCTTCAGACGGATATCGGTCTCCGGACGGCCGCGATGGGTGATGAAGGTCTCTTCGCGCGTGGTGACAATGCGCACGATCCCATTCGCCTTGCGCGCCAACAGGGCAGCGATCAGCTCGACGTTCAGTGTCTCGGTACGGCAGCCAAACCCACCGCCGACATGCGGCTTGACTACGCGGATGCGCGACATATCCATGCTGAGAATCTGCGATAGCATGAGGTGCACGTAGTAGGGCACTTGGGTTGACGCGTGCACAGTCATGCGATCGCGCATCGCGTCGTAGTCCGCAATCGCAGCATGCATCTCCATCTGGTTCTGGCAGACCTCAGCGCAATTGTAGGTGCCTTCGCGCACGAGATCGGCTTCGGCGAAGCCTTGGGTGACGTTGCCGAGCTCAAACAACACGTCGCGTTCGAGATTGCCGGGCTTCTTCGCGTGCAATGGGGTGGCGTCGGGTGCGAGCGCTTCTTTGGCGGTGTGGTAGGCGGGCAGCTCCCGCACTGTCAGCTTGATGCGGCGGATGGCTTCGCGTGCGGTGTCATCGTCAACGGCCGCAACGGCAGCAACCGGCTCGCCACGATAGCGGACTTTGTCGCGTGCCAGAGGATGCTCGCTGCGCGCGATCGGCAGCACGCCGAAGGTACGGTCGCAGTCCGTGCCGATAACGACGGCTTTGACGCCTGGCATCTTGAGGGCCTCGGACACATCGACGTTGACGATCTCGGCGTGCGAATAGGGACTGCGATAGATGCGGCCGGCGAGCATGCCCGGCTGTAAAATGTCGGCGGTGTATTTGGCGCGACCCGAAACCTTCTCGGGGCCGTCGATCATCGGCACATAACCGCCAATGTTGTGGGCGGGCACAGGCTTGTTCACGGCGGCACTCCCTGCGCATTGAGAGTGGCCGCATGTTTCACCGCTTCGATGATCTTCACGTAACCGGTGCACCGGCAGATGTTGCCGCCGAGTGCCTCTAGGATTTCCACGTCAGTCGGATTCGGGTTGCTGCGCAGCAGTCCGACCGAGGCCATGATAAAGCCCGGCGTGCAATAGCCGCATTGCGAGCCGAGCTTTTCGTGGAAGCCCCGCTGTACAGCTGAGAGCCGGCCGTTATGGCCGAGCGACTCGACCGTTTCGATGTGTGTGCCGCCGACCGTTGATACGAGTGTGAGACAGGACAGCGTCGGCTTGCCGTCAATCAGCACGGTACAGGCGCCGCATTCGCCGCCGTCGCAGCCAGTCTTTGTTCCGGTGAGCCCGACGATCTCGCGCAGGTAGTCGAGCAGCAAAATATTGTCGGCAACCGCATCGGTGCGGGCACGCCCATTGAGGGCAATTTGCACGACCCTCGGCATCCAGCGTTTCCCTCGTGCGCGTATTTGAGTCGCGCTTGATTCCCCACGAAGGGTACGACAGTGGCCGCTGTAGCAGCGTTGCCCATTCCGGGGAAAGGATTGGATGATTTAGGGCGTAGCGAATCGGCTAACGACTTCAGGAGGCAGTGGAATCGCACCTATTTTGTCGATCGCCTTATCGTGCGCCGCCCAGACGCGCGTTTCGGTGCCTTCAACGGCAACTTCACCATTGAGCCGTATCTTGTGCTCGACATTGAAGCTCGAGCGGCGGAACTCTGACACGCGCGACGCAACTTCGATTTCATCACCGAATTTCAGTGGCTTGATGAAATTGGCACTGACGTCGACAAGCGGGATGCCCAGTATCCCGTATGTCTGCGCGAGCTCGTGCGGCTTGACCCCAAGCGCAGCCTCAAACAGCACCCAGGTGCTGCGGTCGAACATTTCGAAAAACCGGCTGTTGAAGACGATACCCGCTGGGTCGCACTGTCCCCATTCGATCGTGAGCGGCCGGCGGTTAATGAATGAAGGCATGAGCCATTTTAGTCGGTGCGTTGAAAACGGCAAACGATAGGCTCATGCGGTTTGGGCAGGCAATTTTATCCCGGAACCTGTAAATGGTAGGCGCGCGCCGCAGAATAACCACGTCGTCCTCGATGAACGAGGTTTGATATACATGATCGATCGCAACGTCGGATTTAACGTTCTTGAATTCAATGGCGCCGAATAGGGTGTTCGATCAGGGTAACGGGATCAGCTCTCCGATCGTGGCGTGACCCAAGTCGTTGGGTATCGCGACATGAAGACCATTGACGATGACATGTGCTGTATCGCGGTTAGCCGAAGTAAAATTGACCGGCAGATCATAAGCAATCTTGCTTGACACGATCGTGTCGGTGGCGAGCGCAAGGACGACGACGATAGCGATGATTCCCATCGCCTTGGTCACCAGCAACTGCCATCGTGGCGGTGACGGGGGCGGCCAAACGCGTTCTCCGGCCCTGTAAGTGTGTCTTTCCAAGTGATGGGCAATGGTTGAAGTCACCTCGTTCATGACAGCCTCCTACATACGACCCGTAATCGCCCATAACACCTAGCTTTCCGCCGGACGTTGCTGTGTGAACAGACTCACCTTCGCCGTGTGATGACCGTCATAAAAGATACGAATTCGGATTGAAGCCACGGCGCAGCGGCGTTGCCGGATAATGTGGCCCTTCTGGCCGCTTCGACGAATTGCTACGATACAAGGCTTGGTTGAGGCGCACTCGGCTCACCGCAACGCTTCCCTTGTGAACAGTGGGACGTGGGGCCAGTGGTATCCGGCGGGGTGGGGAGGAACGAACGATGGCCAGTTCTAAGGGGACAAAGAAGATTGCGATCGGGTGTCAGGGCGGTGGCATGCATGCCGCGTTTGAAGTCGGTGTCCTGACCGAGATTCTCACCGATTGTGGAAATGGAAAGTTCGAAGTGGCCGGCGTGAGTGGCACGTCGGCCGGCGCGCTATGCGCGATGATGGCTTGGTATGGCCTGGCTCCTAAAAAAGGAAAACCAGGCTCAACAGGCGAAGCCATTACAATTCTCAATGACTTCTGGGATCACTTCGTGGCGAAGACGCTTGGTGAGACAGCGTTGAACTGGCTGACGTATGGTTCACTCAGGATCGAAGAGACGGAGATCCCGTTGCTAGGGATCAACGCGCCGATATTCGGACTCAATCCGCGTGGGGCCTTCTACAAACTATTTGCTGACGCCCTGCCGCACCTTGGGGTCCGCAAGCGCTACTACGATTTGGAGGATATGCTCGCCAAGGCTTGCCCGGACTTTGATGCGATTGACTGGGAAAACGTGAACACGCGAGTCCTGATCGGCGCCTCGGAGGTCGTCAACGGCCTGGAGACGGTTTTCGATTCGAATGTCAACAAGAAGCCGGAGTTGCTAAATGAGGGGATGCAGGACGACGACTATTGGCATCAGCAATTGCGGCTGACCTTAAGCGGTGTCGCAGCCTCCGGCACGCTGCCAGCGTTCCGCGAAGCGCAGAGGATCGGTAAAGGTTTTTACTGGGACGGTCTCTACTCGCAGAACCCACCAGTGCGCGAGTTTTTTGCTGGCGTCGAAAAAAAAGAAACTCCTGACGAATTGTGGATCATTCGTATCAATCCACAACAGTGGCCAGAGCAACCCAAAACAAATGCCGAATACATCGACCGTGAAAACGAACTCATGGGCAACCTGTCGTTGCACAAAGAACTGGACTTCATTTTGGCGGTCAATAAGTGGATGACAAAGCATGGGGGCAAATTTGCGGAGGAGTTCAAGGAGGTGACCGTCCGCACGATCAAAATGAAGCAGAAAACCGCCGACGAACTGCGCTACTCATCGAAGTTTGATCGGAGCAAGGAATTCATGGACCAACTACGCGATGAAGGCCGTCAGGTTGCCCGAGCCTGGCTCGATCGTTGGCCGAAGGTCGACTGTTACCCCAAGGACGCCGCGTATCCTTGAGACGACGTTTGATGCTCCGCGACGCGTGTTAGCAGAGCTTTTACCCTAAGCCGCCGAAAAATTGCTACAAAGCAGACATTGCGACAGTGGCGCGCCATCCGGTATGCTGACCGCCGATTAGGACGCTGCCATGGACGTCGGTGATTGGCTGCGAGATTTGGGACTCGGCCAGTATGAGCCCGCGTTCACCAAGAGCGCGATCGACTTCGACATATTGCCTGAGCTGACCGAAAACGATCTTGAAAAACTTGGGATGCTTCTTGGCGACAGGAAGCGCTTCATCAAAGCGATCAAGACGCGGGAACGAAAATCTTCGTCCCATGCGTCAGGCATTGTGGAAGCGGACGAGTCTCTGAACAACCACGTCGCTGTGGCAGGCGCCGAGCGCCGTCATCTAACGGTGATGATCTGCGATCTCGTGGAGTCGACGGCTCTCGCGACGCGCCTCGACCCGGAAGACATGGGGGCAGTGATCGACGCATTTCAAGCGGCTTGCGCGCGCATCACGCTGTCTTTTGACGGGTTCCTCGCCGATTTTCGCGGGGATGGAATATTGGCTTACTTCGGCTATCCGCGTGCGCATGAAGACGATGCTGAGCGCACCGTGCGTGCCGCATTGGAGATCTCCACCGCTGTTGCGCGCCTCAAGACCCCCGCGGACGAGCCGCTTTCGGTTCGGATTGGCATTGCCACCGGTCTGGTGGTGGTTGGCGATCGGGGTGGCGAAGGGACGCTCGGGGAGCACACTGTGATCGGCGATACGCCGAGCCTCGCGGCGCGGTTACAAGCGTTGGCGGAACCGGGAGAGGTGGTGATTGCCGCGTCAACGCGGCGATTGCTCGGCGATTTGTTTCGGTTGCGCGATCTCGGCTCTCACAAGGTCAAGGGCATTTCCGAACCTGTGGCGTGCTGGGCGGTTGACGGCATGTCGGCCTCGCAAAGCCGTTTCGAGGCGATCCGTTCGTCAGGGTTGACCGACCTGATCGGCCGCGAAGATGAGCTTGATCTTCTGCTGGATCGCCAGCGGCTCGCCTGGAAAGGCGAAGGTCAGATCGTGCTGATCTCAGGCGAGCCGGGCATTGGTAAATCCCGGTTGGTGGCTGCGCTTGAAGAACGGATCGCTACCCAGTCGCATACATTTCTCCAGTACCAATGTTCGCCGCACCACACCAACAGCGCACTCTATCCATTTATTGCCCAGCTGGAGCGGGCGGTTGGCTTCAAAGCCGATGACACGCTAGAGGACCGTCTGGGCAAGCTAGAGGAGTATCTCACTATACCGGCATCACGGGTTCAGGAGATTGTCCCACTTTTCGCTGCGCTCCTATCGCTCCCGGTTGGCGACCGGTATCCGAAGCTGCTGCCAAATCCCGCCCAGCAGCGGCGCCGCACGCTGGCTGCGCTACTCGATCAATTCGAGAACCTCGCGCACCGAAAGCCGATCCTCCTCTTGTTCGAGGATGCGCACTGGGCTGATGCCACGTCCCTCGAACTTCTCGACTTGACCGTGGAACGCGTGCGCCAACTGCCGGTGCTTGCCGTTTTTACTTTGCGACCGGAATTCCAGCCGCCTTGGGCGGGTCTTCCCAACGTGAGCACGCTGACACTCGGCCGCCTTGACCGCAGCAATGTGGAAAGCATCGTCACGCATGTGACCAGCGGCCGAACCTTGCCGGCGGAGGTGATGAATCAGATTGTCGCCAAAACGGACGGCAATCCATTATTCGTCGAGGAACTCACGAAAGCGGTACTCGAAGCGGATTTTATGGTCGAGGATGGCGACGGCTACCGGCTCAATGGGCCTCTGCCGCCGCTCGCCATCCCGACCACGCTGCAGGACTCGTTAATGGCGCGCCTCGACCGCTTGGCCCCGGTCAAGGAGATTGGCCAGATCGGCGCCGCGATCGGCCGAGAATTTCCCTATTCGCTGCTACGCGAAGTGGTCGGTCGCGATGAGGTGTCGCTCAAGAAAGGTCTCACCAAACTTGAGCAGGCCGAGCTGGTTTTCCGCCGCGGCGAGCCGCCGGAAGCCGTTTACAGCTTTAAACATGCCCTGGTGCGGGACGCGGCTTACGAGAGCCTGCTTAAAAGCCGCCGGCAGCAGCTGCATGGTCAGATCGCACGCACGATGGAAGACAAGTTTCCTGACATCGTCGTGAGCCAGCCGGAAATTCTAGCCCATCATTTTACTGAAGCCGGCCTTGTCGAACCGGCAATCGATTATTGGCTCAAGGCCGGCAATCTCGCGCTCGGACGTTCGGCGAATGCTGCCGTCAGCCATCTGCAGCAAGGCCTGAAGCTCATACCGAACATCACCGACAAGATGGTGAGCAGCAAGCTGGAATTGCTCCTTCAGACCTCGCTCGGCAATTCCCTGCGGACCACCAGAGGCTGGAGCAACGAGAGCGTCAAGCAGGCCTATACGCGCGCGCTCGAGCTGTGCAAACAGAACGGCCTTGATGAGCATACATTTCCTGCTGTGTTCGGCCTGTGGACCTGGGATTTTCTGCGGGCGACTCTTGGCGAAGGCCATGCCCTCGCCAAGCAATTGTTGAACATCGCCGAAAGGGTAGATGACCCGGTCTATAAAGTGCTCGCGCATGAGGCACTGGGGTTCACATTGTTTGCGCGAGGTCGGTTTGCGGCCGCCCATACGGAACTCGAACGCAGCATCATCCTTTGTGAGGACAGCAAATTCGCTGCGTATCTTGAGCTGTCGGCGCAGGACCCCCGCGTTCACGTCAGATCTTACGACGCCATGACGCTTTGGCTGCTCGGATTTCCGGATCAGGCGCTGCAGCTTTGCGCGGAAGCCCGTCGCCACGCGGACATGACTCGGCATCCTTTCAGTGAAGCGATGGCGCGCACGATCAGTCTTCGCGTTCATCAGCTTCGCGGCGAGACACACATCGTTGCAAGTCAAGCAGACTCAGCGCTCGCGCTTTGTGAAGAGCACGAATTTATGCACTACGTTGCCATGACACTGATCTTACGTGGGTGGGCGAGGGCACAGCAGGGTGAATTTGAAAGCGGCATTGCCGAGATCCAGGAGGGCCTGAAAAAGGAGCGGGCCACAGGCGCGCTGCTGTACGATTCGTATGCTATGGGGCTGCTGGCCGATGCATGCATCAAGAACAGGCGATATGAAGAAGCCATCGAATTTTTGGCGCAAGTGCAGCCGCGACTCGATAAGCAAGATACCGAGCGTTTCTATGCGGCCGAAATATACCGGCTGCTCGGCGAAGCATGTCTACGGTCGGGCAAGAATCTGGACCAAGCAGAGCAGTATTTTTCGAAGGGTTTGAAGGTGGCCAGTGAGCAGAACGCCAAATCACTCGAACTGAAGCTTTGCTTGAGCATGTGCGACCTGCACGATTTGCGGGAAGGCTCTGACAAGTCTCGGTTGCAGCTTGAAGGGCTTTGTGGATCGTTCACCGAAGGCTTCGGCACCGCCGATTTTGTTAAAGCCAAGGCCAGGCTGAAAAACGCTTGATCTGCGTTGCGAAAGCTATTGTGACTTAACCGCCGCCAAATTCGCGAACTCGCTTTTTATAATTTCCAATATGTATTCGCCGTCGTCCGCCATCAGGTGGTGTGAGCCCTTGCAAACATGGTTGGTAAATGCTCCCCGGGTGAGTTCGCCCCAGCCCGCAGAGTCTTTTTCCGAGACCCATGGGTCCCTTTCACCGACAAAGCTGCTGATCGGAAACGAAAACGGATTGGTGGGCTCGTAGTCATATTTGTATGCCATACCGAACTCGGCGCGGATCGTCGGCAATAGGGTTTTGCGCAGCCTTGGTATCTCGAGCATCTTTTCGGCTTCGGGGGTATCGAACTGCTTGATTAGGTCGGCGAAAATGTCGTCCGTTTGTTCATAGGGGGGGACCTTAGCGTCGAACTCTCGATGCATCATCATGTCGTAGACAAGGTTGTCCTCAAACTCGCCTTTTAATTTCAGCCGGTGCGGCGGCCGCACGCCGCAAGCAAACACATGTCTGACAAAACGCATGCTGTCTTTTGGGAGCGCGCGAAGTGTCGCAAACATGGTGAGCCCGCCGAGGCAATGTCCAAAGAACGCTGACGGTCTATCGAGTTGGTCGGTCATTTCCGGCAGCAAGCCTGCGACGAACACATCAAGATCATCGCAGGCAGGCTCATGGATGCGGGTGCCGCGTCCGGGAGCCTCGACGGCGACCACTTCGACCTCGTTGTTGAATTGTTGTGCCCAGTCTCGAAATGAACCGAGGCCGCCTCCTGCAAAGGGAAAACAGAACAAGCGGGCGCGGGCGTCAGGGTTAGGTCTGGGTGCGATCAACCATTTCCCAGTTGCCCGCGGAGCAACACTCGGCCGCGATCGGAGTTCGGCGACGTCGGCATGCTCTTCAGTGGCCGACAGGTAGCGAGCCGCTGCCGTCCGAATGCCCGAATAGTCCTGGTGGCCATTCGTTTTCTCGGCGTGGCCTGGTGCCAGATGGTCGTGTTCGTGACCATTCGCTCGAGGCCCGAGCGCACTGTCGAGCGGCGATTCACCAGGCTGGATCGTGATCGCCTCGCTCGGCAAAGCAGGCTCAATTTTTACGATCTGCGGAAATAGATCGAGCAGATGATCGGTGAGCTGGTTGATGGTTGGCCCGCTGATAAGTTCGGAGATCGCGATCAATATGCCAAACTCATCTTCTAGTCCGTTCGCCAAGGCTACGGATCGTAATGAATCCAGGCCAACTTCGTTCAAAGGCTGATCGACATCTATAAGTTCAGCGAAACCAAGCTCCAAACTAATTCGCCTCTGCAATCTGCCGAGGAGTTCCTTGCGCCCTCCAGCGTTGGTCTTGACCGTGGACACGACGACTTTGGGCGCTGGTTCCAAGGTGACCGGAAACTCACTTTTGGTCAGCAGCTCTGCCAGAAATGGTGGCTTGCCGACTTTGCCAGCGTAAGTCGGCCAATCAGCAATTGCGACCGCGAC
>Ga0187779_10000109_pt1 | contig 62239 bp, 61 predicted proteins | sample 1015_Q2_SP10_10__FD_132435 | JGI IMG/M metagenome (GOLD analysis project Ga0187779, IMG submission 132435) | Tropical peat soil microbial communities from peatlands in Department of Meta, Colombia - 1015_Q2_SP10_10_MG | ecosystem: Environmental > Terrestrial > Soil > Wetlands > Peat | place...
CAATGGCAGGACGGCAGACTCTGGATCTGCTTATAGGGGTTCGAATCCTCTCTCCCCAGCCACTGGTCCCATCGTCTAGAGGCCTAGGACGTGGCCCTCTCAAGGCTAAAACACGGGTTCGAATCCCGTTGGGACCGCCAATCTTTTTCGGTGTGCTCCTGAGTTTTTAAAACCTCCTGTATTTTTTTGATATAATTACGCATGGTTACAGCGGCTATCCAACCTGAATGAAAAGAGGGAGAGCGCGAGAGGGCTATGATAATCCTCGCCCGTCCCCTGTTGCATGGCAATGTTCGGAATGGCTGCGGTCCCGTATAATCCTGCGGATCACGGGATAAAAGTGGCGGGAGGACTAATTTCTCTTGCCTATCTTTTCGTAGACTTCTTTTCTGTCCATGATCCCCAGAATCCATACTTCGTTTCCGGCAATCTTGAAAACCACACGGTAGTCACCCACCCTCAATTTCCAATACCCCTTGAGGGTCTTTCTGAGAGGTTCTCCATACCGATGCGGTGCGGCAGCTAGTCGCGTCTCTATTGCACGTTTAATACGCGCCCTCATGTTGGCATTGATAGCAGGGATATCAACATCCCTCACGTCAGGATGGTAGTGCAGTTCAAAGGGCACTACCAGGCCTCATCATGAGAAAGGGCCTTCCTTCTGGTGAAGGTCTTTTCCCTCTCCCCGGCAATGGATGCAAGGGCAATGTCCTCCTCCATCTCAAGGGCTTCCTTCACGAGATCGCGCACCTTCAGGGATAGCGACACTCCGTCTTTCCTTGCAATACGCTCGACGCTCTTATAAAGAGGTTTTTCAAGTACTACATTAATCCTCGGATTCTTTGTCGGCATAAAGCTCCTCACTTTCATGGTGTAACACTTATAATACACCATGTCGAGGAAAGAAGCAAACAACATGATGGCATGACTATGCCCCTAACCAGAAAGTCTTCGGGCTATGGCTAAAAATCTTCATCCAGGCTCTTGAGCCTCTCAGCCGGGTCATCGAAGATGACTTCCGAGCAATAGAAATGCTCAGGGTTGAACTCTCCTCCTGCCCACTCAAGCATCGAATCATGCTCCCCATGTTTCGGATCCATGATGATCTCGAGAAATTTCGCGTAACCATGGCTGCCGCCGCATCCTCAGGGAGACAGGCACGCTCACCGTCTTACGAGGGACACGTAGAAGAACTGCTGAAAAACAAGAACGTGTGGAAGGAATACGTAAAGCTCCTTCCCGAATATGAATGAGCGAAGAGCATTATCGAACAACAGCAGCGGAAAAAGATGACTCGGGAGCAGGTGGCAAGAAAGGCCGGCATGCCCCAGTCGACGATTTCAAGGATCGAGGCTTACCCGCGGGCTCCCTGAGCTTTCGACGCTAAAGAAGATCGCCGATGGGCTGGATGCAAAGGTGTCATAAAACTTGAAGCAAGAAAGGCCGGAACATATATAAGGGGAAAGCAAGAGCGGTCTTGCCCTCGACATTGGAAACCCCTCGTGACTGCGAAGTGGATGGAGGGCTTAGGAGACACTCATTTAATCTTCAAAGGGAAAGCCTTTCTTAACGGGGTTAAGCCATTCTGCATATCGCTTTGCCTTGGCCAGCCAGTCGCTCAACTTCTTTTGCTCCTCGGGCGAAAGCGAGCGGTCAGCATCTTCCTTTTCAACGTTTTCAATAAAGGCTAGAATCTGCTGACTCTTGCTCCATGACAGCGCGTTCTCCTCAAGGTCCTTGATGAACTTCTCTGCAGCGAGACGCTGAGCTTCTCTTTCGGCTCTGAGCCTGCTTTCTTCTGCCCGTTGTCTCTCACGCGCGAGCCTCTCTTCTCTGGAGATAATCCCCACCTTGATCGCACCAATAATAAAATCGTCGAGAAGATCCTCAAGGCGCTGGGTCTTCCCGTCCGACCACGATTTACGATACCCTTGAGCGTTGTATTCATCGATTTTAAGGGTCAGCATGCCTGAGGGTTTAAAATCATAGGGCGGCGGTTTTTCCCAGGAATATTTCTTCTGCTTTTCAATTTCAGCAGGAGTGGGAACATGGGGGACGCTGTTGATCTTTTCGGTAAGCTCAAGATTCAACGTGGAGTCATGGATTAAGAGGTGTGTTCCGGGACCTTCCCCCTTTCCAGTTCCAACTTTGTAGGACCGTTTCCCAAGGGCTTTTATGATCGCATCCATGATGCGCAAAGCTCTCTTGAGGCTTGAAGGACTTACACGGATGAGGCTTGAAGGACTTACACGGATATTGAGATATTTCTGGCGCCAAGCCCTTAGAACGCCGTATTTGTCAGGCTTCTCTTTTTCAAGGGCATCCAGAGTCATCTTCACAAGAGGCTGAGGGGCAACGAGACGATCTGGAACGATGACCGGCTCAGCCGCTTTTTCAACCGCAGCAAATGACTCGACAATCCTCGGGTCGAGTTTATCCGCATCTTTTCCCTTCAGCGCTTGCGATTCACATTCCTGCCGGGGTTTCAGTTCATATGTCTCCAGTTCTCCGTAGTTGAGCGGCGGCAAAGGCAACTTCTTCTCTTTCTTCTTATGTTGCAGCTTAGCCCAGTAGCCGGCTGGCGGGGTAGGGACATTGAGTTTCTTGCAGATCTTTCGCAGGCCGACATCTGAGAGTCCGTATTTCGCTGCGAGGTGGATCATCGGCGTTGACCATACCTGCTCGTAGAGGTCAGCGCTATTTATGATGACGTTATCTTCAGACATTAAACGTGGCCATAATCCTTTTATTGGTAATTATAGTGGCAAAAAATGTAACCAAAATGTAACCAAAACTAACTTAATGCAGCTAATAGGATAGAAGAAATAGGAAGGGATAGAAACGTAGAAGTTGCCAAAATCATTCAACTTTCTATGAAAATGTAGGTAGAAGTCCCAGTTACAAAATCGTGTGCTATAATCCTCTCAAGGCTAAAACACGGGTTCGAATCCCGTGGTGATTCATAGGAGACTATTTCCGTGAAAAAGACCCTCCGAGATATCTTCTTCGTACTGACGGTTTTTGTCGCGTCACGGTTATTTGTTGCCTTTGGCATCTTCCTCGGGAGAAAATTCTTCTTTTTTGCTCCCGCTTTCCGCGACAAGTTTCTCGAAAGCGCCTGGTGGGAATCACTGGCGAGATGGGATGCAGAATTCTTCATCGATATTGTTGTGAACGGTTACCACTATCTTCCTGACGGTAATAAGCACAACATCGACTTTTTCCCGGTTTACCCTTTCCTCATCAAAATCATCGGTTATATTTGGAATGCCTCTCCCGTCATCATAGGAATAGCTCTTTCGAACGCCTTCTTTCTCATGGCCCTTTTTCTCCTCCATCGGTACAGCAAGAAATACCACCACGATTCGGATCCTGACCTGGCCACCGTTCTCATGGCCTTCTTTCCCTTCGGTGTCTTCTTCTCCTCGATTTACAATGAATCATTGTTCCTGTTCCTCTGCCTATCATCCTTCTACCTATTCCGGGAAGGGAAGATGACCGCCGCGGTATGCGCGCTCTTCCTTACCGGACTCACGAGACTAGCCGGACTGTTTGTGGTGGCAGCAATGGGCTTATCATATTTCTCTTCCGGATTCCTTCGGTTTCACAAGGATGCATCGGGGACAAGGGGGCAGGAAGTTCTCAAGCCGATATTTTGGGTTCTGTTTTCTGCCTCGGGATTTCTCCTTTTTCTGGCTTATCAGCAACTCTCGTTCGGACATTGGGATGCCTTCATCAGGGGACAAGAGGCATTCCACAGACACCCCATCGGCAGTTTCTCCGCATTACTCTCCGAAATGAATCTTGATCCTTTTAATATCATGAATATCATACCGACGGGTGCGGTTCTCGGGACGAGCATTATCTTTCTCTTCTCGAAAGAGTATCGGCTTTACTCGCTGTGGGGGCTCCTCGTTGTTCTTGTCCCTCTTTCGACCGGCACGTTTATCAGCATGACGAGGTTTTCGATGGTCTATTTCCCTCTCGTAATCTACGGAAGTTCTCTGCTGAAAAAGATGCCGCTCTTGAGAGATATCACGACAATGACGTGGGCCTCAACCCTCATCGTCTTTACCGCCTTGTTCGTCAGGGTCTATTTTCTCGGATGATGGGGTATCTCTCTCCTGCTCCTCAACCGGTAGCGCTCTCTATCCCTTCCCTGACGACCATCAAGAGACGCTCGAGATTCTCAAGACTTATAGAGAGAGGAGGCATGATCACAACGACATTCCCCAGCGGCCGTATAAAAACACCGTGCGCCTTTGCATAGTCGGCGACCCGCCACCCCATCTTCTCTTCCCAGAGATATGGCTCTTTCGTTGATTTATCCCTTACGAGCTCGATGCCTGCCATCATCCCTCTGTTCCGCACGTCGCCCACGTGAGTAAGCTCCGACAAATCCTTTAAATAAACCTCCAGCATCCTCATTTTAGGACCGAGTCTTTCAATGGTCTTCTCCCTCTCGAAGATTTCGAGACAGGCAAGTGCAGCCGCGCACCCGAGGGGATTGCCTGTATAAGAGTGGCCGTGAAAGAATGTCTTCACCTCTCCGAATTCTCCGAGAAATGCGCCGTACACCTCCTCCGTAGCGATCGTTGCTGCCAAGGGCATATAGCCGCCGGTAATGCCCTTTGATATACAGAGGATGTCAGGCATCACACCCTCATGTTCGCAGGCGAACATCCTGCCGGTCCTTCCGAACCCCGTTGCCACCTCATCAGCAATCATCAATACGCCGTAGGTATCGCAGAGCTGTCTCACGCCCTTGAGATACCCTGCGGGAGCGACAATCATCCCCCCCGCCGCCTGAACGAGGGGCTCCAGAATCACTGCTGCGATCTCCGAGGAGTGATCACTCAGTGCCTCCTCCATCCTGCGTAAGCAGGCCAATCCGCAATCAGGATAGGTAGCACCCAGCTCACACCGGTAGCAGTAAGGCGAAGGCGCCTTATACGTCTTAAAGAGGAGGGGACCGAAGGTGTTGTGGAAAATGTCGATACCGCCTACGCTCACGGCACCGAGAGTATCACCATGATAGGCGTTCTTCAAAGACAGAAAGGCGCTCTTGCCTTTTGAACCCTTGTGAATCCAATACTGGAATGCCATCTTCAGGGCGACCTCAACGGCTGTGGAGCCGTTGTCGGAATAAAAGACCTTCTTGAGAGGCGAGGGACACGGTGCTAAGGGCGGGTTCAGAAGCCGGATAAGCCTTTCCGCAAGTTCAATGGCGGGGACATTGGACAACCCGAGCATAGTGCTGTGGCCGATTTTCTCGAGCTGCCCTGTGATCGCGTGGTCTATCTCCTTCTTCCTGTGGCCATGGATGTTGACCCATAGGGAAGAGACACCGTCGAGATACCAGTTCCCATAAATGTCCTTGAGAAAACAGTCTCTCCCTTCGGAGATCATCACGGGCCGCTCATCGAGCCATTCCCTCATTTGGGTGAAAGGATGCCAGATGAACCTCTTGTCCGATTCTTCCAGTCGCTTATTTTCCGTAACAATGCCCAATTGGTCTCTATCCTTTTTCCGTTAATACACCTCTTCGCCTTGCCAGTTCTATGAGCCCGAATACCTTGAGATCGATGAAGTTCCCCTCGGCCTCGAGAAGGGACAACTGTCCGAACATTTCGTCAATCGGAATTTTCAGCACCTCTATATCTTCAGTCTCGTCCCTCCCCTCTATACCTCTGAACCGGAGACCCCTGGCGAAATATACGGTCAAGACCTCGGCCGACGCCCCGCTCGAAAGAGGGCCGCGGGCAAGAAAGAGCAATTCGCCGGCTTCGTATCCTGTTTCCTCAAGGAGCTCTCTCCTGGCCGCATCCTCCAGCTTTTCCTCTCTGTCATTCAGACCCGCGGGGAACTCGATCACATAGTTGCTGACAGCAGGCCTGAACTGCCGTACGAAGACGACCTCCTCGCTATCAGTGACCGGCAGAATGGCAACAACGCCGTCGCAATTAACCCGGTCAACAGATTCCCATTTCCTCACTGTCCCTTCCGAATCCCCGTAGGTTATTTCGAGAAATCGGAGGTACTTGCCTTCCCAGACGGCCTCTTTATCTATAATTTCATATTTCTTCATGGATCTTTTCACCATGGATCTATGAACCACTCTTTCACCGTGATACAATGAGAGTCATGACATAAATGCGTTATGACATAAATCATAGATAACTTCCCCTCTTTTTTCAATAATGAGTATACATCCAGCCTCGCTGGAAAACCTGAGGAGGTGTTTATGAGTAATAAAGGAGCAAGAAATCTCTTTGTCTTCGGCAGTCTCTTCTTCTTTGTCATCTTTCTCGCATTCACTTTCGATACCATAGGGAGATTGGACAAGAGGGCACCGGAGATCACTGAAGACGTGAATGCAGGAAAGATGGTCTGGCATAAATATGATTGCATCGGATGCCATACCATTTTTGGAACGGGCTCGTATTTCGCGCCGGACATGACAAAGGTGGTCGAAAGAAAGCCGAAGGGGTATCTCAAGCAATTTATCATGGACCCCAAATCTGTAAACCCTCATGCGGCGATGCCGAAACTCGGCATAACCTCTGACGAAGCTGACAAGCTGATATCATTCTTTGAGTGGATCTCAAAGGTTGACACCAACGGATGGCCCCCAAAGCCGATCCTTGCTACGGCAGCCGGTGTTAGCGGCAAGGAGCTTACTACGGGGCAACGGGTCTACCAATCGCTCGGGTGCTCAAACTGTCACATGATAAGCGGAATCGGCGGGACAACAGGGCCGGACCTGACGAAAGTAGGAAGCAGAAGGGACAGGACATGGTTGATTGGCCATTTCAAGGACCCGAACAAGTATGTCCCTAAATCCGCTATGCCGAAGGTTGAGGCACCAGATGCTGATATTGAACAACTGACTGATTACATGCTTACCCTTAAATAAAGGAGGAAGTGATGACCATAAAGCATGAAAGCCAAAAGATAGCACAGAATTTCTACACCTTTGCTGTGCTTCTCTTTCTCGTACAAGTCGTGGTCGGCATTATCGGAGCTCTTCAATTCATGTGGCCCAGCTTCTTTATCCTGAACTTCAACGTCATTAAGACACTCCATATCAATGCTCTGATTGTGTGGCTCTTGACGGGACTCATGGGAGCCACCTACTACGTCATTCCAGAGGAATCGGAAACCGAACTCTGGAGTATCCCCCTTGCCAAATTCCAGTTCTGGGCGACTGTCGTCGCAATAACCGCCGTCGTACTCGGTTATATATGGGCCGGGATAAACCCTCAGGCCAATAAGTGGGTATTCGGTACCCTAATCCTGAACGAGGGAAGGAAATACATTGAGGCACCGCGTTGGGCGGACGATCTCATCGTGCTTTCCGTGCTTCTCTTCCTCTTTAACTGTTTCATGACCGTGCTCAAAACAAAAAAATGGACCGGAATTCAGGGTGTCCTACTGGGCGGATTAACATTTCTCGCGTTGATGTACATCCCCGGCATGTTCTATACAAAGAGCATGGTAAAAGACCAGTTTTGGTGGTGGTGGGTAGTGCATCTCTGGGTCGAGGGCGCGTGGGAGATAATCGCTGGTGCGCTCCTCGCCTTCATGCTCATGAAAGTGATCGGTGCGAAACGGGAGGTGCTTGAAAAATGGATGTACATCGAGGTCGGGCTCGTTATGTTCACAGGAATCCTCGGTACTGGCCACCATTACTACTGGATCGGCACCCCAGCTTACTGGCTATGGATCGGCGGGATATTCAGCTCCCTTGAACCCATTCCTTTGCTCGTCATGGTCTGGGATGCCTTCAGGACAACGAGGGAGGCAAGGGCAGTAACCAACCGAGCAGGTCTTTACTACACGGTTGCACATGCCATATTCAATTTTGTGGGCGCCGGCTTGTGGGGTGTGATCCATACGCTACCCCAAGTAAACCGGTGGACGCATGGAACTCAGATTACAACGGCACATGGTCATCTTGCCTTTTACGGCGCCTATGTCCTTCTTGTCCTCGCAATGATTTATGTGACCTTGCCCGCGATACGCGGCGTAAAGGCGTTCAACCCTTCAAGGGCCTTTCAGTCCTTCTGGTGGATGACCATCTCGATGATATTCATCGTCTTAACAACAACTGGTGCAGGAATGGTTCAGACCTACATGGAACGACTTATCGGGCTCGATTACGTTGCAGTAAAAACCACATATAACCTCTGGTTCTGGATCTTAAGGACGATCTTCGGTGTGGGGTTCCTCATCGGTGTATGGATATTTGTCGTGGATTACTTCAAGCTCGGGAAAGAGCCGTTGCCTGTGATGAAGGCTGCACCGGAAAAAGCTTAAGGAATTCCGAGATATCCCTTTGGCGAAGCAAGGAAGGGGAGGGCGGTTGCATACCGCTCTCCCCTTCCTTTATCATAGGGCCATGAAGCTTTTTTTTACGACATTATCGATGTTTCTTCTCCTTCCATCCTTCCTGTCTACTTCATTTGCCACAACGGAATATGCCCGTCAGACAGGAATGCGGTGCGGGGAATGCCATATTGCGGCAGTAGGCGGCGGCCCCCTGACGAAGGCGGGAGAGCAGTTCCTCGCTGATATGAAAATCAAGGGCCTCTACAGACCCCTGTCGAAGATCCAGAAGGTCGTAAGGTTCTTCATCGGCTACATCCATCTCCTCACCGCAATAGCCTGGTTCGGCACGATCTTCTATGTCCATATTCTGCTGAAGCCTGCATATGCCGCTCGGGGACTCCCGAAGGGTGAGCTCCTCCTCGGCTGGATTTCGATCATCATCCTTTCGGCGACGGGTATTCTCCTTACCGTCGCGAGGGTCCCGGCCTGGAATGTCTTCTACACGACGCGTTTCGGTATTCTTCTCAGCATTAAGATCTTCCTCTTCCTGCTCATGGTATCAACAGCGGTGGTCGTCACCTTTTTTATCGGACCGAGGTTGAAACGAAAACTGAGGGTGCGGTACGAGGCAGATATCGGCAGGGGGAAGCAGGACCTGACCGCTGAGGAGTTGCACAGCTTTGACGGAAAGGATGGAAAACCCGCCTTTATCGCCTATGGAGGAAAGATCTACGATGTCACACAGTCACGGCTCTGGAAGGACGGCGCTCATGCGAGGAAACACCTTGCAGGCCATGACCTTTCCGATGCGCTCAGGACGGCACCACACGCCGAAGACAAAATACTCCCGATGCCGGAAGTCGGAAGGCTGATAGGAGAGGGAAGAAAGATACCGAAGCCACTTCCCGAGAGGGTCTTCTATGCACTCGCCTACATAAACCTCGCCTTTGTATTCCTCATAACGTTCGTCGTCGCACTCTGGAGGTGGAGTTAGCTCGACCGTCTCAACCTTCCCGTTTCTTCTCTCCCTTTCGGTAAAGGCCTAATCCAGCGTACGACGGTAGCGCTTCACGCCGATCGTCAGCGCGATGGCGGCAAAAAGGGCTATTTGCCATAACTGCCTCACGACATCTCCGAATCCGTTCCCTTTGAGGAGGATGCCCCGAACGATCCGCAGAAAATGGGTGAGCGGAAATAATTCACCGACTATCTGCGCCCAACGCGGCATACCGCGGAAAGGGAACATGAAACCGGAGAGCAGCAGTGACGGCAAGAAGAAGAAAAACGCCATCTGCACGGCCTGGAGCTGATTCTCGGCAACGGTCGAAAAGGTGATACCCATCGCGAGGTTCGCGGTGATGAAGACGAGCGCAACGGCGAGCAGAAGGAAGAGATTACCGACCATCGGAACGAGAAAGAGAAATCGCGAGGCGACGAGGATCAGCCCAACCTGAATGTAACCGACAAGGATATACGGTATGATCTTGCCGATCAGCACCTCGAGCGGCCGCGTCGGCATCGAGAGGAGATTCTCCATGGTGCCGCGCTCCCGTTCGCGCGTGATCGCGAGCCCCGTGATTATCACCATCGTCATGGTGAGGACGACTCCCATCAGCCCGGGAACGATATTATATTGCGTGACCGCCTCGGGGTTGTAGAGCGCATGCACGCGGAGATCAATAGGACCGTCTGTGGCGGGGAGAAAGGCGAGCGGGCCCTTGAGATCGTTCTGCAGCGCAGAGACCAGGAGAGGCGGCAGGGCACCGAGCGCGATGCCCGTGGCTGCGGGATCGGTGGCGTCAGCCTCGACGAGAAGAGAGGGCCTGTCGCCGCGGAGGAGATCGCGGCTGAAATTCTCCGGAATGTTTACGACAAACTGGACTTCACCCCGTGCGAGCGCATCCATCCCCTCGGTTTCCGTCTTTATCCGCCTGACCAGATCAAAATATGCGCTGTCCCGAATCGCATAGAGCAGTGTCCGGCCCTGCGGACCGTTGTCCGCAAGGAGCACGGCGGTAGGTAAATGCTTCGGGTCAGAGTTGATCGCGAAACCGAAGAGGATCAACTGAATGAGGGGGATGCCGACCATCATTCCGAAAGTCAGACGGTCGCGGCGCATCTGAATAAACTCCTTCACGACCATCGCCCAGAAGCGCGCAGGCGAAAAACGATTCTCTCTCATGACGAAACGCCCTGCTTCGACCTGTCCATGAGGTGAATGAAGACGTCCTCGAGCCCCGAGGCAACTTGACTCCATTCATAGTGCTCCGTGCGAAACGGCGCTATCGCCTCCTCAAGAGCTGCTGTGTCGTCCCCGCTCACATGGAGCGCGTTGCCGAAAGCAACCGCTTGTTCCACGCCGGGTCGTTTGCGGAGCTGCTCCCCGAGCCTGAGCAAGTCCGGGCCGCTCACCGACCACGTCGTCAGATTGGACTTGCGTACAACCTCGTCTACGGTACCCTGCGTGAGGAGATTGCCGTTGAGGATAAAGGCAAGCCTATGGCAGCGTTCTGCCTCATCCATATAGTGCGTTGCGATGAGGAATGTCAGACCCTGCCCCGCGAGCTCATGGATCTCCTCCCAGAATTCGCGGCGCGCCTTGGGGTCGACACCTGCCGTCGGTTCATCGAGGAGTAGCAGCTTCGGCCGGTGAATCATGCATGCCGCCAGGGCGAGGCGCTGCTTCCAGCCCCCGGAAAGCTCACCGGCAAGCTGGTTCCTCCGTTCCGATAGGCCGAGACGCTCGATGCCCTCGTTCACGGCTTCGCGGCGATCGCTCATGGAATACATGCGTGCTACAAAATCGAGGTTCTCGGAAATGCTCAAGTCCTCATAAAAGCTGAACCGCTGGGTCATATAGCCGACCTGGCGCTTGATCGCTTCACTCTCGTTCATGATGTCATAACCGAGGCACCTGCCGCTGCCTTCATCCGCACGAAGGAGCCCGCAGAGCATCCGGATAAAAGTCGTCTTGCCGCTCCCGTTCGGTCCGAGAAATCCGCAGATCTCTCCCGTGCGGACCTGAAGACTGACCTTGTTGACGGCAGTGAGGTCACCGAACCGCTTCGTGATTCCCTGCACATCGATGGCGAAGTCGCCGTTCATCTGAAACCGAATTGCAGGTCTATCGGCTGCCCGGGATGCAGGATCACCGCTGTTTTCGGATCGAAGACCGCTTCAATCATGAATACGAGTTTGCTGCGAGTCTCCCTGCTGTAAATCACCGGAGGGGTATATTCGGCCCGCGGCGAAATGAAGCTCACCTTTCCGACGAAGGGTTCACGTAAGCCGTCCACAAAGACCCGCACCGCATCGCCGAGATGGAGCGAACCGATCTCAGTCTCGGGCACGAAGGCCCGGACTTTGATGTTCTGCGGAGGCAGCAGCGAGACGACCGGACGGCCTGCTGCGATCCATTCGCCCTCGCGGTATAGCGTGTCAAAGACCAGCCCGGCTTGCGGCGAGGACTGACTCTTCTGGGAAAGGTCCCATTCGGCCCTTGCCAGCGCCGCTTCTCGCGCCCTCACCTCGTCCTCAGCCGCCTTGATCTGGTCGCTGCGCGAACCGAGCAGCGCCGTCTTCAGGTCGGCTTTAGCCTGCGCCACCCGCTGGCGGTTCTGGTCCCTTGCGGAACGTGCCCGGTCAACGTCTTGCGCGGTAGCAGCTCCGGAGGGAAAAAGGTTTTCCTGTCGCACGAGTTCTTTTTCCGAAAGCGACAGGGCCTCCTCTGCCTGCCGGACCTGCGCTTCGAAGGAATCGATTTCCGTTGGGCGTTTGCCTTTCTTCGCATCTTCAAGGTTCGCCCGGGCCTGAGCCAGCCGGCGATCAGCTTCGTCCCGCGCAGCTTTTTCAGACTCGGGGTCCAGCTCGAACAGCGGGTCACCTTCCTTCACCTGCGAGCCCTTCTGCACATGGAGCACTTCCAAGGCGCCCGCAAAAGGCGATGCCACGTAGACAAACTCTCCCTCGACATAGCCCTGCACCCGGTTGGAAGACGGGCGGCTACAACCGGTCACGATGCAGAGCGCCGCGAGTGCGCCGCCGATACGAAATAATATTCTGTAAAAGGGATGCGGCAGGCGCGTATCGTTCATCGTCTTATCTCCCTCCTTCTCATCAGAACGCGGAATTCTGGTAACCGAAGGCATCTCGACATCGCACGAAAGGCTGAGGCGCCTTTGCGGCAAGATAATTTCATAAAAAAATATTAAGTCATCATTACGGCAAAGTCAAACTCTTCTGTGCCATCGAATTCGAGCGGGCAGCCGTACTGCGTCCGTTTCTCATCGGCCTTTACCCGCTTTCTATCCTCAGAATAAGGTCTGCCGTCACAGGTTCTTCTTCATATTGTCTTCACATTTTTTGGTTATCGTAAATTACCTTTCGATAAGGTTCTCAAGTTTACTGAGATACATCTTTCTCCCATGCTGCCTGCCTCCCCCTCCATAAAGGCAGGCAGCATTCCCCCCTCTCTATGATTTATCTCATAGCACGAGTCCTCTCGCCATGGTTAAATAGTTACAGAAGCGATTTTCTTCAAGGAGCTATCTTCGTGTTAAGAGGGAGACGATATGCGTGTAAACACATTGCTTAAATACAGAAGGCTGACACAATTGCTCTTCGTGCTTTTCCTCTTCCTCATGCCGGTCCTCAATATCCTCCGGTATGACTCCGACGCCAGGGAGTTGATCATCCTCGGAAAGGTATGGAGCCTTGGGCTGAAAGAGGGGCTCGCGGCGGCCGGCATCTCAGGCTCGACCTATGTTGCAACCCATGTCCTTCTCAGGGCGCTGCTTCCCTGGGTACTCGCCCTATCCATCTTTCCCCTGCTGGGGTACTTCTTGGGGAGGTTTTTCTGCGGATGGTTCTGCCCCGAAGGAGCGATGTTCGAATATGTCGACTTCCTATCCCAGAGGCTCCTCGGCAGGAGAAGCCTCTATGGCAGAAAGCCGAATGACCCCGATGTGATGCATGGCAACAGGCCTCTTTACGGAATTCTCGCGTTTTTCAGTCTTCTCGTGCTGCCTCCCCTTGCCGGCGCATCGCTCACCGGCTATTTCATAGCGCCGAAAACGGTCTGGGGACAGATTGTAAGCGGGCACTTCACCTTCGGCGTAAAGGCGGGCATTATCGGCGTTTCCCTTTACATGGTCATCACGTCGGTTTTCGTGAGACATGTCTTTTGCAGGTATATCTGCGCCGCAGGTTTGATGCAGATGCTCTTCGGCTGGGTCAGCCCCCGCTCTTTGCGGCTAAAAATGGACACGGCGAGGATGGGAGAATGCACGGACTGCAAGGGTTGTGAGAAGGCTTGCTTCATGGATGTGCTGCCGAGGAAGAACAGGCGGGACATCTCCTGCGTTAATTGCGGTGCCTGCATCGCAGCGTGCAATAAAGAGCTCGGCGAAGGTAAGGGGCTCTTCCATTACCGCTTCGGTGAAGGCTGCGTTGTTCCCGAGGGTCATTGCGGCGAGTTGGTCCGCATCCCGTCTTATCCCTTACGGAGAGAGTAAAAGCCTGATAGAATGAAAGCATGGTGAAAGCCCTTATCTCTATTTTCGTTTCAAGAGGAGGTTTCGTATGGAACTATTGGATCTCAAGAAGCTCATAACGTTTTACCCTGACAGGATTTCGCGCGAAATGCTCTCAGACAAGCCTGAGATGCGGATCGCCCTCATGTGTCTGAACCCCGGCCAAAAGCTTGACCCACATAAGGCCCCGATGAGATTGCTCATGTATTGTGTGGAAGGCAAAGGAACGTTTATCGTTGGTGACGAACGCATGGAGGCCGGCGAGAAGACCTGTATCCTCTGCGACCCGATGGTCCCCCATGGGTTTGAGGCTAATAAAGGCGAAAAACTCGTTGTCATGGCGGTCGTGACCCCTGCGGATTAGTCTTAATCGCGTATGGTTTTTCCGGAATCTTCGTAGATGGAAGACCAAGTGATACCGTACGTCGATTACAGCCTGTGCGTCGGTTGCGGCGCATGCGCCGAACTCTATCCTCTGTTCTTCGTGATGAGGGATGGTAAGGCATGGATCATGAACCATGACAAGTTCGTTACCGAGGAGCACAGAAACCTCATCTATTGCTGTCCCTTTGGCGCATTAACGGTAGAATGAATCAGACGGCTATTGAATCGTTAAACATCGGTCTGCCGAAGAAAGAAGTTTTTCATGGCAGGGAGATAGTAACCGGGATCTGCAAGGTTCCCGTTTCTGGACCGATAGTGCTCGGGGAACTTGGATTCGAAGGTGACGGTGTCGGAGATCTAAAACACCACGGCGGGCCTGACAAGGCCGTCTGCGTCTACTCTGCTGATCATTATCCATACTGGGAAAATGTTTTCGGAACGCGACTGCCGTCCGCTCCCTTTGGCGAGAACCTTCCCGTTTCCGGTCTTCGCGAAGACGAGGTCCGTATCGGAGACGTCTTTAAACTCGGAACTGCCGTCGTGCAGGTCTCACAGCCGCGCCAACCCTGCGGCACGCTCGCCATCCGCTACGGCCGGGCCGATATCATACCGCTTGTTTTGGACTCAGGCCGCACGGGATTTTATCTCAGGGTGCTCGAAGAGGGTGTCGTAGAAAGAAGCAGCCCATTCGCCTTAAAAGAGAGAGCCTCACAGGGGATAACGATAGCCTTCGCCAATCGCATTCGTCACCATGACAGGGAGAATCGCGAGGCGATCGAAGCCGTCCTCGAAGTGCGCGCGCTCTCGGCGTCCTGGAGATGCGTTTTCGAAGACCTGTTGAAAAAGCTCTCTGTGAGCGGCTCTTCCTAACATCTACAGAGACAGATTTGCCCGAAGATCTTCCCCCTCGGCCTGATCCTGAAATCTGTTATAATGAGCGATAGAAGTTCGGGGTATGAATTACCTTTATCACGCCGTCCATCTGAATGGAGATTGTGCTATGTCAGAGAGGGATAAGCAGCTTGCGGCACTCTCAGATCAACTCGACGAAAACATCCTGGCAGTGAAGGGCACGTTGGAGCTCATCGATGCGTCCATATCGGAGGACGATTTGCACGAACTTCTCCTGAAGGCGCTCGGAAGAATGGATACCATCGAGAAACTATCCCATGAGATGCTCGGCGCCCTCAAGAGTTGCTTCGATAAATTAGGGGGGACAGAGCAGTAACGCTTGTGTCGGGCGTCTTCACAAACGGTTAAAGATAATCTCGTTGTTGCTGTAATCTATCGGGATATCGATAACAACGGGCACGGTCTCAGTCAGGGCATGCCTCAGGAGGCCTTCGAATTCCTCTGAGGATTTCAGTCTGACCCCGATCGCACCGAAACTCTCCGCGAGCTTGACGAAGTCCGGATTCGAAAAATCCACGCCATAGGCAGTGCCGAATTTCTTTTCCGCCTTCCACTTGATAAGGTCGTATCCTCCGTCGTCAAAGATTACGACGACGATATTGAGCTTCAGCCGGCAGGCCGTCTCGAGGTCCTGGAGATTCATCATGAACCCGCCGTCTCCGGACAGGGCCACGACGTTCCGCTCCGGATAGATGAGCTTTGCCGCTATCGCGGACGGGAGCGAAAATCCCATGGAGGCGAAGCCATTCGAGAGGACAAAGGTGTTGTTCCGGTATACAGGGTAGAATTTTGCCGCCCACAACTTGCACATGCCTACGTCTGATATCACGATATCGCTCGCCCCGAGAACCTGCCGGATCCCATAGATAATCCGCGGAGGCCGAGGAGGCCATGTGTCGACGGTACCCTCTCTCTCAAAACCCTCCGTGAAGTCCCTCCTCAAGGCAATGACGCATTCGTTCTTTTTGTTTGTACTCAATATCCCTTCAAGGAGTTCCAGGGTCTCCCGGATATCGGAAATAATCTCGACTTCCGGGACGTAGTGGTGATCGACCTCGCTCGTGGTAAAGTCGATGTGGATGATCTTCTTGTCCAGTTGCGGGTTCCAGTTCGCCGGCGAATATTCGACAAGGTCATAGCCCGCGGCGATGACGAGGTCCGCCTTTGAAAAAACAGCGGTGATCTGCCTATCATTGCTCAGTCCGAGGGTGCCGATGCAGCACTCGCTTTCTGCGGTTATCCCGCCCTTGCCCATGAAGGTCGTCACAACGGGGATGCAGAAGAGCTCTGCGAATTTCTGGAGCCTCGCACCTGCCGACTTCCGGACTACACCGTGCCCTGCGAGTATGACCGGAAATCGCGCCTGCTCGATAAGCTCTGCCGCCTTTCTGAGGGACTGTCGGTCCGGTGAGCTTCGTCTCGGCCGGATCGGCGCGATCATGGTCGCGTACATTTCATCAACCTCCATGGCGGCCACGTTCTCGGGGAGTTCCAGGTGCACCGAGCCCGGCTTTTCCGTTTCGGCGACCTTGAAGGCCTTCCGCACCATTTCGGGGATTATTTCGGGCGACTCTATCCTGCCGTTCCACTTGGTCACGGTCTTGAAACTCTCCACGATATCGATGTACTGATGTGATTCCTTGTGGATCCTCTTCAGGTCGGCCTGTCCCGTTATCGCCACGAGGGGAGACTTGTCGAGAAAGGCATCGGCAACGCCCGTGAGAAGGTTCGTCGCGCCCGGACCCAGGGTTGCGATACAGACGCCCGCCTTGCCGGTGAGGCGTCCGTAGGCATCCGCCATAAACGCAGCCGCCTGCTCGTGGCGGGTGAGGATGAAACGTATAGTCGATGTCCTGAGAGACTCCATGAGGTCAAGGGTCTCTTCGCCGGGCAGACCGAATATATACTCGACCCCCTCATTTTCGAGACACTTGATTAAGAGATCTGACGCCTTCATCTGATTTTCCGCCCTTGGTTTGTCAGTCACCTAAGGACAACCCTGTCCGTCGTTCTGAAATAACTATAGCAAAGTCTACCCTATTCGCCAAGTCGCATCGCGGATAGAGGCATCATCTTTTCATAGGGACGACAAGTGAGGCTGCAACCGAGTTCTTCTCCGCTGCCTCGAACGGGACTATCAGTAACTAAAACCAGTACTCGGGATATCTTCTGTTCGCCGAGAGGTTGTTCACGAGAAGCGCCACGGCAAGGAGGATGAGTGCACCGGCTCCCGCGGGCAGTAACGCATAGAGGAAGCCGAGGTCGTGTATCTTCTTTCCGCCTATCACTGCTATCAGCGCGGTTGCGCCTCCCGGCGGGTGAAGGGTCTTCGTGATAAGCATCACAACGATAGCAAAGGATACGCCGAGGGCCGCTGCAATCCATAAGGTCCCGCCAAAGAGCTGATAGCTTGCCACACCGGCGAGGGCCGAGAGGATATGGCCGCCGATAACGTTTCGCGGTTGGGCAAGAGGGCTCTTGATCGCCCCGTACACGAGAACGGCCGATGCGCCGAAGGACCCTATGATGAGCGTCAGATCCCTCGGTTCACAGTAGCGAGCAGAGAGGTATGCGCAGATTCCGATGCCTATGGAAGAGCCGACCAACGACCAGAGTACCTCTGCCCAGCCCACACCGGGCGGGCTTTGGGCCCCTCCCTTCATCTTCGAGAAATATCCCTTCAGAGTCATTTGCCGCCTATCACCTTTACGATATCGGCCCTTGAGATGATGCCGACGAGCCTGTCGTCAGCGTCTACGACAGGGAGTCTCTTGATCCTCCGTTCGTCGAGAATCCTCGCCGCTTCGTGAATGTCGGAAGCGGGCCTTACGGTTATCGCGGGCGAAGACATGATGTCTCCGACCTTGTCCCCTGTCTTCCTCTCCGGCAAAGGTTCCCCGAGGATATGACGCAGGACATCCTTAAAGGTATGGCCCCTCTGCAATCCGGCCATAGAGAGGATGTCGGCCTCGGAAACGATCCCGAGGACATGGTTCCCCTCATCGACAACCGGCAGACCGCTGATCTTGTGTTCGGAAAGAAGCCGCGCAGCCTCGTTGATCCCGTCGCCTTTCCGGATCGCGACGACTGCCCGCGTCATGACGTTACGAACGGGCACCTTTGAGATGCTTCGTTCCCTCGCGTGGCGCAGGGCGATGGCGTAAATCTTCCTGAGGTCTTCCTCCGTGATGTCCACGTAGGTCTTTATCTCCTTCAGTGCCGCTCTCAGGTCCTCGTCGGAAATCTCATTCTCGCTCTTCTCCATGAACCCCTCTCCTCTGCATAGAATGCACTCTTTTTTTACCAGGAACCCTTCCTAATATCCCTGATCTATATCATACAGGCCCTACCGTTTCCTCGCAGGCTCAAAAACTGACTGTCTCATGAGTCTCCTTACGATATCGAGATTTCGCATGTCATCTTCGTCGCTTTTCTTCGGCGTCTCGAGGACGAGGGGAGTATTTCGGAAGATGGGATGGTTGATGAATTTCTCGATCCACTTCTTCCCGATCGCCCCCTCCCCGATATGTTCGTGTCTGTCGACCCTGGAATGAAAAACCCTCCTTGAATCGTTGAGATGAATGAGCTTCAGGTTCTCAGATCCGATGTACGTCTTTATCTCCCCCGCGATTCTTGACAATCCTTCGGCGCTAGTCAGTTCATATCCCGCCTGAAACGCATGACAGGTGTCTATGCAGATCCCTCCGATGACGGGGCTGTCCGTCTTCTCGATGATCTCGCTCAGGTCTCTCATCGTCGAAGAGATATCGCCCCTCTCACCAGCTGTATTTTCGAGGAGGAGTTTCGCCCTCCAGGTCTTCACCTTCGCAACTTCCCTTAATGCTGCAATAGCCCTTTGCCGGGCAGCGTCTTCCGCATCTCCTGACGCACTTCCCGTATGGAGCACAACATGATCGGCAGCGAGCAGGTCCGCGAGGTCCAGTTCACGGATGAGGAGTTCCTTCGACTTTTCCCGGATGCCGATGTCCGGCGCTGCAAGATTTATGAGGTACGAGGTGTGTATGAAAACCGGATCGATATCGTGCAATCTTCTCAGCTCCCTGAAAAGAGATACCGACTCTTCCGGGATTATTCCGACTGACCACGCCCGCGGATTATGGGAAAATATCTGGGCGGTATTGCACCCGAGCTCCCCTGCCCGCTCCATGGAGAGGTGGATTCCTCCGGCAATTGACGTATGCACACCAAGCCTTCTTTCCGCAGCATGCATGACCCCTCGCTCCTCACCTCAGAATCTAATACAATCTTGCATATTATGCAATGAAATATTACAATCATACCACGATGAAAATACTGAAAAAGACCAAAGAGATAGAGGGTTTTCTTCGACTGCTCAGGGAGCGGGCATCGGGAAGCGGAGACGACGTCGAAGAGAGCGTGAAGGAGATCCTCTCTGATGTCAGGCGCACCGGCGACAGGGCCGTTTTCAGATACACCGAAAAATTTGATTCCCTGAAGATAAAAGACCTAAGGATGAAGCCGGCCGAGATAGCGAAACATGCCGACAGGGCCGACAAAAAGGTCGTCAGGTCCCTGGCTTTAGCGGCCGAGAGGATACGGGCGTTCCATGAAATGCAGAGAGAAGAATCCTGGTCCTATTCGGAGGGCGAAACAATCCTCGGCCAGATAATCAGACCCCTCGAAAGGGTCGGTGTCTATGTCCCCGGCGGCAAGGCTTCATATCCTTCCACGGTGCTCATGAATGTCATACCGGCCCTCGTTGCGGGGGTGAAGGAAATCGTCCTCTGTGCCCCGACGCCGAAGAATACGGTCAATCCGTACGTCATGGCCGCGATTAAGATGACGGGAGTGACTGAGGTCTACCGCATCGGCGGCGCTCAGGCGATCGGAGCGATGGCTTACGGGACAGGGACCATAAGGAGGGTCGATAAGATTGTTGGGCCCGGCAATGTGTTCGTGGCGACCGCAAAGAGAATGGTCTTCGGAGAGGTCGACATCGACATGATAGCCGGCCCGAGCGAGGTCCTCATCATAGCTGATGAGACGGCAAATCCGGCCTTCGCGGCAGCCGACCTTCTGAGCCAGGCGGAGCATGACGAGCTGGCATCTTCGATCCTGATTACGGATTCACCTGCCCTCGCAGAGGCTGTCCGGAAAGAGCTCATTGCCCAGCTTACAAGATTAAAGAGGAAGACAATAGCGAAAAAATCCATTTCCGGGTTCGGCGCGATCATCATCACAAAGAATATCCGTGAGGCCGTCAGGCTTGCAAATGAGATCGCACCGGAGCACCTGGAGGTCATGATGGACAGGCCCTTCGGCCTCCTCCCCTTAATCAAGAATGCCGGAGCGATATTCCTCGGCCCATGGACTCCCGAACCACTTGGAGATTACGTGGCAGGGCCGAACCACACCCTCCCGACAGGGGGGACCGCCCGGTTTTCCTCTCCGCTCGGGGTGTATGATTTCGTGAAACGCTCAAGCCTCCTCAGTTTTTCGCGGGAGGGATTCATGAAGCTGGCGAGGCCCGTCATGACGTTATCCGAGATCGAGGGGCTGGGAGCCCACGGGAACACGATACGGGAGAGACTTGAAAGAAATTAATATACAGAAGCTCGTGAAGCCGTCTGTCCGCACGCTCCGCGCCTATGAGGCAAAGGAGATCTCCTGTAAGGTGAAGCTCGACGCCAATGAAAGCCCCTATGCCTTTGACAGGGGCCTCTTGAATATCCTCAAGAAGGTTAAGACCAACCGTTATCCTGATCCTGAGGCAAAGGAACTGAGAAGGCTCATCGGGAAGAGATTCGGCGTATCTCCCGATACCATTCTTCAGGGGAACGGCTCGGACGAACTCATCTACTATCTCATCGCGACCTTCGGAGGACCCGTGCTTTATCCGGTTCCGACATTCTCGATGTACGGCATCATCGCCCGGGCGCTCGGAGAGAAACCCCTTCCGATACCCCTCGACAGGGAATTCGACATCGATTTGGAACGAACGGTAAAGGCGGTGCGGAGAGAAAAACCGAAGCTCATATTCCTCAGTTCTCCGAACAATCCGACGGGGAACTGTTTTTCCGCCGAAAAGATGCTGAAGATCGTCGAGGCGTCAAAGGGCATCGTCGTCGTCGATGAAGCGTACCAGCCCTTTTCGTCGAAGAAAGGCTTTCTGCCGCTGCTAAAGGATTACAGAAATCTCGTCATCATGAGGACGCTGAGCAAGATAGGCCTCGCGGCGCTGCGTCTCGGGTTCCTGATAGCCGATGCCGAGATAATCGGAGAGGTCAACAAGGTGAGGCTCCCCTTTAATGTCAACGCGCTTTCCCAGGCGATTGGCGCGAAGGCGCTGAAGGATAACAGGATACTGAACTCCTCTATCAACACGATAGTCTCTGAAAGAAGGCGGCTCAGCAATGAGATGGGAAAGATAAAGTCCATCACCCCCTTTCCGTCGGAGGCAAACTTCATCCTCTTTCGGACCGGGGATCCCGAGGCCCTCTATCATGGACTGTTGCGCCGCGGGGTCCTCGTCAGAAATCTCAATAACGCAATCGAAGGCTGTCTCAGGGTAACCGTGGGAACGCCTGCGGAGAACACCATTTTTCTGAAAGCGGTTAAGGAGGCGCTACATGAGAAAGGCAAAGGTTGAGAGAAAGACAAAAGAGACCGATATATCCTTGAGCATGAACCTGGACGGAAAAGGAGTGTACAGGGTAAACACGTCCATTCCCTTTCTCGATCATATGCTCAGCCTGCTTTCCTTCCACAGCAGGATAGACCTCGATGTCAGGGCAACGGGTGATATCGAGATCGACTATCACCATCTCATGGAGGACCTCGGTATCGTCTTCGGAGAGGCATTGAAAAAGGCCCTCGGTGACAAAGGGGGAATCAGGCGATACGGAAATGCGACAATTCCGATGGACGAGAGCCTCGCGCAGGTCGTTATCGATCTCAGTGGGCGGCCCTTTATGGTCTATAAGGCAAAACAGCCCCGTGGTTCGTTGAGGGGACTCGAAGTCTCCCTCTTCGAAGATTTCTTCAGGTCTTTGTCGAACCATGCGATGATGAACCTTCATGTCATCGTCACCCATGGAAGAGATCTCCATCACATCCTGGAGGCGATCTTTAAGGCCTTCGGAAAGGCATTGCGCGAGGCCGTCTCCCTCGACCCTGCTTTCAAGGGCCTGCCGACTACGAAGGGAAAGTTATAAGAAGCTTCCCGTGGTTTTCGTAAACGGGCATGCTATGTCCTCCATCTTGGTCATAGAAGACTCTCTCCATACGCGCCGGTCGATCCGGGAGATTTTGGAACGGGAAGGGTACACGGTATCGGAAGCCGAAGACGGCCTTAAGGGGTTGCAACTGGCGACAACAGAGACGCCGGACTGTATTCTCCTTGATCTCGTGATACCCGATTTAGACGGTCTGAAAATCCTCGAGGGTCTCCGTGAGCTCAAATCAGGTATTCCTGTCATCGTGATTACCGCACACATCCAGAAAGCCATCCGTCAGCGATGTCTGGACCTCGGCGCAGCCGCGTTCATTAACAAACCGCCGAACGAGGATGAATTGACCTATGCAGTGAGAAAGGTCTTAGGTGTGAACAAGAAGCTCTAGATTCTTGCTTTACTGAAGCGACCCGCCCTGCACCCTCTGACGAAGTCCGCCGTAGAAGTGATTATGCTCCCGCCTTTACGTTATCGGCCGGCCGAGTCTTCGAATTGGTTTTTCACTTCCTCGTTAAGATTGATTATGATCCGTACGGTCCCACTGGGCAAGAGAAAATATCCGGTCGAGAGAACATTGCTGAGACCATAAGCAACGGGATTATAGAGCGGCCTGACCTCGTATCCTATGACCTTTCCCGTTGGATCGAGGATCCTGCTGATTGCGGGGTTTTCGTAATTCGGGTTCTTACTACTGATAAAAGCAAGCGCCTCCCGGAGGGCTTCCTGACCAGGGACATTATTCAGCACGTTTAAGTCAAAAGACGGCACATAGGGCGATAGGGAATATCCCGATCCTTCCAGGCCGAGAAAGGCCAGGGTCCTGAGGCTCGCATATTGCATGTCGCTGTAAAGGGTGAGGGTAAAGAGACCTGCAATCTCACCATCATCCTGAATCGGTTGTGTCCTGAGAGCCTTTCCCCCGGCACAACCGCACGCGACGAAGATCATGGCCGCCAGAGCGGACGCCGTGAGGAACCGGATAAGGTTATTCTTCATATCTCTGTCGTACCCCCCTTCTACGGAAAAGATAATGCGTTGTCCGTGAACGACTCAGTCTCTTTCTGCTACTCTCCCGATGCTGACGATCCTGTCCTCGGCCTCCACATCCATGAGTTTGACTCCCTGGGTATTTCTGCCGTGGACGGATATGTTCCCCGCGACGGTCCTGATGAGCTTGCCGGTGTTGGCTATCATGACCACCTCATCTTCGTCTCTCACCTGCATGAGGCCGACACCTTTCCCGCCCTTTTCCGTCAGTTTAATCGAAATAACGCCTCTCCCTCCCCGCCCCTGCACGGGATATTCCTCTAACGGGGTCCGCTTGCCGATCCCCTTCTCCGTGGCGGTAAGGAGGGATGTATTCGCCTCCACCACCTCTGCCGAAACGACCTCGTCCCCTTTTTGGAGCCGTATGCCGATGACACCCTTAGCCGCCCTGCCCATCGGCCTGACATCTTCCTCATTGAATCTGATCGCGAGACCCTGCCTCGTTCCGATGATACAATCGCTCTTGCCGTCTGTCTTTCTTACCGTAATGAGTTCATCGCCCTCCTCGAGCGTTACGGCGATAATCCCCTTGCCTCTCGGATTGCTGTATTCATCGAGCAGTGTCTTCTTTACGATGCCGTTCTTCGTGAACGTAACGAGATAGCCCTCTTTGAAATCACGCACCGGCAACGCGGTCGCAATGCGCTCGCCCTCCGAAAGGGAAAGGAGGTTGATGAGGGCCTTTCCCTTCGCGGCTCGCCCTGCTTCGGGGATCTGATAAACCTTCAGCCAATAAAGCCTTCCGAGGTTGCTGAAGAAGAGCATATAGTCGTGCGTCGAGCCGATGAAGAGCTGCTCGACAAAGTCCTCCTCCTTCGTCTCCATACCCATAAGACCCTTGCCCCCGCGCCTCTGGCTGCGGTAGGCGCTCAGGGGGTTTCTCTTGATATACCCCTGATGGGAGAAGGTGATGACCATCTCCTCTTCCGTTATGAGGTCCTCGATGGTTATCTCCTTCGTCTCCTCCGTTATCTCTGTCCGCCGTTCATCCCCGTACTTCGCCTTCACCTCGAGAAGCTCGTCCTTGATAATCTTCGAAACGAGGGCTTCGCTCCCGAGGATCGACCGCAGCCTCTCAATCTCCTTAAGGGTCTCTCTGTATTCTGCGAGAATCTTTTCACGCTCGAGCCCGGTGAGCCTCTGGAGTTTCATATCGAGGATGGCCTGGGCCTGTATTTCCGAGAGCGGATAATTGGACATCAATCCCACTTTCGCCTCTTCAGGGCTCTTTGACGCCCTTATGAGAGCGATGATCGCGTCGAGATGGTCAAGGGCTATCTTCAGGCCTTCGAGGATATGGGCTCTTTCCTCTGCCTTCCTCAGTTCAAACCGAGTCCTCTTGAGGACCACGTCGCGCCTGTGCTGGAGGAAGTAACTGAGCATCTTCTTCAGGCTGAGGACGTTGGGCTGCCCGTTCACGAGGGAGAGCATGATGATGCCGAAGGTCGTCTCCATCTGGGTATGTTTGTAGAGGTTGTTGAGAATAACCTCTGCCATCTCGCCTCGTTTCAGTTCGAGGACTACCCTGATGCCGTCCCTGTCCGACTCATCGCGTATGTCGGATATGCCCTCTATCTTCTTTTCCCTCACAAGCTCCGCGATCTTTTCGATGAGCCGCGCCTTGTTCACCTGATAGGGGAGTTCCGAGATGATGATGTTTTCTCCGCCCCTGTGTTCACGCTCGATCCTCGCCTTTGCCCTCACCTTGATGAGCCCTCTGCCGTTCGCGTAGGCATCTCTTATTCCAGCGGTACCGTGTATGATGCCCCCCGTCGGAAAATCGGGACCCTTTATCGCGGTCATAAGTTCCTCAGCGGTCGTATCCGGATTTCCGAGCAGCATCACGAGGCCGTCGACGACCTCACCGAGGTTGTGCGGCGGGATATTCGTTGCCATGCCGACTGCGATGCCGGCAGCACCGTTGATGATGAGATTAGGTATCCTCGATGGAAGCACCTTCGGCTCTTCCGTCGTCTCATCGAAGTTGGGGATAAAGTCGACGGTCTCTTTGTCTATGTCGGCAAGCAGCTCTTCAGCGATTTTTGCGAGCCGCGCCTCGGTATACCGGTAGGCAGCAGCAGGATCGCCGTCTATGGATCCGAAGTTCCCCTGCCCGTCCACGAGCATGTGGCGCATATTGAAGTCCTGCGCAAGCCTTACCATCGCGTCATAGACCGCGGAATCACCGTGCGGATGGTACTTCTTCAAGACCTCGCCCACGACACCGGCGCTCTTTGAATACTTCCTGTTGGGGAGAAGTCCCTCGCGGAACATGGCGTAGAGGATCCTTCTCTGGACAGGCTTGAGCCCGTCACGGACCTCGGGAAGCGCCCTTCCGATGATTACGCTCATCGCGTAATCGAGGTAGCTCACCTTCATCTCTTCTTCTATGTTTATCAGTGCCTTTGCCATCGAATTCCCTCGCTTCTCTCTCTATAATATCTATTCTAAATATCTATATTCCTCGCCTCGAGGGCATGTTTGACGATGAAATCTTTCCGCGGTTCGACCTGGTCGCCCATGAGGATGGTGAACATCTCGTCGGCCTGGACGCTGTCTTCGATACTCACCTGGAGAAGGGTCCTCTTGTCGTGATCCATTGTCGTCTCCCACAACTGCTGGGGGTTCATCTCCCCGAGCCCCTTATACCTCTGAATGGAAAGCCCCTTGCGGGCGACCTCAAAAACGTAACCGTGGAGTTCTGCTGTCGAAGCCATCTCCTTCGGTCCCTCTTTCGTGACTATCCGGTAGGGAGTCTTCCCCATCTCCCTGATATACCCGTGGAGCGTTTCGAGTTCCCTGAACTCGGGTGATAAGAGGAGGTTCGTGTCGAGCAGGAGCTTATAATTCCCCCTTTTCAACTCGACGCGGAAGCCCTCATGCTCCTCGTCCTCGGTGAATTCACCTAAATGAAGATCGGGAAACTTCACCCGGATTTTTTCGAGCAGCCCTGCAAGTCCCTTCCTCTCTTTCAGGATCGCCTTGTTGAGCCCTTCATCGAGCAGGAGCCTGAGTACGCCGGTATCCCTACGTCTCCTCTCGAACCACTCTATCAGCTTCTCGTAACTCGTGAGACGCTTCAGAAAGGGGATGAGCGCCTTGCCCTTCAGGTCCTGTCCCTTCACCGGTATCGTTAAATCCTCGGCAGCGAGCTCGAGGAGCATGTTCTGCATCTCCGCTTCGTTCTGGATGTATTTCTCGGTCCTTCCCTTCTTCACCTTGAAGAGCGGGGGCTGGGCTATGTAGAGATAGCCGTTTTCGATCACCTGCGGCATCTGCCGGTAGAAGAAGGTGAGCAGGAGCGTCCTGATGTGCGCTCCGTCCACATCTGCGTCGGTCATGAGGATGACCTTATGGTATCTGATCTTCGCGATATCGAAGTCGTCGGCACCGATCCCCGTGCCGAGGGCGGTGATGAGGATCCGTATCTCTTCCGAGCCGAGCATCTTGTCGAACCTCGCCTTCTCAACGTTGAGGATCTTCCCCCTCAGGGGAAGTATCGCCTGGCTCCTCCTCTCTCGGCCCTGTTTGGCCGAACCACCGGCAGAGTCTCCCTCAACGATGAACAATTCACTCAACGCAGGGTCCTTTTCAGAGCAGTCCGCGAGCTTCCCCGGCAGGCCGGTGTCCTCAAGGGCGCCTTTTCTCCTCGTAAGCTCTCTCGCCTTCCGGGCGGCCTCTCTTGCGCGGGCAGCCTGTATCGCCTTTTCGATTATCTTCTTCACCGTCGAGGGATTTTCCTCAAAATAGGTCGAGAGGGTGTCATTGACGATAGACTCAACAATGCCCTTCACCTCACTGTTGCCGAGCTTCATCTTTGTCTGGCCCTCAAACTGGGGGTTAGACAGTTTCACGCTGATGACAGCGGTCAGCCCCTCCCTGATATCATCGCCGGAAAGGCTGTCTTTACCGTTCTTGATTATCCCGGCAGAGGAGGCGTAATTGTTTGCCGTCCTCGTGAGCGCGGACTTGAACCCGATGAGATGAGTGCCGCCCTCTTTCGTGTTGATATTGTTGGCAAAGGTGAATATCGTCTCCGCATAGCTGTCGTTATACTGGAGGGCGACCTCCGCGAGGATGCCGTCCTTCTCGCCTGAAATGTATATCGGCTTGGGATGGAGCGGGGTCTTGTTCTTGTTGAGATGTTCGACAAAGGAGACGATGCCGCCCCTATAGAGAAACTCCTGCTTCTTATCAGCCCTTTCGTCAAGGACCGTGATCTTCAGTCCGCTGTTGAGAAAGGCGAGTTCCCTCAGCCTCTGGGAAAGCACGTCGTAACTGAAGTCCGTCGTCTCTTCGAATATTTCAGGGTCAGGCTTAAAGGTGACCTTCGTGCCTCGCCCTTTCGTCTTTCCGACAACGGTCAGCGGCATTGTCGGGGCTCCCCGCTCGAACCTCTGCTGAAAGACCTGACCGTTCTGTTTTATCTCGACTTCGAGCCACTCCGAAAGGGCATTGACGACCGAGATGCCAACCCCGTGCAGTCCGCCCGATATCTTGTATGCCTTCGATTCGAATTTGCCGCCCGCGTGGAGCTCCGTGAGGACGACCTCCGCGGCCGATCTCCCTTCAGGGTCTCCGGGGTGCGGGGCGGTCGGGATGCCCCTGCCGTCGTCTATGACCGTGCAACTGCCGTCGTGATGGAGCACCACATCGATGTTCTTCGCAAACCCGGCGAGGGCCTCGTCGACGCTGTTGTCCACCGCCTCGTATACGAGGTGCTGCAGGCCTTCCGGTCCCGTCGAGCCGATATACATGGCCGGCCGTTTCCTCACGGCACTGAGACCCTTCAGTATCTTTATATCTTCTGCGCCGTACGTCTCGTCTCTCTCTTTATCTTCCATGTCTCCTCTTCTCTATTCTTACCGAAGGGCCTTATATTCTCATAGGCATGATGACGCAGCGGTATGCATCATTACCGTCTTCCTTCAGGAGCGTCGGGCTGAGAGGGTCCTGAATCGCAAAAACAACGCCCGCCGTCGCCATCACGTTCAGACTGTCCATGAGATACCGGGCGTTGAAGCCGAGGGAAAGTGGGTCACCGTTATAGGAGATTTCGACCTCGTCCTTTGCCTCGCCCAGGTCTGGATTCGAAGACGATACGGTGAGAGAGCCGTCGGCAAGATCCATTCTGATCGCGCTGCTCCGCTCCTTTGATATTACCGAAACCCTCCTCAGCGCCTTCAGGAAGAGTTCCCTGTCCACGTTTATTATCTTTTCATTCGAACGGGGTACCACTTTTTCGTAGTCCGGATAGCTGCCCTCGATGAGTCTCGCGAGAAAACGGACTTCTCCCACGCTGAAAAGGATATGGTTCTTTCCGAAGACCGCGGAAACGCTCTCTGCATCTCCGAAAAATTTCCTCACCTCAGCGGCTGCCTTTCTCGGCAGGATTACCTTCTTCTCTTCTTTTACCGCTTTGTCGAGATCCTTTGTTATCAGGGCGAGCCTATGGCCGTCGGTACCCACGACCGTCACGGCCTTTTCCCCCGCCTTTATGTGAAACAGGAGACCGTTGAGCGTGTACCGTGTATCGGTCTCGCCGGCAGAATAGAGGGTCTTTTCAATCATCTCGTCAAGGGATGCCGTATCGAATCGTATCTCCTCCGTGCTCTCCATGCCCGGCCACGCCGGAAATTCTCCTGAGGCAAGGCAGGCGAGTCTGAACCTCGATTTTCCGTAGAGGATCTTGGCCCACTGTTCATCCTCAGACTCTATGGTAACGTCCCCGTCGGCCTCTTTCACGATCTCGAAGAGCTTTCTGGCCGGCATGCAGATCTTACCCTCGGCATGGACCGTTGCGCTGAGCGGCTCTCGTATCGCCACCTGAAGGTCCGTGGCCACGATAGAGGTGCCCTTTTTCCCGGCGTCGAGAAGAAAATGTCCGAGAATAGGCATCGTATTTCTCTTCTCCACAATGTTCTGGATATCGGACAGTTTATCCTGGAGTTCATCCCTCGAAATACTCAGTTTCATGTAAGAGCCTCCTTATGACTTTATCTTGTTGATTAGGCTTTCAATCAAGCGGTTGAAGTCTTCGTCCTGTCCCCTTCGCTCCTCTATCTGCTTGCACGAATAGATGACGGTTGCGTGGTCCTTACCGCCGAAGTTCTTTCCGATGTCGCTGAGCGAAGCGTCGGTACACTGTTTGCTGATATACATCGCCACCTGCCGCGGTATCGCTATCTCCTTCGTCCTCTTCTTCGACTTCATTTCCTGGCACTTGATCCCGAAGCATTCGGCGACGACCTTCTGTATCTGTTCCACGGTGACCGGCCGCTCGTCTTCGATTATGATGTCCCTGAGCACCGTCCGTGCCATAGCAACATCGATGGGAGAACCCGTCAGCGAGGCATGGGCACCGAGCCGGATCAGGCAGCCTTCCAGTTCCCTGATGTTGGACTTTATCTTTCCGGCGAGAAAAGTTATCACGTTCTCCGCGAGTTGTATCCGCTCCGTCTCGGCCTTCTTCTGGATAATCGCCATCCTCAGTTCAACTTCCGGCGGCTGTATGTCGGCGATGAGGCCCATACCGAACCGCGAGCGCAATCTGTCGGTTATCGCCTTTATCTCCTTCGGGGGCCTGTCGCTTGACAGCACTATCTGCCTTTGCTTCTCATAGAGAGCGTTAATCGTGTGGAACAGTTCCTCCTGCGTCGCGTTCTTGTTCTCGATAAACTGAATGTCATCGATGAGCAGGAGGTCGAGGTTTCGGTATTTTCCCTTGAGTTCATCGGCCTTCCCGTGTCTCACCGCGGCGACGACCTCGTTCGTGAACTGTTCCGAAGAGACATAGAGAATGTTAAAATCTCGCCTCCTGTCCGCAATTCTGTTACCGATGGCCGTAATGAGGTGGGTTTTGCCGAGGCCGACCCCCCCATAAACGAAAAGGGGATTATAGGAAGTGCCGGGCGATTCGGCGATAGCCATCGCAGCTGCGTGGGCAAACTGGTTGCTGGCACCGGTAATAAAATTTTCGAAGGTGTACTTCGGGTTGAGATAGATGCCCTTACTCGCGAGCCTCTGCTTCCGGCCTTCGAGTCGGGCGTCCATCTTCTTGATTTCGGCATCGACCTTTTCGGCTATCCTGAACTTCACCGTCACCGGATGGCCTGCCACACTCTCGAGCGCTTCGCTGACAAGTGACGGGTAGTAATCCTCTATCCACTCCTTGAAAAATCTGTTCGGGATCTCGAGCACCGCGGTCTGTTCCTTGAGTTGAGCGAGTTTCATCGGCTTGAACCAGAGCTCAAAGACGTTTGCACCGATCTTCTTTTCGATGAAGGAAAGGCAGTTGTTCCAGATTTCTTCTAAAGGCATATGCCAGCCGTTACGGTGATTTCTCTAATAGTCTTGGATTCTTACTAACAAATTACTAACACGTGTTAATAACTTCCTTTTCGCGGGCCTTATACTATACCTTATTCACACAGCCATGGCAAGAAAATTGTTAGTGAGCGACAGCGGAATGTCAGGGATTTCCCGGCCATGATGAGGCGCGGAAAATTTCTCAACACCCCTAACAGAATCTTACAAAATACCAACAGGGAAAAAGGCCGTAAAAGGGTCTGTCCATACCGTTGCCCCCGCCATGCTAACTTGCCAACAGTCCTTTCTACTACACCTATATAAAAGAATATAATATAGAAGAAAGAGGCCTATGCGACCTTGCTCTTTTCTCTCAGATAGGCATCTATGAAAATGTCGATATCCCCGTCAAGAACAGCATCTACATTACCCACCTCTACGCCGGTCCTGTGATCTTTCACAAGGCGATACGGCTGCAGCGTGTAGGAACGTATCTGACTCCCCCAGGCGATATCCCTCTTATCCCCGACGATCCCCTCTATCTTTTTTTCCTGGTCCCTAACACGGAGATCATACAATTTAGCCTTGAGTATTTTGAAGGCCATGGCCTTATTCTTGTGTTGTGACCTCTCATTCTGACACGTAACGACGATTCCCGTCGGGATATGGGTTATCCTGATCGCCGATGAAGTCTTGTTCACATGCTGTCCGCCGGCTCCCGACGCTCTATAAGTATCGATCCTTATATCGTCATCCTGAACTTCGACGTCTACGTCCTCTTCAATCTCGGGATAAACGAAAATGGCGGAGAAAGAAGTGTGCCTCCTCTTGTTGGCATCAAAAGGGGATATCCTCACGAGCCGGTGAACCCCGGCCTCGGCCTTCAAATACCCGTAGGCATAAGGGCCCGACACCGTAATCGTTGCGCTCTTTATCCCCGCCTCTTCTCCCGGCTGCGTATCGACTACCTGTGTTTCAAACCCGTGCCGTTCCGCCCAGCGGAGATACATCCTCATGAGCATCTGCGCCCAGTCCTGACTCTCTGTCCCGCCGGCGCCGGGGTGAATGGCGATGATGGCGTTGTTCCTGTCCAACTCCTCCGAGAGGAGATGTCTCATTTCTATCTCCTCTATGGATAGAGAGATCGCCTTTATGTCGCGCTCGATCTCCTGAAGGAATACCTCACCCTCCTCCTCGAGGAGAATATCGAGGGATGCCTCTATGTAAGAAAGTTTGTTGTCGAGGACTTCGAAGGGTAAGACGATATCCTCGATCTTCGATTTTTTCTTCTGGAGATCGTGGAGCTTCTGCGGAGAGGTCCAGGAGGACTCGGAGGCGAGTTCTCCCTGAAGACCTTCAATTTCATTCTTAAGGCCGGCTACATCAAAGATAACCTCGGAGTGCTTCCGTCTTCGTCCTGAGCCCTACAATATCCTGTTTCAACTCATCGATGCGCAACATAAGCCCTCCCTTTAGAGCAGAATTAAGAAAATTAGTGCCGACACGATACAGAGATAGGAAAAGATATCCCCATACCGCGAATAAAAACTCCTCGTGCCGTCTGTCCGTATATCCATCGTTTCAATTTGCCGCGTGAAGACGGCTGAGGTCTTCAATATCCTGCCCTTGCTGTCGATAAAACCCGAGACCCCCGTGTTCGCAGCCCTCACAACCGGCTTTCGGTTCTCGATCGCCCTGAACACAGCCATGCTGAAGTGCTGATACGGGCCTGCCGTCCTTCCGAACCAGGCGTCGTTCGTGATCGTGACGATAAAATCACCGGACCGCGCGTAGAACTTCCTGATGAGTCCCGGAAATATTATCTCATAACAGATAAACGTGCCGAAGGAGCCGAAGACCGTATGAGCCTTTATGAGACTGTCCCCCGGGACATAATCTCCGATCCCGGCAACGAGCTTGTTCAGGAAAAAAAGAACGCCCCTCAGAGGTACATACTCTCCAAAGGGGACCAAATGTATTTTATCATAAATATACGATACAGTTCCATTCTTGTCGAGGAGTATGGCACTGTTCGTCAAGAGGGGCGGGCCTTTTTCCGACGGGGGGGCCTTCACCATGACGCTTCCGAAGAGGAGGTACGTGTCCAATTGACGCTGGAAGACAACGAGGTCATGAGAACGGGGCTCTTCGCCAAAGAAGAAGGGAAGTGCTGTTTCAGGCCAGATGAGTAAGGATGGCGAAGAGGCGGCGGCCTCTCTCGAGAGCTTCTTATAGATGTCGATTACCTCGTTCTGATACGCGGGATCCCATTTCATGCTCTGGTCGATATTTCCCTGGACGATACCGACCCGAATCAGGCTGCCCGGATGATGTTCATGCATTCTCCAGGAACCATAGGAAAACACCGAGAGGATGACAACAAATATGATGACCGAACTGACGAGGGCCTGTCTCGCAGGGAAGAGGGGCATTTCCTGCATCCGCTTCCGCGACAGGAAGATGTCTGCGATCGCCCCGTTCACCGCAACGACGAGGAAAGAAACCCCGTATATCCCCGTGATATCCGCAAACTGGATCCCGTAGAGGAACGTATACTGTGAGTATCCGATACTCGACCAGGGGAAACCGGTAAAGGCATAAGACCGGATGAACTCAAGACAGACCCAGAAGACCGGTGCAAGCACGAGGGCCGGGAGCTTTGTGGACCGCACCTTCACGGAGAAGAGAAGGGCGAAAAGGCCGGGGTATAGGCTGAGGTAAAGGCTCAGGAGAAAGACGATGCTGAGGCTTGCGGGGAGGGGGACGGAGCCATAATAGGTAATGGAGTGATAAATCCAATAGAGGGTTCCGAAGAAGGAGATGATGCCGGTGACGACCCCGCAGGCAAAGGCCTCGAACGGTTTCTTATTCCAGAGGGAGACGAGGAGCGGTACGAGCGCTATCCAGGCGAGGGGGTAGAGGTCGAAAGTGGGAAAACTGAATATGAGCAGCAGACCCGAAAGCGCAGCCGGCGCAGAGAGCTCTATCTTCCTTTTCATATCACCTCGAACTTCAAACCCCGTCCCTCCGCGCGGCGTGAAGGCGAGAAGGAACGTCGGAAACGGGAAAAAGGAACATGAGGAACGAAGGAATGATAAAACAAACTCCAGGTAATTTCAAGCTCCGCTCCCCGCGTGAATTGACAATGAAGGGTCTCAGATATTATAGTTATCTGCACGGGCAGTTAGCTCAGTCGGTAGAGCAGAGGCCTGAAAAGCCTCGTGTCCGCAGTTCGATTCTGCGACTGCCCACCATCTCACCCTACTTCAGGAGAAGCTTTCTCACGTCCCCCACCCGGAGAGTAATCTTGTGAGAGTCCAGGTATTCAAGGAAAGGCAGGGCGTACTTTCGCGTGGTGCCGAGGATGTCTCTGAATTCCGCGATCGTCATCGTCGGCTGTTTCGAAAAGAATGCCTTGAGCAGCGAGAGCATCTCTGCATAGAGCGTCGCCGGGAGATAGAGTGAGTCATGGATCCTTACGAGTTTTCCTTCCGTGCTCAGCAATTTCAGGACGTCGGCAACCACCTTCGGGGAAAGGGAAAGGGCCGCTGCCAGTTCCTCCTTGTCCGATGGCTGGAAACGGTCCTTTTCGAGAATCCTGAGAACTTTCTGAGATGAGACATCGGCATCGGAAGATGCAACCCTGAAGTTCCTGAGACGCACGACATCCTTATCGAGGGCTATTGTCTCGAGAGAGGCGAGCAGACTGCTCCAGATATCCTGGTTCACCCTCGCCTGGGCCCGCAGCTCCTCCTTCGGCATCCCGGGACTGAGGGGATTTGCCTTATGGAACTCCGAGAGTGCGCCGGTGATCTTCTCCGAGAGGGCATTATAGATGATGCGATGGAAGAGCTTGCTGTCGAGCTTCACGAGTACCGACTCCTTTTTCAGGAGGCTTATCGCACCCTCGATGGCGGGTATCTCCGCCTTTATCCAGCCGATGATCGTCGCGGCATCGGCACCCTTGAGCCCCGACTTCTTTACCTTCATCGCTATCTTATCGGCGAGGGACCCGCGCTCGATGACTTCAAGGTCCTCCGTCCCTTCCTTCCTTCTTCTCCTTGCCGGGGAAGGATCGAGTACCGTTCCGCCTCCTATGGTAATGACCGGGGAAAAACGCCGGACAACAAACCTGTCGCCCGAAAAAGTGACGACCGGCTCGTCGAGGCGGAGCTGGCAGTAAGAGGAGTCCCCCGGTTTCAGCTCCTCCTGGTCGTAGAGGACCACCCGCGCGATCGTTTCGGACGTCGCCATATGGAGGTGGACAAGACCCTTGCTCTTCACCGCCGGGGAATCCGGTAGGAGCTCGATGCGCGCGTCGATAAGCCTCGTCGGGCTGACTTTTTTCGGGGTGACGACAACGTCTCCGCGCTTTAAGGCGTCCTTGTCTACGCCCTGGAGGTTTATCGCCACACGCTGGCCCGCGTAAACGCTCGTCATCGCTTTCCCGTGGCTATGAAGACCCCTCACCTTGCTCGTCAGGCCCGAGGGGAGTATCTCAACCGGTTCGTCAACGGAAAGGGTCCCCGAAAAGAGGGTCCCTGTCACGACCGTACCGAAACCCTTCATCGTGAAGACCCTGTCTATCGGAAGCCGGGAGATCTCTTTCACCGGTTTCGGCTCTACGGTGAGGGCGGCATGATGGATCCTCTCCCTGAGGAGGTCGAGGTTAATACCGGTTCTCGATGATACCGGGATGACCTCCGCTCCGTCAAGGAATGTGCCCTTCACAAAATCCCTCACCTCGTCGGCAACGAGGTCGAGCCAGTCCTTTTCCACTAGGTCCGCCTTCGTGATCGCGATGAGACCCGATTTGATTTTCAGGAGGTTGCAGATGGCGAGGTGTTCACGGCTCTGGGGCATGATCCCTTCGTCGGCGGCGATGACGAGGAGCACGAGGTCGATTCCTCCTGCGCCGGCAAGCATGTTCCTCACCAGTCTCTCGTGTCCGGGCACGTCAACGATCCCGACGGTAAGGCCGTCGGGGTAGGTGAGGTCGGCAAATCCGAGGTCGATCGTGATCCCCCGCTCCTTTTCCTCTTTCAGGCGGTCAGGGTCGATGCCGGTGAGCGCCTTCACGAGGGAGCTCTTTCCATGATCGATGTGTCCTGCGGTGCCGAGTATCACGTAACGCATGAGGTATTGTATGCGAAACCGAAGAGTCTATCAAGGTCTCATTGACCGGGAGACACGGGGAGAGATAAAATTGAAGCGATCGGTGAAACCCGCACGGAGGAAAACGGTGCAAGGCGAGGAGGGTTTGCACTTTCGATGGAGTTGGTATAAGATTTTCACAACGAGAATGCTTTTTCGGGAGGCGAGGATTTGGAAAAGGAAAAGGACGAGCTGAAGGAATCATTGACAGGGTATAAGGAGAAGGTGGCGCCGATAACGAAGGGGACCCTGACGTGGGAAAGGGAGCTCATCTTTCAGGGCAGGACGCAGAGGGGGTACGAGATCGATTTCGATGCCGAGATCCAGTGGGGGTGCGCTCCGACAGAGAGCCTCCTCCTCAGTCTCGCAGGGTGCATGGGCATCGACATGGTGATGTTCCTCCAGAAGATGAAGGCGACGATCACCAATTTCAAGATCGAGATCATGGGCGAGAGAAACCCGACGCCGCCCCAGTACTTCAAGGCGGTCGAGATGATCCTCCATATATCGGGGGAAAATATCAAGCCGAAGAATGTCGAAAGGGCGATCGCCCTCTCTCAGGAGAAATACTGCTCCGTTTATAATTCCCTTCGCAGCGACCTCAAGGCGAGCGTGAAATATATCCTCAATGAGGGAACCCCGGCGTAGGAGCGAAGAGGCATGACCGGTAGGCAGGAGCTCTTGGCAAATCTCCCCTCTGTTGACGAGGTCCTCAGGAGCCCGTCCGGGGCGGAGTGGCTGGAAACCCATCCGCGAAGGTATGTACTTCAGGCGATCAGGGAGGTGCTCGACCTGAGGAGGAGGGAGATCCTCGAAGGCCTGACCGCGGAGACTTCCCTTCAAGGCATGGTGCCGGACATCGAGACGAAGGTGAAAAGCCTGACCGCGTACAGCCTCAGATCCGTCATCAATGCGACGGGAATAGTCATCCATACGAACCTCGGCCGGTCCGTTCTCTCCGATCGGGTCATGGAACATGTAAAGAACGTGGCTGTCGGCTATTCGAACCTCGAATACGATCTCGCGGCCGGGAGGAGGGGCAAGCGATACGCCCACATCAGGAGACTCCTGAGGGAGATTACCGGCGCCGAAGACGGCTTTGCCGTGAACAACAACGCCGCAGCGGTCCTCCTCTGTCTGAGCACCCTTGCCAGGGGGAGAGAGGTGATCGTCTCCCGCGGCGAATTAGTCGAGATAGGAGGTTCTTTCAGGATCCCCGATGTGATGGCATCGAGCGGGGCGATGCTGAGAGAAGTCGGAACGACGAATAAGACCCATCTCCACGACTACGAGAAGACGGTGACGGACGCTACGGCCCTCGTCCTCAAGGTCCATCAGTCGAATTACCGGATCATCGGATTTACGGAGGACGTACCGATAGAGAGGCTCGTCGCCTTCGGCCGCGGCCGCGGACTGCCCGTCATGTATGACCTTGGCAGCGGTTGTCTCATAGACCTCAGACCCCACGGGATACATTCGGAACCAACGGTCCAGGAGATCGTGAAGAGCGGGGCGGATCTCGTCACCTTCAGCGGAGACAAACTCCTCGGCGGGCCTCAGTCCGGGGTGATCGTCGGCAGGCGGGAGCTCATCGAACGGATACAGAGGAATCCCCTCACGAGAGCGGTGAGGATCGATAAACTCACCCTTGCCGCACTTGAGGCTACCCTCATGGAGTATACCGATGAGGAGCGCGCGCGAGAGTACATACCGACGCTGAAGATGATCCTCGAAGACCCCGAGGAGATAAAGGGGAGGGCGAAGAAGATCGCCGCACTCCTCAGGCGGACGATCAGAGGCGCGGTCATAGATATCCTTGAAGATTCATCCCAGGCAGGCGGGGGCTCTTTACCGGAAAAGGGGTTCAAGACCTACGTGGTCTCGCTCAGGTCCGAACATATCCCGGTTCATGAAATGGAAGAGAGGCTGCGAAACGGCGAGCCTCCCGTCATCGCGAGGATCAAAGAGGGCTCGCTCATCATCGACCCGAGAACCGTGGGGAACGGAGAGGTCCCGGCTCTCGTTATGAGGGTACGGGAGGCCTTAGGGTGAGACGCCTTTCCTCGGACCTCCTTCATCGCTGAAGGCGGCAGACCTTAACTGATGAGCTGCTGATTCACCGTGATCTTCATCTGCTTCTTCATGCCGTCGATGTAAGACCGCACCGCATTTTCCCTCATTTCAAAGACAAGCGACTGCTGGGCGGCCGGGGGCGCCTGTTTCGTGTCTAGGTCAGTCACGTCCACGGATTCTCCGATGAGACGCCGCATCTTCGTGAGGAGCAATTCCCTCCGCTTCATCGGCTCGTAGATTTCGGGGGTCATCCTGTTCAGCTGGAGCGTCCTTTCATAGATGTCTCTGTTGAATCTGCCGTCCCGCATGAAGAGCGGGTCGTTCATGATGGCGTCCTGCAACTCCGCATCTCTCACCTTGATGCCTTCCTTTTTTGCGGCGAGGAGAAGCACCTTCTCGTCGATGAGGGAATCGAGGACCCTCTGTTTCAGGTTCATCTGTTTTTCCGTCTCCTCGGTGAACTTCTCCTTGAGGAGTTCACGGTACATCTGCCTCGTCTGGTCGTAGGCCTTCCAGTAATCCTCGAGACTGATCTTCTCTTTTTCCACGGAGGCTACGGGAACGCTCGTAGATTTATCGACTGTTCCGACGCCCCAGAAGATGAAGGAAAGGATCACGATAAAGAAGAGTACGTAGAAAAATTTTGCGTGTTTACGCATCGCCTTGAGCATCTAATACCTCCTCAGGTAATAATCTTCGAGTATCTTCCTGTGGTCAAAGACTATCGGATCAGGCAGGCTGTCCCGCCTGAAGACCCTCGCCTCGACCGCGTCATCACCGGCCCGGGGCTTCCCACCGGCCTTCGCGATGTATACCGTAGTAATCGTATGGTGCCTCCTGTCCCTCTCCGGGTCGGAGTAGGTATGGAACTGACGGAGGAGTTCTATATCCAGACCCGTCTCTTCCTTCGCTTCCCGCAGGGCAGCTGCCTCGAGGCTTTCGCCACAATCGACAAAACCGCCGGGGAGCGCCCAGCCGAGGGGAGGATTTTTCCTTCGTATCAGAAGAACGCCGCCATCCAACTCTATGATGATGTCGACGGTCGGAAGGGGGTTTTCCCGGGCCATGGGGAAGGGTCAGCCACCGGCCTCTTCAAACCGCAGGTCAACGTCTTTCTCCGGCACGATCGTAGAAATGGCATGTTTATAGATTAATTGCTGCGTCGTCTCTTTCAGCACGATGACGAAACTGTCGAATCCCCTGATGACACCCTTCAGCCTTACCCCGTTCGTGAGATAGACGACCACAGGAGTCTTATCCTTCCTGAGCTGATTCAGGTAATTGTCCTGCAGGTTATTCGGCATAGTCATCTCCTTCCCGGCACCCCGGGTGCATCGTCGGGCATACCGCTTTTCTCTTTACGTTAAAGTATTTTCAGCAATATTGCAATAGCCCGGAAGATCTCTTCCGAGGTCGAAAGCCCGGTCACGTCGATCCACCTGATGCCCTCTTCAGTCCTGAACCAGGTAACCTGGCGCTTTGCGTAATTCCTCGTCCTCTTCTTGATGAGGCCGACAGTTTCATCGAGGGAATATTCACCGCGGAGATACGCGCCTATCTCCTTGTACCCTATCGCCTGCAAAGCGGTCTTTCCTGGGTTCATCGCGAGGAGGTTTCTCACCTCCCCGACGAGCCCCCGGCCGAGCATCGCATCCACCCTCTCTTCAATCAGGCCATAGAGCTCTCCCCTTTCCCGCGTTAACCCTACCTTGATGAAGTCATAGGGAAGCGGCATCGTGCCTTTTTCCCGGATCTCCGAGATCTTCGCCCGCGCCGTGAGACAGACCTCCAGGGCCCTGATGATTCTCCTCATATCCGAGGGCATGATTTTCGATGCCGCGGCTGGGTCGATTTCCTTAAGATGAGCGTAGAGGGAGCCTCTCTTCTTTTCTTCCCGGGAAAGGAGCTCCTCCCGGAGATTCCAGTCCGCAGAGGGCCCCCCGAAGATACCCCGGGTCATCGCCTTTATGTAGAGACCGGTGCCGCCGACTACGACGGGAATCCTTTTTTTGACATGAAGGCTGTCTATGATCCCCTTGACCGCCTCGACATACCTGCCCGCGCTGAAAGATTCCGAAGGCTCGACGATATCTATCATGTGGTGCCGGACGAGCGCCCTTTCCCGGCGGTCAGGCTTGGCCGTGCCGATGTCCATGTGGCGGTAGACCTGCATCGAGTCGGCGCTGATTATCTCGGTATCGAGGGACCGGGCGAGGAGGATCGATGCGCCTGTCTTCCCGACGCAGGTCGGCCCGAGCAGGATGATGACAGAGCGGCTGTTCATGAATCCGACTCGAGGAGTTGCCATTCGGCGTATCCCTCTTTTCTCTCGGGCAGGCGGGAATTCCGGAGCCTTACCCGGTTCTTCAACGGATGCGTCTTGACCGTGACATAGGCCCTCACCAAATTCGCCGTCGTAGCCTCCTGGAGGATAAATTCCGTTCCGTCCTGAAGGACTATCGTAACGCGCATATGGTTGTGTCCTTCCGGAATCTCCGCGACCAATTCCCTGACGTCCTCATTCCTGATGACCATCGTTCACCTCGAATTTTTCTCTGAATCAATCTAAGGCAAAGCAGGAGTCTTCTTAGGAGATTATAAAGGATTGAAAGTCGCGGAGGCTATTTTCTTCGAGACTTCCAATGTCCTATGGAGGATATGACAACGTGCCGTACAATCGGGGATCTCGGGTTTGGCCGCGGCGGGCGGTGGACCGTCATCTTCACATCTCAGGCCCGAATGATTTAAACTTCTGTCGGGAGCGGATCGTTTCGAATCCGCGAGCAGCATGCCGGGGAGGCCACAGAGGATGAAGGATATAGAAAAGTTTATCGCGAATGATCTGCTTGCGCGACATCTCGGTATAGAGGTAGTCGAGTACTCGGAAGGGAGGGCGCGCGCAAAGATGGAGATCGCCTCTCACCATCTCAATAGCGCGGGGATCCTACATGGCGGTGCTACGTTTGCCCTCGCGGACACCGTCTTTGCCGTCGCTTCAAACTCTCATGGAACGCTCGCGGTCGCTATCAACGCGAGCGTGTCTTTTTTCAAGGCGGTGAGAAGCGGCGTAATATTCGCGGAAGCCGAGGAAGTCTCGATAAATCCGAAGCTCGCGACGTACCTCATCAAGGTGCAGGACGAGAAAGGCGATGTCATTTCCCTCTTTCAGGGGACCGTCTACAGAAAGAAGGAGCGGCTGAGCGACCTGCCCGGAATGTAACGGCAGGGGCTGTCGGAAGGCCGGGCGCGTACAGTTCTCATTAACTCTGCGTCTCCTCCTATTGGTGTACCGCCGTCAGATATTCCACGCCGCTTGTTCCATCGGTGTAGTGCACAATCTCAGAAGTATTGACAACACCGTCTGACAGGGTGCCACCGATACCGGTTATCGCCTGAATAAAAGGTCCGACCACCGTCACGTCTATCGTACCGCTGATATTGCCGTTCGGATCCACAAAGCCGCTCCCCTGCGCCTGCGTGCCGAAGATATCTCCGGTCATAGTAAAGGAGATTCCGCCCTGCGGGGTCAGGACCCCCGTCGCGCTGAAGGATGACGTATACCCCGCGCTAAAACCGTTCGCGGAAAAAGACAATATGCCCGGAGAGCTGTCAAAAATCTGAAACGACCCCGTCCCTGATGCCCCTAAGGACGGAATCGACGTTGTAACATTCCAGGTCCCCAACAGGGGTCCGACCGGACGGGGACCAACGAAGAAAGATACGGTCTTTTCGTCGAGCGCGTTCAGAGTTCCGGCGGTTGCGACGGCAAATATCCACTGATAAATTCCCGGCTGCTCGTTCCCGGTCACCATATAGGTGAAAATAGGAACGGGACCCGTGTCAAACCCATTCGTGAGGGTAACGTTTGATGCGAGCCTCGTCCACGTCGAGGGATCAGCGGTGGCCGCATGGGGTACCAAGCCGTTCGTGTATTCGAAAAATACCAGTGTCTGGTCAGGAAACACGAGAACCAGATAGGCGTCTACCGCGACCGGACTACCGGAATGGGTCACCTCGATAGTAGTCACGACAGGATCTCCCGTACCGAAGTTATTGTGATTGTTCGTGAGGCTTACTGTCGCTCCGTGCACTGTCACGGCCCGGAATGTCAGAAGAAAGGCTGCGATGAGAATCAGAGCAGATCTTTTCATGGTATTCCTCCTCTCCTGCGCGGGATGCTCTCCCCGCAAGGCTAAAGAAAAGAAGTGATTATTGTCGCCCGCAGCCCCATTATATCAGATTTCAGGGGCATGACTTTCCGAAACAGGTTCACCCTTTCACAGAGAAGCAGCAAAATCATATCAGTTCTTGCTCGTGTACAAAAAGAAAAGGAAGGAGGGCGATCTCGTTCTCTGCATTTTCGTCCCTTGACTAATCAATTTCAGGTTGCTATTATTTTTCAAGTGTCGGGGGGCCGAACAATCGCATTTGTCGTCATGATGTCTCTTCCTTGAAAGGCCTGCCCGATTGGAGATTCGGCATGAAGGAATCTTCCGCCTATATGACGACGTGACACGCAGTGCGATATGCGGCGTAAGAAGAGAGACGCTCAATGGATACCCTGAGGCTTCAGTACCCTGTTCACACGGGTGATAAGCGGCTGTTGCTGCCTGCCGGTGCCATCCTTTCCATGGAGACCCTGGATGATTTGATATCTTCCAGCAAAGCGACGTCCTATCGAACCCATCCGCTGTTCAAATACGGGAGCGTAAAAAAGGACTTGCTCCATCAGATGGAGAGGCCCCCGTATGATTTTATTTTTTCCGGCCGAGAGAAGATCGAATCGGTCATGGGCATGCTTGAGAAGGTTCGCCTTGTCACGCCCGTCTTAGACTCACTCGGTTATTTCAAGAAGGACGATTACCACACCTATTGTCACGTTCTCATGGTCTTCGCTCTCTCAACCTTGATCGCCAGGGATCTGCTGCCCGATTCCCTCGGGTGGATGTATGAAGCTTCAACCGGGCCCACTCACGATATCGGCAAGATCTGTGTACCGATGCATGTCTTGAAGAAAGTCACCCCGCTCACGAGGACCGAGAGGCGCATGATGGATCACCATTCTGTCGCTGGCTATGTTCTCCTCAGCTACTTCCAGAAAGATCCAAGAAACCTTGCGGCGATCATCGCGAGGGATCATCATGAGAGGAGGGACGGCTCAGGGGTGCCGCGCGGTATACGGCTTACGGACCTCGCGGTCGAGATAATAGTAATATGCGATGTGTACGATGCCCTGATCTCTCCGAGACCTTACCGTCCCGATCCATACGATAACAGGACAGCTATCGAGGAAATCACGAAGCTGGCTGAAATGAATAAGATCGGATGGGAAGTGGTAAAGTCGCTCGTGGCGCACAACCGCAGGGAAAAGCCTGAACACCGCGAAGTAGAAGTCTCACGGGAGAAGAGGGGCACTCCGCCGTCGCCCAATTTCTACGGAATTGTGCGGGAAGATGACAATGCCTCCGGACTCGCCCATGAGAAACGGAGGCACCGGAGAGTTGCCTTAACGGGTACCGCCACACTCAAGCCGAAAGGAAAGAGAGACGTTCAACCGGTTCAGACGATGATAGCCGATATTTCTCTGTCGGGAATGGGGGTGTATGCCGATAACCCGATAGAGGAGGGCGTCTCCTTTTCGATCGATATCTATTTCGTTTCCCTTGAAGGTTCGATGGCAACCGTTTCGGTATCAGGGAATACCTGTTTCGTCAGACAGATTAAGGATATCTATTTCGTCGGAATTCATTTCAAGGAAGAACTTGACCCCATAAAACACCCGTCGTTGTATAACTACCTTCTCTGCATTTAGCGGCTATCGGCGCTCCTCAAACGATTCAGAACCGCGATACTTCCGGGGCGACACAGAGTTTGAAGCACGTCCCGCTATATCCGGAGCCGCCGGGCAGCGCGTGCCCGCGCCTTGGCAGCCTCTTCCTCGCGGTTCCTCGGAGGCGCATTCGTCTCGAGCGAGGCGAGAAGATCTCTCGATACTTTTGCTACCTCATCAACAGCCGCAAGGAACGCGGCTTCATTGATTTTCGATGGCCTGCTGAGACCACTGATTTTCTTCACGAATTGCAGTGAGGCTGCGCGCACCTCATCATCCGTCACGGGCGGGTCGAAGTTGAAGAGCGTCTTGATGTTCCTGCACATGGTTGTCACCTCGATTTGAGAGACGTATCAAACTAAGCGCGTCTCTTTCTGTGGGTAGTCTCAACCTGTTCGGTCTGGAGTCGGCGGTAGTAGAAGTTCTGGCCGTAGAGCACGCTCGCCGGGTTGTGGCCTGTCACCCTGTCTTTGACGACGAGAGTCGTGACCGGAGCGGCAGAGTGTTTGCTGAAGAGCATGTCGTGGCCGACACAGAGGCCGACGATGATGTTCATGTCTGTCCCCTCTTCATTCAAGAGCCTCGCCTGGGCGATCGGATTGCACGCCGGCTCGAAGGTCCCGGGCCGCACCTTGTCCTTCTCTTCAACGCCGAGATCGAGCTTGTCTTTGCTGCCGCTTTTGCAGCAGACAGAGAGCGGCTCGAACCCCTGAGCCTTCAGGATAAGGGAGAGACGGTTCGTCTCATCCAGCAGGCCGATGCAGGTGGCGATCCCTATCTTCCGATACCCCATCAGTTTGGCAAAGGCGATCGTGTCCTCAACGCGGGTCCAGCGGGCATGGACTGCATTGCTGCCGGGGACGGGCTCGTAGCAGAGGCCTTCGACGCGGGTGGCGACGCGCGCGATCTTCGCATCCACGCCATTGCCCTTATAGATATCGAAGCTTTCGTTGATCTTCTCCATATGCGTTCTCGAAGGGCAATGGGCCGGCTTGGCAGGAGCCTCGGCAGGATCGGCGCTCCAGCAGTTTGTCTTGCCTTCCTTCTGCCATACGGCACCGCAGAGATTGCAACTGAATTTCGTCATCTTCTCCTCCCCGTATTCTGAATTCTTCTGAGAGACCAACCCTTCCTTTTGCGTTCAATGAGCCGCAGGGTCGGTCCAATAAAGTGAGAGCTCATCAATCACGATATACCCTTCCTGATTTGCCATGGGAGCAGACCCGGACGCATACACCGCAGATGCGGGCGTCAGGTCGGCGATCCCGGCAAGGGCTGCGCCTCTCAACCGGCAGAAGGCCTTCAGTTCATCCTCCTGACTCATTGTTTATTATACTCCGGGCCGGACGGATTTAGATGGGCGGTCACAAAAAAAAGGGAGCTTATGCTCCCTTTTTTAGGCTTCAACATCTGTTCAGCAGCGGTCCATGTCGGAAGGCAACGAAATTACATCGCTCGCCATGTAGCCGCCTGTACCCAGCTCAAAATAGGATACGGTTACATGATCTCCGATATGGAGGTCGGCAGGCTCCGCATTGCACATCGTACGCGGAACGTCCTTATCCCACCTGAAGTTGAGTTCATCGTTCGGGGCTGCCCGCACCGATAAATAGCTGTTATCAATTCCGACAATCTCTCCGGTGTAGGACAGTGTCCCGCCTCCACCCGTAATCGGGGCCCTCTCATCTTCGAAAGCCCAGAGCGTGGATGCCTGGTATGCAAAAGCCAAGACAAAAAGGGCTGCCACTGCTATCGTCAACACCACTCTTATGTCTGTCTTGCCGTACATGATTTACACCGCCTTTCTCCTGTTTTCATCACATGCAATGATTCACATTACATTTCTAACTATCTTGATTTCATGCTATAACATATTGCGCATATTAGCAATAGCGAATCTATACCTTCCGGGTCCATATGGGCGAGATTTCAGAAAAATAAGCGCAAATAATCTCCTTTTTCGTTGAAATCTCATGGCTTGCCGGGCCAATCTCGTCTTTTGTGTAACTCCTTTGAAGAGTCGCAGGAAATTTTAGAAGGAAACGTTCTTTCTGGGCAGCGGATCTTTTGATCGTGATATACTGTGGTTGAGTATGACCCGACAGATAAACCCTATGGTGATGTCTTCAAGGGAGGCCGAAATCATTGATAATAGAGGATCAGTCTGGAAATGATGGCTATAAATGGACAAAGGAGAATTAAGAAACTCTTGAGGAGGGTGCGGATGGCTTACGTGTTATTGGTTATTCATGTAATGCTTCTGGCCGGTTGCGCCAAGGGCTCCATGGAATGGCACATCGGCGATGTCATGCATATGGGTTGGCTCGCGATACTTTTGGCCCTTGTCCTTCTCTTTGCTCTCTGGCATCTTGTAAGACATATCGTGCGGTACCTTCGAGGGAAAGAAAAATAGGCAGCGATCATTTCCTCATCGCTTTGAGGAACTTCCCTATCCGCTCCGCGTTCTTGCCGAGGTCGCTGACGCCGACGCGGGATTCAGACCGGATATCGATCAAACTGCCCGAATCCCGGGGCCTTACCCTGATCACGATGTCGTCCTTGAATCCGAATATTAGGGTAGTCGCGACCGCCTCGATACGCCCAGCATTCTCGTCAGCATCAATGATCTGCCATCCGAGATTCCTTGCCGTAGCGAGGGCCTTCTCGAAGGCCTGATCAGGAGGAAGGGGGAGATTGAGGGGCACGATTTCGGGATATGCCTTCCGCTGCCGGGCCGCCACTTCCCCGCCTTCATAAACAGGGGAGTTTTCGTCGCTCTTCCGGAGCCTCAGGATCTGGACGAACTCCGGCGGGTTTTTCGTGTCGGTAGTGACGTCGTGAATCCTCGGCAGGACCTCTGCCGCCTCTTTCCAGTGCAGCATGATACCCATGAGGAGAGAGCCGATGACAACCCCGATGAGTGCCCAGAAGAAACCCCGAAGTATGACGATGCGGAGAGACGCCATGAGCCCGATGAGCGACAAGACAGCCCCCGCGGCCCCTCCGTAAGCGGCCCACTTGAGCACCGTGATGCCGGTCCGGAAGTTCCAGAGCCCAAAGCTCGTGCAGGGGCCGGCTAAGAGGGCAGCGAGGCCCGCCATCAGGGCGACAAGAAAACCCGCTATCGCGACTACCGATGGCTTACTCTTCTCCTGCACAGTCACTCCCCCTTGTCCTCATTATACCTCAGGATTCGGCCGGCACCAGCAATCTAGATGGAGGTGGCTGCGTTGACAGGCCTCTTCCTCGGTCTTATAATGGCGACGTAGGGACAAAAATAGAGTATGCCGAGGACTGCCCCGCCCTTATTCCGGTATGACACAGGAGTATGAAGCATAAGGAAGGAGAAATAACATGAGGTATGATTTTCTCGTCGATACCTATGACATCGAGCGGCTCAAGACCCTGAACGTCTGGAGCATGTTCAGGGACGAGGACCTCGCGGTCCGTCCCGATCCGCTCCTCAAGAGGGACAGGAATCCCCTCGAGCATATGGTCCATCAGTGCCTCAGTGAAAACAAATGGTTCTCCAACATGTTCGGCATAGATGTCGGCGCCCCTCCCCTGCCGGCGAAGGAGACTCGCCTCGAATTTATAAAACGGTACGCAGAGGATTCGGGAAAGCGGCTGCTCTTGCTCAGGGAAAGGGAAGATGCCTGGTGGGAAGACGAGGCCTCTTTCTTCGATGTGAAGAGGTCAAGGGCCTGGATCATGGTGAGGAGGATAGCGCATACCGCCCATCACCGGGCAGAGATGACGACGCTCCTGAGGCTCCTGGGAAGGCAGGTCCACAGCGTGTATGGGCCTTCAGTCGATACGGGCGGGCTGCCGGACAACAAGGCCCTCACCATCTACGCCTATCCGGACATAGATTCAATCATCGAAGGCGAATCGAGGGGCAGTGCGAAGAAGGCCCTGCCGGGCCCCGGAGACAGGCCGAGCACGGAACGGCCCGATTGATAAGTTTAGAAGCCGACCCCTGATAAGAGACTCATCCGATTTATTTGAAGGGGTCTTCCGTCTTGGTGACGATTCAGGATCTTCAAGGCCCGTAGCTACTCAGCACCGTGCGGTGCTTCACCTGATTCTCGACACCACTGACATTTGAGTGATACAACCGATTTCCGAAAATAAATAACGGCCCGTTCTGTTGATGGTGATATTCACAATTAGAAAAATAGAGGTTGACAAAAAGGTGATTGATGGATATACAATAGGAGCGTTACAGGTGCTTTGTGCGTAATAGGGAATCCCGTGGGGCTGCAAAGGCCGAATCGGGAGCGGGCCCGCCGCTGTAACCGGGTACGAAAGCCGAAGATGTCACTGTCCCGAACTATCGGGACGGGAAGGCCGGTGAGTAGGAAGATCCGGAAGCCAGAAGACCTGCCTGTACCGTAGCCCTGAAAGAACGAACAGCATGGACCACTGTTTTATGTCCGTGCTTTTTTTTGTGCTTTGCAGGGTGCTTCCCGAGGACAGGAGGTTAAAGGATGAAAGACGCAGGACGCAATCTTCCGGGCAAGAGCTCTAAGGATCTTTCATTATTGAGGGATCACGGGCTCCCGCACCTGAATCCGGACCCTCAGGACAGAGGTCCCCAGTATCTTGAAGATCTCGCCACAGGGTATTGGTTTTCAGAGGTCCTCTTCACCGCCGTCGAAACCAGGGTCTTTACGCGTCTCGATTCGGGAAGCAACGGCCTTCACGAACTTTCTGATGCTTTCGATTTTGATCCCGGAGGACTGGAGAGATTCCTCGGTGCCCTTTGCGCCCTCAAGCTTGTGATCCGTGACGGTTCACAGTATTACAACTCGAAGATAGCGAGTGAATACCTCGTAATCGGCAAGGAGAAGTATCAGGGCAATTCCATCCTATGGCGCAAGGAGCTCTTTTCGAAGTGGACCGGACTGAAAGATTGCCTGAGGTCGGGCGGTCGGGCCGGGAATGACTCCTCGGATGACAGTGAAAGAGCAGAGGGGATACGACGATACATCAACGCCATGGACTGTATCGCTCGGACAAAGGTGAAGGAGATTCTTCCCCTCTTTGAAGGCCTTTCCTTTGACGGAAAGATGCTCGATATCGGGGCCGGGTCCGGTGCCATAGCAGTAGGATTTCTCAGCCAGATGCCTTTCCTGAAGGCCACCCTTATTGATATTCCGGAGGTTCTCGATTATACAAGGGAGTTGATACAAGAACGAGGGTTGGGCGAGAGGTCGTCTTTCACCGCCGCAAATATCCTCGAACCATGGCCGGAAGATGCGGAGCGATACGACCTTGTCGTACTCTCGAACATCATTCATGCCTATTCCGAAAAAGAACTCCCCCATATACTAGCCTCTGCCTCACGTTGCCTTAACCAGCAAGGGTTCCTTGTGATCCATGACTTCTTTCTTGAGCATTACCCTGAAAAGGCGGCCCTCTTCGACCTGAACATGTTTATTAATACCTATAACGGAAGGGTCTTTTCATGTCTGCCGATGAAAGAAGAGTTGGAAGCCCTGAGACTCTACACGACGGGTCTCATACCGCTCGGCACAGATACCGCTCTCATCATAGCTTCGAGAACCAGTGAGAGGCTGACGGAACTTCGTCTTGACCCGAAAACCCGTCTCACCGCGAGGCTCGGGGATCTTGGGTTCCGCGGTGCGAAGGTAATCTCTGTCGGAAGCATCCATGTTGCCGATTGGACCGATTCCCGCTGCCGGTATGGTTGTGGACATTACGGAAAGCCCCATTGCCCCCCCTTTTCTGTTCCTCCTGAAAAGACGAGAAAGATTCTCGCCGATTACCGTCATGCCATCTTGTTGGAAGGTGAGCCTCCGACAAGGGAGTTCCAGCTGAGGGTACTGGAGGCGGAAAAAGAGGCATTCAAGGCTGGTTTTTATAAGGCCTTTGCCTTTTGGGCGGGTCCATGCTCCCTCTGCAGTTCCTGCACTACGGACGGGACATGCCGCAACACAAAAGAGGCGAGGCCTTCCATGGAGGCCGCTGGAATAGATGTCTTCGAAACGGTCAGGAATGCGGGAGGCAGACTCAGGACATTGGAAAGAAGAGGAGACTTCGTGAAATATTACGGTCTTCTCCTCTTGGAGTAAAAGACATGCGTGTGCTCATGGTCCAGACTCCTTCGGTCGAGAGCGTTTCATCCGAAAAGGTTTACCCTATCGGTATTGTATCTCTCGCGAGCCGTCTCATCGATTCCGGTCGGGAGGTGGATATCATCGATATGAACCTCCACCAGGACCCCTTCACGCTGCTCAAAGAAAGACTTCTCACCTTCTGCCCGGACGTCGTTGGGTTATCCCTGAGAAACATCGATCCACTGGGCAATAAAACGGCCTCCCTTATCCCGCATTTCGTCGCGACCGTCCGCCTCGTCTCATCAATCCTGCCGAAGGCATGTATCGTCGCGGGCGGGACGGGATTTGCTCTTTTCCCGGAGCGGCTGATGCGCGACCTGCCTGAAATACGCTACGGCCTCATCGGAGAAGCGGAGCTGACTTTCCCACGCCTTCTTCGTTCTCTCGATAATCCGCCTTCGTTGAAGGGTCTCTGCACTCGAAAAGACGGGAGAATAAGCATCGCTCTCCCTTCCCGCGATCTCGACATGTCCCGATACGTCCCCCCCGATAGGAGCGTACTCGATCCTTCCCGCTATCTCAATATAAACACCTACGTCCCTGCCGTCGGCATTGAAACAAAACGCGGATGTCCCTATGAATGCTCCTATTGTGTCTACCCCAAACTTCAGGGGAAAAGGGTCAGGTGCCGGCCCCCTGCATCGGTTGTGGATGAAATGGAGTTCCTTCACAAAGAGTACGGTATAGAGAGTTTCCATTTCACAGACCCCGTGGTGAATATCCCGCGGGGCCATCTCGAAGAGATTTGCGGCGAGATCCTTCGCAGGAAGCTGAAGGTGAGATGGGACGGCTTCATGAGAGAGGATCAGTTCAACGACAGGAACGCCTCGCTCTTCGAGAAGGCGGGATGCGAGTGTTTTTCGTTTTCTCCGGACGGTCTCTGTCAGGAATCCCTCGTCGCGCTCGGGAAGAGACTTGATGAAGAAGACATATTCAAAGCGGCGAGGATCGCCTCTAAAACCGATGTGATAAGTGTATACCACTTCATGGCGAATGTGCCCGGCGAGACCGAGACGACGGCTCAAAAGGGGGCGCGTATGATCGAGCGGCTCTATGATCTGCACCGCGTACGGAAGAACCTCGGGACGGTCGTTCTTAATAACATACGCATCTTGCCGGGAACGGCCATAGAAAAGAGGGCGAGAAGCGAAGGGGTCATCGGCAACGGGACCGACCTTCTCTATCCGACCTATTACAACCCGGCGCCCTTCGATACGCTGCGGTACAGGCTCGAGACGCTCCATTTCTGCAATAACACATTCATCTGGCAGGAGGTCCGGTGAGGATACTTTTCCTTGAACATCCGAGGAGCGTTGCGCCAGAGCGGTGCAATGACATCGCAAACACGCCTCTGTCCTCGTGCCTTCTCACCGGCTATGCCGCGGGGATGTTGATCAGCAGGGGGCATGAGGTCGAGATAATCGAGGGATACCTTGACAGACTTTCCTATGAAGAGATTAGGAGCATCACAGCTGCATTCAGGCCGGATATCCTGGGAGTGCATATGGTTTACCACTGGAAAACCGACCTGGCGCTCTTCGATTTTCTCGAACGGGTGAAGAGCGAAAGACCGGCCCTCACGATAACCGCCTTTGGGTTCTATCCGACGATCGCATTCGAGGATATTCTGAGAAGATGCCGGGCGGTAGATTCGGTCATCACCGGTGAGCCCGAGATGCCCTTTGCGGGTCTGGCTGAACATCTGTCGCGGGGCGCTCACGTGCCTCCCGTTCCGGGACTCGCCTTCCGGGATGGATCAGGCGGCATCAAGTGTCTGAAGCGGAGGCCGGTTGATGACCTCGATCTCCTGCCCTTCCCGGTTCGGACGGAGGCCCTTTATCGTCTGGACGAGGTGAACCTCCTTGGGAGCAGGGGATGCTACGGGAGGTGCACCTTCTGCTATATAAATTCCTTTTATGGTCAAGGAGCGCCCTGGCGCTGGAGGAGCCCTGAAAATATTGTCAAGGAGATAGACGCGATAATGTCCGAGAAGGGAGCGAGGGATTTCTATTTTACAGACCCGAATTTCTTCGGTCCCGGTCAGAGAGGCCAGGAGAGGGCTTTGCGCATCGCTTCCCTTCTGCGGCCGCGAAATATCCGCTTCGGCATCGAGGCCCGCGTGAACGATATCCATGATGGCGTGATCGGACCGCTGGTCGAGGCAGGGCTTCGTCATATCCTCATCGGTCTTGAGAGCGGCAGGGACGAGTCACTGAGGAGGATGAGAAAGATGACGACCGTGGCCCAGAACGAGCAGGCGCTCAAGATACTCAGGAGACACGGGATCGAGCCGAATGTGGGCTTCATTATGTTTGAGCCCGACTCTTCATTGGCAGATATCCGCACTAATTTTGAATTCCTCAGGAGAAACGACCTGCTGAAGAATCTGGCTGTCACCGCGAATGTGCTCTACCACCACCAGATTATCCTGGAGGGAACCGAGGCCTACCAAAATCTCAGGCGCGACGACCGTCTTGAGACAGTGCAGGCTTCCCCTTATGAAGGCACGGCCTATTTCAGATCACCGGAAGTGGCAGTGCTTGCCGATATCATGAGACAGATCACGAATATTCTTTTTACCTGCATGGAGGAGATCTGGAACGGAAAGGTCATCGAGTCGCCTGGCATGCGGGAAAAGTATCGAGAGGTAAATCAGTTGCTGGTGAATATATTTGATGAAAGCCTTCGGACCCTCGAATCGGGGGAGGGGATGGACGCGGCTGGGATAGCGTCTGTCGTTCAGGATACGGGAAGGAAGATCACCGGGTTAGTAAAGACGGTATCGGTATGAACCCTTATCGTTAGGGATAGAGGCTGAATAAAACGGTGAAGGATTTTCTTTTGACCCGCGCGTGACGGGTACATTTCGGAAGGAGGAGAACATGACACAACTCGAAAGAGCTGCAAAGGGAGAAGTGACAGAAGAGATCAGGACAGTTGGAACGGCCGAGGGGGTGGATGTGGAAACGGTGAGGAGCCGTGTGGCGTCCGGAAAGATCGTCATCCCTGCCAACAGGAACAGAAGGCAGAAGAACGTCGGCATCGGCAAGGGGCTCAGGACAAAGGTAAACGCATCGATAGGCACATCCACCGACATCGCCGACATCCGGATGGAAGTCGAAAAGGCGCTGGTGGCCGAAAAATACGGGGCTGACACACTCATGGACCTGAGTGTCGGCGGTGACATTACCGGCATCAGGAGGGCGGTCATGGAGGCGATAAGCCTTCCCGTCGGAACGGTCCCCCTCTATGAGGCCTTTGCGATTGCGATAGAGAAATACGGTGCGGCAGTCAATATGCCGGCGGAGCTCCTCTTCGAGATCACTGAGAAACAGTGCGAAGAGGGTGTGGCCTTCATGGCGATCCACTGCGGCATTAACAGAAGGACTGTCGAGATGCTCAGGAAGCAGCACTACCGTTACGGCGGGCTCGTATCAAAGGGCGGCTCTTACATGGTCGCGTGGATGGAGCATAACAATAGGGAGAACCCTCTCTATGAGCATTTCGACAGGGTAGCCGCGATACTGAAAAAGCATGATACGGTCCTGAGCCTCGGCAACGGTTTCCGGGCAGGCGCGATCCACGATGCGACCGACAGGGTCCAGATCCAGGAGCTTCTCATAAATTGCGAACTTGCCGAGACCGGCAGAGAGACCGGGTGCCAGACGATGGTCGAAGGCCCCGGGCATATCCCGATCAACGAGATAGAGGCGAATATCATTATGGAGAAAAAGATGAGCGGCGAGTCTCCTTTTTACATGCTCGGGCCGATCACGACCGACATCGCGCCCGGTTATGACCATATTACGGCTGCCATCGGGGCAGCGCTCTCTTCGTCCTACGGTGCTGATTTCATATGCTATGTGACGCCATCCGAGCACCTCGGCCTGCCTTTCCCCGAAGATGTGCGTGAAGGGGTCATCGCTTCGAGAATTGCCGCGCACGTGGGCGACATGATAAAGCATAAGAACATGCAGAAGGACAAAGTGATGTCGAAGGCGAGACGGGACATGCAGTGGTCCACCCAATTCTCGCTTGCAATAGACGCCGAGAGAGCGAAGGAAATAAAGGACAGGCGAGGCAACGGCGATGAACATTCATGCACCATGTGCGGAAAGTTCTGTGCCAACGATATTCTCCGCGGCATGTTCGAGAGGGACATGGCGGGCTCGGATAAGGGGTAGAAGGCGTCGGAGAAGGGCCGTTTCGTCACGGCGATGAAACATCAGTCAATAAATAACGGGGAGAGAATACGATGGATGTTGTAACCGAAAGAGTGAAGAACATCAGGCCGGTGGACAGGGCGATGTACGAAGAGGCGCAGAAGCGGCTTGACAATCTCACCAAGCCGCCGGGAAGTCTCGGTAGGCTCGAGGAGTTTGCAAGGAGGCTCGTCGCGATCACCCGGAACAGGAACCCAATCCTCGAAAAGAAGGTTGTCTTCACATTCGCCGGAGACCACGGGGTGGTACAGGAAGGGGTATCCGCCTATCCGAAGGAAGTTACCGCTCAGATGGTGTTCAACTTCCTCAGGGGCGGAGCCGGCATCAATGTCCTTGCCCGTCACGCAGGGGCCGAGATCGTCGTCGTGGACATCGGTGTTGATCATGACTTTGCCGAGGCCGAAGGCCTCACGAAGATGAAGGCCGTGAGGGGGACGAAGAATTTTCTGAAAGGTCCGGCAATGACGAGACAGGAGGCGTTACGGTGCCTCGAAATCGGGATAGAGCTTGCGGACAGCTACGCGAAAGAGGGATATCAGATCTTCGGCACCGGCGACATGGGGATAGGAAATACAACACCTTCGAGTGCTATCGCCTCTGTGCTGACCGGCAGGCCCGTTTCCGAAGTTACGGGTAAGGGGACAGGCATATCCGATGAATCTTTGCGGAGAAAGATCGAGGTGATTGAAGGCGCGGTTCGGTTGAACAAGCCCGATTCGACTGATGCCCTTGATGTCCTTTCGAAAGTGGGGGGCGCCGAGATCGGCGGCATCGCCGGTTTGGTGCTCGGTGCCGCATCGAACCGCATCCCGGTGGTGATAGACGGTTTTATATCAACCGCAGGAGCACTTCTCGCATACTGTCTCGAACCGAAGACGAAGGACTACCTGTTCGCTGCCCATAACTCTGTAGAGAGAGGGCATAAGGCGATGCTCGCAAAGATGGGACTGAGGCCGATCCTTGACCTCGATCTGAGGCTTGGAGAGGGAACGGGCGCGGCGCTTGCGATGACGATCATAGAAGCGGGGCTGAAGATATACCGTGAGATGGCGACCTTTGCTGAGGCCGGTGTCTCCGATGAGATCCTGCATTAAATGAAGCAGATGCTGCTCGCATTACAGTTTCTCACGATACTGCCGGTAAAGGTGAGGGGCGAGGTTTCTGATATGGATCTTGCTGGAGCGACGATATTCTTCCCGTTGGCCGGCGCGATTCAAGGACTCCTTATCGCAATTACAGGGCTCGCGGCTCTCCAGATATTCGGGCCTGACGTCGTGAGCGGAATCGTCATTATCGCCGGGCTCCTCACAAGTGGCGGATTCGACATGGACGGGCTCATCGACACCTTTGATGCGCTCGCGGTCAAAGCCACCGGTGATCAGGCGATAGATGTTGAGAAGAGGTTGACGGTGATGAAGGGCAGCACCATTGGCGCGATCGGGGCCATCACGATGGCAGCGACGCTGCTCATGAAATATGTCCTCCTGAACGCATTGTTTCATTCGGTCCCCCTCAACGCTGCACTATGCTTGGTATTTCTGATGCCTGCATTTTCGAAATGGGTGACGGTGCCCGCGATGAGTCACGGTATCCCTGCCCGCAAAGATGGGCTCGGCCGGATCTTCCTGGATAATGTGAGGCCGCTCCATGTGTTTCTCTCGACGTTTGTAGTAGTCGCCCTATATCTCCTCGTGGGAAGATTATATCTCTTTGCGGCCTACGGCGCGAAAAGCGTGGCGTTTGCGGGGACCATCTTGTTCGGCCTCTATATCTTCAGCCTCCTCTCCGGACATTTTTGTCTCAGGAAGTTCGGTGGGCTCACCGGTGACAATTTCGGTGCGATGACCGAAATATCGGAAATACTTTTCTTGATGGCGGCCTCAGCGTGGCTGGGGAATCATATCTGAGACCAACTCACTCAGTGCATCGACGTCTTGATAGAGGCAAGACAGGAAAGGATCAAAAGGAGAGAAGATAACCTTCACAGTTCTCCACCGATAAACTATCGGTTCTGACATCCAGCCACGCGCATCGGTTTCCAGAGTATCTACCTTCAACACTGTTAATCCCCCTCCCATCAACAGGAAGAATTGACAAGCTGAGGGTTTGCTGTTAAGTTCTTATCGTGCCTTTGAGTCTAACGACTTTTTGGGAATCTATTACAGAAAAGGAGGGTATCTCATGAATGCAAGAGTCGCGGTTTTCAACATCAAGTCAGGCAAGCGTGAAGAGGCGATACACCTCTTCAAGAATTTTGTCGTCCCCGAGGCCCACAAGCAAAAGGGTTTCAAGGGTGGGCTCCTCCTAACAAACCCTGATACGGGACAAGGCATGTCAATAGGTCTTTGGGAGACAGAAGCCGACATGACCGCAACCGAGAGGAGCGGCTTCTATCAGAAATGGGTCTCCAGATTCACAGACTTTTTTACTGCACCGCCTTCCATGGAACACTATGAAGTGAACATCAAAGATTATTAATCCGATCCGCATGGCAGGGCGAGGGTTCTTGACAGGGCAGGCACACGCTCGGGGAAGATGTGCTGAGAAAGTTTGAGAGTGCCGTAGCATGGTCTCACCTGCGACACAGTTCACACCTTAGGAACCTGATATAATGGGACAGATAACGGTCGGACAATATTAATTATTGTGTCATAATGGCCGACAAAATCTCGCGGGCGTGATGGCTTTGCCGTTATCTTAAGAGGCGGAACAATGTTTCCTCATTCTTCAAACAAAGGATCTGCGTTCTGGCAGAAGGACGTAACCACCCTCCTGAGAGAACTTGATTCAACTCCTGCCGGGCTGTCGGGGAGTGAAGCCTCTGCACGTCTTGCCGATTTCGGTCCTAATCTACTGCATCCGGTGAAAAAGAGGATGCTTCTTTTCCAGTTCTTAGAGAAGTTTCGTAACCCCCTGGTCATTATTCTCCTGGTTGCCAGTATCGTATTAGCCCTAACCGGCGACGTTACCAGTTTCCTCATTATCACCGTTATTGTACTCATCAGCGTGACGCTCGATTTTTTTCAGGAGCATAGAGCGGGACAAGCAGCCGACCGATTGCGCAAATCCGTAGCCGTACATGTACAGGTATTACGCGATGGCCAATCCCGCGAGGTCCCCGTGGCAGAGTTGGTACCCGGAGATATCGTCCTTCTCGCGGCCGGTGATTTGGTTCCGGGTGACGGACGCATCCTTGAGTCAAAGGACTTTTTTGTAAACCAGGCCCTTCTCACCGGAGAACCGTATCCGGTTGAGAAGACACCCGGTGACCTGGCAGGGGAGTCAGATATCCTTGCTGCGAACAATACCGTGCTCCTGGGGACTTCAGTAATCAGCGGCAGCGCAAAAGTGCTGATTTGTCGTACCGGAGCGAATACTGTGTTGGGAGATATTGCCGATACCCTGGTTGCCAAGCCCCCTCCGACTGCGTTTGAGCAGGGCACACGCAATTTTGGCTTGCTGATCATGCGTTTTACCGTGCTTCTTGTGTTGTTTGTTCTTCTCGTCAATGCATTCTTCCACAGGCCATGGCTCGAATCGTTTCTCTTTGCGGTGGCCCTCGCTGTGGGCCTCACTCCCGAACTTCTCCCTATGGTTGTCTCGGTAACCCTTGCCCGTGGTGCCCAGCGTATGGCAGCGAAGAAGGTGATTGTGAAACGGCTTGCCGCAATTCAGAATCTGGGAAGCATGGACGTCCTCTGCACCGACAAGACAGGTACGCTGACCGAGGCACGCATTCGCCTGGAACGCCATGTGGACTGTCGCGGGCGGGACAGTAAGCGCGTGCTGGAGCTCGCCTACCTGAACAGTTTTTTTGAAACGGGACTGAAAAGTCCCTTGGATGATGCGATTCTCGAGCATGTTGAAATTGACATATCGGGCTGGCGCAAAATCGATGAGGTTCCCTTTGACTTCGAACGGCGCCGGGTTTCCGTGCTTGTTGACAATGGCCGAACAAGGCTCCTCGTAGTCAAGGGAGCCCCGGAGGATATTGTGCGTCTCTGCACCAGCTGTGAGAGAGATAGTGCGTCGCCGTCCCCTTTGGATAACACAACGCTCTCCTCAATCCAGGAACTTTTTGAAACGCTGGGGCGTGAAGGCTTTCGCGTATTAGGGGTGGCCTGGAGGGAAGTGGAAGCGGATCATCCTCACGCGGTTGTCGGCGATGAAGAGAGGCTTGTGTTTGCCGGTTTCGCCGCGTTCCTTGATCCTCCCAAAGAAAGCGCAAAGGAGGCATTACAGAAAATTGCCGCCAGCGGCATTTCTGTCAAGATCGTGACCGGCGACAATGAGCTGGTTACGGAGCATATCTGCAACGAATTGGGATTGCCTATTAGCGGGATTCTCACAGGCTCAGAGATTCATGAGATGGATGATCAAGCCCTCTCAATACAGGTGGAGAGGGCGAACCTGTTTTGCCGCGTCACCCCGATACAGAAAAACCGGGTCATTCTCGCCCTGAAGAAGAGGGGGCACGCGATAGGCTACCTTGGTGACGGTATCAATGACGCCCCGTCACTTCATTCCGCAGATATCGGCATCTCAGTGGACAGCGCAGTAGATGTTGCGAAAGATGCGGCCGAGATGATCCTATTGGAACACGACCTGGGAGTTTTGTATGAAGGGGTAATTGAGGGACGACGCACGTTCGGCAATGTCATGAAATACATAATGATGGGAACCAGTTCCAATTTCGGAAACATGTTCAGCATGGCGGGAGGCTCTCTCTTCCTTCCCTTCATTCCCATGCTCCCGGTCCAGATATTACTCAACAATATGCTTTACGATTTCTCTGAAGTTCCTATTCCCTTAGACAACGTTGATGAGGAATACCTGATCCGTCCCCGCAAGTGGGACATAGGCTTCGTCCGTAAGTTCATGTTAACTATCGGCCCTGTCAGTTCCCTCTTTGATTTCCTCACTTTCTTCGTGATGCTGGGTGTCTTTCACGCTGGTGAAAAACTCTTTCATACCGGCTGGTTCATAGAGTCCCTGGCTACTCAAGTGCTTGTTATCTTTGTCATCCGTACTCATAAGAATCCCTTCAGAAGCCGTCCCCATCCATTATTGACCGCGTCGTCCCTCATCGTGGTAGCGTTGGCCATCGCTCTTCCCTCTACCCCCTTGGCCGGCTATCTCGGCTTTGAACCGCTCCCTGCCTTGTTCTTTCTTGTTTTGACAGGCATGGTACTACTCTACCTTCTGATCGTGGAACAAGTGAAACAGTGGTTCTTCAACCGCTACATGGCAACCTGAATCTTCTCCCCGTTAAACCTGCTGACAAATGGTCTGCGTATTGACTTTACGGGAGCGGTATATTTTTCTTTCGAGTGAGCATTATGATTTGAGATTGTCTGTACACCTGAGACACCGCACCGCGGCCATCTCTTCCGGGTCTTTCATTTCGAGAGAAATTGGTAGTATAAATTTTCCTATGAAGGAGCGATGCTTTTAGGGGTCCCCTCTTTCAAGAGAAGAGAGTTCCTTGGTCTCTTCTCAACTGCGGAAGGCTTTCTTTGGGCAAGCGAAACCTATCGGCAAAGACCCTGCTCATCACCGAGACGAGCTGGCGGAATTTGTAAGCATCGTGGTGGGAGTCTCCCTTGAGTTCGGAAGCGCGCCAGCTCTGCTCGTCGGAGATGCGCAGCTCTACGCCCAACGTGTGCTGCTGGGTTTTCTTGAGCACCCGGTCCCGCATTATGTGGACTGCCGTGCCGGGGATCATGATTTCGTTTGTATCCGCTGTGTAGTGGATCGGCAGAGAGAAGGCGATCTTGCACTGGAACTTCCGATGTCCGAGAGAAGAGTGGAGGTTTCGAACAGCGTTTGCACCGAGGGCCTCGTAGAACGTTTTGGCGTTGGCAACCAGCTCTTCCTCCGCCGGCGTTTCGTTGCTGCCTGCGCTCTGCGCAAGGCTGACCATGAGCAGTCTCACCGCTTCCCGCATGCTCTCGGGGTTATCGAAGAGGGTCTGGGTGATCGAATGAGAGGCGGTGTTTTCCTGCAGAATCACGCCTCTTTTCTGGAGCGCATGAAAGAGCTTTAGGGTGTCGTCCCTGCTCTTCAGGATAAAGGTGATTGCCAGGATGTCCCGGATATCAAAGGCCTCCCCCTCGACATCCTTACCGAGTTTGGTGAACATGCTCTCGGGGCTCTTGAGCCTGGCCTTGACCTCGGCAATATCGACTGATACCCCGTCACCGCTGTTGAAGACGAGGCAGCCCTTGTCTTCATCGAACGTCACCGATTCCTTCAATTTGAGGAAGAATGTCGAAACTTTGACGAAGGCCCTCTGGGCAGACTCGTTGTCGGGGATATGTTTCGGGTTGTCCCAGCCGTACCGGTACAGGTCGTCAAGGCTCTGCCCTTGGGCCTCGAGAAAAAAGCCGAGCTGGGCATAATCGTTGATATCCTGGCTGTCTTCTTCCACCGACTTGATGAGATGGCCCATTTTGAGCAGAGAGCAGGCGGTCTCCTGCCACACGGCCGGGACGTCTAAATCCCTGCTCCCATAGCCATGGAAAACATACGGATATCTCCGCGATGAGGCGAGGAGGAAGAGATGTCGAGGGTCTTCGCTGACGATGCGCCGGAACTCAGTGCTGATGAGGACCGACTCGATGTCATCGATGGCGCGCAGACAGTCGCGATACAACTGGGCATTAGTCGATTGCAGGGCGGCAAGGCCCTCCAACTGCCTTCTCACAAAAGGAAAGAGCCAGTCGAGAAAGTACCGGTAGACAGACTCGATATACCGGCTTGCCCGCTTCTTTTCACTCTCTTGAAGTTCGGCGTCATCGAGGATGTCGAAACCGCGATTGCCCATCATCTTGCTCGCCTGGGAAAGGGCTGTTCTGTAATCTCTCGCCGGCAGCAGGAGAAAGGGCGTCATCTCGGTTCTGTCAAGAATTGAACCGAAAATCTCGTGGTGGAGTTCCTGGCTCGATTCGGTTTGTTTCATGTACACTCAGATCGATGCAGCCCGTCTAAACTTGAATTCGGCGTCCGCAGATTCCTGCATCTATTATAGCCGATGGAAGATAAGGGAAAGTGCGGATATAGAAACTTCGTTTCTCGACTTTGTATGGAGCCGAATATGCCCTATTTGAAATGACACTTCAGGCGGAGACCGGAGGGAGCGGCTCTCAGCAGCATCGGGAAACCGCTTTTATCATGGGGAGCATGGCAGGTGATACAGGTTATCTTGCCCTCTTTGCTTAACGGCAAATCGGTAATCGGCTTGAGGGGCACAATGTCGAGCACGGAACGTCCTGATTTCTGATTTTGGAAGTCGATCGCCAAGATAAGAATAAAGACTTTCTCTCCCCTTTATCAGTAAATGGACCGGATCCTTCCCGATCTTTTGTCGATGATGACTCTGTCCATGAATCTGTTATTCCTGTCCAGGACATCGGCTTCGTAATAGAACCTATTCTCCTTGATCGGACCGATCCTCATATTTCCTCTCATATAGTAATCATTGAGCATTCTCTGTGCATCTCCCTTAGACTGTATCGCCCGTCTTTCGCCGTAGTTGCCTTTCGGTGGTCCGCCGTAAGGAGAATAAGGCTGACCGCGATAAAGCCGCGGGCCGCGCATGCCTTGATCATTCCCCGGGACTTGGTCGCCACGATAGTACCCGGGGCGGGAGGCGGATTTAGGATTTTTCAGGCCGGGATCAGCGCGATCATGGCCCTGACCATGCCCCTGGGGGGGAGGTCCGGAAGGTCCGCCTTTGCCCGGGTGGCTGCTGTTACCATTGAAGGCCAAGAGAGTACCGGAAGGTCCGCCGTGACCTTTAAACGCGTAAAGGGAACCTGCATCGAGAAGGAATAGCAGCACTGCGATTAGAGCAGCGACTATCGGCAAGGTTCTCTTTAGTTGTGTGCACATTTTCGTTATGGTCATGTACATTATACCTTTTGCCGGGTCAGCCTGCGGAGGGCGGCCTTTCAGACCGCCCGATCGAAAGTCGTTCTTACCCCTTAGTACCTTCTTACATGGCCGTGGCCTCCCCAGTAGCCTCTATGACCCCAATAGCCATGCCGGTAATACGGTCCATAATACCCGTAATACGGCCAATAATAGG